>JAESGL010000111.1_pt1 | contig 116727 bp, 85 predicted proteins | sample 9269711 | NCBI WGS metagenome assembly JAESGL01 (sample SAMN14515918, study PRJNA621676) | algae metagenome | isolation source: Kastovskya adunca ATA6-11-RM4 and co-occurring heterotrophs from soil and... | place: Chile: Atacama Desert | collected 2011-06-27 | reverse complement strand
AGAAAAACCAGATCATTCTCAAAAGTGAAAAAGTACCATGAGCAGGCTATAAAATTCTTCCTGTATAAGTCCAACCTGGAATACCAAAGAAAACCTCTAAGTCAGCATTACATCTGATACACTACCGTATTTATTCCATTTACTTTAAGAGACCTGTCTGTTACAACTAAAATTGGTTGAATTACTATATTCTTTCTCTTTAATCCTTTGGCTTCAAACTCATCAAATTCAAATGATTTTAGATTTAATTCCTTTATGCTTCTAGCTAACTGCTTCACTCCATCCTTTGGCCTGCTCAAAAATTCTGAGAATCTATTAATATCTTGACTTACTTTTGATTCTGAGCTTAAGCTATTATCCTTACATTCAAAAAGATATATATATTTAGAATTTCGCGCATAAAAGTCTGTCTTTTCAATATCTTTACCATGCTTTATTTGGTAAAAATTAGATTGCTCTCTACCTGATAAGGTGAAGCTTTTCTTGAAAATTCTTTCTAACTGGGAGTATAACACAAATTCCTCAGTGAATTCCTTTCTAACCCTACCTAAATATTCTATTTTTGGCTCCAAAGACTTTGAGATTGAATTTAACTCCCAAAATAGCCCATCAAATAATTTGTTAAATAGGAAGCTAGCACTTAAGCAATAAAAACTATTATTACCAATATCGTACAATGGGAACATCCGTTGGTCTCGGTGATCCATTGTATTTATAGATGCAGTTTTTAAGTCGATGTTTAGATTTATTGATAATCTTTTAGCCAAGTCCAATGCCGGTTCACTAGGATCAGGAAAATACAGTTCATTAGTAACGTTAAAATCATTTCCTTTAGGAGTAAATGTGAAAATTATAGAAACTATATGTTCTAAATATTTTTCCCAGCTAAGGATTCCTCTAGCCTGTAAAAAAGCATCAAGAAGTGGTGAGAGAATCTTACTCTGTTTTAAGAATCTAAATAAAAAGATTCCTTTTGAAAGTTGAGAAAATATCTCAGATTTCAAATCAATATTAACGTGATCACCTGACGATACAATAAGTGGCAGAATCTTATAAAAGTATATATCCTCTAATGAAGTTATATCTTTGCCACTCTCCGAAAATTTATCAAGTTGTTCTTGCTGTAGTGCCTCGCTTATTAAAAGATACGCTTTAAATAAACGTAATTCTTGTTCAGGTGAAAGTTCTAAGGAAGTCCCCCCTTCTTTACAAACCTTCAAAGCAAGTTCTATTACTTTTAGACTTGTCTGCGGGTTAATTATATGGCCATACTTTCCTTGGGTGTGCTCAAACTGAAACTTTGAAATATCTATTTGCTTTCTCACTGAATCAGGAAAGCGAGAATACCATATTTTAAGCACATGGTCTTGAAACCCCTCAGAAAATTGAAAATAAAATGAACAAAGGTTCAGATATGAAAGAAGTAAAATACATGCATTTTTAGGAATATCTTGAATAAGCTTTCCTGAATCTTCTAGTTTATAGTCTACTTCAGGAAATATATCCTTAAATGTTATAATTAATCCTACTTTCTCCTCTTGTTTCATTTAGATTGTTGCAATTATGCTATAAATATTTTACTTTATGCTCATTAAATTCCCTTAGCTATTCCTAACTATCTAGAATTCCAACACTTCGGATCCATTTCCCTATGCTAGAAAATTCTGTAAATCTAGCTGTTATTTGATGCCATCATCATTACAAATTATACCCAATGCTATCTAAACTCTCCCAAATCCGCCTCTCAAGCACCGCCCCCTCTTTAAACTGCTTCGCCAGCTCCTCCGTCAGCCCTTTCATCTCCTCATCAAAAGGCACTCCATCCTCTTCTTCGGCTTCGGAGCCTACGTAACGACCCGGAGATAAGACGTAACCATACTGCTCCACTTCTTCCAGAGAGGCAGCTTTGCAGAAGCCTTCTACATCGGCATAGGTGCCGCCGATATTGCGCCACTGGTGGTAGGTGTCGGCAATGTAGCTTTGTTCCCCCTCGGAGAATACGCAAAAGCGCGGCTTACCATATTGCCCAACTTGCAGGCGTATAGAAAGAGAATCTTTCCTCTGCTTTCCCTAACTGGAAATGCTGATGCATCAAAAGCAGCATTGATCTGGGGAAGCGCTCTTTAGCGCTGTCCTTCCAGCCTTGTTTTTTTCTTCGATCACTTAATTTACTCTTAGCCTCTCTAATTACTGCTTGTACTGATAGGTCGCAGCGCAGGCTGAATCAGCAAACAATATATAAATTAAGATGATCATGATTCCTTATTTTAAATTCTTTTTCACTTCCTGGAGCACAGCGTCGAAACGATCTACCGGCTGTAGCCATAAGGGTAGGTCCCTGTTAATCCAGCTCAGGAGGGTGACCAGCTCAAGGTGTGCTTTTTCTAAATCATGCAGGTTCCAGCAAATGGCTTCATTGTGAAAGATACGATTACGAAGATTCCTGAAACGGTTAAGCGGCGCAGATACATTCTTACGCTGCCGCTGTTGCTTCGGCAAATTTGGAAATGCCCTTCGCAAATCTTTCCAAAGTATACGCTCATATTCTGCATTAAAAAGGCGAACCCAAAAACCAAGGGTAAGTTCAGCAACCACCTTTGGTGCTTTTACCTGCTCACCGCGATGGGTTATAAATTGCTGTGCTTTTGTAATTTCTTTGTTTAGCTTGGATAAACCTGGTGTTGTAGGAAAATGGCTATACCAATCTGGTACACCAAATCTGGCGATGAGTTGCTGATTAAGTGAATTTCGCAATGCTACTTCAAGAATTGACAAGCTAGGGTAGAATGCTTCTGAAATTTGAAGGTTACTATGATAATGAATCATAGCCTTTGCATCATCCCCGGGATGGGCATCAAAATACTTTTTTAGACGCTCGCTTGAAAAAACTTTTTCCAGATTCTGTCTGTTCATTGTATAACTGATGCATATAATTATAAATGTACTTATCTTTGCATTAGCAGTCCCGGTACTTCCTCTCCCAGATATTTATGCTGGTGAAGAAGCCGGGTTTTTTTGTTTATAGCCCTATTCCCTCCAGATTCTCCCGAATCTTTCTCTCCAGCATCGCCCCTTCCTCAAACTGCTTCGCCAGCTCCTCCCTCAGGGCTTTCATCTTTTCTTCAATTGTCACCTTGTAGTTCTCTACGATTTCGGAGTCTACAAAACGGCCAGCAAAAATTCTTTACCCTCATTCCACATCCCCCTCCCCCTTCTGCTGCTCAAGTTCGTAAAACTCATGCAGCTTTTGCTTCAGCAGGTTTTTATCGATCAGAGCAGTTTCGTATTGGGCAATGAGTGTGGGCGAAAGGCTTCTGCTGAGGGAAAATTTAACGATCTCGTCGTTTTTGCTTTTGCAGAGCAGTACCCCAATGCTGGGCTTTTCATGCCTCTTCTTCACTTCCCGGTCCAGGGCCTCCAGGTAAAAATCCAGCTGTCCAATGTACTCGGGTTTAAATTCGGTAATCTTTAGCTCAAAAGCCACCAGGCTTTGCAGGCCCCGGTGGTAGAAGAGCAGGTCAATGTAGAAATCCTTATCGCCCACCTGCAGGCGGTAGTTCTGGCCTAGAAATGAAAAGTCGCGCCCCGCTTCCAGAATAAAGTTTTTAAGGTTGGAGACGATGCTTTGCTGAAAATCTCCTTCGCTATGCGCGAGGGGCAGGTCCAGAAAATCCAGTACATAAGTATCCAGGAAAGCGCCTGATCCCTGCGGGTGGATTTGTGCCATCGCCGTTGACACAAATTGATCCTGCCGTCCCCTGGCCAGCATAAAGCGTTCAAAATAGCCACTTTCGATTTGCCGCTCCAGCTCCCGCACTGAGTACTTTTCCTTAATGGCCAGCAGCAGGTAAAACTGCCGCTCTTCTGCGCTACCTGTTTTCGACAACAGATGCAGATGTGCCGACCAGGGCAATTGTGTCAACAGTGTTGACACTTTTTCATCCCCGGCATAAGCTTCGTAAAACTGCCGCATGCGGTACAGTCCGCGCCGGGTGAAGCCCTTCAGTCCGGGTGCCTGTGCCTTAATGTAGGCCGCCAGCTGATCGACCACGCCCTCGCCCCAGGCAGCCGACTGCAGCCGCTCACTGATGCGCTGGCCGATGCGCCAGTAGAGTAGCACCAGCTCCTTATTGACCTGCTGCAGGGCCTTTTGCTGGCTGCTGCGTATTTCCAAAACAATACCGGAAAAATCGCTTTGCAGGGCTTTACTCAATTCAGCTTTCATCTGGCGCTCCTCCTGCTACTTAGCTACATCTGTATTAATCGCAAACCCAATGCTTTCCAGGTTTTCCCTGATCCGCTGCTCCAGCACCGCTCCATCTCTAAACTGCTTTGCCAGCTCCTCCGTCAGTCCCTTCATCTTTTCTTCAAAAGGCACCCCATCCTCTTCATCAGCTTCGGAGCCTACGTAACGGCCGGGAGATAACACATAGCCGTTCGCTTCCACTTCTTCCAGGGAGGCTGCTTTGCAGAAGCCTTCTCTATCGGCATAGCTGCCGCCTATATTACGCCATTGGTGGTAGGTGTCGGCTATTTTGTCAAGGTCTTCGTCGGTAAAGACGCGCAGGCGGCGGCTTACCATATTGCCCAGCTTGCGGGCATCGATGAAGAGGATCTCACGCTTACGCTCGCGGTGCTCGCCATCGCGGCCGTCGCGGTTCCTGCTCAGGATGAAGATACAGGCGGGAATGCCGGTGGTGAGGAAGAGCTTGTCGGGCATCTGCACAATGCAGTCAACCATACCCTGCCGGATCATGTGCTCCCGGACGTTTTTTTCGCCGGCGCTGCCCGTGGTCATAGCACCGTTGGCCATTACCACACCGGCGGTACCCCTTTCGCTGAGGTGGTGCCAGAGGGTCTGGAACCACATATAATTGGCATTGCCGGGGGTGGTAAAAAGGTCTTTGGCCCCAAACAGGCGCGGATCGTTCTCGGGCAGCAGCTCGGGATGCCAGTTGGAGATGTTGAAGGGCGGGTTCATGAGGGCGTAATCGGCCCGCAGCTGTGTAAAGCAGTCCTGCAGCAGGGAGTCGCCCAGCTTTACCTCGAAGGAGAGGTTGCGCAGCAGGAGGTTCATTTTGCAGAGGCGCAGCGTACCCTCGTAGCGCTCCTGTCCGTAGATGGAGATATCGTTCTTATCGCCGCCGTGAGCCTGCACAAATTTTAGACTCTGCACAAACATACCGCCGCTGCCACAGGCCAGGTCCATGATGCGGCCCTTCAGGGGCTCAATCATCTCTACCAGCAGCCGCACCACCGAGCCGGGCGTAAAGAACTGTCCCGCACCGGAGCCTTCGGCCTGGGCAAACTTGCCGATGTAGTACTCGTACACGCGGCCGTAAATATCACTTTCGGGATTGTTGATCTCCGAGAATTTCTCTTTGGAAAAGAGGTTGATAAGCCCCGCCACCTGAGCAGGCGAAAGCTGGCTCTTCACAAAAATTGGCTCCAGCACCCCTTTATAATCGGGATTGCGCTGGGAGAGGATTTCGTCGATGAGCACAAAGGCTTTATCGACCAGCACCTTGATGTCGTCCTGCTCTGCCCGCTCCCGCAGAAAGGTCCAGGTGGCTTCCCGGGGCAGGCGGTATACGTTCTTAGCCTGGTATTCGAGCTCGTCATTCAGAATATCACTCTGAAATTGCTCATCGATGTTATAATAATCGCTTTTGGGGTCAAAGAAGGACAGTTGCAGCTCCTGCTTCCGCACCTCATAGCGCTCGGAGAGGTGCTTTACAAAAAGCAGCGAGAGCACGTAGTCCTTATACTGGTTTTCGGCTACGGCGCCGCGCAGTTCATTGGCGGCGTCCCAGAGTTCTTTTTCAAAATCTATATCGGCTTTTGGTTTGGCTGATGGAGGAGTGGGTCTGGGCATTTACTTCTTTGTGCTAGGTTGATCGGAAAAGCCAAGGTAAGGAAGTTTGGGGAAAGATTGACGGGTTGGGGTGTGGAAAATTGTTATGAAAATGAGCATTTCCAAACTTCTAATAAACGGGTTACAAACAGTTTAACAAAACCTTTGATCGCCATTACGATTCAGCATGTAATACCAAATAGCACAAAGCAACTTCCATATGAAAGAACTCCAAGCCACCGAGGCCGAGCTTCGTTGGCTTGGAGTTGGGGCTACATTTTTGTGGAAGATAGTTGATGCTAAAGGGTAAGATAAGTACGCCAGGGGAAATTCTACACCTCTTAGCCGGGGGAGTATAATTAGCTGTTACAGCAAACCCATTGCTTTTTATTACAGTACCTAATGACAAATGGAGTAGAAGCACACCAAAAACACAGATGTCCCATCGCGGCAGCGGTCCCGGCAGGGAACTGAGACCGTCACGATTTGCTCGCGAAGGCGCCCGCTACTAGGAAACCCTCCCTTTTCCCTTCCTCAACTCCAGCACAGTTACTTCCGGCCAGATGCCTACCCTGCCCGAGAAGCCTATAAAACCAAACCCCCTGTTCACATACAAAAACCGGCTCTGCTCCTGGGCCAGCCCTGCCCAGTGTTTGTAGCGGTACTGCACCGGGCTCCACCTAACAAGGGGAGTCTCCACCCCAAACTGCATGCCGTGGGTATGGCCGGAGAGGGTCAGGTGTACGTGTGTAGGATGGTCTTTTACTACCTCCGTCCAGTGCGAAGGGTCGTGCGAAAGCAGAATTTTAAATGCATTGGGGTCCACCCCTGCAAGTGCTTTGTCAAGGTCGCCTTTTTCAATAAAGCCTCTGCCCCAGTTTTCCACGCCTAGCAGTGCTAATTTTGCTCCCCCTTTTTCAATCATTACGTGCTCATCGAGCAGCAGCCGGTAACCCATGTCGGCATGATGCTGCTTTAGCCGCTCCAGGTTAGCCTCCTGTGCAGCTTCGCTTGGCCATTCGTGGTACATGCCGTAATCATGATTGCCCAGGATGGAGTATTGTCCGAAAGGCGCTTTTATCTGGCCAAAGTTCTGCTTGTAGGGTACTATCTCCAGGGCTTCGTCATTTACCAGGTCGCCGGTAAATACAAACAAGTCCGAATTTTGTGCCTTCGCCAGCTCAATGCCGCGCTCTACAGCTTCGGGGTCATCAAAACTCCCGGAGTGAACATCAGAAAGCTGGGTGATGGTAAAGCCATCAAAAGCATCGGGCAGATCATCGAAATAAAGTACCTGCCGGTGCAGGGTATAATCGTATTTGCCCCTGGTAGTGCCGTACACAAAAGAAGCAAATGGTATGCCTGCCAGCACCAGGGCCAGCTGGCTTACAAACTTTCTGCGCTCAGGCATGAGCGGCCCACGATGCTCCTCTATGCTGCCTGTCCGGCGAATAAAGCGGACGGCAGCCCGTATCAGCCGATAAATATCTTCTGCCAGCAGCACCAGCATAAACACCAGCTGGGTAACAAAAAGGGTGAGGAAGGCATTGATAAACCACTGAACCAGACTGGTTGCAGTATCTTCTGAAAAACGTAAATAGACACTCCAGGCAAAACCGGCGATGAACAAACCTACAAATAGCCAGTAACCCCAGAGAACGGCTTTTTTTAGCTGCCTGGCGCGCCAGCCTGTCGTAAGCCTTTTAATACCCTGAAATACATACCAGTTCATCAGGAGGAATACCACCCCCATTATCATTATAAAGCTCAGCATTTTAATTTAAAATCATTAGATAGATTGTAGCCACCATACTCCTTTATAGTATGGACTTGCTGTTACAACATAAGTAGCTAACGGAGCAGCTTAAATTTTGATATGGATTTTTAAAACTCCGGTATTCTTAAACGTGCCCCTGCCCTAAATAGTGGTGATGATGCATAGTCTGCAGCAAAGTATTTTTGATTAAGAGATGCTTTGTGCGATCTTGCACCTTTATCAGTAGTAGCAGCAACAGGGGCATTTATGGAATTACGAGGCAAGTGGACAAAAGACCTGGAAGAGGGATATATGGACTTCAGTCTATCGCAGCTACAACGTCTCTACGAAGCCATTACTGATGAGTACCACCAGGTTTACAACGAATGCCTGCAACGGTATGACGACGACGAGGCTGCACAGCGTGAGGCCCGCTCCCGGGGCTACGAAATGCTCACCGATTATAAAACCATAGACGGCGACGAAGAATTCGCCACCTCCTACACCACCCCCGCTTATCGCATGGACCTCTGGTACCAGACCGACCCCCGCACCGGCAAAAGAGTTTACGACAAGGGCTTTATCAGAATTAGCAGTAAATAAGCTGACAATACTATCGCTGTAAGCCGCTTTTAGCCTAAATTCTTCATTTTTAGCCAGCTGAAGTAGTATTGTTGTAGTGCAATCTGTACGCTGATGTAGTATTGATGTACCCCTATAATAGGATTAGCAGTAAATCCGGACCTATTTGATGCTAACGTTTGAATAGGCTGGAAAAAGGGTTTTCACAATGCTTCCGGACAAATTCTTATCCGGATAGTAGAATAGTCTACCACCGCCCTACCCGCCATTTTTTACGATATTCCCTACTGCTGATGCAGCCCTGCGAAAGCAAGCAGGCTTTACTGATGGGGAGTTAAGGAGTGCTAATACCAATTTTTAACTTATACGGTACTTGTATGATCAACTTTTATCTATGTACACCTTATCATGCATGGTGTAAAAAGCTGGCTTTGCTACTGCTGCTTGCTTTTTATGCTGCTATTCCGCTGGGCGCCCAAACCCTGGTCTGGGAGGAGAATTTTGATGGCACCACCATTAGCCCCGAAACCTGGACCTTCGATTTTGGCGATGGCTGCGAGCGGGGCATCTGCGGCTGGGGCAACCAGGAGCTGCAGTACTACACCAGCCGCCCGGAAAATGCCAGGATTGAAGATGGTAGCCTGGTGATTGAAGCCCGCCGGGAGGACTTTCAGGGAAAACCTTTTACCTCTGCCCGTTTGAAAACAGTTGGCAGGGTTCATTTTAAATATGGCACCCTGGAAGCCAGAATTAAGGTACCCGACCTGGAGAATGGTCTCTGGCCGGCCTTCTGGATGCTGGGTACCACCGGCACCTGGCCTGCCAGCGGCGAAATAGACATTATGGAAATGGGCATCGCTGCCGCAATTGCCAATAATGTAACGAACAGGCGCGTAGGTGCTGCCACTCACTGGGAAAACAACGGCAGCCATGCCTCTTACGGCACCCACCACGATAATCCGGCAGATATGAACGATGACTACCATCTCTACAAAATGACCTGGGACAGCGAATACATCAGGATATTTGTAGATGGTTATGAGTTTTATACCATCGACATCAGGGGTGCCTCTGCTGCCGACCTGGAGGAGTTTCACCAGCAGCACTACATTCTGCTGAACCTTGCGGTGGGCGGCAGTTATACCGGCATTATGAATGCTGCCGGCATAACAGCACCCATGCCCGCCAAAATGTATGTAGATTACGTAAAGCTGTACCAGAACCCCGGGGATGAACTATACCTGGGTACAGAAAATGCCCTGGCCGGCAACTTTGGTATTTACAGCGAAAGCCCCCTGCTGAACGACAAGCTCACCTATGGCCAGGATGCTGAACTTTACATCTGGAACAACCTGAACCCCATTGCCGATGCTGTGCCTTTTGAAGGAAACGAAGTGCTTGCCCTGCGGGCAAATGGCGGCAACTGGTTTGGGTTGGGCGTGAGCAACAGGATTAAAAACCTGCAGAATTTTGCCGATGGACACCTGAACTTCCATTTCAAAACTACCTATACCGGTCAGTTTAAAGTGGGTGTAGCCAGCGGGCATGGCGAAAGCTGGATAAACTTTCCGGCAGGTGTGGAAGCATACGGGCTGCAGCGCGATGGCCAGTGGCATGAAGTAAGCATTCCGCTAAGCACTTTCAATAACCCCAACATGGGTATGCACATTGACCTTGGCTCCATGAACCAGCTTTTTATGTTTGCCGGCGATCCGGCAGGTGCAAATGCCGATTTCTACATCGACAACATTTACTATAGCGGAGGTGTGGCGGCTAATCCTGCCCCTGTTGTAAGCATTAGTTCTCCCCTAAACGATGCCAACTTTAACACGGGCGACAACATAGTGATCAACGCTACTGCCAGCGACGAAAACGGATCTGTTAGCAAAGTAGACTTTTACAATGGCAATGTACTTTTAGGTACTGCCAATGCAAGCCCCTACAGCTTTAGCTGGGCCAATGCGCCTGCAGGCGTACATACGCTCCTTGCAAAGGCCACCGACAACGAAGGCGGTGTGGGCACCTCCAACCAGGTGAGGGTATTTGTAGCTGCCACTGATAACCAGGCACCAACAGTAAGCATCAGCGCTCCTGAAGCGGGTGCAACTTACATAAAGCCTGCAACCATTGCCATTACGGCAGATGCTGCAGATGCGGATGGCTCGGTGTATAAAGTAGAATTTTACAACGGTGCTACCTTGCTTAGTACCGACCTCACCAGCCCCTACAGCTATAACTGGGCTGTATCAACGCCCGGCGACTACAGCATTTCTGCCAAAGTGTACGATAACGGCAACCTGGCAACTACATCGGAGGCAGTTACGGTCACAGTGATTGATAACAGCATTGTAGCAGATGCCTTTGGCATTTTCAGCGACAGGCCAGCGGTAACACAAAAGCTTACGCTTGGAGTCGATGCCAATCTATACATCTGGAATAACATGGCCCCTGTTGCGGGTGCCACTCCCTATGAGGGCAGCAATGTACTGGCATTTACCGTGGGCGCAGACTGGTGGGGCATGGGCATTGCCAACGATACCCGTAACCTGCAGCACTTTGCCAATGGCACCCTTAAATTTCACCTAAAAACCACCGCAACCACCAACTTTAAAGTAGGCATGGTTACGGCTGCCGGCGAAAGCTGGATCAACTTTATACCCGGACAAAACCAATGGGGGCTGGTACGCGATGGCCAATGGCATGAGGTTACCATTCCAATGGCTGCCTTCACCAACAAAGACCTTACAAGTGTAAGCCAGGTATTTATGTTTTCTGGTGATGCACCTGCTGCGGCAACAGATTTTTACCTGGATAACATTTACCTCAGCAGCGAAGCTGCGGGTAATACGCCTCCAACAGTCAGCATCAGCGCTCCGGCAAATAATGCAAGCTTTACTGCCCCTGCCAGCATTACCATTACCGCTAGTGCTACAGATGTGGAAGGTACTGTAAGCAAGGTTGATTTTTATAAGGATAATGAGCTGCTGGGCACCGACACAGAAGCACCTTTCAGCTTTAGCTGGAATGGAGTGGCTGTAGGTACCTATACGCTAACAGCCAAAGCAACTGACGCTGGCGGACTGGAGGCTACGGCTGCACCGGTAACCATAACCGTAGCGGAACCTACTGCAACCGGTCCTAACCTGGCCCTGAACAAGCCTGTTACTGTTTCGTCAGTAGAAAATCCTAACACACCGGGCGCTGCTGCTGTCGATGGTAACCTGGCTACCCGCTGGTCCAGTGCATTTGAGGATCCGCAGTGGCTGGCCGTTGACTTAGGAGCTGATTATAGCATTGATCAGGTAAAAATCACCTGGGAGCCAGCTTATGCTTCTCACTATGAGGTACAGGTTTCTGATGATGGCAACAGCTGGACCACTGTTAAAACCATCAGTGGTAATACCACGCTGGAGAATAACCATACCCAGTTAGGAGCCACAGGACGCTATGTGCGCATCCGGGGAACTCAGCGCGCCACCCCTTATGGCTACTCAATTTTTGAGCTGGAAGTGTACGGCAGCGAACCGGAAACCTACTGCGGCACCGCCCAAAATGGTGATTATAGCTACAGCATTGTAACAGAAGGAGAGCAGGTTAACTTTACCTTCCATCCCCAGGGCGAAGTGGCAGGCGGCAACCTGGTGATCCTCCACACCCGCCAGGGCGAGAGCGGCGGCTATGACGGTACTATGATGACGAAAAACAGTGCGGGTGATTTTACCCTTAGCAGGTCCTTCTCTGCCGGTACCGCGCTTAGTATTTACTTTACCTACCAGGTAGGCGAAGGCGGTGTTGAAAGAAACAGCGCTGCTAACCCGCACAGCTATACCGTAGGCACCCCCTGCGGTGATGGCAACGGAGGTAATACCGCACCAACTGTAACACTAACAGCCCCTGCAAATGGTGCCGTTTACACAGCACCTGCCACTATTACGCTTACGGCAGATGCTGCCGATGCAGAGGGTACTGTAAGCAAAGTAGAGTTCTACAACGGTAATGAGCTACTGGCTACCGTAACCAGCAGCCCTTACAGCTTTGATTGGGAAAATGTAGCAGCCGCCGCCTATACCTTTACCGCAAAGGCTTATGATGCAGAAGGCCTTAGCACAACCTCAGAGGCTATTTCTGTAACAGTTAACAACGGCACAAGCGAACCTGGTGGTATATGCGGCACTGCAGCCAACGGTGATTTTGCCTTCTCGGCAACCACCGCCAACGGCATGGTAAACATTACCTTCCATCCGCTTGCGCCTATTGCAGGCAGTAACTTTGCCCTGCTCTACATCAAGCCTGCCTCGCAGGTCGGAGAATATCCGGGCTATGTGATGAATGCATCCGGTACAGATTTTATCTATTCAATCTCTGCACCGGCAGCTGGCACAGAGCTAAGCCTCTACTTTACCTATAAAATCAGCGAAAACGGTCCGGAACGTAACAGCAGGGAAACACCAGACTCTTACGTGGTGGGAACTGTTTGCGGAGAAGCAGAAAACGCAGCACCCCTTGTAAGCATCACCTCGCCCCTTGCCAATGCAAGCTTCGATGCGCCTGCTACTATTCTGATAGAAGCAAGTGCTGACGACAGCGATGGCAGCATCAGCAAGGTTGAGTTCTACAACGGTAGCGAGTTACTTGAAACAGTAGAAAGCAGCCCTTACAGCTTCAGCTGGACCAATGTTGGCGATGGCACCTATACCTTAACCGCCATTGCCTACGATAACGAAGGGCTCTCCACTACATCCGAAGCAGTAGCAATCAGCGTGGTTTGTGCAGGCATCTTTTATGCTGATGCCGATGGAGATGGCTGGGGCGATGCCGCAGTAACGCTTACTGCCTGTGAGGCACCAACCGGGTTTGTTAGCAGGGCCGGAGACTGCAATGATGCAGATAGCACTATCAACCCGGATGCTGCAGATCTTTGCGATGGCATTGACCGTAACTGCGATGGTACAATGCGCCAGCCAATGGAGGCACCGGTGATTAGCGTAACACCTTCATCTAATGTGTATACTGGCGGAGATGCCAATACCCTTTACCTGGGTTACGGCCCTAACAGTGTTACCCTGGCTGCCAGCAACACCACGGCAGCTACCTACACCTGGACACTGGGAGGCGAAACCTTAAGCACCAAAAAAAGCATGGTGTTTAAGCCAACAGCTGCCGGTACCTACACCTTTACGGTAACGGCTAAAAATGCAGACAACTGCACCGAAAGCAGTGCTGAAACCATCAGAGTAATAGATACCAGGGGGGGACAGAAGGGTCAGCTCATCATGGTGTGCCACAAGGGGCAAACAGTACCCATCGATAAAAAGTCTGTACAGGATCACCTGGCTCATGGAGATGCACTTGGCAGCTGTAACGATAACCAGACAGCCAATGCCCGTGTAGCAAGCCTTTCGGAAACAGCCCTGGCAGTATATCCAAATCCTGCCGGCGGCCCGGCGGGCGGAGAAACCCATATCAGGCTCCACCTTGCACAGGGAGCGCAGTACAAGCTTGCCATCCACGATGTACGTGGTGTGCTGGTAAAAACCATTGCCAGCGGATCAGCACAGCAGGAGGGTGAGCATACTTACTCCTTCTCTGCCGCAGGTTTTGCAAAAGGTGTATACATCATCAGGTTAACAACTGATCAGGAGGTGACTACGGTTCGTTTGGTAGTACAGCACTAAGCTGGCTGCAGTTAATCCAGCATCCTCCGGCTTGTTCCAGCGGTCCATAAAGAGAAGTCCTGGCAATAAAACCAGGACTTCTTTTTTTGTGCAGGCTGTATTTGTAAAGCGTGTGCCTCAGTTGTATTGTTAATCCTGTCTGTTTTAAAACCAGAAAGGAATTCCCCTTGGCTACATCAGGTAGAATTTCTCCTGCGGCTGCGGGGCCGGAACATCGGCTTCCTGCAGCACCTGCCGTATGTTTATTTCAATAGTTCTGGCTATGGCTGTTACGGCAGTATCGGTCGGTTTATTCCTGAAGGGGTCCTGCATATGCCTGGCTGTTTTTTCTATCAGAAAGAAAGTAGAGGCAATCAGGATCAGCACCGGGATCTCGTAAATGCCAATAGTTTCTACCAGGGCAAGCGATAAAATTATTAGGAAAAGGTAAATAAAGAAGTGGATGAATATGCGGTAGGTAACCGGAAAAACAGTGCTGTTGATGCGCTCGGCCTTTCCCATGGAGTCTACCATGCGCATAATAGTACTATCGAGCTGTATCTGCTGAAAAGAATTGATTGCCTCTGCACTGTGTAGCTCCTTCAGGTCATGGCTGTGCAACATCATTAGGGCATAGGGCTTGTTGTTATTCCTGTTTACAAAATCCAGGTCATTTTTGCTTAGCATCGGCTCCTGCTCAGGCATAATAGGCTTAAGGGCCCGCAGAGATTGCCCGAGGCAGTAACACCAGGCTATTTGCCGGTGCGCCATCTTTTTAACGATAGAGTCACCCTCGGGATATATATGGGTATCGGTAAACTGCTTTAGCTGCACCACCAGAGTACGCGAATCATTTACGATGGCACCCCATATTTTTCTGGCTTCCCACCAGCGGTCGTAAGACTGGTTTACATTGAAGGCCAGTAAAAGTGAAATTGAGGTACCCAGTATGGCCGGCAATTGAAATGGTATTTCGGGCAGTTGCTGTGCAACATAAAACTTAAGAATATGAAAGACAATGGAGAACAGGAGCACCCTGAACAGATCAAGCTTAACTTTATTGAATATATACCGGAAAGGGAGTCTCTTGTCTACTAACATTCCATAAAAGCACTGAATTATATCAGCTGGTTAAAAAATGGTAAATCTACTGTACTGCTTACCCGGTTTAACACCAGCGCCCGGCCGAATGTTTGCTGCCATGCATAGGCCGTAAAGCGTAAGAGCATGCTTACAGCCTAAGCGTAACTGTAGGCGAAGAGTTAAAAATAATCAGAAAATTATAATTTAAACCAGGCAATTTTACCCCCTGGCTTCAACGCAAAAACATGAATCATCCCGAATTTTGAAAAGTGGTTAAAAAGCAAAAAAAGCAGCCTTGAAGAAGTTTCCAAGGCTGTTTTCGCTTCACACTGTTGATCTTTGCGAGGAGGAACGACGAAGCAATCTGGCATCTACACGTATAGAAGCCAGATTGCCACACTCCGCTTCGCTACGTTCGCAAAAACTGCACATCTAAAAAAATGGGATGAGTCATGTCTCTGTATTGTATTGATTACTGCATCACAGCCGTTAAGCGGTTTGCCAGTAGATCTTATGCTTCCTTAGTCTTCAGCTTCAACAAACTTGCCTGTAAAGCTTCCGGTTACGGTCTTTCCATTTTCCAGTGTTAGGTTATAACTGATGGTAAAATCTTTACCGGAACCTGATACTGTAGCCTGGCCTCCCCAGATCTCATGCATCTCATCGCCCACACCAAGGGCACCGTCATTATTGCTGTCTACATACAGGGCACCCCAAAATCCATTTTTGCCCAGTATATCCTCCTCCTCATATTCAAAAGGATGAAACCACTCAAAAGTGCCGGTTCTGAAGCTAGAGGCACCTGCAGAAAACACTTCCAGGTATAAATTGAAAGTCATTCGGGTAAGAGAAGATGCGCTGGCATCTGTGATGTTGAAGGCATAGTTGTAGTGCGATTCTTCGTCTTCGCCTAAAGAGGTAGCTCCTTTATCTTCATAAACCCCTGTTTTAGCCTGAAGGGTTTTTCCGTTGAATACAACATTGCCTGAGCCATTACCGGTTTGAATAGGTGCGGGAACATTTTCTTCGTCTTCTTTGCACGATACCGATGCCAGCAGGCAAATCATAAGGGCTAGTGAGAGTAACTTTTTCATTTTTGTTTGATTATTGAGTTGAGTAAAATTCTTGATTAAGTATTGTGATTAATTGGGTTGAAACCATGCAGAACTGCCAGAGCGACTGCAGATCCTGTTGTGCCTGCCAGATCATGGCAGTTCTTTAAGCCACTGCTGGGCAAACTGACGGGCTGCAGTAGTAGCTTCTTTACCTGCCCGGAAGGTTTTCTTCCACTCTTCCGGCTTACGCTCATACTCCGGGTTTGCAAAAATCATTTTGTTGGTGTAATAGGGATGTTTTTCCAGTGCGGCACCAAAATCAACACTTGAGGTTATGGCTAAAAACTCCTGAAGGCGGTGCTTTACAAAGTAGCGCTGGTCTTGCGGATACTGCTGTTCCCACTCCTGAACAGCCTCCTTAAAATAGTTTTGCATCTCTGCCTGCTCATCGGCTGAATACAGCTGTAGGTTTTCGGGCAAATAATCTGCCTTTTGAGGCTTATTGCTTTCACGCTCCTGCTGATAAGCTTCTTTGAATGCAGGAGTGTTCACCACTTCTTTGGCAAAAAGGGCCATTTGCTGCACCACTGCTGCCCTGGCAGAGACTGGAATAGCCCGTGCAGCCGAATTATTCCTGGTATACAAACTGCCGCTTATAAAGCTGGATAGTATATCTTCATGTGCCTCCTCCCTGCTTAGGCCCAGCTGGCTGAATATGTTGCTGATTACAGCAGATGGAGCAAAGGAAAAGAGACTGGCTGTTAGCAGTAGCACACACACTAGCTGGCTAATATTTCTTGAGACTTGCATGATGTTAGGAAATTGAATTCAGAACAAGATTTACACTAAATAGAAGCGCTGACTACTTCTTTACGAGCTCAACCCTGCGGTTTAATGCTCTTCCATCTTCGGTGTGGTTATCAGCAATAGGGCGCTCCATACCCCAGCCAAGGCTGCTTAGGCGATTTGCTGTAATACCTTTGGCAAGCAGTGCGCTGTTAACTGCTTTCGAGCGCTGCTCAGATAATAGCTTGTTATTCGCTGCATCGCCTGTATTATCTGTATGGCCTTCTATGCTTAGCTTAAGCTCGGGGTTATTTTTAAGCAGCGTTGCCACCTGGTCAATTATAAGCTGAGAATCTGTACTGATCGTGGACTTATTTGTATCGAAGTTGATGTAGAGGGCAATAAAACCCGATTTATTAAGTGCATCCAGCATATCATGCGCTGTTATTTCCTGCTGCATGGCCTCAACTTCCACTACGTTCAGGTTAACATAATCCCCATCATTTGCCAGATCCACAGAAATCCAAATCTCTTTGCCATTCTTGTTTAAAAGCATGGTGGTAGAAGCCTCACCCTCATATACCACCTTACCGCCTATCTTTTTTACAGCATTCTGATAGTTGCGTTTTACCTGCAGTCTGCTGTTATTGGCAGCACCACTTTCGGAATTGAAGCTATACCCAATGTTGGTTCGCTGGCCTTCTACTACTTTCGAATCGTCATCTGTCAATGCCATTTCAAAGCCATCCCAGCTGCTTTTGTAGTCTGTGATGTAATAGTTAGGCATTCGGCTTAAAAGAGGATGGTCTTTACAACCTTCGCAATCTTCCTGGGCATAGCTTTGCAGCCCGGTCCAGAACAGGCCCAGCAACAGCAGGCCTATATGGGTGATCATTTGTTTCATAACTGATAAAGAGTTGAGTTAATTTTGATTAGCTGTTTTTACAGGAGAAAAATTATTGCAGCGATGGCTATGCTTTGGCGCTGAAAATATAGGCAGAGAGCATTTCAATAATGAGTACTGCACCTGAGATGCTGTATATAAGATGCTACAGATACCGCAAAAGAGGTAATGTATGGCACTGCACCAGTTCCGGCAGCGCCATACAACTCACCTCTCATCAGAATCTTGCAGATGCGCCAAGGGTAATGTAGCCAAAGGCGCCTCGGCCAAGCTCGGCAAATGCACCGAAGCCGGGATTGAAATTATAACGGGCACCTATTACCGGTCCGAACAAAAGGCTTGTACCATTGGAATAGGTGTTGTCGCCAGTAAACCTGTTGTCGAACTTCCAGGTATTGGTTTCCAGCCCTATCATTACCGAGGCATATAGGTCCAGCTTTTCTTCGTTAATGTTCCAGTTCAGGGTTTCATTCAGAAAGGCACTGGCGTGGAAGGTGCCTCTGGCGCCAAAAGACAGGGCTGTGAACTTATCTTTGTAACCATCGCCATATTTGAAAGACCTGCCGTAATAGCCCAGGTAAGGACCAACTGCAAACTTGTCGTTAAGGCTGTACTCTGCATTAAGCGTAACAGGCAAAAAGCCGCTTGAGTTGCCATACCAGCCCCAGCTGTAGCCAATGGTGCCAAAGGATATACCGGCATTGGCTGTGATATCGCCTTTTGTGTACTGCTGTGCGTAAGCGCCGGAAACAGCGCAAAAGAGTAAAACAGCCAGGGTAAAAAAGTGCTTTTTCATTGTTCTGATTTTTAAGAGGTGAATTATTTATCTGATGATGAGCACAAAATTACGGGGCACCTGGCAGTGCTTTATGCGCAGAAAATATGAGTTATAGAAATACGTACTAGTACGTAGTTACCCTAAATTCAGGAAGATCTCCTGGGGTGAATCAGCTGTTTAGAAATTCCCTGTTACCTGTTTGCTGCTTCAGAAAAGCAAACTCGAGTATAGGGATTGCATCTTAAAGGCTTCTCCGGAAAGAGCCCATGGCAGCGGGCTGGTTTTCAACATCGAATTAAAAAGCCAGATAGCACCAAACTGAACGGGATCTGATAGTTAGATGCTGAAATATTCTTACCATCTACAGCTAAGGACTGTAATAATTTTACAATTAATTATTATAATTTTACAGCTGGCATTTCAGAACGGTTTCAAGATATCTGTTTCGTTTTAAGGTAATTAAAAGTTAGAGAAAATCTGGAAGAACGCCGGCAATGCTATTATCATTGGATTGTACACCTCGAGGCATTTATCTCAGCTGTGATTGTATGAATTGCTCTATTTATCAATCTAAAATTATAAGCTGCGGCCTAAGGCCGTGCTTCATAATCAACTTACTTATTTTGCTGAATAGCCTACCTGCAGCAACCCAGCCCCGTCATAATTTGCAGGACAGCAGCCAGGTGCTTAATTTATTTAATTTAGGAAGTGAGTATTTAAAAAAAGACAAGCTGGATTCAGCCGAAATTTACTTTGAACAGGCGGTCTCTTTGTCAAAGAAAATAGGCTTTGATCAGGGTATTACGCGTACGTTACCCAATTATATGCGCGTATTGCTTAGAAAGGGCAGGTACAGAGAATGCCTGCCCATGTCACAGCTTGGCCTGGAGATCAGCAAAAAACAAGGGGGAAGAGCGGAAGCCGTTGCAGAGAATAACGTTGGTCTCGCCCAATGGTATCTTGGAGATCTTGACGCGGCCGCGGATCATTACCTGAAGTCACTGGAACTATCCGTGGCGCTGAATGATAAGGAGCTGGAACGCATCAACCTAAACAATCTGTCAGCGCTCTTTCTGGAAATAAAGGATTATGAGAAGAGCGTAAAATATGCGCAGCAGGGATATACGCTCGCCCTTGATATAAAAGACACCTTAAGTATTATGGGTAGCTTGTTTAACCTGGGCATTGGCGAGACTTATACCAAGCATTACAAAGTTGCAACCCAGCATTTGAACGAATGCCTCCGCTTAAGTGAAGCAATAAATAATCCAACCTACGTTGCCGACACGTATGTAGGTTTGGCTGAAATCGCCTTGCAACAGCAAAACTATCAGGAAGCCTTGCAACTCCTCCAGCAAGGCCTTGAACAACTACACATATATGCCACTTCAGATTGTGAAATGAAGATCTATTGGGGTTTATCTATATCTTATTATCATCTAAAGTCGTATAACCAATCTCGCCATTTTTACTTTAAAGCTCTTGCTTTAGCCCAGCAGTTTGCAGCAAAGGAACTAAGCAAGCTCTACCTGCTGGGATCTGAGATACACGAAAAGGTGAATGATCCACTGAAGGCGCTGGCATACAGAAAGCAATACGAGGCACTAAATGATTCCCTGCTGAGCTTAGAAACCCAGCAAAACATTCAGCGGCTGGAAGTTGAATTTCAGACTTCCCGGAAAGAAAAGGAAATTGCACAGCAGAACCTCATCATTGCCAACAACAGCCTGGAAATTCAGAAAAAGAATAATGTTATTTACCTTAGCCTTGCTGCGCTGGTAACCCTGTTCTCTGCACTCCTGATCATATACATGCTCTTCAGGAACAGGCAAAAGGCAAATGCCGAAAAACTGGCGGCCCTGAAGCAGGAAAGCGAGCTAAAAGTATTGATGGCCCTGATGGAAGGCGAAGAAAAAGAACGCTCACGCCTGGCCCGGGAGCTGCACGATGGGGTGGGCGGTATTCTTTCAGCTACAAAAATGCACCTTAGCATCTTGAAAAACGAAGAGGCTGTACCTGAACGTTCCAACAAATTTGACCATACGGTTTCCATGCTTGATAATGCCTCGCAGGAAATCAGAACCATTGCCCATAACCTCTCTCCGGATATATTAATGCGCTATGAACTGGATGCTGCCCTGGAGAACTTCTGCCAAAAAGTAAGCAATGAAAAACTGCAGGTGGATTTTTACTTTTTGGGTGAACCCCTGCGGCTAAAGAACAACTTTAAGCTGATCATCTATCGCATTGTGCAGGAGCTGGTGAACAACATCATCAAACATGCCGAAGCCAGCCATGCCCTGGTGCAGCTAAGCCTGCACGAGCAGGTGTTATCCATTACCGTTGAGGACAATGGCAGGGGTTTTAACCTTACTGAAAATAAGGGCTTAGGGCTGCATAACCTCAAATCCCGTGTGCAGGATATTGGTGGCCAGCTAAATATCGAATCATCCGAAGGTAATGGCACTACCGTTTACCTGGAATTCGATACTAATCCATTCCTCGAAAAGCATATCTTTCTTTCCACAGCAGTATAAACCCTTATTCACATGCCCATTGAAGTTGCCATAGCCGACGACCACCTGCTGGTGATAGGAGGCTTGAAAGCCATGATGGAATCCGATGAGGAGATTAAGGTGCTTTTTGCCGTTACCAATGGCGAACAGCTGCTAAATACTCTACAGGAGGCCCGCCCCGATGTGCTGCTGCTGGATATTCAGATGCCAGGGCAGAGCGGCATTGATTTGTGCAAGCAGATCAGCGGTAAGTATCCCTCCATCAAAATAATTGCGCTTACCAACCTGGAAGAAACCCATTACGTAAAGCAAATGATCCGCAATGGTGCAATGGGCTACCTGCTGAAAAACACCGATAGGGAAACCTTACGCAAAGCCATTTTTGCTGTAATGGAGGGCCAGCAGTACATCGATGCACAGATACAAAAGAATATGCTGCAGGAAAGCCTTACCGGCAAAAAGCGTACGCTACAGGAAGTGCTGCTAACCAAGCGGGAGGAAGAAATTCTGGCCATGATCGCCAGGGAGCACTCCAACCAGGAAATTGCCGATAAATTGTTTATCAGCCTGCGCACAGTTCAAACCCACCGCCTCAACATCACCCAAAAGCTGGGTGCCAAAAATACCGCTGGGCTGGTGCAGGAGGCCTACAAGCGCGGGCTGATCTAGCATCTTTTTTTTATTTCATCTGATGAAGGGGAGGCAGAATAAGATCTGTTACTGTTCATGCTTCAAAGCACTTCCTCACGAACCCAGTTGGCATGACAGGCAGGATGCATACAGTTTGAAAACAGCCTGGTAAATCACCAGCCAAAGGTAGCTTGAAGCATTCTGAAAAAATCGTACTGCTACTGATTTATAACCAGAATACAGTCAATAGCCTGTAGTAAAATCACATACTAGCAATCGCAGCTGTAAGCATCATCGGTATCGTGGCCGGGGGCCAGCCTGTTGCCTACGCGCACCAGCTTGTTCAGGGGTATTTCCTCACCATTGGCCAGCATCAGGTACTCTTCTCCATTGCGTTCAGCAATATTTTTCACCACCTGGGTGGTCCTGAGCAGCTCCTGCAGATCGGAGTAATAATGCACCCTTACATACTGCCTGTTAGCCGCTGTTTCTTCCAGGTGCTTATGGAAATCATTTTCTATTGACTGCTCTTGATTGATCATAATACAAAGGTATAAGAGGTGATCTACTGAGATCAATACGTAAAATCAGGCAGCCAGATGGGTAAAAATACGGTTTTGCGAGTATAAGCCAAAGGACTATCACAAGGGGGTATCCATTGGGTCTTCAATGGGAGGATTATCCAGCAGAAAACCTATCGGATTGAGCGGCTCTACGGCATCGCATATAACTTTAATGATTGCCAGCATGGGAATGGCCAAAATCATGCCGATAGCACCCCAGATCATACCACCGAAAAAGAGAGCTATGATTGCAGCAAAAGGGTTGAGGCTCACCCTGCCCCCCACCACATTAGGTGTGATAAAGTTGCCCTCCAGAAACTGTACCGCCCAGAAAAGAATAGCCACCCCTATCGGGTACCACAACGAATCTTTGGTAACAAGCGCAAACATAATGGGCAGCAGCGACCCTACCAGAATACCAATGTAAGGGATAATGGTAAGCACAGCGGCAAGCGCGCCAAAGAATATGGCATGCTGGATGCCCAGCAGCATAAGGCCCACCGAGTTCAGTACGGCAACAATCACTATCACTGTTATCAAGCCTACAATGTAGCTCCTGACCACCATCTCTACCTTATGGATTGTGCCGCTTACCTGCGGGAACTGCCCGGGGCTGAAGCATTTATAGACAAAGGTCACAAAGAACCTTCGGTAATACAACAGGAAAAAAAGCGTGATCAGAAACAGGAAAAATGAAGTAAAAAAATCGGCTGTGGCAGAAAGGGTGCCCGTAATGGCTGCCGTGCTGTTCTGCAGAAAGCTGTTTAAGGAATCTTTCACATACCTGTTTTGCTCCTGTTGCGCTACACCAAAGGTATCTTCCATCCAGGTATTTCCCCTGTCTAAGATTTCATTGAAACGGGCACCAATGGACTGCAGATCGCTGGTGATGCTGCCTACCTGTGAGGAAAAGAAGTAAAAGAGCCCCGAAAGCACCAGCATCACCAGCAGTATGGAAAGCAGCGAGCTAATGCCCCGGTTAATTTTTGCCCGCTCAATATAGCCACTAATCGGATGCAGCAACAAAGCAATGATAAAAGCTGTTAGCACCGGGCTTAAAATGGGCTTACCTAGAATCAGTACATATACAGTTAAAACAAGGCTTGCCAGAATAATAAAGTATTTGAAATAACCTGGTAAAGTTCTCATAAAAGTTTACTTTTTGCACAAAAAATAGAACAGCTCCGGCATAATAACTAAGCAGCGGCAAAATCCTCTAGTCGTTGTGGAATTATACACTGATATTTATTCTACAGGCCTCTGTACAGGCTGCTGCTGGTACTGTTCCAGAAAACGGGAGAGTTTATCCATGGTTTTGCTGATTTCTTCTGATGAGGGCAAATACACCACCCGGAAATGATCGGGAAGGTGCCAGTTAAAGCCACTCCCCTGCACCAGGAGCACCTGTTGCTGCTCTAAGAAATCAAGTGCAAACTGCAGATCATTGCGAATACCGAATTTCTTTACATCAATCTTGGGGAACATGTAGAAAGCACCCATTGGCTTTACACAGCTGATACCAGGAATGGCTGTTAATAATTCGTAGCACAAATCACGCTGCTGCCCCAGCCTGCCACCGGGCAGCACCAGGTCGTCAACTGACTGGTATCCCTTCAGGGCTACTTCTATGGCATACTGGGCCGGTACATTGCTGCACACCCGCAGGCTGGCCAGTATGTTAAGGCCATTGATGTAATCGCCAGCTGCTTTTTTATTACCGCTTACCAGCATCCAGCCTGCCCTGAAACCCGCCAGCATATAATTTTTGGAAAGCCCGCTGAAAGTAACCACAAGGGCTGTTTCTGCAAAGCAGGCGGTAGCATGGTGTTCGGCTCCCTCGTACAGGATCTTGTCGTAAATTTCATCAGAAAACACCACCAGCCCATGCTCCTCTGCCAGCTGCACCACCTGCTGTACCATCTCGGGAGGATATACAGCGCCTGTGGGATTATTAGGGTTTATGAGCACAATAGCACGCGTACGGGAGCTTATTTTACGCCTGATGTCGGCCAGATCGGGATACCAGCCGGAGGCTTCATCGCAGAGGTAATGCACGGTTTTACCTCCGGAAAAATTAACGGCAGCCGTCCAGAGGGGGTAGTCCGGTGTTGGTACCAGCACCTCATCGCCCTCATTCAGCAGGGCCTGCACGGCAAAAAATACCAGCTCGCTTACACCATTACCAATCATGATATCATTAAGCTGCACCCCTTCCACTCCCCTGCTGCTATAGTAATCCCTGATGGCTTGCCGGGCAGATAGAATGCCCCGGTAGTCGGCATAGCCCTGTGCTTTGGAAAGATTCTCAATGATATGTGCTACAATATGCTGCGGCGCATTAAAACCAAAGGGAGCCGGGTTGCCCAGGTTTAGTTTCAAAATCTGATGCCCCTGCGCTTCCAGCTCTTTCGCCTTTTCGTACAGGGGGCCCTGTAGTTCGTAATTAACGCTGTCTAACCGGGTATTGCGTTGTATCATGCAGCTCTGTTTATGTAAAAATACAGCTTTTTGGCGGCTGTCAGCAAGCGGCATCAGAAAACAAAAACTGATGCAGGCCTACATGTCTGTTAGCCTGCATCAGCTACTATTAAAAAAATACTAAAGCTAGATCAGCTACTGCTACTGCAGCAATCTATGTCTACAAATGCTCCGGAAGCACAGGCTTTTCAATGCCTTCAATGTAGTAACTGGCCAGCGTAAACGACAGGTAAGGGGGGAAACCACGCTGGTTGGTAAGGATAATGAAAGTAAGCTTCTGCTTATCGAAGTGCACAAAGTCTGCCAGGGCTGGTCCGCCGCTATGACCGGAAACTTTGTGCCCCTGGTAATCCTGCGCAATAAAGCCAATGCCAAAAGATCCAAACCCCTCCCCTTTCAGGGATACCGGTGATAGCAGCAGCTGCTGTGTTTCTGGTTTCAGAAACTTGCCCTCATCCAGCACCTGTGCAATTTTAGCCATATCTTCAATGGATGTGTAGATGCCGCCGGCCGTATAGCCCGTTTTTGTAAACTGCATGTCGCTTACCACATAACCTCCATCCTGGTAGGCATATACGGCTGCTTCTTTAGGAATAACCTTATGGGTTCTGATACCATTATCGTCGTTATGATTCACATAGGTATGCTGCATGCCCAGGGGTTGGAGCACCCACTGCGCCAGCACCTCAAAAAAGGGCTTGCCGGTTTGCTGTTCAATCAGGTACTGCAGTACCCAGTAATCGGAGCTTACATAAAAAGAACGGCTACCTGGCTCATTAGTCATCTCCTGCTTTTTAGCCAGCTCAAGAGCTTCTTTTGTGGTGGTGGCCTTGCTAAAGTCTGCCATACCTATCCCCGACTGATGAGAGGCCAGCTGCTTGACGGTGACACCATGCCAGGATGCGGGAATGCTGTCCAGCAGCTCCTCCAGCTTTTGATCCGGAAGGAGTATCTTTTCTTCAAACAGCCTGCCCAGGAGCAAAGCAGTGAAGAGCTTGGAGCAGGAGGCAGTCTGGAAGGCTGTTTCGCGATCTACCGCTGCATTCCAGGAAAGATTGGCTTTGCCATACTGGCCCTGGTGAATAATCTTACCCTCTTTTACAACAGCAAAGGCCAATCCGGGAATGTGGTGTTTGGCCATGGCCTCCTGCAGAAACTTTTCGGTTTCCTTTTTTGGATCAGGAGCTTTTTGAGCAGATACGAGCAGCGGAAGGTTCAATAAGTAGCTGATCAACACGGAGATTAATAAACGTTTCATAGGATTAAGGCTAATGTTTCTGATTAGATAAATGTACTATGCAAAGATCCGGGGGATTCAGACCTTAATCAATCGCATGTAGAGGTGAAATACGGGCATGCATCAGGGGCCGACATCCCATAAACGGGTGATTTTAGGGGTGCTGCATTTATAATTCACCAACTCCTTAGTACCTTCAGTCTATTATTCGCTGGTATGACTGCAAAGCTTTTTATTCCCCTGCTGCTATGGCTGATGGTGCTGGTCAGCGGGCCATGTTATGGTACACCGCTGCAGTCGCCAAAACCTGCACCTGTTTACCTGCACCTCGACCAGGAAGATGGCCTCGCCAGCAATCATGTACTCTCAATTCTGCAGGATAATCAGGGATTTCTCTGGTTTGGCACCAACAACGGACTGCAGCGTTACGATGGCAGGCAATTCATCCACTTTCGCCACGACCCCCGCAACCAGAACAGCCTTGCATCAGACATCGTCAAGACCCTGTACCAGGATAAAGCGGGAGATTTATGGATAGCCTCTGCCAACACTGTTACACGCTACAACCCAGCCAGCAGTAGTTTCACGCGCATCAGGCTTCCGGAGCAAAGCCAGGCAACGCTCGCGCGCGGCTTCTATTTTACAGAAGTTGAGGGGGGAAACTTATGGCTGGTTTCTTCTACTGACCAGGGGGCCTTTTTATTCAAGCCCGATCAATCTGCCTTTATACCCGTTGCCGATCCTCCCCCCTTCCGGAAACAGAACAATACCTACGAACCGCTGCTGCAAGACTGGCAGAGCAACGAAACCTATGCTTACTTAAAAGATAGCCGGGGCATTGTATGGGCAGGCAGCGAAAAACTACTGGCGCTTTATCCGGGCACTACCAGCTTTAGCCTTATTCCCGAGCTCAAAGCCTCGCGTTACGGCATTGAATACAACCGTATTTTCTGCCTGGTTGAAGACCGCGAAAAAACCATCTGGATTGGCACCGACAATGGTATTTATTATTTTAATCCTGATAAGCAACACTTTTTTACAGCTCCTGTTCCAGACTTCACCCATGGCGAGGCTGCGCCCCTGCTACCTACAGATTTTCTTCAGACTAAGAATGGAGAAATATGGGTGAGCACCCTCAACAGGGGGGTCTTTACTTTCGATCGTCAGTTCAGGCCCCTCCAGCAGCTGGCTTTGGGCAATACACAGCAACCTGGTTCTCTGCAGCTGTGGTGCCTGGCGCAGGATAAGCAGGGCAACATCTGGGCAGGCAGCCAGGCAGGTACACTGCTGAAAATAGACGCTGCTGGCCGCACCAGCTACCACCAGCCTGGCCACCTGGCAGGGCAGACCATTACACAGGCAGCAGCCGATGCCAGTGGAAAGCTCTGGTTGGGCACAGACCAAGGGCAGCTATTCAGTTTTGACCCCATTACCGAAACGCTCCTCCAAGTAGCACTGGGAAAAGCGCCCGGCAGCACCGGGCGTATCATACGCATACTTCCCGAGCAGAGAGATCACCTGTGGGTGGCAACCTCTAGAGGTGGGGTTTTCAAAATTCATAAGAAAACGCTTGCCCTTGCCCAGCGCTTAAACACCAGCTCCAGCCCCTTTGCCCTGCTTAGCAACGAACTGGGCGATATGCAGTGGGCAGACAGCAGCAGCCTGCTTATTTCCAGCATTGCAGGTTTGCACCTGCTGGATATACATCAAAATACCGGGAAGATCTTTACTACAGCAGATGGCTTACCCGCTAATGCCATCATTAATGTGATAGGGGCAGGTGATGGAGAATTTATGGTGACGCCACAAAATGGGTTGAGCCGATGGAACATCAACACAGGCCGCCTTACCACCTTTGGTGCCAGAGACGGCCTTGCCAATGATCCATTTGGTTTCAGTGCCTCCCTCCGCCTCCGGGATGGCAGAATCCTGATCGGCAGCATGAATGGTATTCTGTATTTTCACCCTGACAGCCTAAGCGAAGCACAGCCACCTGCCGATGTGCTCATTACCGGCCTTAGCATCTATGGCAAGCCAGTTAAGCTCGATTCTGCCCTGGCCCCGGATGGAAAAATCCGCCTGCACCACAGGCAAAACTTTTTCACCGTTGCGTATGCATCGCTTAATTACTACGACGACAGCCGCATCAGGTACTTCTATCAGCTGGAGGGGGTAGACAGGGACTGGATAGCCGCCGGATCAAACAGGTCGGCTAACTACACCAACATAGAAAGCGGCAATTATCGCTTTAAAGTAAAAGCAGAAAGAGACAATGGCGCCAGCACCATCCACGAGGCAAGCCTGGCCATTCAGATTGATCAGCCTTTCTGGAAAAGCTGGTGGTTCAGGGCTCTGCTGCTGCTCCTGGCTGCAGGGCTGGGCTTAGCCCTCTACAGAATCCGCATCGACAGGTTGCTGGCTTTACAAAACATGCGCAGCCAGATCTCGCGCGATCTGCACGACGACATGGGATCCACCCTTAGCACCATCAATATACTGTCGGCCATGGTGCAGCAGCAGATACGTAAAGATCCCGCGCAGGCGCAGACACAGCTGGAGAAGATCAGCGACTACTCCCAGCGCATGATGGAATCTATGGACGACATTGTGTGGGCCATTAACCCCCTGAATGATGCTGCCCAAAACCTGGTGGCCCGTATGCGGGTATTTTGCTCCGAAACACTGGAGCCCAGGGGCATCAGCTTTAGCTTTTCGCTCGATGAAAAGGTTGCTGCGCTCCGCCTGCCACTGGCTATTAAGCATAATTGCTTTATGATCTTTAAGGAAGCCGTGAACAATGCTGCAAAGTATGCACAGTGCCAGTCGGTGCAGATTAGCTTTAGGGTTCAGAAAAAACAGCTGCTCCTGGTTATTAGCGATAACGGCAGGGGCTTTAGTACAAACCAGCCCCCGGAGGGCAATGGCTTACTCAACATGCAGGCACGTGCCACGGCCATACATGGGGAGCTGGAGATTGTTTCCGAAAGCAGCAGCGGCACCACCATAACCCTAAAGGCTCCTGTAGTTCAGCAGAAAGCTTAACCAAATCACTTTTTTACCATCAAGCAAAACCCATGATCAAAATACTTATTTACGACGATAACAAGCCCCTGCGGGAAGGACTTAGTATGCTGATCAGCGGCTCTGATGGCTTTGTGGTAGCAGGTACCTACCCTAACTGCAACCAGGTAGCAGAGGAGGTAAACCTTCATCAGCCTGATGTGGTACTGATGGACATCAACATGCCTGGCATCGGTGGCCTGGCTGGCCTTCAGCTGGTTAAAAATAAGTTTCCGGGAGTAAAAGTGGTGATGCTTACTGTTTTTGATGACAACCAGACTGTATTTGACGCCATGAAGGCCGGTGCCGATGGTTATCTATTGAAGAAAACCCCACCCGCCAAGCTACTGGAATACCTGCAGGATGTTTACGGTGGTGGCGCCGCCATGACTGCATCTGTGGCCCGCCAGGTACTGCAGCTCTTTGCACACCCTCCGGTAGCACAGCAGATCACAGATTACCAGCTAAGCGAGCGTGAAAAGCAGGTGCTGCAGTGGCTGGTGAACGGCTACAGCTATAAGCTGATTGCAGCCGAACTACACATTTCGCTGGAGACTGTACGCTCCCACATCAAAAAGATTTACGAAAAACTCCAGGTGCACTCCAAAACAGAAGCTGTTACAAAAGCTTACAGAGACAGGCTGGTATGAGCTTTTTATAGAGACCATGCCTTGACGAATCCAGGTGCTTTCTGCTCAAAGTATATGTAAGGAATACATATCTAAAACCCTGCAGCAGCATCATCGCCCCTGGGATCGGCGCCGCCTTCCAGCCGCCCCTCTGGCAGCACCAGTATGCCTGCTGCCCTGCCAATACCACCCTCCAGCTTAGGGGCTATTTTGTGCCCTCTAAACCAGAGTTTAGCGCCAGTGCCCGGCCCCAGGGCACCCCATTCCGACAGTACCCAGTCGGGCTGCCACTGGTGATGAAACCTGCCGGCGTTTACCGCACCCTGCATGGGCAGGTTGTGGGCTATTACATTGGTGATGATCTGGTAAACGGTCGTGATGATGGTAGAACCGCCCATACTCCCCACCACCATATACAGTTTTCCCTCTTTTTCCAGGATGGTGGGCGTCATGGAGCTAAGCATGCGCTTGCCTGGCTGTATGGCGTTTGCTTCGCCACCAATTACCCTGTAGCTGTTAGGGTACCCTGGCTTTACACTGAAGTCGTCCATTTCGTTATTCAGCAAAAAGCCCGAACCTGCCACAAACACCTTGGAGCCAAAGCTGCTGTTAAGGGTGGTGGTAACAGAAACGGCATTGCCCATGGGATCTACAATAGCGTAATGGGTGGTATTGGGGCTCTCATAAGCCACAGGCTCACCTGCAGAAACCTCATCACTGTCGCTGGCCCTATCCAGGTCAATATCGGCCATGCGCTGCATAATATAGGCACTGTCTAACAGGCCTTCTACAGGCACCTCCCAAAAATCGGGATCACCCAGGTGCTCCGCCCGGTCGGCATACACCCGCCGCTCGGCTTCTATCATAAAGTGGGCAGTTTGTGCTGTGTTCCAGCCCCACTCCTCCAGCGGAAACTGGCTTGATATGGTAAGCAGCTGTACCAGCGCAATACCACCGCTGGAGGGTGGGGGCATGGAGATAACTCTGTAAGCACCAATATTGGCCGTAACAGGATCACGCCAAACAGATTTATACTGCTGCAGGTCTGCTTTGCTGATGATCCCCCCGCCCCTTTCCATCTCGGCCACTATGTTGTTGGCAGTGGGCCCCTCGTAAAAGCCTGCCCGCCCCTGGTCGCGAATCAGGCGCAGGGCATAAGCCAGGTCCTGAAGCCGAAGTGTGTCGCCTTCGCTCCAGTGGTCTTTCAAAATAAAGTTTGGTTTGAAAGTATTGTACTTTAGAAAATCACTTCGCTGTTCGTTTAGCTTTACTGCTTCTTTTTCTGTAAGTGGAAAGCCCCTGGCAGCCAGCGCTACCGCTGGTTGTACCAATTCTGCCCAGGGCATGCTGCCGTACTTTTCGTGTGCCCGCACCATGCCATCTACCGTACCGGGAACGCCCGCAGCGAGGTGCCCCTTCAGGCTAAGGCCCTCAACCACCTCTCCGGCTTCATCCAGGTACATATCTGTACGTGCCGCTAAAGGAGCTTTTTCCCTATAGTCCAGTGCAGCGGTACTGCCATCCTCCAGCCTTAGTACCAAAAATCCGCCGCCGCCAATATTACCTGCATCGGGATAAACCACCGCCAGGGCAAACTGCACAGCAATGGCTGCATCTATTGCATTGCCTCCGCGCTTTAAAATATCTGCACCCACCGCCGATGCAAGCGGGTGGGCCGTTACCACCATTGCATTTTCTGTAATCAGTCCTACTTCATCAATCTCTCTGTCGGTACAGCCTATATATAAAAAAAATATAAACAGTATTAGTACACTTCTCGTCATCAATAAACCTTCTTGTTCATTAAAAAATAGCTTTCATTGTCCATACTTCTAACCAGTGTTCTGCCACTAAGGTTAAGAGGTGTTTTTCTTTGGTAAGCATTTTAATGGGTAGGATATGGCACAGTGTGCGTCCTCTGCCTGTAAATACTTTACAGTGCTCGCGCTTTTGCTATAGTGCCACAGCAACTAAATCAGCAACCATAGGAGGAGGAGCAGCAAGTACAGGTTATGGCTGGTACAGGACTACATCCAGCTCAGTTATCTTCTCAAAATCAGTATCGGCTGTAACTATGGGAATGTTAAGCTTTATAGCAGTTGCTGCTATAATTGCATCAGGCACTTTTAAGGCTTTACTTCTCCTGATGTCTATGGTGTGTGCTTTTATAATCGAATCAAACTCATGAACAATAACTTCTTCATCAAAAAACTTCTGAATAAGCCTAGCTTCTGATGCAGCCATACCAGGTTTGGAAAGGCACTCTAATTCTACCATAAAGCTGGTATGCAATAACTTTCCTTCCAGCACATTACCAACAGAATGCCCCTGTAAAATATTAACTACTGTATTAGTATCGAGGAAGAACCTGGAATTAATCCCACTCATTTCTTAACTGCTTTTGATAGCTCAGGCCATCTGTCCCAAAATCAACCTTGCCAATGTACTTCTTCAGGCTTGCCCTTTTGCCTTTCTTTTGTTCTAGCTTGGCCAGCTCTTTTTCCATTTCTTCCTGGCTCATCCCTTTCTTCAGAAGTACTTTCATAAAACCTGCTTGTCTGCTTATAGTAGCTGAAGATACTAATTAATATCTCACTATCCTCAATTATGCTGAAAAGATCGTATGCTATCCACTCCCTCGTAAAACAGAGCATCCCTGCCTCGATGCAATGTATCGAAACAGGGATGTGTAGTCTAAAAAGATTAAAATTCCTGACTAATCAAATGTAGCTAGCGAAGCAACATACGCCTTACTGCCATCGGTAACCCAGGCATCGAGCTGGGCGGGATCTTTCATCTGCTGCCCGCGCTGCCTGGGTACGGCTATGTAGCCGGTTTTTACATCGGGCAGGGCCGACATATCGCTCCAGAGCTTTTCTATCTGCGCTACAGGGTAGATATCCTCCTGCCCGTGCCCCCAGCGATACTTTACCTCCTTGATGGTTACATAGCTTGGGATGCGGTTGGCTACACTTCTTACAGCCCTGGCAAGCCTCGCTTCATCGCCCTGCTGCAGCTCTTCGCGTGTTAAGCCAAAAAGCTTCAGGAGCGGGTCAACCTGTATCCAGGTGGTCATAGAGTTGTAGTAGCTCAATTTCAGCTCATCTTCTTCTCTGGGCTGGGCCAGTCCTTCCAGCAAACGCATTTGCCCGTTTACACGGGCCAACCCGCCGCCCCTGTCCTCAAACCTGCGCGGCACTACCTCAAAGGTAAGCACATTGCCCGATTCCAGGTGGTAACCCAGGGCAGCCGGATCTACATCGGCACCCAGCGTATCGATGTTGTGCAGCATAATGGTTTCCAGCTGCGGGTGCTGCTCCAGCAGCCTGGCCAGGGTGCCATTGCGCAGCAGGTTCGATACCTCGTACCAGTGCCCCAGCGGCGAAAAGCGCTGGCCGGCAATATTGTCTACATAATCGGTACCTTCGCCTTTACCCTTAGCCCAGCCTATCAGGCTGCGGCGGCCGGCTTCGCGTACTTTCTGCTTGTTTTCATCCAGCATCTCCTGGGGCATCTCCTCCCACATAAAGCGCAGGTCGCGCTCCATGGGCACAAAGCGCTGGCCAATGGAACGGCCGGGCGACAGCAGCACATCGCCGCCGTAGCCAAAGTTGTTGGTTTGCTCCAGCGTACGCCTGATTGGCTCATGGGTAAGGTAGCTGGTGGCCACCAGGTGCGGTATGTTGGCACCATAGGTTTCTGCTACCTTGCGGGTTTTCGACATGTGGATCTCCAGGAAGCTGCGGTGCACGCCATCGATCTCCACAAAAGGATTCAGGGCTTTGATAACGCCTGCCCCTTTGGTCCAGCGGCTGCCTACGCCTGCCGCCAGGCTTAGCACGGCTACTTTACCGGCCCTGATGGCAGCTTCGCCTGTGCCGATACTACCTTCCAGTTCCGGGAGCTGGGCAATATCCCGGGGCCCTGCATCTTCTATGGTGGTGGCGGCTGCAAGCCTGTTGCGCGATAAGCCAATGCGGCCCTTCTGCAGCTGCTCCCTTATTTCTTCGTGCTGAATATAATCGAAACCATTCTCACGCTTGATCTTTTCTGCTTTTTCATCTTCGGCACTGCGGTTGCCCTGGGTAGAGGGGTCTGATACCTTAAACAGGTTGCTGACAATGGTGCGCAGCAGCGGATAGGCCAGGTTGTTCTTTTCGCAATAGGTCGTGAAGAAATCAATTTCTGCCCTGCGGATATAGGAGATGGAAGAAGGCTCCTGCCGCACCAGCTCCGATACATGGATGGCATAGTACTGCTCCGGCATCAGGGCTTCGTTGCCCTCGTGCAGCATTGCCCAGCTGCCCCTTTTGTTGATGCTCCAGTTGTAAACCACCGGCTCCATGGCAAAAGGCAGGGAGGCAGAAAGCTCCTGCTTGGTATTGCGCAAAATTTCCAGCACCTGCGCCTTACGCTCCACATAGCTATCGGGGTTTACGAACATACCCATGCCCCCGCCCGACATACCCCCCAGCATCAGGAAGCCATAGTAATCAGCACCAAAAGCCTTTTTAGCTTTTTCGATGATCTGCTCGGTAAAATAGGTAGAAGCCCAGGGAATAATAGTTTTGATGGGATACCCCCAGTTGAGGGCTGTATTCGCTGCCAGCTTTTTGATGTCTCCCTCGCGAATAGAAGCAAGAATATTATCAAAGATCTGGTTGGTTTGCTGGCGGGCCGCCCACTCCTTTTCGCCCCTAAGCAGGTACTTCTCCGTAACCATTTCCAGGATGGGTCCTACGTTGGAGGCCATGCCGCCGTGCATCAGTACCAGCGAGCTCATGAGCTTTTCGGCCATTTCGGGATGTACCTCCTCCCCCTGTAGCACCCGGTGGCGCGGCAGGAGTGTACCCCGGCTGATGCCCCATTCCGGATCACCCTCCTGTGCCAGCGTTCCCTGTATGGCTTTGATGCCAGGCCACACACCGCCGGAGTCCTGCCAGCCGCCGCCGGAGCCGCCAATCCACTCACCCAGGATGGCCCGGGAGGCTACCAGCCGCCTTTCACTTTCCTGCAGTCCATCTACCAGGCTGCTGGTTTGCCCCGTAGCCCGCATCAGCAGGCTGATAATGGAGCCTAAAAGGTTGGTGGAAACTGCAAAGCGTGAGCCTTTCGGTATATCGTTTACCTTGGTTACCAGCTCCAGGCCCATGCCCGGCGCTACTATACGGCTAAGGATGTCGGGCAGCGATTGGTTGGTACCCTCAAACGAAGGTGGTATAAGGCCGGAGGCAATAACACCTGCCTTTACCAGGCTAAGGTAGTCGTTACCAAAGTTAAACAGGTCCGACAGGTCGTGAATATCTTTGGTGGTGTTAAGGTCTATGCTCGTTAGCCGCAGCACCGGCTCAGGTACTACCCGCACATAGCTGTGCAGGGGCGGACGAATGTCTTTATCCCTGCCGTATACGCCCAGGTCTATCGATACATTGATTACCCGCGCACCCTCGGGATAGTCCATACCCAGGAAAAAGATATCGGACCAGCCGCTGTGGGTAAGGTCCATACGCACAGAGGTATGCTCATGCAGCAGCGGGTAGAAGAGCGAATCTTCCTGGCGCTGCAACAGTTTTGGGTGGATGCGAATGGGGTGCTCCTCCTGGTGCCCTACCCGGAACATCCACTGGTTACCCTTGCTGGAGCGCACACTTTTACGCACCTGGTCGGCCAGAATCTGGAAAGAGAGGTGGTGGTAGCTTTCTGCCAGCGCACTAAAGAGGGTGGCATTGGGGCCCTTTGCATCCAGCTCTTTCAGGAAGGTGGCAATGGCATGTTCAAAACGGCGTGCCAGCAGATCTTCAAAACCGGCATAAGAAATTTTGCCTGTAGCGGGCACCTCAGGGGCTTCCATCAGGAAAAAGCGAAAGCCTGCATAGAGAAACAGAATGGCCCTTACTTTATCGTAAAGGTTTGGCGTGGCTTTCCTGAAATTATCGAGCTCCCGCAGCTGGCCCAATAACTCCCTTGCCGACAGCTGCCGGCTTATTTCAAAAAAGGACCTGTTGCGCGTAGCAGTATCGGCAGAGGTAATGGTTTCTATAAATGGATTCATGCTTTTTTTGGCTGGTGGTTTATGGCTTAGGGTCCGCAGTTGCGGTAGCAGGGTAACTGGTAGTTAGGAGCTTGTACTAACTACCAACTACCAATTACCAGCTACTATTTACTAACCCTTCCGTTAGCCTCCGCCAGCAGTTCTACCATGGTGGTGAGGGTTTCATCATGGGCCTCTCCGGCAAGTCCCAGCGCTATTTGCGCCTGCAGCAGGCCATGTCGCTTGCTAAGGTCGTAGCGGCTGCCTTTTACTTCCAGGGCCAGGTATTTATCTGTTTTGGCCAGCTCCTGCAGTGCAGGGGTAAGCAGTACATTGGTGCTGCCTGCCGAAATATCTTTCTGAAGCAATTCAAATACAGCCGGGGTGAGCACATGCATGCCAAAAAAGCAGAGGTAATACCCCACCCGCAGGCCTGGTGTTTGCAGCTCCAGTTCGGCCAGGCTAAGGGAGGGCTTTTCAATAAGCTTTTCTATCTGATAGATGCCTGATGCGCCGGGCAGCTGCTTACCTGTGAGGGTACCATAACGGGTAATCTGGTGCTCAGGGGTTGGGTTTACTGCCGATACGGAACAGTTCTCCTGCTGGGCAAGATCGATAAGCTGGGCAGCACAGCGCTTGTCGCGCAAATTAGACACATAGAGATAATCGCCCAGCAGCAGCAGAAAAGGCTCTTCATTCACAAACGACCTGGCACAGTAAACGGCATGGCCATAACCAAATGGCTCCTGCTGCTCGGCAAACTGAAGGCGGCTTAGCAGCTGGTCTATTTTCTCTGCTTCCTTCCTGGCCCAGTCTACACTCTTAAACGACTTTACCAGGTTATTGCGCAGTGAATGAAAAGCATTGATGTACCGGTCACCGTCGCCAGGTGCACATACTACACAAATCTCTTCAATGCCACTGGCAAAAGCCTCTTCGGCAATAATCTGAATTACCGGTTTGTGCAGGCCATCAATATCTATGGCTGGCAGCATAGCCTTTTGTACTGTATCTGCAACCGGATACAGGCGCTCCCCGCGGGCGGCGGCCGTGATCACTGCTTTCTTTATTCTCATCAGCTATCTTTTCGTTTATACAGGCTTTATCTAAATCCGTATGCAGTACATCTACTTTCATTAAAGATCAATGAGCAGATTGCCGGATTTTCAAAAATAAGAAACCTGACAGTATTATGAATGATTTGGCAAGATCAAAATCTATAGAATGCCCAAGCTTTTACTCCTCTTGATACAATATGCTGGCGAATTCCGCTCTTAAAACTACGTGACTAAGACCTGAAGCGCAGCCCCGGATTTCTGATATGCTATGTTGGCAAATATGCCAAACAACTGAATAAATCAGCTCTGATGTACCAGCCTGTATAAGTAAAAGCAATGGGTATATAGATAAAAGCAATGAGATCTATCAGCTAAAAAAACCTTTTATGCTTGCCGCAACATTAAAAGCTGCTACATTTGCAAACCGAACGAGCGTCCGGTACAACAAGAGAGATGACAGATAATTTTACTGAAAAGAAGATAGCGATTCTGGAAACAACCCTGGAGTTGATCAAAGAGAATGGTTTTCATGGCACTCCCATCAGCATGGTAGTGAAACAGTCGGGTGTAGCAGCAGGCACTATTTACCACCACTTTGAAAACAAAGACAGGCTGATCTGTGAGTTGTTCTCTTATGTAACAGAAAAAATGCTGGCGGCCATTAAAGAAGGAGATGACGAAACTGCACCCTACGAAGAGCGCTTTCTTAACCTCTGGAAGAACCTTTATAACTTTCATACAAAGAATTCTAACGTACCCATATTTTTTGATCAGTACATTAACTCCCCTTATTTCGAGAAAAAGCCAAAAGAAGAAACAAACTGCTTCCACCGGTACATTTTTAGTTTTATCCAGGAAGGAATCAATCAAGGCCACCTGAAACCGGTTAATCCTGAAATCTTAGGTGTTTTACTTAGCACCACAGCCATTACCAGCTATAAGATTCAGTCGCACGGAAAGATAAAGGCAGGAGCAACGGAACTGGAACAGATTATTCAGATTATCTGGGATGGCGTTGCAAAAGGATAATTCTTCAGTTTAAATAATAGCAACCGATTTTTTACCCTTAGCACATAGATGAGCAGCTGCTGCAATCAAATTTAAACATCGATTTGCGGCTCTCAATACTTATAATAAAAGTCTGTACAACCTAAAGCACTACCCACAATTCATGAAACCTATCAAAGCCTTATGGCTGTTGGTGCTGGCGTACCTCTGGTGCCCCACACTACTAATAGCCCAGCAAATGCAGAGCAACTCCTCCGGCGGCAGTTTTACCCTGGAAGAATGCATTGCCTATGCTTTTGAACACCAGCCCACCCTAAGGCAGTCTGAAATTGACGAAGCCATTGGCGAGCGGGAAATCAATGCAGCGTTGTCGTCCTGGCTGCCACAGGTATCTGCCGGCTTTGGTTATACCTATAACATTCAGCGACAAGTAGCCGCTTTTGGCGATCAACCTATCCAGATAGGCACCAAAAATAACTCGAGCCTGCAGCTGCAGGCCTCACAGGTACTCTACAACAACGATGTTCTGCTTGCCACCAAGGGTGCCCGCTTTACCCGGCGCAGCCTGAACCAAACCACCACCTTTACCAAAATAAATACCGTGGTTGAGGTAAGCAAGGCGTTTTACGACCTGCTGCTCACACAGGAACAACTAAAGATACTGGATGAAAATATAGCCCGCCTGGAGAAACAGTATCAGGATGCACGCGCCCAATACGAGAGCGGTATTGTAGATAAAACCGACTACCAGCGAGCAAGCATTACCCTGGCCAACACCCGTAGCGACCGCAAAAGAACGCAGGAATCTCTCAAAGCCCTGCTTGCGTATCTGAAACAGCTCATGGGTTACCCTGTAAACCAGGAACTGAACATTGTGCACGATTATGAAAGCATGCAGGCACAGATTCAGGCAGATACCATTCAGCTGCTACAGTACGAAAACAGAATTGAGTACCAATTGCTGCAAACACAGCAGCAATTGCTGGGCCTTAATACCAGCTACTACCGCTGGGGCTTTTTACCAACCATCTCAGCCACCTACAACAACAGCAGGCTGTTTCTCAATAATGAGTTCAGCCAGCTCTACAATACGGCCTATCCCACTTCAGCGGCTGGTCTGCTGGTTTCCATTCCTGTCTTTCAGGGCACCAGGAGAATTCAAAACCTGAAAAGGGCGCAGTTACTGGAGGAGCGCCTGCAGCAGGAACTGATAGAGACACAGAATGCCATCAATACGGAATACCAGCGGGCGCTTGCCAACTACAAAAGCGATTACAACGAGTGGCTTACCCTGCAGCAAAATGTAGAGATAGCCAAAGAGGTGTACGACATTATTAAACTGCAATACGACGAAGGTATCAAAACCTACCTGGAGCTGATTATAGCTGAAACAGACCTGCGTTCGGCCCAGCTAAACTACTACAACGCCCTGTACCAGGTATTGGCCAGTAAGCTGGACCTGCAGCGCGCCCTTGGTGAAATAAGAGTCAACTAATGAAAAGCAATAACCTAAACATGAAGCATAACCTAACATGGCTATTCGCAGCCATTGCATGGCTGTTCGCAGCCATTGTATGTTCCGTAGCACTAAGCTCCTGCGGAAATAATGAAGGAGGCGCACCGCAGGGACCGCCGGCACCTGCTGCCGTACAAGTAAGCGCGTACACTGTACAACAAGAGGCCGTAACCGGCACAGATTCCTATCCTGGCACCGTAGTACCCCTAAACGAGGTAGAACTGCGCCCGCAGGTGGCTGGCTACATTACCAACATTTATGTGCAGGACGGCCAAACGGTTAAACGCGGTCAGAAACTTTACGAAATAGATCAGAGTAAATACCAGGCTGCCCAGCAGCAGGCACAGGCTAACCTGCAGAGTGCCAGAGCCAACCTGGAAAAAGTTCGGAAAGACCTGGAACGTTACGAAAGGCTGGCCGAGCAGGATGCCATTGCCCAGCAAAGGGTAGATTATGCCCGTACCGACCTGGCCACCGCACAGGCACAGGTAGCCACCGCACAGGCACAGGTAAGAAGCGTTTCCACCGACCTGGGCTACTCGGTTATCAATGCTCCTTTCGATGGTGTGATCGGCATTTCGCAGGTACGTGTTGGCACCCAGGTTTCTCCCGGGCAGCCCCTGCTGAACACTATATCTTCGGTAAATCCCATGGCTGTTAATTTTGTGATCAACGAACAGGAAATTCCCCGCTTTAACAACTACCTGCAAAACCCAAAAGCCCAGCCTGATTCTCTGTTCACCATTACGCTTAGCGGTGGTATTGAATATCCCTATCCGGGTGAAATGAGTGCCATAGATCGTGCCGTTGGCCGCCAGACAGGTACCATTGCTGTACGCGTACAGTTTCCCAACCCGGAGCAGCAGCTTATTCCGGGCATGACGGTGAATGTTATGGTGCTGAACCAGGACATTGGCCGCCAGCTGGTTATTCCATTCAAGGCGGTGAGCGAACAGCTGGGTGAGTTCTATGTATACAAGATTCAGGGCGATTCTGTAGTGCAGCAGAATGTAGACCTTGGCACCCGCTTTGGCCGCAACATTGTAATACGCGAAGGCCTGCAGGCGGGCGACAATATTGTAACAGAGGGCATACAGCGTCTTCGCCAAGGCGCCAAAGTTCAAACCGGCCAACCACAGTCAGCAAGCAGGTAGGGCTAGGTATCGGGTATGAGCGGGTGCCGTGTAATGCATTATCTGCAGTGGTACCAACTTACTTCTATCGACTCATACCTCATACCTCATAGCTCATACCCAATCACCACATTACGCTATTAGCACATAAAAATGATATCAGACGTATTCATAAGGAGACCAGTTACCTCCATGGTAATCTCCATTGTACTAGTACTGGTAGGTTTATTAGCCATGATGAACCTGCCGGTTACGCAATATCCGGATATTTCGCCTCCGGTTGTATCGGTTTCGGCTAACTATACCGGCGCCGATGCACAAACAGTAGAGCAGACCGTAGCCACTCCCGTAGAAACCCAGATTAACGGTACACCGGGCATGGCTTATATTACCTCTACCAACACCAGTACCGGCCAGATGAACATGAGTGTTACCTTTGAGGTAGGCACCGACATTGAAATTGCCACACTGGATGTACAAAACCGGGCCAGCATTGCCCAACCCAGCCTGCCCGAAGAAGTAAGGCGCCTGGGTGTAACCGTACGGAAAAGGAACCCGAGTATCATGATGGTAATTGGTATCTTCTCCCCTAACGGTACCCACGACACCAAGTACCTGGATAACTACACCAACATCTTTGTGCGCGATGCGCTGCTGCGTGTACAGGGTGTGGGCGACATCAACGCCCTGGGGCAGGACTTCAGCATGCGTATCTGGCTGCAGCCCGACAGGCTGGCGCAGTACGGCATTAGCGCTGCAGAAATTACCGGGGCCATTCAGGAGCAAAACCTGCAGGTAGCTGCAGGTACAGTAGGTGCCACACCACAAAGCCCCGATCAGACGTTTCAGTACCCCATTACGGTAACCGGCCGCCTGCAAACACAGGAAGAGTTTGGCGATATAATTGTGCGCACCAATCCTGCCGATGGCTCTATTGTGTACCTGCGTGATGTGGCCCGCATTGAGTTTGGCCAGTTCGACTACGGCCGTTCCTCTACCATCAACGGTAATCCGTCTGCTATCCTGCTGCTGTACCAGGCACCAGGCTCAAACGCACTGGAAACTGCAGAAGGCGTATATGCCGCCCTGGAAGAAATGAAAGAAGGTTTTCCAGCCGATGTGGATTACATTGTTTCCTTCGAAACTGTTTCCGTGGTGCAGGTATCTATTGAGGAAGTAGTGCAGACGCTGATTGAAGCGCTTGTGCTGGTAATCCTGGTGGTGTTCCTGTTCCTGCAAAGCTGGCGGGCTACGCTGGTGCCAATCCTGGCCATTCCGGTGTCTATTATTGGTACCTTCATTTTCTTTATTCCGCTGGGCTTTACCATTAATACCCTTACCCTTTTTGGCTTTGTACTGGCCATTGGTATTGTGGTAGACGACGCCATTGTGGTGGTAGAGGCCGTGCAGCACTACATTGACCATGAGGGACTCTCTGCTAAGGATGCAACCCGCAAGGCCATGAAGGATATTACCGCCCCGGTTATTGCCATTGCACTCATCCTGGCAGCGGTATTTATTCCGGTAGGTTTTATCCCGGGAATTGTAGGCCGCTTGTACCAGCAGTTTGCCATAACCATTGCCATTTCGGTACTTATTTCTGCCTTTGTGGCCCTTACACTTACGCCGGCCCTTTGCTCGCTGATGTTAAGGCCTATGAAGGTAAATAAGCAGTCTAAAGGCCTCAATAAGTTCTTCTACAGGTTCAACAAATGGTTTGGCAGAACCACAGCATCATACTCCCGCGGGGTACGCAAAAGCATTAGCGCTACGCCACTGGTGCTGGTGTTACTGGCTTGTATTTATGCCGGTACGGTTGGTCTTTTTGCCACCAAACCAACAGGTTTTATTCCTACTGAAGACGAAGGTCGTATGTTCATCGCCGCCGAGCTGCCCGAGGGCGCCTCTGCAACCAGAACCCGCGCCCTATTGGCAGAAATGGGTGAGATTCTGGCCGATCACCCTGCTGTAAGGACCTATACTGCTATTGGAGGACTTAATGCTATTAATTTCTCCTTTAAATCAAATAGCGGTACAATTTTCCTTCAGCTAAAGCCATGGAGCGAGCGCAAAGATCCTGAACTGCAGTTACAGGGCGTAATGGCCTCGCTCAACCAGCGTTTTGCTGCCATTAAAGAAGCCAACATACGCGTGGTGGCACCCCCAGCCATTCCGGGTCTGGGTCAGTCTGGTGGTTTCAGCTTTATGCTGGAGCAGCGTGCCTCCGGCGATATCCGGGAGCTGGAGCAGGTGATGGGGCAATTCCTGGGTGCTGCCAATGCACGGCCCGAGATTGCCATGGCCTACAGCTTCTTTAACACCCGTACCCCGGGCTACCACCTGGAGGTGGATCGCGAAAAAGCAAAAAGGCTGGGTGTGGGCGTATCAGATGTATATGCCACCATGGCTACTTACATGGGTAGCCGTTATGTAAACGACTTTACCCGCTACGGCCGCAACTTCAGGGTAGTGGCCCAGGCCGACACCTCCTACCGCATGGATATTGAAAGCCTGCGGCAGTACTACGTAATGAACCGGCAGGGCGAATCTGTTCCCTTAAGTGCACTGGTTACTCACAGGGTGGTAGAAAACCCTGCGGTGATATCGCACTATAACCTGTTCCGGGCTGTAGAAATCATGGGTGCCGCTGCACCAGGCTATAGTAGCGGGCAGGCGCTGCAGGCGCTGCAGGAAGTAGCAGCGCAGGTATTACCAGCAGGTTATGGCTACGATTTCTCCGGCCTAAGCCGCGAAGAATTAGCCGCAGGCAACAGCACCATCTATATTTTCTCGTTGTCGATCATCCTGGTACTGTTGCTGCTCGCAGCGCTGTATGAAAGCTGGTCTGTACCATTCTCCATCCTGTTTGCCATTCCGCTGGGTATGTTCGGGGCCATTCTGGCACTCACCTTTCTGCCCAAGCTGGACAACAACGTTTACGCCCAGATTGGTATGATCACCCTGATTGGTCTGGCCGCCAAAAACGCCATCCTGATTGTGGAATTTGCCAAGGAACGGGTTGACCGGGGCATGGAGCTGATCGAAGCAACCATCGAGGCTGTAATTCTGCGCCTGCGCCCTATCATCATGACCTCCATGGCCTTTATCCTGGGTGTAGTGCCGCTGGTGCTGGCATCCGGAGCCGGAGCCGTATCTCGCCAGACCATTGGCTGGGTGGTAATTGGCGGTATGCTTGCCGCTACATTTCTGGCCATCTTTATCGTGCCGGTGCTGTTTGTGGTAATCACCCGCCTGGCCTACGGTAAAAAAGGGCTGGCAGAGTTGCAGGCAAAGGGCAATACTGATCCCGATGCAGACGAAGGTGGCGATCCTTACTACACTACATCGCATTAAGCACCTCGTGCAAGTGCAGCAACAATTTGATCGGACCTGGCTATCTCTATTAGCCAGGTCTTTTACTAAAAGGCTGATGCTGAAAGCCAGCCATGCTTGATGAACATGAAAAAGAACCTAACCAACATCATCAGAGGACTGGCCGTTTACCAGATCTTTGGAGGTATCCTCGGTATTGGCCTGGCCATCCGCTTTATCCCCCAGCTGCAGAACCTGAATGCCCCAAGCTACCTACTGATCTTCCTGACAGCTGCTTTTTATGTATTTTCCATTGTTGCCGGTGCAGTACTGCTACAGAATCCCAAACGCGGCCTTACTCTTTCCCTGATCAACCAGGCCCTGCAGGTGCTTAGCATCGCTGTTGGCAGCTTCGCCTATAATTATGTAGCCGGCTTTAAGCTGGGCTTAGGCATCGATTTTATCCCCGCCTGGCAGTTCAAGCTAAACCTCTCCCTCTCCTCCTTTCAGCTAATCCTGAACGAAGCAACAGGCAGGGTGTTCATTGGGATTAATTTTGTCGCACTGGTGCTGGTGTATTTGATTGAGCGGCTGAGGGACCTGGTCAGTAGCGGGATTGACAGGCGAAGGTAAGATATTTCTGGCGGCCCCTGTAGCGTCGATGCACGCATCGACGTGGTTGAAGATATCAGTAACCTTTCTCATCTCCAACCTCATTATCAGGTTTCCAGCAATATTATATCCTTTGGGCGCTACCACTGCAAATTACTACCTGCGGATATTTCAGCCACGTCGATGCGTGCATCGACGCTACAAACGGCAGTGCAGATAACATTCACCCCTGTTTCGTATTAATCAAATATGGCCCGTTATGACAAATACAGCAAAAGCCCAAGACGACTGCAGGAATATGATTACCGATCTGAAGGATTGTATTTTATTACAATCTGCACCAAAGACCGATCACCTTGTTTTGGAAGAATACATTCAGGTGAGATGATCTTATTCGAAGAGGGTTTAATTGTGCAAGATTGCTGGTTTAGAAATTCTGATCATTTCCCTTTTATCTTTTTAGGAGAATTTGTGGTGATGCCTAATCATGTGCATGGAATTCTTGGAATAGAAAAGGCGGTTCTATCACTCAACCACGTCGATGCGTGCATCGACGCTACAGAGGCCGCTGCAGGTTATAATCAGCTGATGGCGAGTTTATCACCCAAGGCTGGATCTGTTTCCAGAATCATAGGCTCTTTCAAATCTGCCTGTACCAATAAAATCAGAACAATGGGAATATCAGATTTTGCCTGGCAACCCAGGTTTCACGACCACATTATCCGAAACCAGAAAGAACTTGAAAAGATAGAAGATTACATCCGCTCAAATCCCCAAAAATGGGCAGAGGATAAATTCTACCGCTGATCCCACTACCCAACGACCGTAGCGTCGATGCACGCATCGACGTGGTAGCAACTAGCAACTACCCCATCCCTCTCCCACCTCAAAATCTAAAAAACAACACCACTACCCCACAAAAAAAGCCCCATTCCAAACAGAACAGGGCTTTCTATACATACTAAGGAAAAAATTAAGCCAGTACCGGTACTCCCTCTATTGCCCGCTTCTCCTCCTGCTGCTCAACCATGGGCGGAATAAGCTTGTACACCACCGGCGTTACAATGCGGGAGAGCAGCGTTGAGCTGATGAGGCCGCCGATCAGCACGATGGCCAGGGGCGAAATCAGGGGATTGCTGGAGATGGCAATCGGGATCAGGCCGCCAATGGCGGTCATAGAGGTAAGGATGATAGGAAGGAAACGAACCTCGCCTGCTTCACGGATGGCATCTTCCAGACCTCTTCCCTCCTCCCGCAGCTGGTTGGTAAAATCTACCAGCAGGATCGAGTTCTTCACCTCTATGCCCGCCAGGGCAATCAGGCCAATAATGGCTACGAAAGAAAGGGTGTTACCGGTGAGCCACAGGGCCAATACAGCGCCTACAATACCCAACGGGATTACCGAAAGCACAATAAGGGTGCTTTTAAAGGTTTTGAACTCCAGCACCAGCACGGCAATAAACATAAACACCGTTACCAGCACCACGCTGCCAAAACCTCCAAAAGATTCCTGCCGCGACTCGATCTCGCCGCCCATGGTATAGCCGTAGCCCTCCGGCAGCGGCATGGCATCCATCTGCTCAATTACGTTATCCAGCACCCGGTCAAGCAGAAAATCTTTCTGCACAAAGGCCGATACAGTTACCATGCGGTATTTATCCTGGTGGTCGATGGTAACCGGAGAGGACTCCAGCTCCAGATCAGCAATTTGTTTGAGTGGGATGGCAACGCCCTGCTGGTTGTTTACAAACAGATGATCGAAGGCCGATAGTGTTGCCCGCTCCTCTTTTGGGGTGGTGATCAGCACGCTGCGATCCTCCCCATCAGCATCGGAATAGGTGCCCATGGGGATACCTGCAACCGCCAGTCTGACGGTACGTGCTACCTCCGCAGCGTTGACACCCAGCATGCGTGCTTTTTCCTTGTTGATATCCACCTTCAGGTCTGACTTGAGGTTGGTTACCGGGTTTTTCACATACATGGTGCCGGGGGTGTTCTTGAGCATTTGCTCTACCCTTGCGGCCTGGTTGCGCAGGGTATCCAGGTTGTTGCCCAGCAGGCGCACCTCTATGGGAGCCGTCATGGGCGGGCCCTGCTCAAAGTTCTTCACCTCTATCCTGGTGCCAGTGTAGTTGTTGAGCTTCTGGCGCAGGGCTTCGGTAATCTCCAGCTTGCGGGGCAGCGTTACATCCTCCTGCAGCTGCACAAAAATCTGGGCAAAATCGGTGCGTTCGTTTTCCTGAATTACATTGTAATAAATGCGCGGATTACCCTTCCCTACATTAGTGGCATAGTACTTTACCTCCGGTATTTTAGCCAGTTCCTTTTCTACCTCCTTTGCCACCTCATTGGTAAAGCTGATATTGGTTTGCAGCGGGGTTACCACATCTACCAAAAATTGCGGCTTTTCAGAAGTAGGGAAAAGGCTGAAGCCAATGACCGGGAACAGCATCAGCGAACCACCAAATACGGCTGCAGCAATCAGCACCGTAAGCACCGGGCGCCTAAGGGCACGATCCAGGATGGGTGCATAGCTACCATGGATGAGCTTTTGCATAGCACGCATAAACATATTGCCCTCAGGGTGGCCGGCATGCTCTTTGAGGATACGGCTGGAGAGGAACGGAATAATGGTAAGCGACACCAGCATAGAGGCAAACACGGCACTGATCACCGCCATAGGCAGGCTGCGGATAAAATCGCCGGCACCCTCGGGCATGAACACCAGCGGCATAAAAGCAATGATGAGCGTGGCGGTACAACCTACCACGGCCAGGCCAATTTGCCTGGTAGCCAGGATGGCCGCATCCAGACGGCTGTGCCCTTCCCGCAGCCAGCGCTCTATGTTTTCTACTACCACTATGCTATCATCTACCAACAAACCCAGGGCAACTACCAGGCCTACAATACTTAGCTGGTTAAGGTTAAAGCCCATCACATTGAGCATTACCAGGCCTATGGCCAGGGAGAGCGGTATGGAGATCATTACAATCAGCGCAGCACGGCCGCCCAGGGGCAGCAGCGTAATGGATACCAGCAAAATAGCAATGGCAAAATCAACACCCAGGCTGCCCAGGCGGCGGTTTACGTTATCGGCCTGATCGAAATTCTGCACCAGTGCAATGTTGCCGGGCAGCGTTTTGGCAAAGGCCTCCAGTATGGGCTTGTACTGCTCCTGCACCTGCGAGATATTATTGCCCGACTTCTGCGCTGCCGTTACAAACACAGCGCGGTGTCCGTTGAGGCGGGTGATGTGCTTGTCTTCCTCATGGTCGTAATGTACATCGGCAACATCTTTCAGAAGGATGTTCTTGCCAGCAGCAGAGAACACAATGGTGTTGGCAATCTGCTCCAGCGATTTGTAGTTACCGCCGGTCTTAATGTTGAACGACTTGCTGCCGGCCTCTACGCTACCACCGGGAATGTTGGTCATTTCGCTCTGCACGCTGCCCAGCACGGCATTCAGTGGTATGTGCAGGCTTGCAAGCTTTTCAAGCCGCAGGTCAACCCGCACTATTTCTTCGGGCAGGCCCCATATTTCCACATCCTTCAGGGCCTGCACTTTCTCCAGCTCCTTCTGCAGGGCTTCGGCATAAAACTTCATGCGCTGGCGGGATGCATTTTCGGAGATCAGCCCCAGCTGAATGATGTTTACATCCGCAGGCCTCACCTTTTTAACATCGATGCTGTAGATATCTTTGGGCAGCTCCTGGCGCATGCTGTTTACCTCGCGGATCAGCTCCTGGTATTTTTCATCTACATTACTTTCGTATTTGTAGAAGACAGAAATAACTGCTACCCCATCGTTAATGGTGCTTTTTACTTTTTTGATATCCTCCAGCTCGGTGATGCGTTTCTCCAGCGGATCTACCACAAGCTCTTCCATATCCTGCGGACTGGTGCCCGGGTAGATGACCACCACCGGAAACTGGGGTGCTTCCATTTCAGGGTCTTCGCTACGCGACATGGTGAGCAGCGTAGTAATGCCCAGCGCTACAATCATCAGGAAGATGACCAAAGTAAACTGGTAATTTTTTACGGCGTATTCTGATATTTTCATAGTTGTTGTTTTTGGGGTATGAGGTATGAGGTATGGGGTATGAGGCGGTCCGCACAAAGCTAAAGGCGGCGCTTAGGGTTACATAGATCAGCTATGCCATGTAAAAATTAGAAGTCTGGCAGAGACCACCAGGCCCATACCTCATACCTCATTAATTCTTCGCAACTGCAATGATTGATCCGTCTGTCAGATAGGCGCTCCCTTTGGTGATGAGTAATCCGCCCCCTTCCAGACCACTGCTGATGTACACCCGCTCATTATCGAGCGAGGCAATGGTTACCGGTACTCTTTTGGCCGTTTTGTTATCAGTAGTGACAAACACAAATCCCTTATTGGCATTGCCATCCAGCAGGGCCTCGTGGGGTATGCTCCATACTTTTGCCTTTCTGGAAGGGGTGATGGCGGCCGTACCGAACAGGCCCGATGCCAGCGCCCCTCCTGCCTTTGCCGCTACCTGCAGCTCAATGGTAAAGGCACCGGTCTGCGAATCGGCTCCCTCGGATTTGCGCACCACTTTCGCCTGCAGCGGCTTTTGGGGCGAGGCATCCGTTGTAATGCTGGCTCTATCACCCAGCTCCAGGCCGGCCCACTCCTTATCACTCACGCCAACTTTAAACACCCACTGCGCTTTACCGGCACCGTTGGTTCGCAGTATTGCAGCGCCCGAGCTAACCACCTGGCCATCGTTCACCCATTTCTTCAGCACATAACCATTGCTGGCGGCACGTATTTCTGCAGATCCTTGATTAAAGCGCGCTGCCGTAAGCTGCTGCCTGGCAATAGAAAGGGCCGTTTGGGCATTCTGATATTGCTCCAGGGTTGCCACACTGTCTTTGTAAAGGTTTTCTGCCCTGGCAAAATCACGTTCTGCTTTTTCGAGGCCCAAGGCTGCCTGCTTCACGCCGGCATTTATTTCGGTGAGATCGAGGGTAGCCAGCAGCTGTCCTTTTTTCACAAAATCGCCTTCTTTTACCAGCACACGGCTTACCACGCCACCGGTTTTAAATGAGAGGGTGGTTTCATCATCGGTGCTAAACTGTCCGGAGACTATAATGGGCTGTACGATCTCCTCCTGCTCAATAGCCGTAACGGCAACAGGAATGGGTGCACTGGCAGCCGGAATAGGCGTACTGCTCTCGGCACTGCCACAAGCCTGCAGGAACACTAAGGCTGCTGCAAAGGCTAAAAGTTGTTTCTTGGGGTGTATGGTCATGGCTAAAAATTTTAATGGTTGATAGATTGAGCGCTGGTCTCTCTTTCGTATTGTGCCAGTGCACTTAGTACTTTATAGGTGGTAAGGGTTAGCTGCAGCTGCGAGGTGGTAAGCTGGTTACGGGCATCTATAAACTCGATGAGCGAGTTAGTACCCTCTTTATAACCCCGCTCCAGCAGCTTAAAATAGCCTTGCGATGCCTGCAGGCGCTGTTGTGCTGCGGTATAATTCTGATAGGCTGCAGACAGGTTGTTTTGTGCCACTGCCGCTGCCATCTGCAGCTGCTGGCTGGTTTGCTCAAAGCTTAGCTGCGACGCCTTTACATCCAGCAAGGCCTGACGTGTTTCGTAACGGTTCCTGAAGCCGCTGAACAGGGGCAAATCCAGCGAAACGCCCAGGAGGTAATAGCGGGCCTGGCTGTTGTACTTCATGTTATCGGCCTGTGCGCCCAGGTCCAGAAAGGCATTAACCTTCGGTATCCAGTTTTGCTCTTTCATCTGCACGGCAGTCTGGTTAAGCCGCTCCCCTGCCTGTATCATCTGCAGCTCTTCCCGGTGTGCTACCGTTGCTTCAGTTTGTAACAGCAGGAGCGGTACTGCGCCTACTGCTTCCTCAATGCCTTGGGTAGCTTCAATGGTAGTTGTTTGCGGCTTGTTGAGCAAAAAGTTAAAGTAGCGCTGTGCATTCTGAATGTTATTCTCTGCCTCCTGCAGCTGTGCTTTTACGCCCTCCAGCTCGCTTTGGGCCCGCAGCACCTGGGCCGGTAAGCCTTTGCCATTGCGCAGCAGCGACCTATTTACCTCCAGGTTTTGCGCCACCAGCTCCAGGGCACTCTGCCAGATCTTTACCGCCTCCAGGGCACTTAGGTAGTTGTAGTAAGCCAGCTTGATGTTCTTTACCAGCTCCCGCTCATACGCCTTTACCTCCCACTCCTGCAGCAGCACCTTATCGTGCTGCAGTCGCCTGTTGTTGTAGAGGTCTGTATTTAGCAGCGGCACAGCCGTACGCAGGTGGGCATCGTAGTAGTTCTGCGGAAAAAAGCTTTGCTCTACATTCTCGATCTGCGGAAAATCGTTTGTTTCTGTCAGCTGGTTAAGGGTGCTGTACACGGGGTTCAGCATGTCTCCAATAGGTAAATCAATGGCACGACCGCCACTGCCATGGGTGTAGCCGGCATTTAAGGAAACGGCTGGCAAAAAGTAGCTGCCGGCAATTTTTAGCGCATGGGTAGCTTTCTCCAGCCCAATATGCTTTTGCTGCAGGGTAATATTGCTCTGTAAGCCCTCCCTGATGTACTGCTGCAGGGGCTCTTCGCGGGCAGCGGCAGTCTGGCTTTGGGCGATAGGAGAAATTGCGCTAAAAAAAAGCAACAGCAATCCCCTGATGAGTGCGGAAAAGGTACTCATATACGTTGTATTTAAAATGAACAGTGTTTAGTGGGAGGGTAAAAAAATAGCAGATGCCTTTCTGCTGTGTGCAGCAGACGCCTGCCTTTAGTAAGCACTATAAGAGCACTATAGACAGTTCAGCATTTGCACAAAGGTTTCGTACCCTAGTATTTCAATGGTTTCACGTTTTTCGTCGCTAATTACGCGGCAGCGGCCACGGATGCTGATGGTTGCCATGCCATGCATGGTAGACCAGATCACATAGGCCATTTCCTCGGCATCATGCCCTTTAAAATGTCCCTGTGCAATACATTCCTGCACCACACTTACCAGCACATTGAAGGATGTCTGTCCTTCGTCCCAGCAGGCCTCTTCTTCCAGCACATTCATAGGTGCCCTGATCACGAACATCAGGTCGTAGTATTCCGGATTCTCCATGGCAAACTTAAGGTACAGCCTTCCCATGGATTTCAGTCGTTCAAAAGGATGGGCCACCACCTGCAGTACGCCAAACTGCTGCCTTAGCAGTGTAAAACCCTCCTGCTGCAGGGCATGAAAAATAGAATCCTTGTCCTTATAGTGCAGATAGATAGTACCCGGACTATACTCTATGCGATCTGCAATATTGCGTATACTGGTTTGGGCATACCCCTTCTCAAAAAAAATATCCTTAGCAGCTCTTAAAATCAGCTCCTTCAGCTCCTCCTTCTCCCGTTCTTTCCTGTCTTTGGTTCCCATACTAGAAGTATACGATACAAACATAATGAACACTGTTCAGTAAATCAACACTGTACTAATATTTTTTTCATTGATGGCTGATATATTTGAGACAAAGGGAATGAGAACACGCTGGACTTACCAAGTCACAGCTCACGCGCTGTGCTCATTTTCAGCATTTTGTATCAGGAAAGTAACTAACTGGTAATTGTAATATATTTTGGGCACCTGCGCCTAGAAAACAAACTCATTCTGTAAAATCGACAGAAAAGAATTGACTTTGGCGTACTCGCTTACTTCCAGCCCGAGCTGTGCATAATAATGCTGATGCCCCTTTGGGTTAGCATAGCTGATGCTTCGCTGTTCGGCAGGGGTGAGCAGCTCAATTGTGTAGCTGTGATCATCTTCTGGCAAAAAAAGCGTTTCGCCAGAGGCCAGCATCCTGGCATTCAGCTCCTGCTGGCTGGGTAAGTTAAGATAGCCCTGCTCCACAATCTCTGTCCATTTGTGGCTCCAGCCCCTCTGCAGCGGAGTCTGGAATTGCTCACCAAAGAAATTATAATGCTTATCGTCGATATAGTAAAAATCTCTGGTAACTGCTCCCCAGCTGCCATCTTTAAACTTTTGCACCTGGATTAGCCGCTGGCTGCCATCGTTCCATTTAAAACTCCAGATCCTTAGCTCAAGCTCCAGCTTCTTGAAATCAGGGGCTGCTACCTTTAAAGAATCGCAAAGGGGCTGGTAAGCATATTGAAAGGCTTTGGTGTTTACAGCAGAACCGGCATGCTGTGCAGAAGCTCCCAGGGCCGGCAGCAGGGGCAGTAGTAAACAAAAAAGCCTGGTGCAGAGAAGATTGCGGAGCATACGTTAGCTTCTACCAAAAATAGCATTAGCAAAATTATAACAAATAATATAAATATTAAGGTGATTCTATCAACAATTTTATGCAGTAGCCGGTTTGCTATTTTGTATGATCTGCGTATTTCCAGTAAGAGATAGCTGCAGCATAGCCTGCAACACTTGTGAGGATAAGGATTGCATAGCTTACTACATCCAGCTGCGCTTTGTACGCACCACCGGCACCACTGAAAAGTCCGGGTACCGACCAGGGAAAATAGTAGCCATAGCCGGTTGCTGCTATAATCTGGGAAAATACCAGGGCCAGTGCTACAAAGCCCAAAGGAGCAAGATACCCCCTGCCCCACATGGCAAAAAAAGCAATGGGCGTTCCCAGCAAAATGGTTAACAGCGTGGTGGTAAAGTAATTTTTGAGCTGTTCGGCAACAGAAAAGGTTTCAGCAGCAACAATCTGTAACATAGTGCCAATAATATAACCTATCAGCAGATTAAATAGTACCAGGGCCAGGCACCAGGTGCCATAAACCACAAACTTGGCATTGAGTATGCTGGTTCTGGAGGTAGGCAGGGCCAGGAGATCTTTGGTGGTGCCTTCGGAATATTCCCTGCCAAAAATCCAGCTCGCTACGAAGCCAAATACCAAAACCCCTCCTACCCCAATGGCCTGGGTTAAGATACCAAAGTACGAATCCCAGTCGGCCGAAAAATTCATCACCTGCGCCTTGGCCTGAAGTGCTCCTGCTGTGGCAAGTGCATCGGGGTTTCGCATAATCAGCATAAATATACCGCCCATAAGCGGTGCAAGCGCAAAGGCAACAAAGGTTACCCAAATGATACTGGAGTACCTGTTTTTGAGCAGCTCGGCTTTCAGTGCTCCTATCTGGCTTTTCATGTTGTTATTCTCTTATGGTGCGTAGAAAATACATCTCAAGATCTTCGGTAAATAAGTACACCTGTTTTGGCGGAATACCTTTTTCTGCCAGTAGCTTTGTTATGTTTTCAGGGTATGCAACTGCCCTTTGATCAGAAATTGCAATACTATTATTTTCATCCAGAACAGCACCATATTCTGCGCTCACCAGATGTTTTATGGCAGTGATGTTGTCGCTGGTATTTACCAGTACCTTCCTGGTTAGTTGCTCACCCAGCTCTGCTACGGTTAGCTCCCTTACTAGTTTACCTGCGTGTATGATTCCCACCCGGCTGGCTACTTTTGCGATTTCGCCCAGTATGTGGCTCGATAGAAAGATTGTTGATCCTTGATCGGCAAGCTCCTTCAGCAGGCTGCGCACCTCTACAATTCCTTCCGGGTCCAGGCCATTGATGGGTTCATCCAAAATGAGCAGCCCGGGCTGGTGCATAAGTGCTTTTGCTATGCCTAACCTTTGCTGATTGCCCAGGGAAAGATGCTTTGCTTTTGTATCGCGGTAGTGGCCCAGTTTTAGCTTTTCTATTATTTCAGGGATCAGCTTTGGGTTGCTGAGCTGCCTTAGCTGGTAATAAACTTTAAGATTTTCGGTAACGGAAAGGTTAGGATAGGAATAGGGTGTTTCCACCAGGTAGCCTACTCTATTCCATAAACTAAAGCCAGGATCAAGCCTTTTACCAAACAGCGAAACACTGCCCTCATCAGGCCTGATCATGCCCAGCAGCATGCGGATGAGACTGGTTTTACCTGCGCCGTTCAGCCCCAGAAAGCCATAGATCTCTCCCCTGTTTATTTGGATGGAGATGCTATTTACTGCTTTCGTTGTCCCGAACGATTTTGTAAGCCCATTTGTGCTGATAACTTCCACTGTAATTGATATTAAAGATTATACAGACTTTACCTAACAGCAGTATGTACTGCGCTATGCTTCTATCAGCCCGGAGGCTTCTGTTAGTAGGATACTTTTTCGCTACTGCCAGCCCCTGCTTTAATGGCAAAAAAGCTGCTTTTTCAGAGCCTGCTTTTATCCTGATAAGTTTCTACCAGGTAATCAATCATGGCATCCAGCGGATAATGCTCCGTCATGGCTACGTAATCGGCGGTTATGCCATCAATAATGGCGCTAAGCTTAAAAGTTTCCAGCTGCGGATTACGGAACCCCAGCTTTGCCATCAGCTCATTCATGCGCAGCACCCAGTCCTGCATGTCCCTAAAGATCTTATCCATCAGCTGCTTATTGGTACTAAGCTGGCTGCCAAAGCGCTTATAAAACTTCCAGAAGGTAAGGTCATTTTTAAGCGAATCCCTGATCAGGTAAAAGGCTTCCCTGATTACTTCTTTAGGATCGCCCTCTTTCCTGATGGTCATAAATAAACCTGCCATTTTTTCCATGGCCAGGTAAATGATCTGCTCCATTAGCTCCTCTTTGCTGGCAAAGTAATTATACAGGAGGCCCTTGGCAACGCCTGCCTCCCTGGCTATTTTACTAATGCTGGTGGCCTCAAAGCCTTCTTCAGCAAATAGCCTAAGGGCGGTGTTCAGCAGCTGCTCCCTGCGTTCCTGCCTTATTTCTTCATTTTGCGCTAGCGTCCTGGGCGACATATCCTGTTTCTGTTTTACCGGCCAAAAATAAAATAACTGATTTTTTTGGTTGACCGGTCAGTCATTAATAAGATAAATGTATAAGTGCTGATCGGATTAGTCAAGAAAGAATAACAAATTATTTTAAATACCTGAAGTAGCAGCAGCGCAAGAGGGGTTGGCTGTTTATGAAGGCCACTACCATCATGGCTGCCGAAGTAAACTGTATCTTTAGAAATGAGCTGCCGGAATAAATACCTGCATATCCACGCTAAGCCGCTAAGTTTAAGCGCATCCGGCATAGTAAAATCTCTAAACTGGCCTCTGTTGCTTTTGAAGCTACTTTTGTGTAAGTTGAATGTTCGAACGATAAACAATTGATTTCCTGTACATTCTCCTGGCGCTATTCTTCTTAAAGCATGCAAAACCACCGGTTAAAAATATTTTTGCTAAGCTTATACATAGCTGTTTTTATCTGGTCTGTTGTTGAGCCAAAGGATCTGTTCATCTGGATGCTGGAGGTTGCCCCTGCCCTTATTGGGCTTGCAGTGGTTATGCTTACCTATAAAAGCTTTCCGCTTACGCCTCTCGCCTGCATTCTCATTACCCTGCATGCCTGTATTCTTTTCATTGGCGGCCATTACACCTATGCCGAAGTACCACTCTTTGACTGGGTCCGCGATACCATTGGCGGCAGCAGGAACAACCTCGACAAGCTTGGCCATTTTGCACAGGGCATGGTACCTGCCATTATTGCCAGAGAATTATTTATCCGGAAGGGAATTGTGGAGGACAGAAAATGGCTGGTCTATTTTGTAATCTCCACCTGCCTGAGCATTAGCGCAGGCTATGAATTACTGGAGTGGCTTATAACCGGTATTACAGGCGCATCGGCCGATGCTTTTTTAGGTACACAGGGCTACGCCTGGGATACGCAGTCTGACATGCTCTATGCCACCATGGGCGCAGCATTTGCACTTTTACTTTTTTCTCCGCTTCACGACAGGCAAATTCTTTATGTACAGGCACAGCCCGGAATATTGTATGTATCCAAAAGGCTGGATGTAACAGCATAAACCCCATCATTATCCTAAACCCTGCTACGCTCCCCGGGTTATATAGCAGGTATGGACAACAAACGCATTAGTAAATTCTTAAGCCTGGTACTGCGCCATAAACCAGAGGCAATTGGTATTGAGCTGGATAGTGCCGGCTGGGCATCTGTTGATGAACTGCTTTTGAAGCTGCAACAGCAGGGCATGCCTGTAACCTTGCAAAAACTGCAGGAGGTAGTAACCACCAACGATAAGCAGCGCTTTGCATTTAACACTGATGGCACCCGGATCAGGGCCAGTCAGGGGCATTCACTTCAAATTGATCTTAGCCTTCTGCCCCTTATACCACCAACAGAATTATATCATGGAACGGCCACACAATATATTTCTTCAATTTTAAAGGAAGGGCTGCAGGCAAAGTCACGGCAATACGTGCACCTTTCTGCTGATAGGGCTACTGCCAGAAAAGTAGGGCAGCGGCACGGGAAGTCAGTTATTCTCCTGGTAAATACCGCTGCAATGCACAATAGTGGCCATTCCTTCTATCAGGCTGCAAATGGAGTTTGGCTTACACGCAGCGTACCTCCTCTGTTTCTGCAGATTATAGAAGAAAAGCAGTAACCTTTCCTATAGATTTTCGTGTATCAGCAACGATCTGTTAGCTATTTTTTTTTAAAACAGCATCAACGAACGCTTCTCTCCCGCTCATGCCTGCTTTAAAATAACCAGGCATTTTAAACATTACACCACTTCTACAGGGTTAAAATAGAATGAATACTACAGTATATCCTGGCAACCCCTACCCCCTGGGTGCCACCTGGGATGGAAAGGGAGTTAATTTTGCACTTTTTGCCGACAATGCAACTGGTGTTGACCTTTGCCTTTTCAACTCTACTGAATCTGATGTTGAGTCGATAAAGATACGCATGACCGAGCGTACGCACCAGGTGTGGCACGTTTACCTGCCCGAAGTTAAACCAGGCCAGCTTTATGGCTACCGGGTATATGGACCTTACGAGCCACACAACGGCCATAGATTCAACTCCCATAAACTGCTTGTTGATCCATACGCAAAGGCTGTTGCCGGTACTATTGAGTGGCACGATGCCATGTTTGGTTATGAAATCGGAAACCCGGAAGGAGACCTGAACCCAAGCGATGTTGACAGCGCTCCATATGTACCCAAATCGGTGGTGATTGACCATGCTTTTGATTGGGAGGGAGATGCGCTACCAAAGATCCCCTATCACCAGACCATCATATACGAAACACATGTAAAAGGCTTTACCAAAATGCACCCCGATATTCCCGAAGAAATCAGGGGAACTTATGCAGGGCTCGCGCATCCGGTTACCATTAATTACCTGAAACAGCTGGGTATTACAGCCGTAGAGCTGCTGCCCATTCACCATTTTATTACCGACAGGCACCTGAACGAAAGAAATCTCACCAACTACTGGGGCTACAATACCATTGGTTTTTTTGCACCAGATGTACGCTACTCCAGCAGCGGCGTACTGGGCGGGCAGGTAGTTGAGTTCAAGAATATGGTGAAGGAGCTGCACAAAGCCGGCATTGAAGTTATCCTGGATGTGGTATACAACCACACTGGCGAAGGAAACCATATGGGGCCTACCATCTCCTTCCGTGGTATCGACAATGCTTCTTATTACCGCCTCACCGAAGATAACCGCTATTACATGGACTATACCGGCACGGGCAATACCCTTAATGCCATGATGCCCAATGTACTGCGCCTGATCATGGACAGCCTTCGTTACTGGATCACCGAAATGCACGTAGATGGCTTCCGCTTTGACCTTGCCTCTGCCCTTGCCCGCGAGCTGCACGATGTAGACCGCCTGGGTTCGTTCTTCGATATCATTCACCAGGATCCGGTAATCTCGCAGGTTAAGCTGATTGCAGAGCCCTGGGATATTGGCGAAGGTGGTTACCAGGTGGGTAAGTTTCCTCCGGGCTGGGCCGAATGGAACGGCAAATACCGCGACTCCATGCGCGACTACTGGCGTGGCGAAGAAAGTATCCTGGGTGAGTTTGCCGAGCGCCTCACCGGCAGCTCCGACCTCTATCGTGATGACTACCGCAGCCCCACCGCCAGTATCAACTTTATTACTGCCCATGATGGCTTTACGCTTAACGACCTGGTATCGTACAACGAAAAGCACAACATGGCCAATGGCGAAGACAACAACGACGGCGAAAGCCACAACCGCTCCTGGAACTGCGGTACCGAAGGCCCTACCGATGATCCTAAAATCGTGGATATTAGGGAGCGGCAGAAGCGTAATTTCCTGACCACCCTCTTCCTGTCGCAGGGTGTACCCATGATGCTGGCCGGCGATGAAATAAGCCGCACCCAGGGAGGCAACAACAATGCTTACTGCCAGGACAATGAAATATCATGGGTGAATTGGCATGAGGCAGATACCGAGCTGCTTCAGTTTACGCGTAAGCTCATACACCTGCGCAAAAGCCACCCAACCTTTACCCGCCGCCGCTGGTTTCAGGGCCAGCCTATAAAAGGCATAGGACTGGAAGACATCGCCTGGTTTTCCCCTAACGGCAGAGAAATGACCGAAGAAAAGTGGAACCATGACTTTGCCAAAGCACTTGGTGTTTTTATGAACGGACGTGGCATACACTCACGTGGGCCTAAGGGTGAACACATCATTGATGACAGCTTCTATGTTATCTTCAATGCACACCATGAGCCTGTTAGCTTTAAGCTGCCACCCAAAAAGTATGGCCAGCAGTGGAACAAAGTACTGGATACCAGCGAGAACCGGGTAGATGAAGAAAGTGACAGCTATTTAGCAGGTGAAACTGTGAAGATCAACGGTCGCTCCATTGTACTTCTGGAACATCCCATTTTTTAAGCTTAAACAAACACATGAATAAAATAGAGGTAGGTAAACGCACACTTGGTGTAACTTTTAATAAGCAGGGCAAGGCAGAGGTGCTGGTTTGGGCACCGCTGCTGGAGCAGGTAAGCCTTCAGCTAAAAGATAAAAACACGCTGCCACTCGAAAAGCAGGCGCTCGGGTACTGGCAGGCTACAACAGACAAGATTAAAGCCGGCGACCTCTACAAGTTTGTACTGAAGAGTGCTGAAGATAATAATACACTGGAGAGGCCAGATCCTTCAGCCCTTTCACAGCCCGAGGGCCCGCATGGCTTTTCGCAGGCGCTAGACCCTTTACAGTTCAGATGGAACGATCAGCAGTGGAATAACCTGCCGCTGGAGGATTATATTCTTTACGAACTGCACACCGGCACATTTTCACCAGATGGTACTTTTGAGGGCATTGTGCAAAAGCTCGACTACCTGAAGGAGCTGGGCATTACTGCCATTGAAATTATGCCGGTGGCACAGTTTCCCGGCAACCGCAACTGGGGTTACGATGGGGTATACCCCTTTGCCGTGCAAAATTCCTATGGTGGTGCGGCAGGCCTGCACCACCTGGTAGATGCCTGCCACCAGCGTGGCATTGCCGTGGTGCTGGATGTGGTGTACAACCATATGGGCCCCGAGGGTAACTACCTCAACGACTACGGCCCCTATTTTACTGATAAATACAATACCCCCTGGGGCAAGGCCATCAACTTTGATGATGCCTGGAGCGACGGCGTTCGTCGCTACTTCATCGAAAATGTACTGATGTGGTTCCGGGATTTCCATATTGACGCCCTGCGCATGGATGCTGTGCATGCCATCAAAGATTTTGGTCCCAACCACCTTCTGCGGGAAATAAAACAGCACGTAAACCGCCTGATGGAGGAAACCGGCCGCAGGCACTACCTTATTGCCGAAGTAGACCTGAATGACACCCGCTTTATTAATCCTCTTGAGGAAGGTGGCCGGCAATCCGGAGGTTTCGGCATGGATGCACAGTGGATCGATGAGTTTCACCATGCCCTGCGCGTTACGGCAGGAGAAGAAAAAACGGGTTATTATGCTGATTTTGAAGGATTGGCCCACCTGGCGAAATCCTATGAAGATGCCTATGTGTATGATGGCCAGTATTCGCCGCACCGCAATAAGTTCTTTGGCACCAGGGCCGAAAACAACCCAGGCAAGCAGTTTGTGGTATTCTCCCAAAACCACGACCAGGTAGGCAACCGCATGCTGGGCGAGCGCTCCAGCCAGCTGGTAAGCTTTGAAATGCAGAAGCTTATGGCAGGTGCCGTACTCCTAAGCCCCTACCTGCCCATGCTCTGGATGGGCGAAGAGTGGAGCGAAACCAATCCATTCCTCTACTTCATCAGCCATACCGATCCCGCCCTGGTAGAAGCTGTTCGCAAAGGCCGTAAGGCAGAGTTTGCCCACTTTCACGCCAAAGGCGAAGCTCCGGATCCGCAATCAGAGAAAACTTTTCTGCAATCGAAGCTGCAATGGCAGCTACCGGAGCAGGAGCCCCACCAGACAATGCTGCGCTGGTATAAAACACTTATAAAACTGCGCAAAGAACAACCAGCCCTGCGCCACCTGAACCGTAAACAGCTGGATGTAGAGCATAATGTCAAGAGTGGCACCCTGTTACTGCACCGCTGGCACGATGGCGCCCATGTGCTTTGCTGCATGAATTTTTCAGGGCAGGAGCAAAACATAAAGCTCCCCACCTATCGCCAGGAGTGGTACAAGCTGCTCGACTCTGCAGCTCCCGAGTGGAAAGGCTCCCGGGAGTCAATACAAACAAACACTGCTCCCGCCTCTATTGCTGCCGCAGAAACCATTAGCCTGAAACCAGAATCCTTGATCATTTTCGCCAGTAGTCGCCATGCTTAATCCGGTTAGTACCTACCGCATCCAATTCCATAAAGAGTTTTCTTTAAAAGAGTTTGAAAAGATAATTCCTTACCTGCAGCAGCTGGGGGTTAGCACCCTCTATGCCTCTCCTATTTTTGAGGCAACACCCGGCAGTACCCATGGGTACGATGTTGTAAACCCGCACCAGATCAATCCTGAAATTGGCACAGAGCGCAAGCTTAGTGCCATCAGCAAAAAACTACAGGAGGCTAATATTGGCTGGCTGCAGGATATTGTACCCAACCACATGGCTTATAACCAGCACAACCCATGGCTGATGGATGTGCTGGAAAAAGGACAGCTCTCTAAATATGCCTCTTTCTTTGATGTAGCCTGGAACAGCAAACTCTACCATGGCCGCATCATGGTACCTTTTTTAGGCTCCCCCCTGGAGGAGGTGCTGAAGAATAACGAACTGCAGGTGGATTATGCAGAGCCACGCCTGGTGTTCAAGTATTACGACAATGCTTATCCGCTGCACCTGCGCTCCTACGCCAGCATTCTGAATGCTGCAGACAAAAAAGCCCCGGAGGCCGTACAGCAGCTATTAGATCGTATTCCAGAAATACAAAGAGTAGAAGAAACCGTGGCACTGGGGGAGCGCATGCACGAATTTCAGCTGCAGCTGGCAGCGCTTATGAAAGATACTGGCACCAAAGATTACCTGAACGCCTGCCTCAAATCAGTGAATAGCAATGCAGAGCTGCTTAAACAAATAGCAGAGGAGCAGGCTTATCGCCTTTGCTACTGGCAGGAAACAGAAGAGCAAATTAACTTCCGCCGATTTTTTACCGTCAACAGCCTTATTTGCCTGAATGTACAGGATCAGCAGGTATTTGAGCATTATCACCAATACATTAAAAAACTACTGGATGAGGGCGTGATCAGCGGCCTGCGTGTAGACCACATAGACGGGCTCTACGACCCCAGCGGTTATATGGAGCAGCTGCGGGCGCTGGTGGGAGAAGATACCCACATCACCATCGAAAAAATTCTGGAGCCTGGCGAAGAACTTCCAAAGGAATGGCCCATTCAGGGTAATACCGGCTATGATTTCCTCTCCCTTGTAAACAACCTGTTTACCAATGGGAGCAGCAAAGAAGCCTTCACCAGCTTTTACGAAAAAATGGTTGGAGATACAACTTCCGTCCATGAGCAGATACACCAGAAGAAAGAGTTTATCCTCTACCAGCGCATGGCGGGCGAGCTGGACAACCTGCACCAGCTATTCATGGAGCTGGATTTGGCGGATAAAAAAACACTGGATGCTTTAGGTCCTCAAGACTTGAAAACAGCCATCGGCGAGTTCCTGATCCAGTGCCCCGTATACCGCTACTATGGCAATAAGTTTCCTCTGGATAAAACTGAAGCCGCTGCCGTAGCCCACATCCTGAAGCGCTGCCGCGGGGAGAAAAAAGAGCTGGCACCTGCATTTGCACTTCTGGAAGAAGTGCTGCTGCGCAGGCCACAGGAGGGCAAGGAAGAATACAACCAGCGTGCCCTACGGTTCTACCAGCGCTGTATGCAGTTTACAGGGCCCCTGATGGCCAAAGGTGTGGAAGACACCCTCATGTATACCTACAACCGCTTTGTGGCACACAACGAAGTAGGCGATGCACCAGAGGCTTTTGGCATGTCGGCCGAAGAGTTTCATCAGAAGATGGTAGAAAGGCAGCAGAAGTGGCCCCTATCCATCAACGCCACCTCCACCCACGACACCAAGCGCGGCGAAGATGTGCGCGCACGCCAGAACGTGCTTACTGACCTGCCCGACGAATGGCTGCAGCAGGTACAGGAGTGGCAGCAAACCAACTGGGGACTCAAGCAAAATGGCGCGCCCGATGCCAACGATGAATACCTTATTTACCAGACACTTACAGGCGCATACCCAATGCCTGATCAGGACGAGGACAACTTCCAGGATCGTATTCAGGAGTACCTGCAAAAAGCTTTGCGTGAAGCCAAGCGCCACTCTAACTGGAGTACCCCTAACGAAGAGTACGAAGGGGCTACCAAAGATTTCGCCCTCCGCCTGCTTGACAGGAAGAGGCCCTTCTGGAAAAGCTTTCAGAAGTTTCATAAAAAAGTGGCCGACTTCGGCATAGTAAACTCACTGGCGCAGCTGCTCTTAAAATTTACCTGCCCCGGCGTACCAGACGTATACCAGGGCACCGAGCTCTGGGACTTTAGCCTGGTAGATCCTGACAACCGCCGCGCTGTAGATTACGAGCAGCGCCAGCAGTGGCTTAAAGAATTTTCGGAAGCCGATGATGAAGAAAAAGAAAGCCTGCTGCAAACGCTATGGAGCAATCGCTACAGCGCAAAGATTAAGCTCTGGCTGGTACACCAATTGCTGCAGGAGCGCAAGCAACAGGCCGAATTATTTGAAAAGGGACAGTACATTCCTGTACAGGTAGAAGGTAAGTATAAGGAGCATATATTGGCATTTGCACGCCGCTACCAGCAAAGCTGGTGCCTGGTGGCTGTACCGCTGCACCTGGCTGCTTTGAGCAAGCAGCAGAAAAAAGAAGTACTGGCCCTCGACTGGAAGGATACCCGCATTGTACTACCTCCGGAAGCTCCTGCCGAATGGCAGCACCAGCTGAACAATACTAAAGGCAAAGCAGGTGCTAAAGGCATAGCTGTAAAAGAGCTTTTTAAAAACCTGCCCCTTGCATTCCTTACACTTCAGCAGCCTCTTACTGATCGCAGTGCAGGTACGCTCATGCACATTAGCTCCCTGCCCTCGGCTTTTGGTGTTGGCGATTTTGGTCCTGAAGCAAAAGCATTCGCTCATTTCTTAAGCCGCAGCCGCCAGAAATACTGGCAGCTCCTGCCGCTTAACCCTACGGAGGCAGGCACCGGCCACTCGCCTTACAGCTCCTACTCAAGCATGGCGGGCAATACCCTGCTGCTAAGCCCCGAGCTGCTGGCAGCAGATGGCTTGCTGGATGCCGAAGCGCTGCTCAACTACCACCTGACGGTGAAAGACAAAGCAGAATTTGAGCAGGCTGAAGAAAATAAAAATGAACTTTTTGAAAAGGCCTACCAAAACTACAAAAGCGGCAACTTTAAGAACCTGGAGCGGCAGTTCCAGCAGTTTAACCAGCAGGAAGCCGAATGGCTCGATAGCTTTGCCCTTTACCTGGTGCTCAAGCAGGAGCATGGTGGCAAGCCCTGGTACCAGTGGCCGGAGCAGTATAAGCTACGCCAGGAGAATGCCCTGAAAAGTTTTACCAAGCAACAGTCCGATGCCATTCAAAAGGTAAAATGGCTGCAGTTTCTCTTCAGCAAGCAGTGGCAGGAGCTTAAAGGGTACTGTAACAACCTGGGCATACACTTCTTTGGCGATTTGCCCTTCTATGTAAGCTACGATTCAGTAGATGTATGGGCCAATCCACACATCTTTAGCCTGGATGAGGGGGGCAATATGACTGGTGTAGCCGGGGTACCACCCGATTATTTCAATGAAGATGGACAGCTCTGGGGTATGCCCGTGTTTAAATGGGATGTACTGAAAAAAGAAGGCTACACCTGGTGGGTTAACCGCATCCGCAAAAACATGGAGCTCTACGACCTGCTGCGGCTGGATCACTTCCGTGCCTTTGCCGATTACTGGGATGTACCCGCCGGCGAAGAGACTGCCAAAAATGGTGAGTGGAAGCCGGGTCCTGGTGCCGATTTCTTTAAAGCGCTGAACAAGATCCTTGGCGACCTGCCTTTTATTGCCGAAGACCTGGGCGACATCAACGATGCCGTTTATACCCTGCGCGATGATTTTGGCCTGCCCGGCATGCGCGTGCTGCAGTTTGCCTTTGGCGACGAGATGCCTAAATCCCCCTACATTCCACACAACTACACACCCAACTCCGTAGCTTACACTGGCACCCACGACAACAATACCACCCGTGGCTGGTACCGCAAAGACCTCCCGAAGGAGGATCGCCAGCGGATGGAAGCGTATGTGGGCCAGATTGTGCTGGAAAAAGAAGTGCACAAGGTATTGGGACGCCTGGCTTATGCTTCAGTGGCAAAAATTGCTGTGCTCCCCATCCAGGACATCCTGGGGCTGGACGAAACCGCCCGTATGAACATGCCTGCCTCTACCGAAGGTAACTGGCTCTGGCGCCTCCAGCACGGCCAACTAACCCCCAAGCACGAAGCCATGCTTAGGGAGTGGTGCCGGGTGTATCATAGGGGGTGAGAATTACCACGGACTAAATTCCAATGCTGTCAACTTAAATCCCCTCCTTAAGTTGACAGCATTGGGGTTGAAACCCGGGGTACACTAAACCCTTTGCTAACCCTACTCCCCCAGCAGTGAAATCTTAGGCTCCAGCCCCATATTACAATGAGGGCAGGCACCTGGATTTGTAAAGGTGAGGCTGTCGCAGGCCTGGTTACAGGGGCTGCACATGTAGCCATAGAGGGAATCTGCTATAGGATCCTTCTCCTGGTAGGGCACGTAATCATTCCACTCGGTAGGTGAGAAAGTATCGGCAATGGTCAGTTCCAGCAGCTCTTTGAAGATGCCTGTGCCATTATCGCTATTGGTCATGATCAGCACGCCTATGCCTGCTTCCGGGTAAAGTATGGAATAGTGATGAAAGCCACTTCCACCTCCTTCTTTGAAAGCCCCTACGCCGTAAGGCGATTGTAAAACACCCCAGCCCAGGCCATAGCCAAGTGCAATGTTGTCGTTGAGCGTGGAGTCTTTAGCAGACCATGGCCCAAACTGCCGCAGGGATTTGATGCTGATGTGGGTACCAAAAAGCTCCTTGTAGGAAGCAGCGCTCAGCAGCTTTTGCTGTAAGATGGCTTCCATAAACGTGCTGTAGTCGTCTAGCGTAGTTTCCAGCGTACTGGCTCCTCTGGGTTCATTGTCTTTGTCCTTTCCAAAAATGGCACCTGTTGCGGCATGTCCGTAGGCAAAGTTATCTTCGTAAGCTGGCTTCCATTCATAGCTGGTGTTGTGCATGCCCAGTGGCTTAAAGACTTTTTCCTGCGCCAGCACTTCTAAGTTCTTTCCCAGCATATGCTCCAGCACTACCTGCAAATAGACCATCCCCTCGCCTGAATATAAATACCGCTCTCCCGGTTCGAACAGCACCCTAAGCTTTTGATCAGGTTGGTACCAGCGCCAGTTGGGAAAGCCCGAGGTGTGGCTCAGGCACATGCGTGCTGTTATTTTATGATATAAGGTATCAGAAGCTAAAGCGGAGAAATCATCGTGCCAGCGCGCTTTGGGTTCGTATTCCCATATCTTCCTGGGCAAATAATGCTGCAGGGGTGTATCCAGGTCAATAATGCCTTCTTCCACTAGTTGCATGACCAGCACACCAAATACTGCCTTGCTAAGGGAGGCTCCGTAAAGATTGGTGGAATCTGTAAGGGGTGTTTTTGTATCGAAACGGCCGTAGCCGAAAGCATTTTTATAGACCAGTTGGTGGTCGCTAAAGACAGCAAGTGAAAGTCCATGTACCTGGGCCTGCTCCACCAGCCTTTGTACGTCATTTGTTAATGTAGCAGCATCTATACCGCTACTGTCTAACTTTTTGATCTCGTTATGCGAGGCACAGGCATTCAGAAGTAAGAGAATAAAAATGTATAGGGTGTGTGATAGTGTTTTCATAGTAGTAGGATAAAAATAGATAAAAAATCAGGTACAGGAAGGAGCGCAGATCCCGAGCGAGTCTGCAGTGTTACATCTGAAAAATCACAGGCATGTGTGACTGGAGCGCCTATGCTTTGGCAACAACAGACCTCCGGATAAAAGGAATTGCAATGGGATAAAACTTGCGCCTGCTGGTGAGTACCAGGAAGATGTTCAGCACAATAAAGACAATATTGAAAATGATAGCACCAAAGTAAATGCCAAAGATTGAAAAAAATACCCCGGCACCCTCCCCCATCAGTGGGAAAACAAAGAAACCTATGAGCCCGAGTACAAGCAGCAGCGTAATGGTAATCTGAAAGTTAATTACAGCGCGGCCGTGCCGGTCGTAGATGGGGTTATCTTCTCTTTTGTGAATCCAGAGAAATATAGGTAGCAGAATATTGATGAGGGGAATAAGCGAACCGAGCAGGGGTACGCCATGCATTAAGAGCAGCCACTTGGTTTGAATGGCTTCTTCTTTAGGATTCTCCAGCGGCAGCAGCGCTTGTATATCTACCTCAAGTGCATCGGCCAAAAGCTTAAGGGTGTTCATGTGGGAATTTACGTCGCCACGCTCAATCCGCTGAATGGTTCTGACGGTGACGCCCGATAGTTCAGCCAGCTTTTCCTGGCTGTAGCCTTTAAGCTTCCGCTGGTATACCAGGTTTTTCGATAATGATTGCTTTTCCATTTTTTTGGGTTTAAGTATAGCACAAACCTAGCCTAAACCAGCGGTCATCACCACGACATCAAGGTGTCACCTACCTGTCATGTAGCCTAAATAAAGCTTTTAAACCCTTTTTTCCTAATTCCCAGCTCCTAAAGCTTAAGCTGCTGTTGTTCGTTTACCTACATTTCCGCTCCTCCATTTACCTGCTCATCCTAGCTAAAACTGAATTTTCAGTTTAATAACTGGTAAATAAGTTTTATAACTGAAAATTAAGTTATATGTTTGATCTATGGAGACTTTAACAAAGACAGAAGAAAGAGTCATGCAAATCTTGTGGGATATCAAAAAAGGATTTGTGAAAGATGTTATTGAGCGGATGTCTCCCCCGGAGCCTCCCTACAATACCATATCCTCGCTGATTCGCCTGCTGGAGAAAAAGGGTTTTGTGGGCCACACCGCCTACGGCAAAACCCATGAGTATTACCCGCTTATTTCCAAAGCAGCCTACCGGAGGTTTACCTTCAGGCAATACATTGCCAACTATTTTGAGGGCTCGCCTGATAAAGTAGTTTCCTTTATGGTGAAGGAAGAAAATCTTAGTCCGGAAGAAATCCGGAAAATGCTGGACCTTCTGGAGAAAGATAACCAAAACCCTTAACGATACCTCCTATGCCTGGCAGTTTATCTGTTTATCTGGCAGAAGCAAGTGTGGCTTTAGCTGCTTTTGCGCTAGCCTATCAGCTGTTATTTCGTAAGCTTACCCATTTTCAGTGGAACAGAGGGTACCTGGTTGCAAGCCTGCTGCTTAGCCTCAGCATTCCGCTGCTTCCACTGCCATTACTGGTCTCCACAGGAGGCTGGAACACCACACCTGTAGCAGATGCTTTCGGACTAAACCTTGATATGCTAGATTTAACTGCAGCACAGCAAAGCAGTTTATCACCTGATGGAGCACCTGCAGCCGGCACGCCCCTACCTTATGCAGCTGTTGGTTTTCTGTTGCTGGGCATATATTGCGCAGGCTGTGCATATAAAGCCTTGCGCTTATGGGCAAATTTGCATTCCGTCTACCAGCTTATCAGCAAAAACAGGCAGATCAGGAGGGAGAAGTATGTCCTGATCCAGCCCCGGGAAAGTGCTGCGCCTTTTTCTTTTCTGCACTACATTTTCCTGCACGGTGGCGCCAGCACACTTAGCGTAGAAGAGCAGGCACAGGTGCTGCAGCATGAGCAGGTGCATGTAGCACAACGACATACCCTGGATCTGCTTCTGTTTGAGCTGGCTGGCATTTTCTTCTGGTTTAATCCAGCAATCTACTATCTCCAAAAGCAAATCCGCGAGGTGCACGAATATTTGGTAGATGCAGCTGTTACCCGCAGCACTGGCGGAGTAAAGCGGTACGGTGAGCTGCTCATTAAGCTGGCTGCCACACAACAGCCTGCCCTGCCCATCCTGAATACTTTTTCATCCAAACAAATCCTGAACAGGATCTCTATGCTTACACAACCAAAATCAAGCCCTATGCAAAAACTTAAATTCTTACTTGCCCTGCCGGTACTGGCCCTCACTCTTTTCCTGTGTTCCTTTTCAGAAAGCAATAATCAGGCACCTGCTACTGCAGCAATCAGCAGCAGCAACACTGCTACAGTTACCTCCTTAGCGCCCGGAGATGTACCCATCCGGAAAATTACCTGGACCGGAAACAAAGCCTACACAGCCACGCAACTCAACAAAGCCCTGGGAATTCGCAAAGGAGACCTGTACAACAAAGAAGCTTTCAACAACAGCCTGAACTACAAACCAGATGGTACAGATGTTTCCTCACTGTACATGGACAATGGATATCTGTTTTTCAGTGTTACACCAAAAGAAGTATTTACTGATAATGGCGTAGAGCTGGTGCTAACTGTAGAAGAAGGACCACAGGCAACAATTGGCAAGATAACTGTAAACGGAAACACAAAGATAACCACTGATAGATTGCTGGAGAAGATCAACATCAAGTCCGGAGAGCTGTTCAGCCGTTCAAAAATCATCAAAGCACAAAAGGCTATTATAGAAACAGGGCATTTCAATCCGGAAACCATAGGCATCAATCCTGTTCCGAACCTGGAAGCCGGTACGGTTGACATTGAGTTTTCGGTGGAGGAGATTTGAGAATTACTCGATCGGCAAAAATTTGAGCCCCGATCTTTCCAGGCCGGGGCTCATTGTTTTTAAGCAAGCTGGCTGTGCCGGCAGCTGCTTTGATCATTTACGAATTTAGCATTAGTATGATTGTAGCTACTGTCATGACTAACAAGCCTGTGTCGATTACAAGGAGACCATAGGCATCAGGTTTGAAAAGCTTTATCAGCAGCTGCTCCAGGGCAAATAGTATCCATGAGCCAAAGACCAGTATGAGGGCAAATACGCCAAGCAAAGCATCCCATCCTGGCAAAGTAAGTCCATAGATCCCTACAGGAAGCCCTACAATGAGTATGACAATAGAAATATAGAATAGTGGTGTTTTTCTGCTTTTCATTGTTTTTTAGTTTTAACCTGATTATTAATTTTTTGCCACCGGATAGATAGCGAGAGGATTATCGCGCTTGCTATATAGGGAGCCCGGCTGGGCCTACTATCTACCCCTTTTCTTCCTCCACAGCAACCGCGGCTACTTCTGTAGCAGAAAGCACTTTTTCATCAGTAGCTTGTGCTGTACTCCAACGCTTGTTTACCCAGGCGATCAGAAGTGTTAAGCCACCGGCAATCAACAGAAATACTACTTTTTGGATGGATGTAGCCTGGCTTAAGTCCCAGAAGAAGATTTTGATGCTGGTAGCCAGGAGCACCAGCGTACCCAGCAAACGGAATACCATTACTTTGGTGAAGGCTCCCCAGATAAACAGGAGCAACGCATACACCATCCACACAATAGAAAGGCTAAGGTTGAGGGTAATGAAAGCTACCTCGTAGGCCTCCCAGATGTTCTGAACCTGCACCGTGAGCAAGCCTCCCACCACCACATGGCTGGCAATGGCCATGGCAAGGCTGCCTTTTTTCAGGTAATAGGCATCACCCGCTGCAGCTTCTTCCTCCATAGCATAGCGGCCCAGCAAACGCGACATGATAAAACCACTGGCCGCCAGGGCCATCCACACCAGTGCGCCCGGGTTCAGGAAGGGGATAAAGCGTACGCCAAACCAGTTTACCCACTCCACACTCCAGGCATTGCTGTACCAGTACAGCATCAGAATACCCCAGGCGGCCAGACTTATTTGTTGAGCAGCACGCGACTTAACCAAATGACCAGCGGCAAAAAACAGCACAATCAGAAAAAGCCAGATGGCTGTACTGATTACATAATGCATGCCGGCAACCGTATAATGATGCCCCAGGTCATTAACTGCAATGGCAATTACCACCACGCCCAGCACAGCATATAACAGGGGCGCTACCATTTGATGAACTGTTATTCGATGAGTGGACTGCGCCCTGGCCGAAAGCCTGTAGATAAATGCTCCAGCAGCGATAAAGGTAAGGCCAATGATTAGTGCAGGTCCGGTATAGGCCAGCGTAAACTGCTCCAGGATAAAGATAGACCAGAAGGCAAAGTTGATGGCATTGAGCAGGCTTAAGTATAGGTTAAGTCCCTCAAAGTCTTTATCCCGGTACCAGCTGGCCAGCAGCAGCCCGGCAAAGTAGGTTACAAAAAAGGCGGTGAGGTAAAAGAAAGGCTCTCCCCAGCTCATGGGGTCGAAGTACACATAATACAGCGAGTAGATGACCACTGTTACGGCAAACGACATGATGCGAAGCTCTTTCCAGTCCTGGGTGGCACTGAGGTAAATGGCCATGGCATTGAGCGCAAACACATAGAAGAAGAGCAGCCATACCTGCGACTCCGCTGCCTGTATGATCAGTGGCGTAAGCAGTCCGCCAAGCACGCACATGAAAATAAGGATGCGCATTTTATATTGCGTACCCACCCAGCTAATGGCTAAAGTAGTAGCAACAATGGAGATGAACAGCGTATTGGGCGACCAGAGAATATCTTCACTAAAGCTGGCATAGGCAAAGGTGGCATAAAGCAGGCTGAGGCCAAAACCGGCAATAGCCTCCGCCTTGCGCCCCGGCTCTTTGCGGTACAGCCAATAGCCTGCAAAAGCACCCGATACGCCCAGCACCAGGCCAATCGCCACCCTTGCCACCGGAGGTATCCAGGCCTCATCAATCGCCAGTTTCAGGAAATATAAAAAGGCCAGAAACACAAACAGAATCCCCAGCCAGGTAATCCAGTTCTTTTTAAATGCTTCCATCATAATGTTCAGATTTTAGGTAGATGATGGAGCAAAACTACAGCTTACGGCAGGGGAAGATCAACCAGGAATTTTGAAAACACGTACTTTTAAACTTAAGTTAAACCAGCTTTTCCTGAACAGCACAGCGGCTTAACATGCTCTTTACTCCTTTAAAACAACCACACTATCGTTGCTTATTGCTGTCAGCAAGGAGAACAAAAAGTAAAGGAGTACTTCAGATATCCTTCTAAAACACGTACTTTTAATTATGGATAATCTGCAGGAAATTGTAAAGCTGCTGCCCGAGGAGGACTGCCTGGCATTCGGGCTTTTTGTAAATCATCAAAAACAAAAAAAGGCCCGTAAAGACCTGCAGCTGTTTGGGTTGTTACGGAAAGAAAAGCTGCGCAAGCCTGCAGAATACCTGGAGAAGCTATCAGCAGTACCCAACATCAACGCCTACCATGCCCTGCGGAAGCGATTATTCAGGCAGCTGTTACAATTTCTGGTACTGCAGCGTATGGATGCTGACAGCACCAGCGCCTCGCAGGTGATGGGCATTATTTCGCTTTGCCGCTACCTGCACGAGCAGAATAACGAGGCCCTGGCCTGGCACTACCTTAAAAAAGCAGAAGCCCTGGCTACAGAAAATGAACAGTACGAGCTACTGCATGGCCTCTACTCCCTGCAAATTGAATACTCCGGCAGCGAGTGGGCCGACCCGCTGCAGAGCATTATCCGCAAGCGGGAAAAGAATAAAAAGCTGCTGGACCTGGAAGAAAACGCCGCCCTGGCCAGTGCCCTCATCCGCCAGCGCCTGAAGGAGGTGCGGCTGGAGAGCCGGCAGATTCCACTTGATAACATCATTTCTAAAACCCTCTACGAATTTGGACTGCATGACACCTTATACCAGCGGCCTAAATTCCTCTACAGCATTCTTTCCATCACCCGCAGCGCCATGCTGGCAAAAAAAGATTTTTACGCTTTTGAGCCTTACATCATGCAGCAGTACCGTAGCCTTTCGCAGCAGCAGGCTTTTACCAGGGCCAATCATTTTTACAAGCTAAGTATTCTGTACATGCTCTGCCATGTGCTATACCGCAACAGAAAATTTACGCAGGCCCTTACCTACCTGCAGCAGTTTGAGAAAGACCTGCAGGAGCACCAGAGCGCTTTTCTACGAAAGTTTCAGGCGCAGTACCAGATGCTGCTGGCAGCTGTAAAGAGCTACCTGGGAGAGAGCCTGGAATCTATACAGTTGCTGGAGGAGTGCCTGGAAAACTATGCTTTCTTAAAAGAAGAAGAGCGCCTGCAAATGCTCCTCAACCTGGGGCTCTACTATTTTCAGCACCAGAACCTGAAAAAAGCTAACCAGATATCCTTGCGCATAGGCCATACCGATGCATGGTGCGCCAAAAAGATGGGAAAGGAATGGGTAATGAAAAAGAACCTGATGGAGCTTCTCATTCAGTACGAGCTGGGCAATACCGATCTGGTTGATGACCGCCTGAGGACATTTCACCAACAATACAAGGGCATGTACAAAAACCCGCTGTACAGGCGGGTAAAGCTTTACCTCGATTTTCTGCAGCAGATCAATGGGCAGCCTCAGCTGCTCAACGATAAAATGCTGGAGCAAAAGATAACCCACAGCCTTACCACTGTGCCGGAGGCGCAGGAAGACCTGCAGGCCATGACTTTTTACAGCTGGCTAAAGGCCAAGCTGCATAAGCGCCCTTTTTACGAGGTACTGCTGGAAACGGTACAGCTTTAACGCCGGCCGCTACAACTAAAAATGATTGAGTAAGGCTTGTTTGATGTTTTCCTGCTGTTGCTGCCGCATATCCTGTTGCAGCAGGCTTTCTTCCAGCCGGAGCTTATTAATTTCTTTATCCAGCTGCTGAATGGCCCTGAGGCGGCGTTGTTTGATCTGCTCGAGCATACGACGGTGCCTGGCCTTAGCCTCAATGGCTTCCTTCAGTTGATCAATCGAAAAAATTTGCATGAGTAGAGAGTTTCTGCTCTAACCCCTAAAGCGCCTGAATGTTTAATTATTTTTAATAAATTTTTAATAAAAATTTTCTATTCCCGGACAGGCGCACCTAATAACCAGGCGCTTACCCATATCAGGCCGACTGCTTTAGGCTAAAGAAAAGCTTCATCTGGTATGCATCCTGCTCCTGCCAAAGTCTGAACTCGGCAATATTCAGATGCTCCTTCAGGTAAGTATCCATGCGCCTGCCAGCCTGCTCCAGCACAAAGCGGCGAAAAAGTATGTTTTTCTGATTACCCTTAAATCCCTTTTGCTGGTAATATGACCGCAGCCCTTCGGGCAGGCTCTCCAGAAACTCCTCGAAATGCTCCTGCTGTGGCCCATCGGCCAAAAGCTGATAATATTCTTTGCTACGCTGTGCTATCTTAGACAATACTTCCAGGGGTTCTACAGCAACACTCATCTATAAACTGTTTATAATCTTTAATGCCCAAAGCTATTCCGGCAGTAAAAATTAAGTGTGTTGCCAGTTTTAAGAAATTATCACATCCCTGGCCCCATATAAAGCTTTTGTAAAGCTTAATGCATAGCTGCAAAAAGTATGCGTCCGCAAGCTGGTAAATTGGAATTTACAACTGCCTGAATTTAATGTTGCGGTACCACACTTCGCTGCCCCAGTCCTGCAGGCCTATGCGCCCCCTATAGTGCCCCTGGCTGATGGGCGCTGCTTTCAGGCCGCTGTTGGCTACGGCTTGCCGCCATTCCGGATCATTCAGGTCAATGTTATGAATCATGGTGCCATTCATATACACTTTAAAGAATCCATTCTGATGCACAACGCGAACCCTGTTCCACTCTCCTACTGGTAAAACATAGTTGCCTCCCGCACTTGCCAGGCTAAAAAGATCGCCTGCACGGTGGTTGTTCTCCTCCTCAACGCCCTTGTAGATGGCATCATCAAATACCTGGAGCTCCATGCCGCTGTGGTAAATTTCTTTGTAGGTGGTATCTTCCGTTACAAAGAAAAAGATGCCACTATTGGACAAATGCCCAACTTTCCAGTCGATCATCAGCTCAAAATCACCTTCTATTACCTCATCAGTTACCAGATCTCCGCCGCCGGGCGTTTTATTTCCTGCACGCTGAGGCACCTTAAGGTGAAGCGCTCCGCTATCAACCTGCCATGCCTGACCTACTCCTTCTTTTCCGTAGTTATGCCAGTTCCGGGTTGTTTCTCCATCAAAGAGCAGCTGCCAGCCTTCCTGCTGCTCCTGCTCGCTTAGGGTATTGTGCCCGGCTGCCGGCGACGAAAACAGCCCCGGCTTCAGGAATACCAGCATAACTGCCACCACCATCAATAGTATAAGTACGTACAGGAGCTTTTTCATCTGCTATCAGTATTTTCCCGATAAGATATCTGGTTTTTTTTGAAAAGAGAGTATGAATAAATACAAAAAAGCAGCCCCGGAACACGCTCCGAAACTGCTTTTTTAAACCCACCTCTACCCGGAAATCCGGAAAGTGTACCATTTATTAAGGATTGCTTTGGGCGGGCGCCTTATCTACAGCTGGGCGGCTATCGCGGTTAGCAAGCTCCCAGGCGGTGTAAAACACCAGCTGCGCACGCTTCTGCAGGGCATCAAATTCTATTTTATCTATGGTGTCGCTGGGCTTGTGGTAATCGGCATGTACGCCATTAAAATAAAAGATTACCGGTATACCATTCTTGGCAAAGTTCCAGTGGTCGGAGCGATAATAGATCCGGTCCGGATGGTTTTCGTCGTTGTAGGTGTAATCCAGCTTAAGATTGGTATGGGTTGTATTGGTGCGTTCGCTGATGTCGTGCAGCTCGGTAGAGAGGCGGTTTGAGCCTACCAGGTACACATAATCAGGATTGCCTTCGTGCTGCGGGTCTATGCGGCCAATCATGTCGATGTTAAGATTTACCACTGTGTTTTTGAGCGGAAACACCGGGTTGGCAGCGTAGTACTCAGAGCCCAGGAGCCCTTTTTCCTCACCTGTTACCAGCATAAACAGAATGCTGCGGCGCGGGCCTTTGCCATCTTTCTTTGCCTGTACAAATGCTTCTGCCAGCTCCATAACGGCCGAGGTGCCGGAGCCATCATCGTCGGCACCATTGTTGATATGCTCGCCATCGCGGCCAATATGGTCATAGTGGGCGGTGATTACCAGCAGCTCATCTTTCTTATCGCCACCTTCCAGGTAACCCAGCACGTTTTCCGATATCACGGTATCAAGCTCATGCGTTAACTGAAAGCTTACAGCTGCAGGCTTTTGCTTAGCCAGCTTTTTCTTGCCGGTCTCCTGCGCAGCCTCCTGCAGCTTCTGAAAAGAGGTGCCCATGATGTTGGCGGCTGCCTCGGGAGAGATAAAGAAGGCGCCTGTTGCTATGTTTTCCTGCGCCACTGCCATATCGGGGCGCTGCAGGCGCAGGGTAGGATGGCTTTCCATCCGCTCTTTGAGCGTCTGCACCAGCTCTTGATGCGCTGCCTGAGTTGCTGCCGCAACAAAGAAAACCGCATTGGCACCTTTTTTACGTGCACGGGCAGAAAGTCCGCGATATTTATTCCAGTCGTCGGTTAAGACTAGAACAGCCTTATCTTTTACATTTATTTTCTCATAATCCTGCTCTTCGCCACTGCCCGCAAACACCATGCTTACTGTTTTTTCAGCATTGGTGTGGCCGGAGCCCATGTACACAACATCATCATAGTTTTTGTAGGTCTGCCCGTTGGCTTTTACATAGATGTTGCCAGGCTTGCCTGAAAAAAGCACTACTTTTTGTAAATAGCCGCCTTCACCGTCTTTTACAGGTCCCTGCAGTCCCAGTTCTTCAAAATGATGCCTGATAAAAGCTGCAGCCATTTTTTGTCCGCGCTCACCGGTTTCCCTGCCTTCCAGGGCATCTGAAGCCAATACCGATAAATAGTCGTGTAAATCTTCTTTTGTAATGGTAGCTGCATACTTTTCAGCACCTACCGCTGTTTGTGCCTGGGCCTGCATGACAAACAATGCTAATACCAGACCCATCAAAATCCTCTTCATCATATTTATTTTCTTATCTGTTTTCCTGATCATCAGCCTTATTAACCCTAAAAACTACTAATCCATTCCCGCAGCTGCACAGCCTAAGCTATTCTTTTATAACTGCTGCCAGAGGTGCTGCAATAAAAGCTAGGCTTTCTTCAGAAATTCTGTCTTCAGCACCACCTGGCTTTTGCCAATGCGGCATTCTACCTCCTGTTCGTTATCTGTGAGCCGAATATTCTTGATGACGTTACCCCGCTTGAGGGTGGCAGGCATTCCTTTTACTTTCAGGTCTTTGATTACGTGCACAGAATCGCCATCGCTGAGCAGGTTTCCGTTGCTGTCTTTCACTTCCATAAATTTTCGCTGGACTTATTTAAATTCTGCCCAATATCGGCTTTTGCTTTTGATTTAACCAATGTGAAATAAGTAACCTCTGCTAAAGCCTTGGCCATGCATGCTTACCCCAGGAGCAGTCAGGGCAGCGTAGGCAGTACGGTTACAGGCCGGTTTTTCTCCCGTAACGCCCTGCAATGGTGCTGATGATGATGATTTGAATGGCATGAAAAAGCATCAGCGGTAACAGGATAAGCCCAACGGCCGCCGAGTTACCAAACAGAATTTTCGAAAATACCGTGCCGTGCACCAGCGATTTCTTTGAGCCGCAGAACAGGGCTGTAATCTTATCTTCCAGGCTAAACGACAGCAGGGTGGTGAGCCAGTACACCACGCCGTACACAGCAAAAAACAGCGCCAGCACCAGCAGCACAATTACAAACAGGTCTGCGCCACCAATGGCAGAGAAGGCACCGCCGGCAAAAGATTCTGCAAAGCTTTTGTAAACGATCAGCAGGATAATGGCCCGGTCGAAGAGACTAAGTTCTTTGCTGTATTTTACAGCCAGCCAGTGCCACCAGCGCTGCAGCAGAATTCCCAGCACCACTGGCAAAAGGATTTCCAGGAGCAGCTTACCGTAGATTTGTGTAAAATCGAATGCACCCTCTTCCTGGCTCTGCAGAAAAAGGCCCATCCAGAGGGGGGTAAGCAGAATGCCTATAATGCCGGAAATGCTGGCGTTAAAAATAGCCGCCGGTATGTTACCCTTTGCAATGGAAACCATTACCACCGAAGAGGAAACGGTTGAGGGCAGTGCCGCCAGAAAAAACATGGAGAGCCAGATGGTTTCCTGGTGCCCGCCCTGCAGGAAAGGATGAAAAAGGAGCACCAGCAGCGGAAAAATCAGGAAAGTAGTGCTTTGAACCACCAGGTGCAGCTTCCAGTTCTTTAACCCCAGCTTAATCTTCTCGGGGCTTAGCTTCAGGCCATAAAAGAAAAAGATCAGCGAAACACCAATGCTGCTGATGGTATCCAGCGGAAGAGGGCTATCATCAGAACCAAAACCAGGAAACAGGTAAGCAAGCAAAACTGTACACAGGATTGCCAGCACAAAGCGATCTATTTTTACAAAGCTGGAGATTGATTTCACGCGCGCTACCTTTTTAGCTATAGGCAGCCAAAGTGCTGCCTGGTGATTTCTGGCGAAGGTAGGCCCTTAGCAGGCAAATTTGCAAACTACTGCACAGACCAGGAAAATAGTTTGTATTTTAGAGGAGACACTACAAACCTACTCCAGAAGATCAGTTTGCAATTACCTGGTTCTTATACCCAGCCTGATACCGGCATCCAGAATTCGGCCGGGGTTGTTCTCGCCTTGCATCAGAATAACCCCATGCAGGTTCAGGTACGGATTTAGCTGCAGGTACAGCGCCCTGAATACAGCCACCTCGCCGCCTATACCCAGCCCCAGGCCCACACCGCTCTGGCTGTTGAGGCTCCTGCTACTGCTAATCTCAAGGTTGTTGCTCACGTCAATATCCGCCATTACACCACCATTTATAAAGAGGTGTTTTGAAAGATTGTACCGCAGGAAAACCGGCAGGTAGAGCAGGTGAATATCGTATTGCGTAGTGATTTGAGGAATATCGGGATAAAAAACCGAGGTTTCTGTAAGCCTGGTATAGTGGTAGAAAACACCAGTTTCAAGCTTTACTTTTTCTCCTAATTGCCGGTAGTAATTAGCACCAAGCTCAAAATTCCTTTCCAGGTTCAGGCTTGGCCCTCCGTCCAAATTTGATCCTGCTACTATTGCACGACCAGCCCCTGCCGCTATGCCAAAGCTATTTTTGCTTCTTTCCTGGGCATAAGCAGCAACGCTTACTACTATCAAACTTAAACAGAGCATCAGAAGCTTTTTCATGTTTTCAGTTACACGATTACAAGTAAAAACACCACACTACTGCCTGTATCGCCAGATCTGCTTACAGTTTGTACTGTATGTGTGAATAGGTTATAGATTAGGAACACAAGAACATTTACCGAAGCACCACTGGCGTCAGGACCTCTATACCATTTTGTTGGGGGAAATTTAAGATGATTTCTGTATCGCTCACTTCAAGCGTACCCCGGTTAGTAAAAGGACCACTATTGAGCGACAGCTCATATACGCCATTCTCAAGAGCACCTAAAATTATCTGCGCTCTTGCAGGGCCAAGGGCTGTAAAACACCTCCCTTCAGGGTCAGGCACCACCTCCTCAAAAGTTATACTAAATGCTTCTTCACCGTAGGCAGTACTGTGGTTAATGATGTAGTTGGAGCAGCTGTACTCTTTCCGGGTTTTGCCACTGAGTATCATCACTTCTTCACCATCAACAGAAATTTCTGCTATCTCTACCTCAATAACAGAATCAACCGGAAGGCCCGGATCTGCATCTTTTTCACAAGAGAGCACAAACAGCAAAACAGGTATCCAGAATAATTTTTTCATAGCTGCAAAAGCAAAAGCCCGGTTATCTTTTAACACAAGACAGCCACCATGTACAAAGGGTTGTTTCCGGGAATAATATTTAGGAGGATATTTTTAAATTCTCTGTCTGCAGGGCACCACTATAACAGTCTGCCTTACTAAAACAGCCAGCAGGCTGCTTTTGATGTAGCATTACCAGACACTAATTTCTCCCTTTATCCACAGACCGTCTGCATAAGTTGTTGATAAAAATATTAGCATTACAACATTTTTGTACCTACACAGTTCGTATACTTGCTAAGTTTATTAGTTTTTCAACCAAACCTGTTAGCTATGGAGCGAGTATTAGTCAGGCTGCACCCTTCCGAATCGGTAGCATCTTTAGGCATTCCTGTTGTTGGTTATGTAGCTGCGGGCTTTCCTTCGCCTGCCCAGGATTACCTGGAAGATAAAATAGACCTGAACCGGGAGCTTATCAGAAATCCTGCCGCTACCTTCCTGGCCCGCGTAAGCGGCATTAGCATGAGCGGCGATATGGAAGAAGGCGACCTGCTGGTAATAGACCGTTCGCTACCCACCAGGCACGACGCCATTGCCCTTTGCTTTTTGAACGGCGAGTTTACTGTAAAACGCATTCACCAGAAAAAGGACCGGGTGTTTCTGATGCCCACCAATAAGCTCTTTCCCGTCATTGAGGTAGAGGAGGGCGGCGAGCTGATAGTCTGGGGCATCGTGACCTACATCATCAAAAATGCCCGCCATACATGATTGCCCTGGTAGACTGCAATAATTTCTACGTAAGCTGCGAGCGTGTTTTTGACCCCGGCCTGAATGGAAAGCCCGTGGTGGTGCTCTCCAACAACGATGGCTGCGTAATTTCGCGCAGCCAGGAAGCCAAAGACCTTGAGATCTGGATGGGCGCCCCCGCCTTTCAGATCCGGGAGCTGGTGGAGCAGCACAAGATCAGGGTGTTCAGCTCTAACTACACCCTCTATGGCGATATGTCGGGGCGGGTCATGCAAACCCTGCGTACGTTTAGCCCTAACGTAGAGGTTTACTCTATCGATGAGGCCTTTCTGGATGCTACTGTGCTACCCACCGGGGCACTACCAGCAGACCTAGCCGCCTGGGGACAGCAGCTACGAACCACTGTGCGCAAAAATGTAGGCATTCCCGTAGGCGTAGGCATAGGCCCCACCAAAACCCTGGCCAAGGTAGCCAACTGGATTGCTAAAAAGCACCGCGACTATAAAAAGTGGGGCGTATTTGTACTGAACGAAGAAAACCGGGAGGAGGTGCTGCAGCACTTTCCAGTTGAAGAGATCTGGGGCATTGGCCGAAAACACGCCGAACGCCTGAAGAAAGAGGGTGCCACCACTGCTTTAAAATTTACCTACCTTCCCGAAAGCTGGGTAAAGCAGCATATGTCGGTGGTAGGCCAGCGGCTGCAGCGGGAGCTAAAGGGCCAGTCCTGCCTTTCGCTGGAGCTGATGGCACAAGCCAAGCAGAACATCTGTACCTCGCGCTCCTTTGCCGAAATGCTGGACGATCTGGAGCTGATCAAAGAAGCTGTAGGCACCCACGCCAGCCGCTGCGCCTTTAAGCTCCGCAGGGATGGCAGCTGTGCCGGGGCCATTACCGTATTTCTGCACACCAACCGCTTTAAGGTAAACGACCTGCAGTATGCCAATGCCCAAACCCTGCTCCTGCCCCAGGCCTCTGCCGACAGCCGGGTGCTGGTAAAAGCCGCCATAAAGGGGCTAAACATGATCTACAAAAGAGGCTACCGCTATAAAAAAGCAGGAATTATTGTAAGCCAGATTGTGCCGCAGGCACAGGTACAGCAGGATCTTTTTGCCTCCTCTTCTGAAAACCCCCAACTGATGAAAGTAGTGGACAAACTCAACGGCCGCTATGGACAGGAGAAAGTACGGGTAGCCGCCCTGGGTTATGATAAGGGCTGGCACCTGCGCCGCGAGCACCTCTCTCCCTGCTATACTACTAATTTACGCGAGGTGCTGCGGGTAAGGGGGTAATCATCCCTCCTGCCCTAAAACCTAAAGGCTATTCTTTAATTATTTTTTTTGAAATAACACCATCAGTAGTGTTCAGTATCATGAAATAAACTCCTTTTGGCTGATCTTTTAAGTCAATATCTACCACTGAGCTTAACGACCCTCTTCTAACTTCTCGTCCACTTAAATCTCTGATCAGGTACTGTCCATTAACGAAAGAAAAAGACTCAAACTTAAGATAGACTTTGCCAGTGGTTGGATTAGGATATAAGACAACAGCATTCTTCCACTCATCCAGTCCTGTTATTGCTGCATTAGTAGCAATATTAGATTTACTGCTCGTAGATCCATTCAACCTGCCTCCGGAATTATCTTCGCAACTATAATCATTCAATACCTCTATCTGATAAGTAACCGCTCCTGTAGGAGGCGCAAGGTCTGTGTAAGAGGTTAAATTACTTGCTACTTCTGTCAGCAACTCCATATCCTTAGAGTTTTTGCCTCTGTAAATTCGATAGGTACCAAAGGCGAAGCCTTCATAACCAGTCCAGATGAGGTTCCAGGAATCTTTTAGCCCCTTATTGATCGTGAGATGAACTGTTTTATGATGAAGACTTAGGCCTGTTTCTACACCACAACTGTCTAATGCAGTAATCTTATATCGGTTTGCTTGCTGAGCAGGAAAAGACTGGGTATCAACAAATGTGTTAAAGGTGCTTCCATCAACATATTTCACCAGAGCATAATGATCTGCCACATTGGTTTCTCTGTAGATGCCAAACTTTTTTACAGTTCTAGATTCGTAACTCCAGACAAGCTTGTTTTTAGAGGTTTCCTCATCAACAGTTACCATACACACAGCTGGCACAATTGGCTGAGGGGCAACTGTTACATAAATAGTTGTATCGCTCACACAGCCCCTGTTGTTAATTGAGAAATTAATTGCCTTTTTCCCGGCAGTTCCCCACGATAATAAATAGGGTCCGGAACCCGACCCTGAAATCACCTCTGCTTCGTTGAAGTTCCAGTTTATTTCTCCATTGGCCAATCCGGTATAACTAATTTCGTAAGTATTGTCAAAACACACTGCAGAAGATGCCGCATTAAAGGATAATGCTGCGGGCTCATTGTACATGATGTTTACAGGCCTGGTAGATACCCCTAATTCAGTAGAGAGCACTCTTATCAGATAGTTTTTTCCATATTCTAAAGTATTAGGAAATAAAGCTGATAACGTAGTTGTACCTGAGGCAATAGTATCTAAATTAACGTATGTCTGAAAGGGATTTTCTACCTCTGCCAGTTGTAAAACAAAGCGATTATCTAAACCAAATCCATAGTTTGAGGCTACCGCTACCTGAAGCAGATCACTGGCACAAGTGGATGTAGATACTGTTTCTGCTGAAAAATACTCCGCAGCATAATCAGAATAGCTACTTTCATTTCCTTCCACAAAATCTGCTATTCCATCTGCATCCTTGCTATAAGCCCTTACTACAAGATCATTTTCAATGTTAACTTCATTAGTTAGGTAAGAAGTAGCATTTCCAACATCAGCCAGTAGTGTGTAATTATTGGTGTTTACAGATTTAGCGTATACTTTATAGCCAGCAAGGTTAAGATCGCTATTGGCCTGCCAGCTCAATAATATACGCTCTCCCTGCATACCCTTAAATACATGCTGTGGCACGCTCATAGGCACTCCAATTACGGGAGAAGTTAAATAATTAGAATAGTCAACAATACCATAATATATATTATCTGAAGCATCATATATCTGAGAGGCAATGGTGCTGCTATTTGCTGTTCCCCAGAAATTCCCCCTGGCATCTACATTCTTAGAAGTTCTGTTGATGATGGAGTATTGCTCAGTATCAAGAAAGTTACATCTGTTAACTGAGAAGGTGTGGAAATTATTAATATCCACTGAAGTTTTGAATCCCCTAAAAGTAGAGTTTTGAATAGTTACCCCATTACCTACATAATTTTCATTCAAACTAGCAGCCACCAGAGCAGTATTATTACCGTTCCCTTCAAAAGAAGTATTTGTAATTTGCCCGGAGCCCATCCTTAGCACAAAGCTACCAGGCTCGTGTGACTGATAGTTACCAGGCTCATTTGCAATGAATCTGGAATTGGTTATCTCAAACGGAGCGGTTCTCATGTTGATAAAGGAATTAAGAAAAACTGAGTGATCGATTTTAATTACTTCTTCAACAACAGTTGCCATGTCTTCTTTGGCAATACAATGGATAAGCTCTGAATAAAGTATCTCAAATCTGGCTGAACAACACTGAACTATCAACACACAATTTACCAGTTTAGAAGCCTGTATTCTGATGCCTTTATTATAGGCATCTGAAGTAATTTCTGAGTCTGAGGCTTCAGAATCTATCAGTTCAATAAATTCACTATGCGCGTAATGCCCTTTGATTACTGAATTTTCGAACCTACAGGTAGCAAGAACCAATTTGGCACCAGTATTATAGCCCTTGGTCCGGGCATATGAGTTACTTTGAAACTGGGAATTTGAAACTGTTAATACGCCAGAATTCTTCAGAGCATCCTGATTATGCTCTGATTCATCGGCTAGCTGAACCCCCGCAGCATTTAGAAACCTGACATGTTTTATTGTTGAATTTGAAAGAGCCGTACTCTTAAACAGTACTCTTGTCTGCTCTAATGTTACTTCTTTTCCCACTTCCCCATTTAGAGTGATCATCCCTTTCACCAGCAGATCAAAATTCCCCTTCACTGTAACGCCAGGATCTATGCTAAGCGTAACACCGGCCGGAATCCCCACTGATGCTGTAAGAATGTAAGGAGAACCCTGCACGGTCCATACAGTGTTGGTATTTAAAACACCAGATACACTGGTTTGAGAATATACCATTAAGGTTTGTAGTAACAGTAAGGATAGTATAATTACTCCTTTTACTGCGGAATTAATCTTCATGATGGATAACAAGAGAATTTAAAAACACCAGAGAACTGCCCAATAAACAACGTTGAGGGCACAAGTTATACCACCTGAATAAGAATAACAATCTACTCAACTGGCATGTAACTTCTTTTGTTAAAGCACATTTTATACATGGATAAACTATACAGATCATACAATTTATTTCCGGAAATTTTCCTACTGCACAGAGCTAACAGTTCTAAATACAGGTTATGCAGTGTAATACAGCATACACCATAATAAGAAGTGTTTATAAAGATTATGAATAATCAGCAGTTCCACATATTACCCTCTGTGTATGGGATGATTCTGTCTGGTGAGTGAAAAGCAATAAGCTACTGAGCTCCTAAATATCCCTTGCGCTGATGCAGGTAGTCGACAAACTCAACGGCCGCTATGGGCAGGAGAAAATACGGGTAGCCGCCCTGGGTTATGTTATGATAAGGGCTGGCACCTGCGCCGCGAGCACCTCTCTCCCTGCTATACTACTAATTTACGCGAGGTGCTGAGGGTAAGGGGGTAGCAGCCATTATACCTACTTCTTAAAGTAGTCATGCTCAATCCCCCACAATTAACCTTCATAGAGAAATACCAGCTGAATTGAATTAAAGCTCCTCTCTGCTCCAGAGAGGTCTAAAAGCCTGGAAACAACAATTATAATGTGATAAGCTGACTGTTCCTGATGAGCATAAAAAAGAGAGCACCCGCTTCTGCAGGTGCTCTCTTATAAAATTCAAATATAGCGTAAAAATTACTTCTTCATGATTTCGCCACAAGCCACAGGAAGTGCTGGCATATATTCAGCACCTTCGCTGTACCGCTGCATCACCATGCCGTCTTTCACAAAAGCACCATGCAGTACAATCACACGATTCATCAGCATCAGGTCTTTTTCTGTTTGCGTACCATCGTACATGTTATCAAAAGCCTGTAATAGTTCTTTTGTGGCTGTCATTTCATAGTAGGTCAGGGTACCTGCACCATAGCCAACATATGGGAAGTTACCAGAGCTAATCGGTACAAGATTATCATCCAGGGGTATAAGTACTGGCCCATAGAAAGGAAGCCCCTCGGGCAGCGACAATATACCATCCTCTCCTGCAGCACTTGCTGGCGGGCATACGGCATCTTTCATTTTCATGTCGCCATCCGGAGCAAAGCCATGGATGTGCTGTGGGTGTACGCGGTTTGGCGTAAGACCTTCTGCATTGATCAGCACCTCAAATTTTCCATCATGGCTGTACTTGATGGTGGCTTTACCTGTTACACCAGAATTGTTCAAAGGCGTTAGATAGGCTTCGAACATCTTCACCTCATTCTTCTCTACATCATTAATGATATCATCCAGATCCTCCTCAATACGATCGCAACCGGCAAATACAAATGCACAAATAAACATTGCTAACAGCCCTTTTATGCTACTCATAGACTTTTTGCGAAGAGTATTTGCAGGTGTGTTTTTAGTTAAACATTTTTCCATAGTCGATAAAATTAGGGGGTTAAAAAATTAAGTAATAAATAAAAAAACTATTATTCGCATAAATCACAGGGAGAAAGCGTGCAAAAGAATCCTTAAAGCTGTAGACATGAAAAAAAATTACACTAAAAAATAGCGCATTTACTTACTTATTCATGTATAGAAAACCAAAAAGCAATTCCACTGCTGGTCTTAAGATGTATAATTACAATCTATAAGCCACTACCACAGGAAAAAGCTTACAAACAGCACTAAACTGCAGAAATTATTCTTGCGGTACAAAAGCAGAACACGGCCTCTTTGTGATTGTTTTTAAAAAGAATAAAAAAAGTTAACACAAGACATCTCAAAAAATTGTATAGATGAACCGTTAGCCTAAGACGAAACAATGCAAATCCAGCACTACACTTGTTACCCGTTGTTCAATCGGTGTAAAAAAGCCTAAATTAACCATATTCTTCTACTACTTCCCTTGCTAAGCCTGTGCATTGACTATTTTAACAATAAATATTTAATCATAAATTCATGTTAATCACCACACGTTTGTGTAAGAAATACCTAGTTACAGGTTGAAAATATTAAACAATATAATGAACTTATCAAAATGCATGAAATATTCTCCAAATAAATACTAATAATCACGCGCTTCAGGCAAACAACTTTTTAAGAATCTACTTTAAATTAATAATGCCATCCGTGCCCGTACGGATTTAGCACTTTAATGTATTAATAAACATTTTACTATTCATTTTTTAATTTACTAAATCTATTTTTATGGAAAACCTTAACATGAAAAGGATGCCTTTCATGAACTGGAAAGGCTTGTTAGTGGCTGCTGCAGCTGCCTTTGTACTACCCTCCTGCGAAACCATCGATGATATCTTTGAGAAAGAGCCTACTGTTCGGGCAGAACACATCAAACCCAAAGGACCTGCTCCGGAATGGGCGCCGGATATTGACCCTCAAATGCTGGCAGTGATTGAGGAGTTTCAAAGCTTAAATCCAGTGCCATACCCTATGCTTACAGCAGAGCAGGCTCGTGAAGAGCCAACTTTCAAAGATGCCCTGGAAGCGCTGCTAAGAGAAAATGACATTAGCCCGGAGCCTGCCAATGTTATGATTAACCACAAAGTAATTCCGAATGGTACAGACGAAGGGTTGCTGGTACGTACCTACACTCCAAAAACAGGTACAGCTCCTTATCCTGTTGTTGTTTATTACCATGGCGGTGGCTGGGTAATCACCAACCTCGACACTTATGGAGTTTCGGCCAGTGAACTTGCCGAGAAATCCGGAGCCATTGTAATTTCAGTTGCTTACCGGCAGGCACCAGAGCATATGTTCCCAACTGCACACGAAGATGCCTTTGCTGCTTACCAGTGGGCGCGCATGCATGCCTCCGAAATTGGGGGAAATCCTGAAATGGTGGCTACTGCCGGAGAAAGTGCAGGCGGTAATTTAGCCGTAGCTGTGGCACTGATGGCAAAGGAGCGCGACGTAGCAATGCCAGTACATATTGTTTCGGTATACCCAATTGCAGATGGAGACATACAGTCGCCTACCTACGAACAATACGAAAATGCTTTATTCCTGAACAAGGCTACCATGAAGTGGTTCTTTGATCTGTATGTACCTGATTGGGAATCAGAGGTGCACCCACTCATCAGCCTGGTATCTGCTGATCTTAGCGGCTTGCCACCTACTACCATCATCAATGCAGAAATAGACCCGCTACGCTATGAGGGTGGCGTTTTGGCTGAAAGAATGATGGCTGCTGGTGTACATGTGGAGCGCAGGGTTTATGAAGGTGTTACCCATGAGTTCTTTGGTATGAACATCTTATTAGAAGAGGCCGAACATGCACAGCAGTTTGCTGCCTCAAGGCTCAGAACAGCTTTCAAATAAGAATAATCATTCTTTATAGAAGAACAGAAAAGAAAAAAAGGCTTAGGGTTTAACTATCCTAAGCCTTTTTTAAAATGAGATACAACCATTTAAATCTACAGCATGGCAATAAAGCAAATAGTACTGGACAGCCGCCCCAAAGGTCTGCCAGATCAGAAAAATTTTAGGTTTGAAACAGTTACTTTACCCGAATTGAAAGAAGGTGAAGTGCAGGTGAAAGGATTGTATTATTCTGTAGACCCTTATATGCGCGGGCGCATGAATGATGTAGAGTCCTATGTTCCACCCTATCAGGTAGGTGAGCCTGTTTATGGCGGCGTGGTGGCCGAAGTAACAGCCAGTAAAGGAGAGCAGTTTAAGGCGGGCGATAAGGTTTTAGGCAATCTGCCCTGGGCTACAGAGGCTGTAGTGCCGGCAAAGTGGCTTACAAAAATAGATAGCAGCATAGCCCCTGCCAGTTATTACCTGGGCATACTGGGCATGCCGGGCTTAACAGCTTATTTTGGCCTGATGGATATTGGAAAACCAAAGGAGGGGGAAACGGTAGTTGTTTCAGGCGCTGCCGGAGCGGTAGGTGTTGTCGTGGGGCAGATAGCAAAAATCCAGGGTTGCCGGGTAGTAGGCATTGCCGGCGAAGATCATAAGCTTAAAATGCTAAAGGAGGAATTTGGCTTTGATGAGGCCATCAACTACAAAACCACCGACAATATGGGCGCAGCCATCGCAAAAGCCTGCCCTAACAAAGTAGATGTTTATTTTGACAATGTAGGGGGCGAAATTTCAGATGCTGTTATCAGGAACATCAATTTCCATGCGCGTATTCCGCTATGCGGACAGATTGCCCTGTACAACGCAACCGAAGTACCTATGGGACCACGCCTGCAACCAATGCTGCTTACCCGAAGCGTATTAATGCAGGGCTTTATTGTAAGCAACTACCAGAGCCGGTTTGGCGAAGGCATTCAGCAGCTGGCGCAATGGCTAAAAGAAGGAAAGCTCAAGTATACCGAAACCATCAGGGAAGGCTTTGACAACCTACCCGAAGCACTGCTAGGGCTTTTCTCTGGCGACAATACCGGAAAAATGATTGTAAAAGCTTAAAGCGGAAACTTAAGCCTAATGCTGTTCATGAACTTATCTAGGCATTTACCTGATCAGCCGTTGTTCCAGCAGCTAGTTCCTTTATTTTGGCGCTCTTTTTCCCGGATTTACGGGAGGAGTCTGTTGCTTTAGCAGCGTTATTTTTTCTAACACCATTCTTTCTTTTGCCTTTCTGCTCAGGTGTTGCCGAACCAGATTCTGCGCCCGGAGCAGCTTCTAAAGCAACTTTTGTCGCCTCCAGAATTGCTTCCTGCTTAGCGGCAGCCTTGCCCAGCTTCTTTGTTTTCTTCTGCTCGGCTTTGATGTAGTCTTTGGTGGTAGATATTTCCACATCTGTATTGCGCAGCATTGCCATGGCTACTTTAAGCACTAAATCAGCTTTCAGTTTTTCACCATCGAGCTTAAGCGTGCTGGCAGCGCAGGCATCCTGCAGCACTGTACAGCTATAATTTAGCCCCTGCGCAGCCTGTGCGGTGGCCAATATTTGTTTTTCTGCCGTTAAGCCTGCTATAAGCAGGTGGTTCGCCTGCAGGCCCTGGAGCATTTCATTTAACTTCTGGTCTGCAAAGGCATTAATTTCACTGGTAACCAGCGTAGCTTCATCCTGATGAGGCTCCAGCAGCTCATAGGGAATTAGTTTATCGGCAGTGATATCTTCCATCTTGCCGGTTTGCAAAACATGGATTACCGGAAGGTCATTTTCCCGGAAGTAAGCCAAAAGTTTCGCGGCAGCTTTAGCACTTTGCTTAGCTCCTTTAATACGGTGCTTACCTTTTTTCTTAAAGTAAGTGCTCTGAAAAGCAATAAGCAGCAATACAGTTTGCATGTGCGAATATCTTAAGGTTACTGATTTCAAACTACCACTAAAGGTCTTTACATAGGAGGGGTTTGCCAAGATATGGATGTTAAGGCTTTGTTAATTATATCTGAAAAAGTGCAACCATAGCTTAACACAGCGTTTTTACTACCCGCATCTTTGCTACTCCACTGCTATTTCCCGAATAAACAGGGTAAGCCCCAAATTTGCGCTGCAGGTAAAACAGCAGTATGTGCATGCCCCGGCAGCCGGATTCCCGCTGCTAGTCCTGGGCAATATCATCCAGAGCACCTTCAATGCTGTGCAGGGTTACACCTAAATATTTGAGGCGGGAAACTACATCATCCATGGTATAGCCTTTCCAGTTATCCTGAAGCTTGTTTACCTGCTGCTGGATGTTGTTCATGCTGGCATCTACATGCTCCAGCTGAGTTTCCAGTTGATTCAACTTGTTGAGAATTTCCTGTAAAAGGGCTTCGTTCATCATAAGTATGCCTATTAAATTGCCTGACAAAGTTCCAGACAAGGGCATGACTTAGCAAACAGATAGTATTAAGGTTTAACTAAGTTGTGTGCTGCAAACACAACAGCAACTTCATATTGGCAAAAGCAGATGTAAAGCAGGGGCAGAGATCTGTTTTTCAGAAAACTACATCCCCTCCTCGTACGCCAGGTGCCGCATCATGGCTCGGAGCTCAAAGTAAGAGACGGCATCACCTAAAGCTTCCTTGGCCTCACTTAATTTGATGGTTCCTTTTTCGCCATAGTACCCTAAGATGGTTTCCAGCGTATGCCGCGACATAAGACGCTTAATGTCAATTTCGCCGGTGCTAATATAATGCAGCAGGTGGGTTTCTACAGTGCCGGTGGCAAGGCCACGGATTTGGGCAACCTCCTCAATGGATTTACCCTCCTGGAATAGCTCAAAGCTCTGCTGTTTGGTATCTTTCTTCTCCTTTTTAGGCTTGGCAGCTTCTTTTTCTTCTTCCCGGGCAGCCGCCTCTCCTTTCGGAGAAAGAGCTTCTACTTCCGGAGAAGGGATTTCTCCCTTGGCCATGCTGTTTATGATGGCCAGGAGGTCTTCGCCCATCTGCTCAATTTTCTTTTTTCCCAGGCCCTTGATCTTCTTCAGGGCGGCCATGGTGCGCGGCTGGCGGGAAGCCAGCTCTTCCATGGTCTTGAGTGGCAGGATCATGTAGTGCGGCAAATCGTGCTCTATTGCCTTCTCATCGCGGTATTCCCTGATGCGCTTGTAGAGATCTGGATTGTCAGAGGCATAGTATTCGGTTTCCTTCTCCCTCTTTTGCGGCTTTAGGTTTACCTCTTCCAGTGCTGCCTTGGCCCTTACCTCCAGATAGGTATGTGCCCTAAAACCTTCCCGGCATGCCAGCAGTGAAGCTTCTTTGATGAAAGCTTCCTGGTAAAGGTTTTCGTAGGCCTGCTTCAGGCTTTTCCTGACTTCCTTGTTATCTGTTTCAATAGTAAGCTCTTTTAGAGGATGTAGCACCAGGTCTCCAAGCTTCTCGGCAAAATAGGTGGCTGCCTGCTTTATCCGTGCCTGCAGGGCTTCATTTTCCTCTACAGCCTCTTCGTACAGCCCCAGCTTAACCATCTGGCCGGCAAACTTATGGCTTACGTCTGCAATGGTGGTGCGGAAATTCAGCTCCATGGTACCCACTACTTCTGCCGGGTTGCCCGCAAGGCTGCCCCCATGCTCCCGCACAAGCTTTAAGAAGTATCCAATGCGCCTGCCGAGCAGCTCAAAATTGAACAGGTCCAGCAGCAAACGCTGCTGATAAGCCTGCCGGGCCGCCTGCAATGCCTGCTGGCCGGGCTGGTTCTGCTCCACCCTTCCGTTAAAACCAATGATAGATGCATCGCTGATGATGCTGCCGGGAGAAAGCGGCTGTGTAAGCACGAGCCCCTCAAGCGAACGGCAGCGGCTTAGGGCAACATACACCTGCCCGTGGGTAAAAGCGGCATTGGCATCAATAATGGCCCTGTCGAAGGTAAGGCCCTGGCTTTTGTGAATGGTAATGGCCCAGGCCAGCTTAAGCGGGTACTGCCTGAATACGCCCGCTACACTCTCCTCTATTTCTTTGGTATTATCATTAAGTGCATATTTATAGTTGTGCCACTCTACCCTTTCTACATAAATAGGATCTTCATCGCCGGGGCACTGTACTACAATCGTATCTTCATAAACATCTTTTACCGTGCCTATTTTGCCATTGTAATAGCGCTTCTCGCGCCCCAGGTCGTTTTTTACGAACATTACCTGCGACTCTTTCTTGAGCAGCAGGTGCTGCTCGGTGGGGTAGAGATATTCCGGAAAATCGCCTTCTACAGAGGCTGTAAACTTAAATTCCTTACCCTTGATCTTCTGCAGCTCCCGCTCGTTGATTTGCTGCGCCTGGTTGTTGTGGGTGGTAAGGGTTATATAGCCTTCGTCGGCACTGGGGCTAAAGCCTTCCAGGCAGCGGCTGTTGAGGTGCTGCAGCAGCTCGCCGTTCAGCCTGTTTTCGCGAATGCCATTGAGAATGTTGATAAAGGTGGAATCGTTCTGGCGGTAAATGTGCTGCAGCATAATAGGCACATACTCGGTTTGCTGCAGGGCCCGGCTGCCAAAAAAGAATACGGTGCTGTAGTGCTCCCGAAGCAGCTTCCACTCCTCTTCACGGGCAATGGGCGCAAGCTGCTGCAGATCGCCAATCATAAGCAATTGCACACCTCCAAAAGGCTGGTTGCGGTCTTTGTAGCGGCGCAGCACCTCATCGATGGCATCGAGCACATCGGCCCGTACCATACTTATTTCATCGATCACCAGCAGGTCGAGGCTGCGGATAATGTTTATTTTTTCGCGGCTGAATTTCTTGATCTGTCGTTCGCTTCCTGCCTGAGCAGCACCTGGAATGTAAGGACCAAAGGGTATCTGAAAAAAGGAATGGATGGTAACACCGCCGGCATTCATGGCGGCCACACCTGTAGGGGCCACCACGACCATACGCTTGGGCAAACGCTTTTTCAGGTTTTGCAGAAAAGTGGTTTTGCCGGTTCCGGCTTTGCCCGTCAGGAAAATATGCTTGCTGGTATATTCAACAAAATCATTGGCCAGCTGTAGCTGTTCGTTCTGGTGTTGCGCCATAGAGGATAAAAGCTGTAGTCTAAAAAGTTAAATCGATAAGCCCAATAGCCACAGTACTACTGAAAAGATGTACAGCCCCACGCTTACAGGAAACACAGCAGATAGTCAGGACCATACTACTAATATCGGCAAAACAGACAAACTTAGCCAGTAAAGGCTTTGCTAATTACAAATTAGCCGCTAAAACCACAACCGCATTACCTGCCCAATGGCTTAAAAGCACCCTGCAGCACTCCCTTTCCAGCACCAACCGGCACACCAAATACTAATCTATTAGTTTTATACTAATAGATTAGGATCAGCATCCGCTTGTGTTTCAGACATTTATACTTTACCCTTTACGCATTATATTTTATAGGCACAGGAGTAGTGAAGCTTCGCCGGAAGAGGGCAAGGTACCCTGCTGCAGCAATCTAATTTAACACCTTTTCCTGCTGCGCCTCACGCAAGTGGTAAAGCTTTTGCCACTCCCACAGGCCCCACACAGACATCAGCAGAAACACCACATACTCTGCCGCAATAAAACGGATATCCTTTGCCCAGTAAATGCCAATAGCTACCACATCTAGGGCAATCCAGAGCCACCAGCTCTCCAGTTTTTTGCGGGCCTGCAGGATAATGGCCAGTACGCTGGCCGCTGTGGTAAAGGCATCGCCATAGGGGAAAGCGGCAGGCAGTGCAAAAACCTGGGGCAGCCAGAGATGAATGCGCGTCATGATAGCGCCAAGGCCTGCCGTAATAAGCACCAGCACCACCACATGCCATAACCTCGCCTGCCTGCTAAGTCTGCTTACCGGTACCTGCTGGTGTAAACCACTTTGCCAGTTGCGCCAGCCCCACACACTTACACCAAAAAATACCAGCTGCAGCAACATATCGGAATAGAGCTGTACCTGGTAAAAAAGCAGGAAAAAGAAGATCTGGTTAACGATGCCGGCAGGCCAGGTGAGCACACTGGCCCTGCTGGCATAGTATACCGAGGCCAGCCCGGTAAGGGTGCCTGCCAGCTCCAGAAAGCTCAAGGGGTAATCGCCAATATTTACCAACACCTGGTTTGCATCCCAGAGGTACCTTAGCATCTCCATTAATACTATTGTTATTAACTTAAAAGCCGGCCCACCACCAGCCTTTTATGGCTTGTAAAAACTAATAGGGTGCAAGATACGAAACAGGCCTGCTTTTCCCGCTGCTGCGCCTGCACCGGCACAGGCAATCTTAGTTAAAACCTTTATCTCTAATAGCCAGTTAATGATCTTTGAAAAAGTAGTATAAATTATCTATCATGTGCCTTTTATCGAGAAGGAACCCATATTTTGGCTAACAATAGTCCTCAACTAACAGGAAGAAAAAACTACGATTCAGATTTTTGTGGCAGCATACCACTAAATTTCATCAATCTGATACAAGGTCATGGTGTGCTGCTTGTGCTGGATCCTGCCTCTTTTACCATTGTACAGCTAAGTGAGAATGCAGCCGAAATTCTGGGTAGCTCGGTGGCAGCGCTGGTGCAACAGCCTTTAGTGAAATACATTGGAGAAGAGCAGCTGCAGGCTTTAAGCAGTGAATTAGAGCGCAGGGATTCAGGCAGCAATATACCCATTACCCTCCGCTGGCAGACCAGCACGGGGGGCAGTGCATTTTCAGCAACACTCCATACCCGTGATCTGTACCTGCTCCTGGAGCTGGAGCTTACACCACAAGCAGCTGGCAGCGCCTTTGTGAGTACCTACCAGGCCATTAGTTACACCATTTCCTCCTTAAAAGAAGCCACCACACTGGAAGAGGTTGGCAGGGTAGCCGTTGATGAACTAAAAAAGCTATCGGGCTTTGAGCGGGTAATGGTATACCAGTTTGACGAAAACTGGAACGGTACTGTTATTGCCGAAGCGCAGGAAGATGACATGCAGGAATCTTACCTGGGCCTGCGCTTCCCTGCCTCAGATGTACCTAAACAGTCCCGCGACCTCTACTTTAAAACACCCTTTCGTATTATACCAGATATAGCAGCTCCAACGGCAAAATTATATCCGGTTATAAATCCCATTACCAGCAGCCTTACCGATATTTCTGATTGTATACTGCGGGCAGTACCGCTGGTGCACATCGAGTACCTGCAAAACATGGGCGTTATGGCATCCATGTCTACGCCTATTATTGTTAATAACAGCTTGTGGGGCTTAATTTCCTGCCATCATCGCAAGGCCATGCTTGTTAGTTTTGAGCTTCGAACCTCTTTCGAAATTGTTTCCGGCATTATAGCCTCCCAGATTAGCAACCGCGAAAAGGAAGATAGCTTCCGGTATCGCTCTATGCTACACGAAATTGAGCTAAAGCTTATGGAACAGGTGTACACCAGCAAAAGTCTTAGCAATGGCTTGCTGGAAAATCCCTCCCATCTGATGGATCTGCTAAGCGTAAACGGCCTGGTGTTAGTTTTTAACAACGAATACCAAACAGCAGGCGAGGTACCAGAGGCGCGTATGATCCGGAATCTGATAAAATGGCTAAGCCGCTACAGCAAGGATAAAATCTATACAACCGATTCGTTACCTGCTTTTTTTGAAGAAGCTACGCAATACCGCGATACAGCCTGCGGACTTATTGCGTTACAGATATCAGGAGGCAGGCATTACCTGCTTGGGTTCAGGCCGGAGGTAAGCAAATCTGTAAACTGGGGTGGCAATCCGAATGAAGCCATTAAGTTTGAAGTGAACACTAAAAAGTATCATCCCAGAAATTCGTTTAATTTGTGGCGGGAACAGGTAGAATTCACCTCCCTCCCCTGGCGACAGGAGGTGTTGGAGGCAGCAAAGCATATACGAACTGCCATGCTGGAAAAATTATTGAAAGAGGAAGAAATCTATTAAAAATTTCTCTCAGCTGTTGTAAATTAGATTAAGTAGGCACTTCCCGGTGTTGAATGTAAGAATGTATATGCACTCTTCTGCTCCAGAAAACAAATTAGCCTCCTCTCCAAAAGAGAAGTCCGGTTCAAAGAACCAAGACAATCATTATGTGGTAGGCATTGGGGCCTCAGCCGGTGGGCTGGAGGCCATCAATGAACTGTTCGATAATATTCCGCACGGCGGCAACTTTTCTTTTGTGGTAATTCAGCACCTCTCGCCTAACCACAAAAGCATGATGGATGAGCTGCTGGCCAAGCATACACAAATGCAGATTGTGCGTGCAGAAGAAGGTACCCGCCTGCGGCCCAACCATGTGTACCTCATCCCCAGCAAAAAGAACATGACGGTAAAGCATGGCAAGCTGTACCTTACCGAAAAGCCTGCTACTACCGGCGCCAACCAAACCATTGATATATTTCTGGAATCGCTGGCAAAGGACAAAAAAGACCATGCCATCGCTATCATTCTCTCCGGCACAGGCTCAGACGGCACCAGGGGTATAGAATGCATCAAAGAGTGGGGCGGTATGGTAATTACCCAGGACCCGGCCACTGCCAAGTTTGATGGCATGCCCAACAGCGCCATTGCCTCAGGCTGCACCGACCTTATTCTGCCACCAGAGCTGATGGCCGAGGAGATATTTCGCCATCCCGAACACACCAGCCACAAGGAAGCCGGCAAGCTTCTGCCGCAGGATGGCGATATTAACCACCTGGTAGAAATTATATCGCTGGTACGGGAGCAAACCTCGCACGACTTCTCCTCTTATAAAGAGCAAACCCTGCACCGCCGCATACTTAGGAGAATAGCCCAGCTAGACATTGACAGCCCCAAAGAATACATTCACTACCTGCGCAATAACCCCGATGAGGTCGTTTACCTGGGTAAAGAGTTCTTGATTGGTGTTACGCGCTTTTTCCGCGATCCGGAGGCTTTTGCCTTCCTGGAAGAAAAGGTGCTGCCGGAGATCATCTCCAGGAAATCGATGGACTCGCCGGTAAAGATCTGGATAACTGCCTGTAGTACCGGCGAAGAAGCCTATACCATGGCTATGCTTGTTTGCGAGGGCCTGTCCAGGCTAAAAAAAGACCTTGACGTAAAGATTTTTGCTACTGATATAGACAGCAGCGCCCTGGAATATGCAGCGAAAGGTGCTTACCCGGAGGCCATCCAGAAAGACGTATCGCCCGAGCGGCTGGAGAAGTTCTTTACCCGGGAGGGCAAGAAATACTGCGTGAGCCAGAAGATCAGGCGCATGGTAATTTTTGCCCAGCACAATGTGATCAAAGATCCGCCCTTCAGTAAAATGGACCTGGTGAGCTGCCGTAATATGCTCATTTACATGAAGCCCGCCCTGCAGCGCAAGGTGCTGGCTACTTTCCATTTTTCGCTCAAAGTAGGCGGTTATTTGTTTTTAGGCCCCAGCGAAAGCAGCGAGGAGCTACTGCCCTCGCTAAAGGTGCTCAACAAAAAATGGAACATCTATAAGATTATCTCCAAGAGCAGGAATTTTATATTTGAGGGCAATGTGCTGGAGAAGGAAAAGCAGCTAGCCCAGCGCCTGCCGGATGTACAGCCCAAGCGGCGCTCTGGCGAGCAGGAAATGCAGGAGGCCTTCCATGAGCTGGTAACCGATGAGCTGGGCTTTGCCGCTGTGTTCATAAACGAAGAGTATGAGCTACTACAGGCCATAGGCGATTACAAGCGCTTTCTGGAGATGCCCGACAAGGTATTTCAGAATAACCTGCTGAAAATGGTTCCGCGCGAGCTCTCACTGGCACTTAACCTGGCCCTGCGAAAAGCCACCCGCGATAATGAAAAGGTAGTCTCCAAGCGTATTGAGCTGCTCAAGAAGGGGAATATACACCATGTATCGATTGTTGTAAAGCCCTTCCTCTCTGCCGATCAGTACAGCCGTAAGTTTATAAGCGTTCTGTTTAAAGAAGATAGCTCCGAAAAAATTAAGCCGGGCGAGCGTGCGCTATTTAAGCAGCAGGTAAGCATTGAGCGGCTCATTGAGCTTGAGAATGAGCTTAAAGAGACCAAGCACGACCTGCAGGCGATGGTAGAGGAGCTGGAAACCTCTAACGAGGAAATGCAATCCAGCAACGAAGAGCTTATCTCCAGCAACGAAGAATTACAAAGTACCAATGAAGAACTGCAGTCGGTAAACGAAGAGCTGCATACGGTTAATGCCGAGCACCAGCAAAAGATCCGGGAGCTGGAGGAGCTCAACGACGACCTTAACAACTACTTCCGCAGCACCGACATCGGGCAGATCTTTGTTGACAGAAACCTGGTGATCCGCAAGTTTACGCCCAGTATAAAACAGCAGATCAACCTTATTGAGACTGATATCGGGCGGCCAATCAACCACCTCTCTTACAACATCCGGCACGAGAATCTGATAGAAGACATCGGCGCTGTGCTTGAAAGCTCGCAGGTGGTACAGAAAGAAATAGAAACCCGCAACGGCAAGTACTACCTCATGAAAATTCAGCCTTACCTAAGGCAGGATAAGCGTGTGGATGGTGCTATCGTTTCTTTCGTAGACATCTCAGAAGTTAAAGGCCTCAACAACCTGCTGGAAGGCGTACTGAACAGCTCCATGAGCGGCATTATGGCCTTTACCCTGCTTACAGATGAGCAGGGTAAGCCAATTGACCTGGAGTGGACACTCATTAACAAGGCGGGTAAGCGCATTTTTGGAAAAGAAGGCCGGGACCTGGAGGGAAAACGCCTGCTGCAGGAGCTGCCCGGCTTTAAAAAAGAAGGCCTGTTTAAAAAACTGCTGGCCGTTTCTGCAGGCAAAAAGCCCATGCACCTGGAGCAGCACTATACCTATGATGGCATAGATGCCTGGTTTGAAATAATTGCAGTTCCGTTTGATGCCACCGGCATTGCTCTTACCATTGTAGACATTACTGAAAAGAAAGCTGCCGAAGAAGAGCTGATTGCCACCTACGACGAGGTAAAGGATGCAGAAGAAAAGCTGCGCAAGCTAAACATGGAGTTGGAGAAACGTGTGGAAGACCGCACCAAGGAGCTTTCGGAAAGTGAAGAACGCTTCAGGCTGCTCTCCAGGGCAACCAACGATGCCGTATGGGACTGGGACCTGGTTTCCTCTGAATTCTGGTGGAACGAAGGTTTCCAGGAGATCTTTGGTTTCAAGGAACAGGACATTGAACCCGGCGTAGAATCCTGGTTTAACCGCCTGCAGGCCGATGAGCGCAAAACCATCATCGATGAGCTTAACGAAGCGATCAATAAGGGAGAAAAACAGTGGGCTGCCGAGCACAGGTTCCTAAAAGCAGATGGCACCTATACCTGGGTGTACAACCGGGGCTATATCCTGAAAAATGAATACGGAATACCCTACCGGATGCTTGGTTCCATGGTAGACCTATCCAGCCTTAAAAAGGCACAGGACGAGCTGGAACAAAGCAATAAAAATCTGCGCAAGATCAATGCCGACCTCGACAACTTTGTTTACACCGCCTCGCATGACCTGCGTGCCCCTGTAGCAAACCTGGAAGGTTTGCTGATGCTGCTTAAGCCCAAGTTCAGGGAACACATGCCGCAGCAGGAGCAAAAGCTTATTCATCTGGTGGAGGCTTCTATTGAAAAGCTGAAGCGTACCATTCATGGACTGCTCGAGATCACCAAAGTGCAGAAAGATCTTGAACGTAAGGTAGAAGACATTTCATTTACCGAAGTGCTGGCAGATGTGCAGGGCGACATTCTGAACCAAATCCAGGATACTGCTGCCCATATAGTTACTGATTTTAAGGTGGAGCGGTTAAAATATAACCGCGTTAACCTGCAGAGCATTCTCTATAACCTGCTAAGTAATTCACTGAAGTACAAGTCGCATGATCTGCCGCCGCAAATAAACATCAGCACCGCCCGCAAAGACGGGCATGTAGTGCTTACCTTCTCCGACAACGGCCTTGGCATGAATGTGCAGCAGCAGAAAAAACTGTTCACCATGTTTAACCGCTTCCATACCCATGTTGACGGCACCGGTATAGGCTTATACATGGTAAAGCGTATCATAGAAAACAACGAGGGCCGTATAAAAGTAGACAGCAAAGAAGGCAAGGGCACCACCTTTAAAATATATTTCAAGGAAAAATCTTCTGAAAAAGAAGTAGATCAGCCTGTGCTGGTGTAGTTCCCATATACTTTGAATCATCCCAAATTTTAATTAAGGATGAAAAAATCAAAAACAGCCTCTGGAGATTTCCAGAGGCTGTTTTTATTAGAAAATCTAGCTTCTCAAAAATTAGGGATCAATCATGTTTTGATACAATTTTCGGGAGGGCTGTTAGAAACATCAAGGTTTAAGAAGGGCCAGTGCCCTCAATTACGAGGCATAGCGTTTAAAGAAAACCCTGAAGGTTGAGCCAACCCCTACCTCACTTTCTACTTCAATTTTACCCCCTGCATTTTCCACTACTTTTTTCACAATATACAGGCCAACGCCCGAGCCCTCTACATGATCGTGCAGCCGCTTAAACATTGAAAACATTTTATGCTGCTGTGTCAGGTCAATACCCAGGCCATTATCAGATACAGAAAGAATAACATAGTCTAGCGTATTTTCTGTGTATATCCTGATTTGAGGAGTGCGCCTGGCAGCCCGGTACTTAATTGCATTGCTCAGCAGGTTATACACAACACTGCGCACATTTTTCGCTGAAAAACGAACGTACGAATCTTTAGGAAACTCCAGCTCCAGCTCCGCTCCTGATTCATTGATAGCAGACTCAAGATCCAGCTTTACCTCGGCTACCACCTCGGCAAGGTTAACATACTGCACATCTTCACCAGACTCCCGCTGTATTCTGGCAACCTTTGTCAGCTCTGTTACTGTTCTTTTAAATCGCTCAACAGAAGCTTTTATAAAGCCAATTAGCTGTTTAACAGTGGGTGATTCGAGCACCTCCGGGGGCAGGTGTAGGGTGAGGGCATTCATGAGCCCTTCTATGTTGGAGATAGGTGCTTTTAAATCATGCGAGGCAGAGTAAACAAAGTTATCCAGATCTGCATTTGTTGCCAGCAGCTGCTTATTGATCTCTTCCGTTTCAAACCTCGCCTCTACCTGTTCATTAATGCTAACAGCCACTGCAATAACCCCTGCTATGCTATTTTGTGCATTACGGAGAGGGTGGTAAACCAGGTTGAAGTAGTTGTTTTCCAGCTGTCCGCTGCGCATCAGCTTTACCGGCAGTTCGTTGGCTACGAATGGTTCTCCTGTGTTATAAACACCATCAAGCAGTTCCTTTATTCCCTGATCCCTTATTTCAGGCAGAGCTTTCAAAACTGGCTTGCCCAGTACATCTTTTGGCCGGCGGCCCCACAGCTCACAAATACCCGGGTTGGCAAGATCTATGATATGCTCCGGCCCCCTAAGGATAGCTATGGCCACAGGCGCCTGCTGGAAAATATCATTCAGATACTGCTGTTGCTGCACAATCTGCTCACGAGCCTGCACACTGGTGATAGAAGTGGCTATCTGGCCCGTTAACAGGGCATGAAAACCCAGATAGTTGCTGTCGTACTCTAATTTTGGGGAAATGCCGGATATAAAAAACCCGATTACATTATCCTGGGCCGCTTTAAATACAGGATAAATCACTGCCTGTTTTGGCAGCTCATTGTCCCGATCTTCTGCCTGCTGTAAAATAGCTGACGGCAGCTCATCCATCAAAAGCACTCTTTTTTCCCGCTTTACCTTTGCCAGGGGCCACACAGCTTCTTCATCTGTTAGTTCAATGGTAAGTGGGGCACCATCAGAAATTAAATCTCCTGATTTTCCGTAAAGGCGGGCTACCGTACCCGAGTCTTCTAAAAGATAGATCCGGCTGAAGGGAATATCGCTATTGTCTACATTCAGAAATTCGCAGGTTAGCTGGCAGGCCTGCTCCAGGGTTAGCACCTGGTTCATGGCCTCCGAGATATCCTTCAGTGTTCTTTGCCGTCTTTGGGCCAGTACTGTATTGGTTACCTCAAAGCAGGCGCAAAAAACACCTTCCGCCTTTCCATTATCATTAAAGGCCGGGCTGTAGGAGAAAGTCCAGTAAGTTTCTTCTATAAAGCCTTTCCTGTCTAATAGAATCAGGAGACTATCGGCATAGAATTGTCTGGCATTTTCCAGCACACCTTCGGCTACTACGCCTAATTGCTCCCATATTTCAGCCCACATGTCACGTGCACTTGCCCCTAATGCAGCTGGGTGCTTGTTCCCCAGGGCAGGCAGGTAGGCATCGTTGTGGAACATGTAAAATTTATCAGACCACCAGATAAACATCGGGAAGCCGGAGTTGAGCATCAAACGGATATTGGTTTTCAGGCTTTCGGGCCATTTGTCCGGGTTTCCCAGTGGATGGTCATTCCAGTTATATGCCCGCATCAGGGCTCCCATCTCCCCTCCTCCGAGAAAAATATTAGACTCATTGTTTGGCAGGTGGGATTCTTCATGAAGCATCTGAAAAAAATTTTGGCTGACAGAGGTCTTTTTACTGAGTATTACAATATAATAATAAAAATAAACTGATTTGTAGCAGCTCCATAAACAGTTGCCGTGCAGTATACCTAAAAATCACTGCATTAGCTGAATTCTTAACATAAGCACCTCAAACATTGATGATTATCCCGGAACAGGAAAAGCCATCTTCAATGGGATTATACCCCTGGCCTACCATAGCTTTTTGATCATTATGCATTAAATTACCTGCTGTTCATGATAGCGTATGGCAAGCGGACACATAGATGCAAGACGCATCTGCGGGCAAAGCGGGCATACGCCACTTAATAATCAGCATAAAACCAGCTGCACTTGTATGAAAAAAACGTTTACTCCCAACCTGAAACACCTGCCTCGCATCTTTCTGTTGATTATTTTCATTACGGGCATTTTTGTTCACAGACTTACTGCACAAACCGAGATGGCAGCCTGGGGGAACATCAACGGCATCAGGCTGGAAGGCCAGCTGATGGAGTTTGAAACCAGCCTAAGGGTGGTAGGGCAGGATTGGTCACAAATACGGGCCACCGCCAAGGAACAGCAGCTGCCAAAATACAGGCGCGAAGGGAGCAAGCAAGTAGTCACCACCAGCATCGACAGCCTTTTCTTTACACAGGAGGTTGAAGAAACCGGCCCAGGCAGGGCCAGGGTTCAGGTGGCACTTAACTCCCGGGCCGATACCAGCCTCACGGGGGTATTTTTCAGCATTGCACTTCCTGCAGCGCACTATGCAAACGGATCGGTGCAGCTCATCAATCCTACAGGCCTTTCATTTGCCGAGGTGGAGCCAAACGGACAACAGGAGTATTTACGCGTGCCGGCCAGTGGTGTACGGTTTATCTCCGAACGCAGGCAGCTGGAGATTACCTTCGATGAGCCCGGGCTGGTGGTTGTAAAAAAGGGTAATAAGCAGCACAACAACGCAATTCAGGTATACCTGCCCATAGCCCGGGGAAGTTTAAAAAAGGGACAGACAGTGCAGAAAGCCTATAACCTGAAAGTTAGCGGCCAGGTAGATAAAACACCCGTTGCCCTTACCTTAAACACTGCCCAAACCGGACGCCCCTTTGCCGGTATTGGCGGAAACTTTCGCCTGCAGAACCCCAATACAGATCCGCAGGTAATCGACTATAGCCTGGAGAACCTGCGCGTTGCCTGGGGCCGTGTGGAAATGCCCTGGGCTTTCTGGCAGCCTGAAAAAGGTGTGGACCCCATAGCTGCTGCAAAAGCGGGTAAGCTGCACCCCCGTGTGGAAAAAGCCATGGAAATGGCCCAGCGGCTGTACAAAATGGGCATGCCTGTTATCCTTTCGGCCTGGTCGGGACCGGCCTGGGCAGTGGTAGGTGAGCCTAAGTTCAGGCCCGGGCCAGATGGCGTATGGGGCAACCCGCTGGAGCCTGCAAACATGAACGAGATCTATAAGTCTATTGCTGATTATGTTGTGTACCTGCGCGATAACTATGGCGTGGAGATTAGTATGTTCTCCTTCAATGAGTCTGACCTGGGCATCAACATCAGGCAAACGGGCGAAGAGCACCGCGACCTGATTAAAGGCCTGGGGGCTTATTTTGCCAGCAGAGGACTTAAAACTAAAATGCTGCTGGGCGATAATTCTGATGCAAACACCTATAGATTTATTTACCCCGCCATGGCCGATGCTGCCACGCATCCCTACATTGGCGCTGTTTCCTTCCACTCCTGGCGCGGCTGGGAAACCGAAACCCTGCAAAAGTGGGATAGTGCTGCCAGCAAACTAAACATTCCCCTGATTGTGGGCGAAGGCAGTATTGATGCAGCTGCCTGGCGCTACCCGGCTATTTTTGAGGAACCTACCTATGCACTGGAAGAAATTAACCTCTATACCCGCATCCTGGCCATTTGCGAACCGCTTACCATTCTGCAGTGGCAGCTCACAGCCGACTACTCTCCTATGACGGGCGGTGGTATTTTTGGCAGCAACGAGCCTTTGCAGCCCACCCAGCGCTTCTGGAACCTTAAGCAGCTGGGAGCTACACCCAAAGGCCTGCTGGCCATGCCCATTACCAGCGACAGCCCCCATGTAACCGCTGCGGCCATGGGCAATAATGCCAAAGCTACCTACGCCATCCACCTGGTGAACAATGGAGCCACCCGTGAGGTAACCCTTAACGGCCTCCCCAAAAAGGTAAAAAGCCTGCGCATTTATGTAACCGACCAGGAACGCAACATGGCACAGGGGCAGGCTGTACGCGTAAACAAAGGCCAGGCCACCTTTACCCTCGATACCAGGAGCTACACAACCCTGATGACCGAGTAATGCCTGGCTTCAAATTCGCCCCTTGCTGTGGATATCAGAAAAAAAACAGCTAACAACATACTAACAGTTTGGTTGTACAGGGCAAAAGCTTTACGATCATAAACCGAAAACTGTGCAGCCATGGCCTCTACTACCATTGCACCGGCACCCTGGCATTTAACAGGTAGGGGTGCCGTACTGCTCTATCACTTCCCTCACAGCTTTAACGCCCGCTATGGCTTTATGGAAGAGTACCAGCAACAGGGATACAAGGGCTGGCTGGGGGCAGTGATAGTGGTAGACTACACTTCTTCTAACGTTGGCCCTTACCAGGAGCTGATTTTTATCCCGGGCCTCTTTCGGCTGGGAGGCAGATGGACCTTTTCTATTTCTAAAATATTTGTTTCTACTGAAGACAGTGTATTGAATGGCCAGCGGAACTGGGGCATCCCTAAAGAGCTGGCAAAGTTTAATGTGCAGCAGCAGGCAGCTGGCAGCCAGCATTTCAGTGTAAGCAAAAACAGCACTACTTTTTTCGAAGCATCCTTGAAAACAGGAGGCTTTTCCCTCCCCTTCCGGAGTCGGCTGTTACCACTTACCCGCATTACCCAACAGGCACTGCAGCAGCTGCTCTTTACCCGAATACAGGTGCAGGGCCGCACCCAATTTGCAAAACTGCAAAAAGTAACTGCCAACGAAGATTACTTCCCACCCCTGCAGGACCTGCGTCCCCTCCTTGCCTTATCAGTAACAGATTTTCAAATGACCTTCCCGCTGCCACAGGTATTAGCAGAGAGATGAAAGAAGTTAGAAGTTAGAAGATAGACTATAGACAATGGACAATGGGCAATGGATGCTGGACAGCAGACATCAGCCACTGCCAGCCGACCTCATACCTCATGCCTCATACCCCATACCTCCCTAAAACCTAACACCTGCGTTAAAACCTATCCACATTTTTACGTTTGTGCGGCCCCGGGTCTCATCATAGAAAGAGTAAGAGGGCAGCTGTGATCCAATCATGCCTTCCTCATTTTCGACCTGCGAAACCATTACATTAAAAGTTGGGCCGGCAAAGATGCTAAAGTGGCGTGCAAACTGCCAGCCAGCCAGCAGGCGAAATTTACTAAGCTGGTTGAGCTCCCATTCCCAATCCCAGCCTTCATCAATTCCTTTTTCAAACACATGGTAGCTGATAACATCTGTATTTAACCTTAAGCGGTTGCTCAAGCGCCACTGGGAACCAATGCCGTAGCCAAAGCCCCAGCGGTTGGGGTCCTGCACCTGGCCGCCTGCAGCAAAGATGTTATAGAAGCGCTCCACACCGGTTTTAAAAGCAAGGTTTGCCTCAAAATCGTCGGCAGTCCATAGCTCCAGGCTGCGGTGTCCATTTTTTACAATGCTCAAAAAGCCAATAGGAATACCATTCATGCTGTCGGCTATGTTGATAAAGCCCAGCTGCACCCCTTTTACATAGCCAGCCGTATTCATAAAGCCTGAAAGTTGGACCCCATCTATTCTGTTGGCTATATTACCAAAGGCTGCAGCCTGCACCCCTTTAATAGAGCTTGCAATATTACCGAAGCCTGCAAACTGGGCTCCTCTTCCAACAGTATCTGCTATATTGCCAAAGCCGGCAAACTGTACACCCCGTACTTCAGAAGCAATATTACCAAAACCGCCAAACTGCGCGCCCTGCAAATCTCCTGTAATATTGCCAAAACCGGCGGCCTGTAATCCCCAGATGCTGCCTGCCAGGTTGCCAAAACCAGCAGATTGCACCCCCCGCAGGTAGTTGCGGGTAAAGTTTGAAAAGCCACCAAACTGCGCTCCCCTTACACTATCGCCACTGAAATTAGTGAAGCCACTGGCCTGCACGCCCCTTACACTATGGTTTACCACATTGAAGATACCGGCAAACTGCGAGCCCTTTACATAGTTATTTTCGATGTTTCCGATGGCCGAAGCTTCGAGCCCCTCCAGGCCTGCACTATAACCAATGAGCAGGTGTAACGATAAACGGTTCACATACTGGCGTGAATTAACGCCCAGGTTGCTTAAAGGATATATGATACCTACATGAACAGGGTTGATTTCGGGATCGGATTCAGTTTCGATCTTTGAGAAAATGGCCCTGTCTACAGAAGCGTATAGCAAACCGCTGGGTGGCTCCACCACGTTTGGCGATGGAGCCTCAGTAAAATCCGGTCCTGGGGCTACCGTAGGTACTTTCGCGGGCTCTGCCTGTTGCTGGCTGGCCTGTGCCGGTGCAGATTCCTCTGATGCCTCCTCCTGCTTTGGCTGTGGTGCTTCCTGCTTTACTTCGGGGGCAGCAGGAGCTGCTACCGGTACTGCAGAAGCTTGCCTCTTAGGCAAAGTTTTACTGATAATGATGCGACCATTGTGCTCGGTATAGCCCAGGTTTGTACTAGCCAGCAGGCGCTCCAGCACCTCATCGAGCGGAGCGTTTTTAAACTGTAGCTTTATCTTTGGCGTAGCTGGCAGGTCGTTATTAAAGTAAGAGAACTGTATGCCGTGCTGGTTATGAATTTCTTCCAGGGCAGTTTGCAGACTTACATCTTTAAAGTTGATGCTTATTTTTTTCTGTAGAACCTGTGCAAAAACAGGGAGGCTTAGGCATAGGAGGAGCCAGCCTAAAACAAATGTTTTATGTATGAAAGACATAGTATGTAAAGTTGAGATTGAGTTTACTGGCAACCCTGACCAGAGATCAGGTAGCCTTTTTGCGTTTGGGTAATGGTAAAATTACCAGTGAGGCGCAGTACCTCCAGCACTTCTTCAAGGCTGGGATTTTCGAAGGTGGCCGTAAAACGGCAGTTGCTTAGCCCCGGGTCCTGCAGCTGCACTTCCTTATCGAAGTAAACAGACAGGGTATGGCTTAGCTGCTCCAGGCTGGTGTTGGCAAAATTAAGCTCGCCATTTTGCCAGGCCCTGAAATTAGGATTGCTGATCTCCTGCCTTTGTACCTGTGCTGCTGCAGCTCCAGCTGCGCTTCCGCCAAAAGTGGCCTGCTCGCCGGGGCCCAGGAAAACAGCTTCTTCTTTTTGTGCATCGGCAAAGGCCACACGGCCCGTTACAACCTGTACTGTTACAGGCTGCTGGCTGTAGGCGTTTACATTGAAGGAGGTACCTATTACTTCTGTAATTGTGCCGCCAGCCATAATGGTAAAGCGCTTGCCCTCGGCTTTCTGCACATCAAAAAAGGCCTCGCCTGTTAGCTCAACCCGCCTGTCGTCTACCGAAAAGCTCTTGGCATAGGTAAGGGTAGTGTTTTCGTTGAGCCATACCTTGCTGCCATCGGGCAGCAGTACCTCCTGCTTTTCATTGGCGGCCGTAGCAACTTTCATCAGTTCTGCCTCTGCAGGTGCTTGCCGAACCACCCATACCCCCAGCAGTAACAGCATAACAGCTGCCGCCGATGCCAGCCACCAGCGCAGTGCCCTGGTAGGCTGCAGCTGGCGCTCCCTGCCTTGTGGCTGCAGCGCTTCATGTGCAGGCGCTAATGGTTCGTCTGCCACTGCAGGTATTTGCTGCTCCCGCGCCATTGCTTTTACGCTGAAGCGGTGCCAGGCTTTATCGATATCGGGTTCCCAGTTTTCCATAGCACCCGTTTTTTCCCACAGCTTTTTGGTCTTATCCCATTCCTCTCCCCCTTCTCCTTTAGCAGCAGCGCGCTCCTGCTCAGTGGCATTGCCACTCAGTAGTTTCGCTAGTTTTTCCATTTGCTCCTGCCGCTTATCCTGCATCTGGTTACATGAGAGGGTGATGTTGGGCTACCTAAAGTACGAAGATAGCAGTTGAATAATTTACTTTCAGTATTTAGCGGTTAATTACACCACTTTCGGCACTAATAGTACCTTCTATGGCATCTATGGAGGCCCCGGCAAAATAACCGGCCGCTTTTGGCCCCTGGCTGCTGGTGTTCACCACATTGGTGCGCACGTTGGCAATAGGGTTCGGAAACATGCCTCCATTGTTAATCTGCTGCGAAAGCTCCAGCAAAAACTGGTAGGTATCTTCTGTGATCACCAGCATTTCCAGCTTCACCTTATCGTTAAGGGCAAAAGGCTCCCAGTTTAGCTGCAGGTCGTGAATATAGTTACCATCCACCAACTCGTCTGACACAAAGATTAGCTGCCCCGGCTCGTTCAGGTACTGGTCGTTCTGGTACATGCGCAGGTGGTAGTGGTCACCTTCTGTTTCCAGCTCCTGCCCAAAGAACTTCAGGAAATAACCTTCGTCCACACCAGTGCTTTTCTCCTTGAACTCATAGGTAAGATAATCTACCGTTACCCCTGGTTTGATGCTGGTAACAGCTTTGTAGCTTTCGCCATCATAGTCAATGCTAAGGGTATAGGTATTGCCTGCCTTGCCCTGGATGTTTTGGGTCTGGTACTTACCGGGTGCTACCTCTACCAGCTCCTCGGTAAAGCCCTCGTTATCGGCTATGCGCACGGTAGCGCCGGTGGCCCGTGGGGTTTCAGCATTGCCGAAATAGGGAGCGGTGGTAGTCAGGGTAATGGTGTAGGGGCCGGGGGTATCATAAATCCAGCCATCTACTACCAGCAGGGATTCTCCTTCCGGCAGGTCTACATCAATTACGTCGGTACAGGCAGCCCCCGTAAACAGCAGGGCCAGCATCAGCATATATATTTTAAAGTGCTTAGTCATCGGAAGAAAAGATTAGAATTTAAAGTTGTAGGTAACCGCCGGTATTACAGAACCAAAGAGGGCAAATCGTACGGCCTCTGTCTGCTTTGGATTACTCTCGTTCTGGCGGAAGTAAACAGTAAAGGCATTTTTGCGGCCATACACATTGTAGAGGGTAAACACCCAATCGCTCTCCCACTTTTTGCCGGGATGCTTGCGCCCTGCCAGCGTGGCAGAAAGATCGAGCCTGTGGTAAGCGGGCACCCGGTAGTTGTTGCGCACGCCCAGGGTGTTGTGCGGCACTGTATAACCGCCCCATTCATACCTGCCATTCGGGAAGGTGGTAGCAACACCGGTAGCGTAAGAGAAGTTACTGCTCAGGCTCCAGCGCTCGCTCAGGTCGTACAGGGCCACTATAGACAGGTTATGCGTACGGTCGTATTTGGCATTGTACCACTCGCCATTGTTGATACCTGCTATTTTGCGCTCTGACTTTGATAGCGTATAGCTTACCCAGCCAGTGAGGAGACCTTTGCTCTTCTTGGCAAACAGTTCCAGGCCATAGGCACGGCCCCTTCCGTACAAGAGCTCACCTTCCAGGTGCTCATTCAGCAGGGTTTCTGCACCATCAACAAAATCTACCCCATTCTGCATGTCTTTGTAAAAAACCTCTGCAGAAGCCTCTACCGTATTTTCCCTGAAGTTGCGGAAGTAGCCCAGTGCCACCTGGTCGGCCAGCTCCGGCTTTACGTTATTGGTAGTAGGGCGCCAGATATCCCAGGGCGATGCGGCCGTTGTGCTGGAGATCAGGTGAATGTACTGCGCCATGCGGTTATAGCTGAACTTCAGCGAGCTGCGGTGGCTCAGCGAATAGCGTAAGGAAAGGCGTGGCTCCGGATTGGTATACTGAGATACGGTTTCTCCTTTTTTGTACTCCTTTGGATTCACAGGCGTTTTGCTATCGCCATCTACACCACTATATTCATACACTGTGGTACCACCCAGGTAGCGGAAGTGCGAAAGCCTAAGGCCTGCCTGCACCGATAGCTTATCAGAAACCGTCCATTCATCATCGGCATAAACACCCAGCTCAACTGCGTTTTGCCGGTCCATTTCCATACCATTGTAGATAGACTCGCTGCCTACGGTGATTTTACCGGGAGAAAACTGGTAGCGAATAGCACTGGCACCGAAATTAACTGTGTTGCTGGGATTCAGGTACCAGGAGAAATCGGTTTTACCACTGTAGTTAATGATGTGTGAGGTCCATTTGAATGCTTCGGCGCCATCTGGTATGCCCAGAGAATAGTTGTAGCGGCTGGCTACGCCGGTAAAGTTGGCAAACAGCTTATCACTGATTAGCCTGTTCCAGCGGATGGTGCCCGTGGCATTGCCCCAGTCGGTACCAAAATCGTCGCCAAAGCCAGCTACATCGCGCCCAAAATAACCGGAAAGGTAAACGGTATTTTTATCATCAAGCTTGTAGTTTACCTTAGCAGTAAGATCGTAGAAGTAAAGGGTATTGTTGTTCAGTTCAGGATCAGAGCTGGCCTTCAGGAACAAATCGGCATAGGAACGACGACCCGTAATGATAAAGGAGCTGCGGTCCTTTACAATGGGCGCCTCTACCGTAAGGCGGCTGGAGACGGTACCAATACCACCCGATACCGAAAGCTGCTTGGCATTCCCTTCTTTCATACGTACATCCAGCAGGGAGCTAAGGCGCCCGCCATATTGAGCCGGAATGCCACCTTTCAGCAGCTTTACATCCTTTACGGCATCGGGGTTAAAAACAGAAAAGAAACCAAACAGGTGTGAACTGTTATATACGGGGGCTTCGTCCAGCAAAATCAGGTTCTGATCTATGCTGCCACCACGTACGTTAAAACCGGTTGCGCCCTCACCTACCGAGCTTACACCCGGCAGTAGCTGGATAGAGCGAATAATATCTACCTCACCCAGCAGGGCAGGCATTTTGCTTACTGTTTTAATCTCCAGCGTATTGGCGCTCATTTCGGTGCTTACTACATTGGCATCGGGCCGTTCGGCGGTTACCACCACCTCCTGCATCTGGTCAGATTCTTCTGCCAGCTGGATGTTGAGTGTGTGGTTCTCGTTTACATTGAGCTTTATTTGCTGCGGTACATAACCGATGTAGCTAAACGTAAGGGTGTATGCCTCCTGTGGCAGGGTAAGTGAATAAAAGCCGTACTGGTTGGTTACAGCGCCGGTTTTAAGCTCCTGTACATAAACAGTAACACCAATCAAGTCTTCGCCATTGGCGGCATCTTTCACATAGCCGCTGATGGTAGATTTTTGTTGGGCAGCGGCTGAGAAATATAATAGGAATAGGACCAGGAATAGTCCTGCTTTCTTGAAGTTCATGGGAAAAGAGAGAAAAAATAAGGTCTAGGTTAAGGCGTTGGCAGGTTTGTTCTGCAGCCATTGTTCCAGCATACGTTGTGCTAATTGCCAGCCCTTGCGATAGCTGGCGGCAGTGGTTGTTTTTTCCTGTTGGGTAGCAACCCGTAACACAGGGCTACCCTCGGGTAATCCCTCGGGAAACCACTTTGCTTTGTTATTCATGGTTGATAATTCTTTAAGGTTAAAGGTTAAAAGGGCTATGCATGGCCTGGGGATTTTCTCCCCCCCTGTAGATAAAACACCGAAGGCTGCTGCTACCCTACCCTGCCCTAGAATAATTTCTTAAAAAAAATGGAGGAGATCAGCAGCAGGAGGCAGAGCAGGTCGCTCAGGTGGTAGCGCAAACGCCCCAGGGCGATGCCCATGTGTTTTTCAACGGCTTTTACAGATATATCTAAATGCTCCGCAATGGTTTTATAAGACATCTCTTCGTAACGGCTCAGCGAAAAAACCATGCGTGTTTTGGGCGGCAGTGCCTCTATGGCCTGGGCAATGCGTTCTTCCACCTCCATCAGCTGCATGCTTTTATCGGCAGTATCGTCGCTGGCCAGCATGGCTGCGGCAACTTCCGGCTGCTCCTGCGGCTTGCGCTGGCGCAGTACATTAAGCGCGGTGTTATAGCAGGCTCTGTATAAGTAAGAAACGGTGGCCGGTCCCAGCTCCAGACCCTGGCGGCGGTCCCATAGCTTCAGAAAAGTTTCCTGTACAATATCTTCTGCCTCTTCTGTATTGCGCAAAATGCGGTAGAGGCTTTTGCAGAGCATGGGGTAGCACGAACGGAAAAGCGCTTCAATCTTTTCTTCCGGCGACTGGCTGTCATAGAAGGATACTATATTTTTTGCCTGCTCCACTTTAAACAGATACTAGAAGCGCTGAATTACAGGACAAACTTAAGGAGAAGTGGAGCGAATATTCCCTCCGTCTGTGTAATTTTATTACCGGTCCTCAAAAGCTCAGGCAGGCGTAAATCTATTGTTTAAACACCAGTAAGAGGCTTTGAAATCTATTTTTCGATTGATTTCTAAAAGACTTAAGAACAAAACCAGAGGACTGGAAACAGAAAATTTGCCGTATTGCACCGGCACCGGAATAAATCTAAAGCAAGAGAATCTACACACAAGAGCCTGCCTTAAACATCATTCTTACTAAACCTGCGTAGTATTTACAATGCCTTTTATTGAAGGCTTAGTCCAATGTATTGCTTAACTTGCACCCCCTGCGGTAATTAATTTTTAGCCTTACGCTAGTTTTGACAGATACCAAGAAAAAATACCAGCGAATAGCCTTGATTGTTGGCATTATCCTGATGCTGATCAAATTTACAGCCTGGTGGATAACCGGCTCCAACGCCATTTTATCTGATGCGCTGGAATCTATTGTAAATGTTGTTGCCAGTGGCTTTGCCCTTTACAGCATTGGGTATGCTGCCCGCCCCCAGGACCTGGACCATCCCTATGGCCATGGTAAGATTGAGTTTTTGTCTGCAGGGCTGGAGGGTGCCCTCATTGGCATAGCCGGTCTGGCAGCCATGGGAAAAGGTATTTACAACCTCTTACACCCCCAGCCGGTAGAGGCCCTGGGACTTGGTATTGTGTTTACACTGCTTACCGGTGGTGTTAACTTTTTACTGGCACGCATGCTGCTGCAGCGGGGCCGCGAGTTTAACTCCATCAGCATGCAGGCTGATGGCCGCCACCTGATGACGGATGTGGTAACCAGCGGAGGCCTGATCCTGGGCCTGGGTCTTATCTTTCTTACCGGCCTGGTGTGGATCGATAACATCATCGCCATTATTTTTGGCGGCATCATTATCTTTTCGGGCTATCGCCTGCTGCGCGATTTTGTGGGAGGCATTCTCGACGAAGCTGATCTTTCGCTGGTGGAGCGGGTAATCAAGCTCCTGAACCAGCACCGGAGCAAAAACTGGATGGATGTACACAACCTGCGCATCCAGCGGTTTGGTGCTAACATTCACCTTGACTTTCATTTTACCCTACCCTATTACTTTACCCTGGAAGAAGGGCACCGGGAAATAGACGTGGTTACAGGCCTGGTGAGCCAGTCGCTGCCCCATGAAGTAGAGTTCTCCATCCATGCTGATCCCTGTGTTCCACCTACCTCCTGCGGCATCTGTATGAAAGATGACTGCCCGGTGCGTAAGCAGCCATTCAAGCGTAAGATCGAGTGGGATGTAAGCAATGCATTCCTGAATGAAAAACACAGCTTGCAAACGCCGGAGTAACTCATGCAATAAAAATTGCAACAAAAGTTGTAACCAACACCTCGATAAGTGTTAAAACCAGCTGTATGATGGCAGTGGTTTTTATGCGGCTTCTCTCCTGCCTTCATATCCGCCACAGGCTTAAAAGCTTCTACAAAAGGCTTATAACCAACACATTAACATACACAAAGCCCTTGCTTTTAGGTGCTTCAGGAAAGAAATGACAAATCTTCTCCTGACCAATTACAATACCACGCAGCCAAAGATAAAGGACTCTCTCAAAAATGATCATCTGAACAAAAAGCATCGGCTGCAGACTTCTTAAAAATTTAATCATCATCTCGAGAACTCTTATTCCCAAATGCGTGTAAGATTAGGCAGTAATGCTCTACTTTCAGTTTAAAAGTGCAGGATTACGTAAATCCTATCTATTAGGTTACCACTAAAACCGCCCAGGCACATAATCAAATCGTTATCATGACTTTAAGATTCAGTGTTTTTATGAACGGTATAGATGTATGTTCTGCAAAATTTGAAATTTTAAAAGAAAAACTAAAACCATTCATGAGCGGCATTAAAAATATTTAATTAATTTTTAATGTAAGGTTTAGCGTTCGATGTTACAACTGTGCTTATCTTTGTTATAGAAATTCTGGAAAAGTGACAAAGGCTTTTCCGCAACTGACTTCTAAGCTTTCTTAAATCATATTACCGGATGGGAATTTTTAAAGCACAATTATTCAGAAGCAGCACGCCACAGGCGCCAGCCTCTGTCTACTGTACAGAAACCTCCGGTCACTCAGCTATACTCCTCCATATTAATCTTTATTGCCTTACTGGGTTCTCATTACTTAATGCCCTGCTCTGGGCGAACCCACAAAGATAAAAAGCCAACCCATGTACCCCGTGCAGCAGGGATGTTGCCGGTACCCGCTCCAGGCGCTTTAGAAAATACCATTCTCACAACCCATTGACACCAAATGCTACTACTGAATGAGCAGTAGCGCTACACAACAAATAACAGGTCTATCAGAAACCACCTCCTGAAGTGCTTTAGGGCACTTCAGGAGGTGGTCAAGAACATTCCTGCGAAAACTTCACAAACAAAACCCAATACAAATGAACAAACTTTTACAAATCGGGTGGAGCAAGGGCAAAGACCCTTTCGCCTACTTCACCCCCCTCCTCCTCACCTTACTGCTCATGGCCGGCAATGGGTATGCGCAGGAAACCTCCTCCACTACCTTGGTATATGGTACAGATCCAGCTTTAACCTACAGCACACTTCCTACGGTAACTTCTGATAAGGATGATTATGCTCCAGGCGAAACAGCCATCATTACTGGTACTGGATGGACTCTAGATAAAGTTGTGGACATCCACTTAGAAGAAGAACCTGCTCACGACCACCACCATGGTTATCATGATACGCAGGTTGATGAGAAAGGTAATTGGAGAATTGAGTATCCAATAGAAGCGAGACATATTGGAACTAAGTTTACAGTAATTGTAGACGGCAAGCAGACTGGATACCAAGGATTAACTTATTTTACTGATGCTAATGTTAGCTTCATGGCTACAGGCATTCCTACTGGCAATCCTACTATTAAAGCTAATTATACTATTTATGAAAGTACCACAAGTACTAAAATAGTTAAAGAAAGCTTTGTTACATTCACATACCCTGGGGGAGCAAAAGATGATGAAAAAGTTGCAGTTAAACAGAATGAGAAAATTGTATACTCTTTTGAAAATATTACTGTAAACGGAGTCATTTATACGGCGTTAGGAGGTTCTTGGATTAGCGGCAACAATGGAGCTGATGTACAAATTATTACTGCAACATATATCTCTGCAGCAAAAACAAACCAAAGTATAACGTTCTCCAGCATAGGCAATAAAACTTATGGTACAGGTGATTTTACACCAGGAGCTACTGCTTCATCTGGTTTACCTGTTTCTTATACTAGTAGCAATACAAATGTAGCTACTATAGTAGATGGTAATATTCGCATAATAGGTGCCGGAAGCACAGTTATCACCGCTTCACAAGCAGGTAATTCTACTTACAATCCTGCGACTTATGTAACACAAACTTTTATTGTTAATACTCGGCATATAACAGTAAAAGCAAATAATAACAACAAGGTATATGGTAATAGCTTGTCACTCGGCACAACTGCTTTTAGTGTTGATGCATCAACATCGATGGTCGCAGGCGAGAGTATTTCAGCAGTAACTCTAATTAGTACAGGCTCAGCGGCCGATGCTATTGTAGGCTCTTATAACATAGTGCCAAGTGCAGCAGTAGCTGGTTCAAATACTAATCTGAGCAACTATACAGTAACATATTCAAATGGCACATTATCTGTAACACAAGCGCCTGCTTCGATCAATGTAGCTGGCCTAGAGAAAACCTACAATGGTTCTGCTCAAGGTGCTACTGTTACTACTTCACCTGCTGGTTTAGCAGTGAATGTGACTTATGAAGGTTCTGCCACTGTTCCAACTGCTGCTGGCTCTTACGCTGTAGTAGCTGCCCTGAACAACAGCAACTACGCTGCTAGCAATGGCACTGGTACGCTGGTAATCGCTCCAAAGGCGATCACTGTAACTGCTGATGCTGGTCAGAGCAAAGTATTCGGTGCTGCTGATCCTGCTTTCACATTCTCTAACAATGCTAGCCTGGCAGCTTCTGCTTTCACAGGTGCGCTTGGTCGTGTGGCAGGTGAGAATGTAGCCGATGGTCCTTATGCTTATACTTTAGGTAATCTGTCTGCTGGTACTAACTACAGCTTAAGCCTGTCTGGTTCTGCTACTTTCGCCATCACTCCTAAGGCGATCACTGTAACTGCTGATGCTGGTCAGAGCAAAGTATTCGGTGCTGCTGATCCTGCTTTCACATTCTCTAACAATGCTAGCCTGGCAGCTTCTGCTTTCACAGGTGCGCTTGGTCGTGTGG
>JAESGL010000110.1_pt1 | contig 116859 bp, 101 predicted proteins | sample 9269711 | NCBI WGS metagenome assembly JAESGL01 (sample SAMN14515918, study PRJNA621676) | algae metagenome | isolation source: Kastovskya adunca ATA6-11-RM4 and co-occurring heterotrophs from soil and... | place: Chile: Atacama Desert | collected 2011-06-27 | reverse complement strand
TTATCAGCTATCATCTCCTTAAGCATTGTAAGGATTCGCAAGTTCTTTTTTTTATCTCCCCTTCCATTGCCTGCCCTGTTTTCTTCCTTATAATTTACATCTTTTTCCCTTAAGTTGACAGCATTGGCCGGACCACAGCAACGGCGGCCGTAAAAGAAGAGCACTGGCTGCGAGGCCGGTGCTTTTTTTGTGAATGGTGATGTTCTTCAGTCTGGTGACATAAAAAAGCACCGCTGGAACAACGGTGCTTTTAGAGGAGAGAGCGTATTGAGGTGTAAAGAGGGGAATGGGATAAGATTTGGTTGCACAACCCTTACCACTAAGTGCCTCTTTGCACATACGCCCGATCAGGCATTCTAGAGGAGTAGTGATCAGAAGTAAACGCCTTGATCTTCACGCTCAACAATCTGTTCTGCAACCAAGACGTTAGCCGCCAGGCTATTGGTTGGAAGGCTTGGTAAGAAAAATGAAATATTTTTAAAAAGCCTCTGTTATTTCCAGATAAAAGCCGCTGGTATCTTTACCCCAGCCATAATCCAGCCTGATGTTCACCCGTTCTGCTTTATTTACCAGGAAGCGCAGGCCCAGCCCGTAAGAAGGCTTTATTTCATCAAGCTTAAAGGCATCTGGCGATGGGGCTACATCACCCAGTCCGGCAAAGGCAACTGCACCAATGCGCCAGAAAAGCGGAGCCCTGTATTCGGCCTGTGCAGCCAGGTACTGCCTGTCGCGGTAGCGGCCTTCGTAATAGCCGCGCATCATTCTATCGCCACCCAGGGCTGGCAACTCCAGAAAAGGAACATCGCCACTGGTGAGGTTAGCAATGCCCTGCAGCGCCAGTACATGCTTTTTCTTGTTAAGCGTAAAGTACCTGCGGGCATCTATATCGTACCTGGAGTAGCGGTACTCGCTCCCGAACATGGAGGCATTAAAGGTGGTGCTCAGCTCCAGGAAGGCGCCCCTGGCAGGGTTCACCACTACATCGCGGGTATCGTAAGCAGCTACCAGCCCCAGGCCGGAGGCTCTGTATCCATTCCAGCCATTAGGCTTTGTAGTCTCCAGTAGCCCTTCGGCCACCGGCACTACATCATATACCTGGTAGTAATTCCACTGCGGGCCGGCAAAAATGGCTGGTGTCAGCTTTTTCAAAAACTTGTTTTCCAGCCTGAAGAGGGTGTAATCTACCATCTCTTCATTTTCCTGTGGCAGGTTATTGCCAATACCGTAGTAGAACTGCGGAAAGCTAAAATAAGCCAGGTTGCCTTGCAGGGTGTACCTGTCCTGCTTAAAGAAAATTGTGTAGCGAGGCGATATTAGCAGCTGCTTGTTAATAGTGTACAGCACATAGGCCTGTATGTTGGAGGTGCGGGTGAGGGTATCTGCACCACGGGGTTTGAACAGGTGCATGCCGAGTACGCCGAAGCCCAGGCGGGTTTCTGGAGAGTAGTAGAGAACCGGCAATGCTACCCAACTGCCTTTTTGTTTAACAGCAGTGGTGTCGGTATAGGCAGCGAGGTTGGTTGCCTGGCCCTGCAACGAAAGGCATACAGCCAGCAGCATTACAACCAAAATGGCCAGGCGGCTTTTCATAAACTTAAAGATTAATGATGTTGGGTAAGGATCTTGGTTTTTTCGCAGGCTACACCTTATACAACAGGCTACGCTTTATACAAAAAAAGACCTGATGCAGATCAGGTCTTTACAATATCTTAAATTATCTTGAAATATTTTATTACTTCTTTAGAAAACGGTAGGCGCGTTTATACGAGCTGTTCTCATCTTTAAGGGTTAGGAAATAATAACCCGGACGCAGATCCTTTACATAAATCTTATATCGGTTATTTCCAATAGGCTCGCTACGCATTTCAAAGGTATTACCAATGATATTGTTCAGCTCAAAGCTAACATTTACAAGGTCCTGGCTGTTGATTTCAACAATCAGGTACTCTACGGCAGGGTTAGGAAAAAGCTTTACATCGCTTCGCGGATCAATTACCCTGTCGCCGGAGAAAGCAAATTCTTTCGGTGTGCTATAAGCGGGTGTGCCGGAGCCAGACCTGACCTGCGCCAGGACACCACTGCCAGCAACCATATATATGGCAAATAATAAAAGGATGTACAATTGTTTCATACGCGCAGACGTTAATAAGCCTTGCTCTTTTGTATAAATGAAGCAAAAATTGCACCAGATTTAAACAAATTTTATTTAAACGGATAAAATTTTTGTATCAATGGCATAAAAAGCATAAGTGCAATGCACTAAAGTAAATATTGCAACGTTTATGCCAATTTCTTAATTAAATATACGGCAATAAATGGAACGGGGAGAGCATATCTATGAAAAAAACAAAATTTATCTGCTCCCGTACTAAGCTGTATGGATTTTTAGACTAAAACATTGTAACCATGACATTTTTAGAAATCATACTAGCAATTTTTTTTCCGCCCCTTGCAGTTGGGCTCCGTTATGGACTTGGAAGTAAATTTTTACTGAACGTAATACTAACAATTATAGGCGTTGTGCCCGGCATTATACATGCCTTTGTGGTACTAAGCCGCCGGTAATATAAAAAAAGCGCCCTTTGTCAGGCGCTTTTTTTATGGTCTTTATCTTTGATAAAACCGCTCCCGGCCAGATTTTTCTTATCCACAATCTCTATAATTACCTCATGCTCCCTTTGCTGTTTTTCCAGCACCTTCAGGGTTATTTGCTCTTCAGGCCTTAAGCCATAGGGGCCCTGGTCTGTAGTTTTGAACCGGCGCAGGCTTTGCAGCAGGTAGCCGCTGTCAACACAATCGAGCACGCATGGATGAATGTAGTACTCACGACAAACTGCTTCGGTATTGCCCAAACGTTCCGCTACCTTTTTTACAAGAGTAGGGGTTAACTCACGCTTTGGGTTTTCAGTAACAGCTTCTATGGCCTCTTCCAGTCGCTCAACTGCCGTTACAGTACCACCCCAGGTACGAAAGTTTTTGCTGCTGAAGTCCTCGCCGCTTATTTCTTTAAGGTATTCATTCACATCGCCGCTGTCTACAGCCTGCCCGGCAAGAGCACCCTCCTGGTATCGGAACAGTTCGTAGCCAGGCAGCTCGCTTGATGCTTTGATCAGCTTTACCAGCTTCTTATTGTCAATCTTTACCCTTTGCTCAACACCATGCTTGGCTTTGTAGGTAAAGGTAGCTTCGCCATCTTCTAGCGAAAGGTGCTTGCGGCGCAGGGTGGTAAGGCCATAGGTGTTATTTTCTTTCAGGTACTCCTTATTGCCTATACGTACATGCGTTTCGTCCAGTAGTGCTACCACCAGTGCCAGCATTTTCTCTTTAGGCCAGCCTTTCTTTCTAAGATCTTTGGCTATATGCTCACGGATGCGGGGCAGCGCGTAGCCAAATTCAATCATTTTATCAAATTTATGGCGGCTGCGGTACTCCTGCCATAGCGGGTGGTACAGGTATTGTTTCCGGCCTTTCTCGTCGTAACCTGTTACCTGCAAATGGCCATTTTTGCGTTTGCAGATCCATACATCCTCCCACATGGGTGGAATTACCAGTGTTTTCAGCCTGTCCTTAAGTTCGTCTTTTGAAATACGGTTTCCCGCCGGGTTAAAATACTGATGCCCCCGGCCCCATTTTTTTCTGCGGTAGCCTGCTTCTTCATCAGTAACATATATCAGTTTAACGTTTTTCGCCTCTTCCATTCGGTTCGTTCTCAATGATAAACTCATACGCCATAACTCAAGACAGGTTTGTATTTTTTTAAGGATTATTCATAAACAATGGTCCAGTTAACGCGTAGATTCCTATAGAGTAGAACTTAAGATTAATAAAATAAACAATGGAAAATAATTTAAGTGGAAAAAAGGTAGCCATTTTAGTGGCTAATGGATTTGAACAAGTAGAATATACCAAACCCAAGGAAGCACTAGTAAGAGCCGGAGCAACGGTTGAAACCATAAGCCTGAAAGAAGGCAAAGTAAAAGGATGGCAGCATGACCATTGGGGCGATGAATTTCCGGTAGACCGTACTGTGGATAATGTAAAGCCCGAAGATTATGACGGACTGGTGCTGCCCGGTGGCCAAATGAACCCCGATAACCTTAGAGATAACGAAAAGGCAGTAAATTTTGTAAAAGGCTTTTTTACCAGCGAAAAGCCCGTAGCAGCCATATGCCACGGTCCCTGGGTGCTGGTAGAGGCCGATGTGGTGGAAGGACGCTCTATGACATCCTATTCATCCATTAAAACCGACCTGATTAACGCTGGTGCTATCTGGAAAGACCAGGAAGTAGTGGTAGATGGCGGTTTGGTTACCAGTCGTAACCCCGATGATATACCCGCCTTCTGCGAAAATATGGTGGAAGTGATAAGCAAGGGTATCTCTGCAGGTAAAAATGCCGTTAATAAAGCCAATGCCCAAATGTAAAAAGGGCGAACGCATTTAGGTATGCGTCTGTTAAGTACATAAATAAAAGCTATTTGCCGGTTGGTGAATAGCTTTTTTACATTGTTGAAAACCAGTATAAACCTTATATTTGTATGCATGCATACTAGTTCAGAACAAAGCGCTTTTTTGGGGCAATCGGTTTATGCGCAGGTTGGTGAGCAGCGGCTACACCTTTTGCGCATGTGTGGAGATAGGAATGGAGCGCCAGTTTTTATGGTGCATGGTTCAATTGAGAATGGAGGTATCTTCTATTCTGCCTCGGGAAAAGGCCTGGCGCCCTGGCTGGCTTCCAGGGGCTTCGATGTGTTTGTTGCCGATCTCAGAGGCCGGGGCAAAAGTAAGCCCAGGGTAGATGCCAGTGCAACATGGGGGCTGCGCGAAATCCTGGAGCAGGACTTTCCTGCTATGCTGCAGGAGATTGTGAAACTGCGCGGAGCTGTTCCACAGCACTGGGTGGGGCACTCCTGGGGTGGGGTGCTGGCCCTGGCATTTTTAGGCCGCTGGCAGGCGCCCGCACCGGTGGCATCCCTTTCGTTTTTTGGCACCAAGCGCCGCATTGGTACCTGGAATATGAGGAAAATGCTGATGGTAGATGGTGCATGGTCTTCTATGGGCGAGGCACTTACCCGTCTTTACGGATATTTGCCGGCGCAAAAGTGGGGAATGGGTTCAGATGATGAATCGGCGCGCTCCTACCGTGAAACCCATCGCTGGGTAGTGGAGAAGCAATGGCTGGATCCTGAAGATGGCTTTGATTATGGAAAAGCGCTTAAACAGCAGGCATTGCCCCCGGCACTTTACCTTACCGGTGCCGATGATAAAGTGCTTGGTAATGCAATTGATGTGCACAGGCTTATGCTGGAAACAGGCGTAGACCAGGAAAATCAGTTGATTGTGGCTGGCAAAGCTGCAGGTTTTAAGCATAATTATGGGCATGTTAATCTGCTAACCCACCCCGATGCTCCCGAAGATGTTTTTCCACAGCTAGAAGATTGGCTTCGCCAGCACAGCTAGCATTTCATTGAAGCAGTTGCTTCAATGAAATGCTAGCTGCCCGGCATATGTTCTTCGGCACCTATTTTTATAATTTTATCAACAGCCTGCTGTACTGACGTACAACCATTAAATTTTATTCAAAAAATATACATTTTTTTAGCATTTTTTTACCCCTACCTGCTCATATTATCGTATAAAGATTTTACTCTGATGTTATTGTTCTGGCTTTGTTTAGTGGCGAAGAAGGATTAATAAAATAGTAACTTGTATTTTGAATAAAATCATAAAAATATGTGATATTTGTGGCATATATTTTTATGACATCTGTGTAAACAAAACTGCTCTGACTTTGTAATGAGATTATAGATTATTCTCTGATATAAGCCAGCAGTTAAAGGCCGGATGGATGCCCCGGAAAGCTTACGTTTACCAAAGGACTTTTGCAGTCTGCACAGGTTAACGATCTAAGTATCGAGGAGTAGCTTTAACCATTTTTTTATATAGATGATACTTTTTCTAAGCGCGTATCCTCCCCGGGAGTGTGGGGTGGCTTCGTATTCTTACCATCTTATACAGGCTCTGAAAGAACATTTCGATTCCAGAAGCCTTGCTGTTGAAGTTTGTGCGCTGGAGGGTGAAGAGGAGGCTTACCGACAGTATTCTGATGATGTGCGCTATGTACTCAATACCTCAGACCGGGCTGCCTGCAGGGAAATGGCTCATGTTATTAATGGCGATGCCAGCATACAGGCTGTTTGTATCCAGCATAGGTTTGGCCTTTGGGGCGGAAATCACTGGGGAGATAACATCTTAGATTTTCTGGAGGTGATTGATAAGCCGCTGGCAGTTGTGCTGCATAACGTGCTGCCGGAACCTGATGCTGAACTTAGCTATGTGCTTAAGGAGATTAGCAGGCATGCAGATTTACTTATTACCCTAACAAAGCATCATGCTGCTCTGCTGGGGCAGCATTACCATGTGCCTGATGAGCAGATCAGGGTTGTTTTGCCGGGCGCTCCTGTTGTTTCACCATTCAACAAAGAATCACTTAAAGAAAAACATCAGCTTTCTGGTAAACTGGTGCTTGCCTCCTCCGGCCTGTTGCGCCGAAGTAAAGGCTTAGAGCATGTGCTGAATGCGCTGGAAATTATCAGGGAAACCCATCCGGAGGTAGTTTACCTGATTTTGGGAGAAACACACCCAACAGCCTACCGCTATGAGGGAGACCGCTACCGCGTACAGCTCAAAGACCTTATTTTCAGGAAAAAGCTGCAAAAGCATGTACGTTTTGTAAATCGTTTCCTGAGCCAGGAGGAACTGTTAGAATTTGTGTGCCTGTCTGATGTGTACATTCACAACAGCAGGAATAACCTTAGCAGTTTAGCCATGGCACTAAGCAGCGGTAATACTGTACTGGCAGAAAATACGCCTGCCGTAGCTGAATTGATGCAGATCAATGCCTCAAAAGGCACTATGATCAACTTAAAATGCCCCGAAGCCATTGCAGCAACCATCACCAACCTTCTAGACGAAAAGAAACCTGATCCGGAGGGTAAGTTACCTGTTATATCGGCTGCTCATCCGCTGCTGTGGCCAAACACTGCACTTGCTTACCAAAAAATATTTGGGGAACTGGTACCCCTGCATACACACTACAAGCTGCCTGAGCTAAAGGCAGATCACCTCTATCGTTTAACAACCTCTATTGGCCTGTTGCATGTAGATCTGCACGACCATCTGCTTGCACAGCAGGGATATCAGCTAAAAGATAATGCAAAAGCCCTGGTTGCTGCACTGATTTGGTATCGCTATGATGCAGAAAATGAGCTGCTGCTGCTGATGCTGATGCGCCGCTTTCTGAATGTAATACGGAAATGCCAGCAACCAGATGGCAGTTTCTTTAACCAACTTGATGATGGAGGCGATTATGTGCCGGAGCATAACAGGCAACTTACAGAAGAAAGCAGTATGCAGGCCCTGTGGGCGCTGGCTGCCCTTGTCGAAAGGCAGGAGGCGCTGCCGGCTGACCTGCCCAGCCTGGCGCAGCGTTTGTTCAGCAAGGCACTGCCGTTTGTAGCCGATGTTACTTCTTTGAAGGCCTCTGCCTATGCAGTAAAGGCGCTCCATCTGTACAACAAAGTGCATAAAAGTGCCGCTATTAATACGCTGCTGAACACCAAGGCAGGCCAGTTGCAGGCGTTTTATGATGCCAATGCAGGTACTGAACATGCCTGGTTTGAGCAGGAGCTGGGAACCGAAAACGGGCTGCTGCCGGAGGCAATGCTCATGGCCTGGATGGCTACCGGGGAGCAGGTGTACAAAAACACGGCATACCGTTCTTTCAGGTTTCTGGTAGAACGTTTGTTCAGCAAAGTACAAGCCAATGATGTGCAGGACCTGGCCATGAAAGTAATTAATGAAGAGCAGTTCACCTATAACAGTGAGCCTCTGGAAGTAAGCCAGACAATTCTGATGCTGAACCTCTTTTATCAGCAAACAGGTGAGCAGCAGTACCTCGAGAAAATGTATGCTGCCTTTAGCTGGTTTATGGGTAATAACAGCCTGCGGCATGCCCTTTACAATCCTGCAAATGGCGGCTGTTACGATGGGCTGAAGCATGGAAAACTCAGCAGCCACCAGGGGGCAGAGAGCCAGGTAGGTTACTTACTTTCCCGCTTAACACTTGAAAAATACGCTATGCAACTACCAGTAAGATCAACAGAAGTACAGGAAAATACCATTGCAAACATAAAAGGAGTACCTGTAGCGCCAGACAGGCCAAGTATACCCTCCGGACAGGTTAAAGTAATAGCTAACTGAAAAAAAAGAGCCCCGTGAAAGCGGGGCTCTTTTTTCTAACTACTATCCTTTAATTACTCTCCGGCTCTTCCTGCATCAGGAAAGCCTTGATATAATCATTCAGGTCGCCATCAAGTACGGCCTGCACATCGGTACGTTCATGACCAGTGCGGGCATCTTTAATGAGCTTGTAGGGGTGTAGCACATAGTTGCGGATCTGTGACCCGAAGTCGATACGTTTTTTGGTGCTTTCTACCTTATCGCGCTCGGCATTGCGTTTTTCAACCTCAAGCTGGTAGAGGCGCGACTTAAGCATTTGCAGCGCTTTTTCGCGGTTTTGGTGCTGGGAGCGCTCCTGCTGGCACTCCACAACCAGGCCTGAAGGGGCGTGGCGTACACGCACAGCCGTTTCTACCTTGTTTACATTCTGGCCACCCGCACCCCCGGCGCGAAAGGTGTCCCAGCTTAAGTCGGCCGGGTTTATCTCTATCTGAATGGTATCGTCGATTACAGGATAGGAAAAAACCGAAGCAAAAGAAGTGTGGCGGCGGGCGTTGCTATCGAAAGGCGATATGCGCACCAGGCGGTGTACACCAATCTCCGATTTCAGGTAGCCATAGGCAAATTCGCCTTCAAACTCCAGTGTAACAGATTTAATGCCTGCTGTTTCGCCCTGCTGCAGGTTTACTTCTCTTACTTTGTAGCCGTTTTTCTCTCCCCACATAATGTACATGCGCATGAGCATGCTGGCCCAATCCTGGCTTTCGGTACCACCGGCACCGGAGTTAATCTCCAGCATGGCATTGAGCTGATCTTCCTCGCCGCTAAGCATTTTCCGGAATTCAACGTCTTCCAGCGCTTTAATCAGCTTAGTGTGTTCTTTGTCTATTTCTGCTTCAGAGCCCTCTCCGGCTTCCAGAAACTCCCAGAGGGTGGCCATATCGTCGTAAATAGCCTGCACCTGCTCATAGGAGTTGGTCCATGCTTTACGGCTGCGGATCTCCCGCATGATGCGCTCGGCTTCTTCGGGATCATCCCAAAAGCCGGGCTGGGTGCTCATGCTTTCAAAATCTTCTATCTCTTGTTTTTTGGTATCGTAGTCAAAGATACCTCCTTAAGGCCGAGATGCGGGCCTTCACGTCTTTGAGCTGTTCAGCAGTCATTTAAGTGAGTGTTTGGTATGTTGTATCTGGTATATAGTATATGGAAGAATGGGCCAGGGAGTTTCTGTTAACCTCTTCTTTATTTTCGTTGCAAAGGTACGAAAAAAAGAAGGGGTGTGCACGGGCGGTTCTCATACGGCAATAGTCGCTGGGCAAGCTGTATAAAAAGAGCAGCACGGGCCAGTGAACCGTGCTGCTCTTTATTGTATGGTAGTATTTGCAAGCTGAATAAGAACGTCAGTTGTCTATTCTGCCTGGGTTTGGAAAAAAGTTAAACCTTATAGATCCAGTCCCACTTATCTGCTACTTTTCCAGTTTTTATTTCGTCTAATGCACGCAGCACACGGTTAGAAAACTCACGGCCTTCTACAGGGGGCAGCTCATAATCCTTGTCTTCGTGGCCAATACCTTTTATTTGTGCAATGGTAGCGGCAGTACCGGTACCGAAAGCCTCCTGCAGGCGGCCTTCTTTTGCAGCATCTATCACCTCCTGAACGGCTACTTTACGCTCTTCTACCTTATAACCCCATTCGCGGGCCAGGGTAAGTACGCTGTCGCGGGTAATACCTGCCAGAATGGTATCGCCGGTAGGGGCGGTAATCAGGGTGTTGTCAATAATGAACACCACGTTCATGGTACCCGATTCTTCAATAAACTGATGTGATTTTGCATCTGTCCACAGCAGCTGGTGGTAGCCTTGCTGATGTGCTTTAACAGCTGGTAGCAGTGAAGCAGCATAGTTACCGGCCGCTTTGGCAGCACCCGTTCCGCCAGCTGCAGCACGGCTGTACTGGGTTTCGATTTTAACCCGTACCGGCTCGGAATAGTATGCACCAACCGGACAGGTAAAGATCATGAATTTGTAGGTATCAGAAGGGCGGATGCCCAGGTAATCATCAGTAGCGAAAATAAAGGGGCGTATGTAGAGGGAGGTGTTCTCTTTTGCCGGCACCCATTCCCGATCCAGGCGCAGCAGTTCTGTAAGGCCGCTCATGAACAGTTCTTCGGGCAGCTGTGGTATGCACATACGCGCGGCAGAGCGGTTCAGGCGGTCAAAATTTGCCCGTGGACGAAACACCAGTACATCTTTGCCCTCGTTTCTGTAGGCTTTCATGCCTTCAAAAACGCTTTGGCCGTAGTGCAGGGCCGAATTGGCAGGACTTAACTGCAGCGGCTGATAAGGAAGGATCTGGAGGTTCTTCCAGCTCTTGCCGTCATAATCAGCTACAAACATATGGTCTGAAAAGACCCGTCCGAAAGGGATATTATTAAAATCAACTTCTGATAAGCGACTATGCTGAGTCTTGGTGGTAGAAATGTTCAGGGTATCGACCATGATGCAGAAATTTATTCCTATAAAAAATTTAGAACTTGCCCTGCTCTATACCCGGTTGTGTACCGGGTATAAGCCTTGGTAAATATAGGCACATTCCGCTCAATCGGCAAGCTTTCGGGGTTGCCAGGGTACTTCTGTTGCGCCCAGCTCATGGCTCATGCGGCGTGCCAGCGCAAAGAGGTAATCAGAAAGGCGGTTCAGGAAGGCCAGAATAATTTCATCAAGCGGCTCGTGTTCATGCAGGGCTACCACCAGGCGTTCGGCACGGCGGCAAACACAGCGGGCAATGTGGCACTGCGAAACCTCTACATGACCTCCGGGTAAAATAAAATTCTGGAGAGGCGCCAGGCCTTCTTCCATTTTGTCTATTTCCTGCTCCAGTGCAATTACATCTTGGGGTGTATAGGAGGGCAGGTGGCGTATATTTTTGCCCGGGGCGGTGGCCAGGTGAGAGCCCAGCGTGAAAATCATATCCTGTATCTTCTTCAGGGGTTCACGACGGCTGCTGTTAACAGTAAAATCACGCAGGAGGCCAATCCAGGAGTTTAGTTCATCAAGGCTGCCGTAGGCTTCCAGCCGGAGGTGATTTTTTCCTACACGGGTGCCTCCTAAAAGAGCAGTGGTGCCGGCATCGCCCGTTTTGGTGTATATCTTCACAAGGAGTTGGTTTTATGAAATAAAAGCATTCTTAGCCCGAATGCGTTCCTCGTTTATGATATCTGTTTCTACAAGGCCATCGCGCATGCGCACAATACGGTGTGCATAATGGGCAATATCATCTTCGTGTGTAACCATAATAATGGTATTGCCGCTGTCGTGCAGACTCTGGAATAACTCCATGATGCCGTAAGAAGTTTTGGTATCCAGGTTACCGGTAGGTTCGTCGGCCAGTATAATGCTGGGATCGTTTACCAGGGCACGGGCAATAGCCACACGCTGGCGCTGCCCGCCCGATAACTCGTTGGGCTTGTGTTTTGCCCGATCTGCCAGGCCTACACTCTCCAGGGTTGCATAGGCTTTTTCTTCGCGCTGGCGCGAACTGTAGCCGGCATAGATCAGGGGCAGTGCAACATTTTCAAGAGCTGTCTGGCGGGGCAGGAGGTTGAACGTCTGAAATACAAAGCCTATTTCTTTATTTCTGATTTCTGCAAGAGAACTTTCACTGAGAGAACTAACATCATGACCGTTCAGAATATACTGTCCGCTGGTGGGGGTATCAAGGCAGCCAATGATGTTCATGAAAGTAGATTTTCCACTACCGGAAGGACCCATGAATGCAACATACTCGCCCCGCATTACCTCAATGGAAATGGATTTGAGTGCTTTAACTGTCTCGGTACCCATGCGGTACACCTTTGAAATATCACGGGTGTTGATGACTTCTTTCATATAGTGTTAGATCTTGAGACACAAAAAAACCTTCTATAGTATGTATAAAAGGTCTTAACGAAGTACGCAGGAAAAGAAGGTTTTATCAAGCATTTTTTGATAAAAGGGGGCTGGGAAGGATTGCAGGTAAATAAGTCTTATCTATTCTGTATCCTTTTCCCTAGTTTAAGTTAGAGGCACATAAGTGCTTCAGGTAAGGATTTACTTTCTTTCCCTTTAAGTAATCTATGCGCATGACCCGACCCGTAATAGGTTCGTACCATAGTTCTACAAAATCATTTTCGATTCGGTATAGCGAGATCTCCAGCTGAAAAAATTCAGATTTGGAAACATATACGCCTTTGCTGAGAATAAGCTTGGCTTTCTCATCGAGGCTAAGTTTATCAAAATCTATAGGCTTCATATTGAGCTTCGTTTGGGTAGTACAAAAAATTGCATTTTAAAGGTCTGAATAGACCTCTATCGCATGCAGAACCAAAAATGGTTTACCTTTTTCTACGCAAACAACTAAGCAAGGTTAGCTTAACAGTGCCTATATATCAAAAATGATTGAAGAGTTCCCTGGCAGCTTTACCAGTTTTGCTGGCTTTCCAATGTAGCTTTCAGGCTTTCGTATTCCTCCTTAAAGCTATTGAAACGATCTGGTGGTGATAGTGCCAGAAGCCTTTCCATTGTTTCGCTCGCATATTCATCCAGCCCAATACGCAGGCTTTGGAGTGCATATGCCTCCAGCAGTGTTACAGAATAGCTGTTCAGCAGCAGCGCTCTGCGTAGTATGGCATAGGCCTCTTCGGTTTGTTTTTTGGCGTTCAACAGGTTTACAGCCTGTAGTATGGCGCCTTCCTCAAAGGGAGTAGCCTCTGTTACTACTTCGAGCAGCTGGAGTGCCGCTGTGGCATTTCCATCTGCTAATGCCCGGCTGGCACGTAGCTGCAGCTGGTGCAGCGGCTGTGCCTCACTATTTTGCTGCTGGGCACTGCTGCCTGTACGCAGCTGGTGCCTTAGCCGAAGGGCCCTGATGCTGTGCTGTTGTTCCTGGTTAAGCTGTGCCTGCAGCTCCTGCAGGCGTGCCAGGTAAGCCTGTGCCTGTGCTCTGTCTCCTGCACGCAAAGCAACTTCTGCCAGGTGTATCAAAGCATCTGCGCGGGCTGATATGGTAGTGATAGTACTTAGGAGTGCTTCAGTTTCTGCTGGAATTAAGGTGCCGGACCGCAGGTGCAGACGCAATGCTGCTATTTGTTCCTGTTGTGGCACACCCTCCAGTGGCGAGTTGCTCATGGCCAGCAGGGCCAGGTTTTTCCGCTGCTGAAGCTGGGCTGGTAAAGTGCTGTCGGCTAAGCTTATCCAAAGTTCGGTAGCAGCTTCGGCTTGTCCGCTCTCGGTCAGGGCCATAGCCCTATAGAAGCCAGAGGTTGCATCGCCCCGCATGTGGGCCTGTTCAAACCAATCGGCTGCAAGTCGGGGCGCACCCTGCTCCAGCGCCCACTGCCCCAGTACTTTATAATAGGTTATGTTGTTAAACTGGCTTCGGTCTGCCAGGTCCTGCATTACGCCAAAAGCCACGTAATGATCCGGTAGCTGGTATAACAGCAGGGCATACGCCATGCCCCATTGTTCTTCCAGCGCAGAAACCTTTGCCCGCTCATATCCTTCTCCTACCAGCCGAACCAGGCTGGTATCGGCAGCAGGGCGTTGCAGGGCATAGTTGAGGAGGTAGAGGGGTATGGTGGCAGCGCTGTCGCTACCCAATACCTGCCTAGGCGACTGGAGCTCCCGCAGCCGGTAGCCCTGGCGGTTGGCCATTGCCAGCATGTTGTTGTGCAGGGCAAGATTATCAGGCGTATGCCAGGAGAGCAGACTGTCTGGCGAGAGTTTTATGCCTTTCTGTGCCAGCACGCCCAGCATGTTTGCCAGTGCTACTTCCTCGCTTGTATCATCGCCGGAGGCAGCGCGTAAAAAGTAAAAGGCAGAATCGGTAAGTTGCGTGTTGCCGTAATACAAGCCCAGGTTGTTGTAGAGCGGGCCTGCCAGCGGAAACTGCTTAACGCCCTGCCGGAGGGTGAAAAGGGCTTCAAAAAACAGCCCCTGCTCCCGGTACAGATTAGCCAGGGTTGCATAAGCATAAGGGGTGGGCTGGCGCTCTATGGCATCTTTAAGATAAATGGCAGCTGGTTTAGGGCTGTTGGCACCCAGCGCCAGGCTGGCAAGGGCATAGTTAGAGCGGTGGTTGCGTATCTGGTACTGGCTGCCGAGCCTGTAATAGTTTTGGGAAGTAATCAGGTCGTTCTGGGCAGCATATAAATCACCAATGGCATTGTAATAGCCGGCCATTGGCTGAAAATATGCCCAATTGCCTCTTACAGTGTAAAGGCCTACCAGGATAATCAGACCTGCCAGGCGTGCTGTAAAAAGGGGCATGTACTGCGGCTTGTAGAGTACCCGGTATGCGCGCTGATTCTGGCGTAAAAGGGCATAGAAGTTAGCCAGGATGTAGAGCAGCATGGCCAGCCCCATGCCCATGTGGGTGTAGAGAATAGCATCTTCAAGTGACTCGAGCAGTGGGTCGTTGGCTGTTGCGGAGGCATACGCCAGGGAACTGAGTGTGATCATGGCCAGGGCCACATACATAATCAGCCCGTAAGGCTCTGTCTGGAGTACTGCACTTAATGTTTCGCGGCGCAGGCGCAGGGTCCAAAGTCCGGTAATAATGCTGATGAGCAGTATCCAAAAAGGGCCGATATAATAGATGCCCAGGTCCAGGTACTGACGCTCGGTAAGGTAGTAGAAGATGAGGTTGAGCAGGTACAGGGCCGATGCTATTGTAAAATGCCTGAGGCTGCCTGTGCTGCTGGGTGTTGCAGTGGCTGTAACCAGGTACAGAATACCGGCAATAATCTCAGGCCCTACCAGGATCATCAGCAGAAGAGAGAGCGCCAACCAGGCTGGGATACCGTAGCTCACCACATACAGTACCGGGTTTGGCACACTTGCTCCATAACCAATTGCAAAGGCCAGCAGTGCAATAAGGGTAGTAAAAGCGAGCAACCTGATCAGGAATGAGGTGTGTGTGCGAATAGCCTGAAAGTAATAGGAGAGTGGCAGGAGCAGGATAAAAACAGCAGCGGTAGCTGTATTATCAAAACGGCCCCAGCTGCCCAGCTGCTCCAGGCGCAGGAGCACTACCACGCCACAAAAGGCGGTAACGCCAACAAGGTACCAAAGCCGGTTAAAGGTGGTAAGGCAGGCCAGGATTATAGCAAGCCCCAGCAAAAATATGGTAAGGCTTATTGCTGCAGCTGTTGTATTGATCTGCAGCGGGCCACCCCAGTAAGTTTGTTTTACCACCCAGGTATCTACCTGCACCTGTATATCCTGCAGCGGATGGCGCCAGGTCTGCAGGGGTACCTGCAGCTGTTCCAGGGTAGGGGTCAGGATCCACTCAACAACAAAATCGGCCCCGTAAACATAAGAGACTACAAAATAAATAATGCTGCTGGCCAGCAAGGCCAACAGCACAATAAATAATATCCGGTAAGGCTTTTGCCAGTTATTCCAGTAAGCGAATTGATGCATAGTAGGGGCTTATTCCAGCACTTTGGGTACCCTGAAGTAATCTGTGTCTTTATCAGGAGCATTTTTCAGTCCGCGCTCCCGCGGGAGCGGTTCCTGTGGCAGGTCTTCACGCAGTATGTTCACCTCTACAGACATGTGTGTGAGCGGCTCAACACCCTCTGTATCTACCTCATTTAACTTTTCAACCCAATCCAGAATGTTGCTTAGGTCGGCCATCATGGCTTCGGCACCCGCTTCTTCAAACTCCAGCCGTGCCAGGTGTGCAATTTTCTGCAGGGTTTGTTTGTCTATCTTCATTCGGATTGTACTTTTTCAGTTCCTGGTCTATGATGCGGTAAACCTGCTGCTGAAGGTCAGGAATGTCTTCAAGGCGCATACCCTTCGTTTCAATAGGCTGATGCACCACCATTCTTACAGTTTGGGGGTAGAGCAGGTAAGTCTTGTCATCAGGTAAAATTAGCCAATTGTACGGAAATGTGACAGGCAGTATTGGGATTTGTTTTTCAATGGCCACCCGGAATGGGCCTTCTTTGAAGCGGGCCATTTTGGGTGGCGCATCGCTTAATACGCCACCTTCGGGGAACATCACCAGGCTAAGGCCTCTGTCTACAGCCTGCATGGATTTCTGCAGGGCACGGTAGCGGTCTTTCAGCGAGCTGCGGTCTACGGTAATATGCAACTTGCGGAACATATAGCCAAAGATCGGAACCTTGGTTAGCGACCGCTTGCCGACAAATATGGCATTAAGGGGCAAAAAGCCCATCGATACAATATCAAGAATAGAGAAGTGGTTGGAGCAGATAACATACTGCCTGTTACGCCTGGGGCGGTAGTGGTAGCGGATGTGCCAGGGTACGAAGCTAAAAGCCAGGAAAAAGGCAGCCCAAAAGTGTTGCGCGATGTATAAATAACGCTGCAGGGGCTTTATCCAGATCATAAGCAGGAAAAAAGGCATCATAAGCAGTAACCCCACCCCAAACATACAGAGGGAATAGGTAGAGTAAATTCTGTGCAGCACCTTTTTGATCATCCTTAAAATTACAATTAGTATGCTTGCATACCAAAAACAAAGCGAGAGAAATGTTTTCCCTCGCTCCGGAATCTTTTATCAGAAACGATAATACACGAAAATGTTAGAGGCGGGTCTCATTATCAGTGATTTATTCCATGTATCTTCGCTATACTGTCTTATAAAGTTATTGTAATCTTCTTCATTTCCCCAATTATGTACTTTTGATACACTAAGTTGTAAGGAGGCTTCTGTAGCTACATACAAGCGCGGGGTGATAAAGTAGGATATACCTATAAAAGGTCTAAGCGCTCCACCATAGGTGGTTTTTTCGGTTTCGCGTAGCCATTCACTAAAATCGGAGCTGTTAATGTTCCTTTGTTCGCTTTTGTAGTAGGTGTAACTGATGCTGGCGTCGCCACCGTACAGAAATTGCCAGGAGTTGCTGAGAACCAGTCTTTTCTCGATTCCTACAGATGGACTCAATGAAAAGGATGACTGTGAACTACTATTGTTGAAATCAACATTCTCATTGTTGCTATAGTAAACATGGACACCATACCGCATCCAGCTGTTTTCGCCCTTCTGTTTTTTCAGCATCAGCTCAACCGGAGATCCATCTGAACGAAAGATGTTATCAAAGATGATCTGAGTACTGAAGCCGATTTCCCGGCGGAGAGAATCTGTTTGTGCAACAGAAGGTATGGCATACAGCAGTGCCAGCAGCATTACAAAAATTGCTTTCTTCATAGGGATTAAAATGTTTGGTTGAATTGTGACTCCTATGAATAAAGCAAGAATCAGGCCTGTTAAGGTTGTGTAATGTTAAAATGGGTTAATTAGGGTTAATTTGCTGCAGCTTTACTCTTTTTTCTTCTCTTATCCCACCAAACATAGGCCACAAAAAGTACTATACTAATCACCGATGCCCAGATCAGACCTGATTTAAGACGCTCATTATCCTGACCCAGCCATGCCACAAAAATAGTAAGCGGTGTAATACCAATGAGGGTTGCTCCGATAAAACGCCAGTATCCCATGCGCAACATACCCCCTACAAAAGAAATGGCGTCGTTCGAAAGGAAAGGCGCAAGCCTTGTAACAATCACTGCCCAGAAGCCATAGTCTGCAATAAACTCCTCTACCTGTTTTTCACCTTTTGGCCCCAATATTTTTTCTACAACCGGTGGGCCTAAATAGGCACCCAGAAAGTACCCTACGCTGGAGGCGCAAAAAACAGCGGCAAGTATAATTATGGAGCCAAATACCGGACCATAGGCAAGTACCGAAACCACCATGAGCAGGGGCGTAGGTATAACCAGCAGGAACATCTGGGCAATCATGGCCAGTACAATAATAACCGGACCAAGCCAGCCGAACTGTCCCACCCAGCTTTTGATCTGCTGTTCATCGTCGCTGGTGAGTACCTGCCAGGCCTCAGATAAAAAATTCTGAACACCTGGAATCAGAAAATAAGAGACAACCAAGGCCAACACAATGCCCAGAGAGATGTAAAGCGGCGCTTTACTCTTTTGTACCGAATGAATTTCCGGGTCATCAAAAAAGCGGTCATCCTCAATCTTTTTATTGCTGAGGTGTGCTTTTGAATTATCTGAAATTGGGGTGTCTGTTTTTTTCATCATATCAACCTCCTTTACGGCAATTGGGGCATTTTGGTTAATTTAAGTGGGTGGCGTAACAGTATAAGCCAATCTCTAGCAAGTAGTTTGATGACTTATAGTGATAGTTGTAAAGCTGCTATGCAATGAAGGTGTGCAGAGAGCCTGATGCGTGCTTTCGTTAATAAGATTTTCCCTAACAAGCAGAATACTGCTTATATTAAAGGGTTTTACTTCAGTGCAACCAGCTTATGATAAAAAAGTATAGCAATACCGGATTAATGGCAGTGCTTGCGGTCTCTTTTTTGTTTACAAACTGCACCTCTCCCGGGCTCGAAACAGAGCCAGTTGGCAGCTCATCAGCAGCGGACTATAGTGGCTGGCGTACCTATGCCGGTACCAAAGAAGGTAACCGCTACTCCTCTAATGAGCAGATCAATACCCGGAATGTTGCTCAGCTGGAGGTAGCATGGCGCTACAGCACCGGCGATAAAGACCCAGATAATCACTCGCAGATCCAGTGCAATCCCATTATGGTAGATGGCGTACTGTATGGTACCTCGCCCTTCCTGATGCTCTTTGCGCTTGATGCTGCTACCGGGCAGGAAAAGTGGCTGTTCGATCCCGCAGAAGCACAGGGAACAGCAGATGATGAGATGGCCTGGTTTCACCAGATTAACCGAGGAGTAGTGTATTGGGAGAGTGAAGATGGCACTGACAAGCGTATTCTCTACAGTGTTGGGGCCAACCTTTATGCTGTGAATGCCGAAGACGGTTCGCTTGTTAGCAGTTTTGGTGATGGAGGCTCAGTTGACCTCTCCCAGGGTCTTGATCGTAAAGGAACAGAAAACGCCTATATAGCCGGTACCACCCCTGGCGTGATCTACCAAGATCTGCTCATCCTGGGCATGCGTGTTACCGAAGATGGCGATGCTGCCCCCGGACACATTCGTGCTTTTGATGTACGTACCGGTGAGCGCCGCTGGATATTCCATACCATTCCCCATCCGGGTGAGAAAGGCTACGAAACCTGGGAGGATCCTGATGCCTGGCAGAAGATTGGTGGCGCCAACAGTTGGGCAGGTATGTCGCTTGATGAGCAGCGGGGTATTGTGTACGTACCTACCGGAACCGCCGGCCCCGATTTTTACGGTGGCGTGCGCAAAGGGCAGAACCTCTTTGCCAATAGCCTGCTAGCGCTGAATGCTGCCACTGGCAAATACATCTGGCACTACCAGGTGGTGCATCACGACTTGTGGGACCGTGACCTGCCGGCCAATCCTAACCTTGTAACCGTAACCAAAGAGGGTAAAAGCATTGATGCAGTTGCACAAATCACCAAGCACGGCTATGTATTTATGTTTGATCGGGAGACAGGCGAACCTATTTTCCCCATAGAGGAAAAGCCGGTGCCCACAGAAGGCTTGCCCGGCGAAAAAGTATGGCCTACCCAGCCAATTCCCACACTACCCGAGCCTTTTGCCCGGCATAAGTTTGAGGAAGAGGATATTTCCGACCTGACACCCGCGGCCCATCAGTACCTGCTCGACAAATACCGGCAGGTAAAGCATAAAGGGCTGTTCTCACCCCCCAGCAAGGAGGGCGGCTGGATATTTCCGGGCTACGATGGCGGTGGCGAGTGGGGAGGCGCCGCTGTTGATGCCGAAACAGGAATTTTGTATGTAAACAGCAGCGAAATGCCCTGGATCCTCACCATGATGGATGTGCCAAAGGATGCCGGTACCGATCTTTCCCTGAAAGGCATTGGCAAATCTGTGTACAATAAATACTGCATTTCCTGCCATGGCCCTGAGTTACTGGGTAACGGGCCATCCTATCCGGCTCTAGCAGAGCTGAATAAGCGCATGAAAGAGGAGCAGGTGGACCGTATCATCCAGACCGGGCGCAACATGATGCCGGCCTTTAAGCAAATACCGGAAAGTGAGCGTGTGGCACTGATTGCCTTTCTGCTCGATACCGAAGAAAAAGAAGCCCATCAGAAGCTGGAGCTGGCAAAAGAGGTGGGTGGGGCAGAGGCCGATAACATTGCAGGTCCCAAAAACATCATCGGAGATATTCCTTATGTATCTACCGGCTACAACCGCTTTTTAGATAAAGATGGCTATCCGGGTATCAAACCACCCTGGGGAACGCTGAATGCTGTAGACCTGAACAGCGGTAAGCTTCTCTGGAAAGTGCCTCTGGGTGAATACGAGGAGCTCACCAAAAAAGGAATATCTCCCACGGGCACCGAAAATTACGGCGGTCCCCTGGTTACCAAAGGCGGGCTGGTATTTATTGCCGCCACCAAAGATGCAAAGATCAGGGCTTTCGATAAAAAGAGCGGAAAGGTGCTGTGGGAAGCAAAACTACCCGTACCCGCCTATGCCACCCCTGCCACCTACAGCCTCAATGGCAAGCAGTATGTGGTAATTGCCTGCGGGGGCGGCAAAATAGGCAGCCCCTCAGGTGATGAATATATAGCCTTTGCTTTGCCGGATACGGAGGTTGGTGGGGAGTAAACTTTTGAATTGGGCACAAGCGGATGCTTGCGCCAGGAAGTATTTTGATGTTTTACCTGGCGCAAGCATCCGCTTGTGCCTTACAATGTATCTACAAGCATGAGCCGTAAATACAAATTCAGGGACAACAGTAAACTTTACTTCATCAGCTTTTCAGTGGTATACTGGCTGGATGTTTTTATCCGCAATGAATACAAAGAGATTCTGCTTGATAGCTGGCGATATTGTATGCAGCACAAAGGGTTAGAAATTTATGCCTGGTGTATTATGACCAGCCATGTACACATGATCATTGGCAGCAAAGGCATCAACTTAGCCGATATAGTAAGAGACATGAAAAGCTTTACTTCAACAAGCTTAAGAAAGGCTATCAATGAGCACCCGCAGGAGAGTAGAAAAGAATGGTTGCTATGGATGATGAAGCGGGCTGGGGAAAAGAATGGGAATAATAAGGACTTTCAGTTCTGGCAGCAGCACAACCAACCTATTGAATTAAGCAGTAATGATATAATGCAGCAGCGTTTAGATTATCTGCACCATAACACCGTTGAAGCTGGATTTGTAGAGGAACCAGAACAATGGCTTTATTCTAGTGCAAGAGATTATGCCGGAATCAAAGGCTTATTGCCTGTTACTTTGATTGAATAATGGCATAAGATTTAAATTCTGCTTAGATAGGCTGGTTACGGGGCTGTATCAAACTTTCAATGTGGCACAAGCGGATGCTTGCGCCAGGAGGGGCCAGGAGGGGGCCATGAAATAAAACCTTTTCTCACCTGTACTAGCGCAAGCATCCGCTTGTGCTTTACCACTTTTACTTTCTGTAGAAAACAAAAAGCCCCACCATTTCTGGTGGGGCTTTGCTATTTTAATTATTTGATAATCTCGTAGTCGACGTACTCTCCTCCCGGATCCGACTTTGGCTTTTCTTTCTGTTGCTTCTGCTGCTGCTTATCTTCAGCTACATACTCAATTACCACATCGCCTTCCTTGCGTTGGGGGCGTTGCTGGTGTTGCATATGCTGCATCATTTGCTTCCAGAGTTTACGTTGTTGTAACAGTACCAGGAAGGCACGGAACAAAAAGCGTAAAAACAGGAAAAGCAGGTAGCAAAGAAATAATATAAACAGAGTCTTCATAGTACCTTATTAACCTACTTACTTAGGTATAAGTTTCTTTCAGAGTAAATCTGTAAGAAGTAATCGTCCATCAGATCATCGATAAAGTAGATGGCTTCACCCGTCGATTTCATCTCCGGCCCCAGTTCCTTGTTTACATTCGGGAACTTGTTGAAGGAGAATACCGGCACTTTGATAGCATAGCCCTTTTTGTAAGGTGCATATTCAAAGTCAGTTACCTTTGCTTCGCGTAGCATTACCTTGGTAGCCCAGTTTACATAAGGCTGGCGGTAGGCCTTGCAAATGAAAGGTACTGTACGGCTTGCGCGCGGATTGGCCTCTATGATGTAAACTTTATCGTCTTTGATGGCAAACTGAATGTTAATGAGACCTACTGTTTTTAGCGCCAGTGCGATCTTCTTCGTATACATTTCAATTTGCTGCATTACAAAGTCGCCCAGGTTGTAGGGCGGTAATACCGCATAAGAGTCGCCGCTGTGAATACCAGCAGGCTCAATGTGCTGCATTACGCCGATGATCATTACATTTTCACCGTCGCAGATGGCATCGGCCTCGGCTTCTATGGCGCCTTCCAGGAAGTGATCGAGCAGTACCTTATTGCCGGGAATATCGCGCAGCAGGTCAATTACGTGCTTCTCCAGCTCCCGTTCGTTGATCACGATTTTCATGCGCTGGCCACCCAGTACATAAGAGGGACGCACCAGTAGCGGGAAGTTAAGCTTCTTGCTAAGCTCAACGGCCTGTTCGGCATCTTCTATTACCCCAAACTCAGGATAAGGAATGTTATTTTCCTTCAGGAGCGTAGAAAAAGATCCGCGGTCTTCGGCAAGGTCGAGTGCCTCGTAAGTGGTACCTAAAATTTTAATGCCGTAGCGCTCCAGTTTCTCGGCAATTTTAAGTGCCGTTTGTCCACCCAGCTGCACAATGACACCTTCGGGCTGCTCGTGCAGAATGATATCATAAATATTTTCCCAGAACACCGGCTCAAAGTAGAGCTTATCGGAGATATCGGGGTCGGTACTTACGGTTTCGGGGTTACAGTTGATCATGATGGTTTCGTAGCCACACTCATTGGCGGCCAGTACACCATGCACACAGCTGTAGTCAAATTCAATACCCTGGCCAATGCGGTTAGGACCGCTGCCCAAGATCACCACCTTCTTGCGGTCGGAGCGAATACTTTCGTTCTCTTCCTCGAAGGTGCTGTAGAAGTAAGGCGTTTTCGCTTCGAACTCGGCAGAGCAGGTATCCACCATTTTGTACACCCGCTTAATGCCCATTTCGAGGCGCTTGCTGTGTACTTCGCTTTCCATGCAGCGCAGCAGGTGCGCTATCTGGCGGTCGGCATAGCCACGGCTCTTGGCTTCCTTCATCAGCGGAGCGGGGAGGGTATCAAGCGTGTATTTTTCAATTTCACGCTCCAGCGCAATCATCTCCTCGATCTGGTTCAGGAACCAGCGGTCTATTTTAGTGAGCTCCAGAATGGTGCGCATGGGGATGCCCAGCTTAAAGGCATCGTAGATATGGAAAAGACGGTTCCAGCTTGGGTTTTTCAGGCTGTGCAGAATTACCTCCTGGTTGGTTACCTCTTTGCCATCAGCACCAAGGCCATTACGCTTAATTTCCAGGCTTTGGCAGGCTTTCTGCAGTGCCTCCTGAAAATTGCGGCCAATGCCCATTACCTCACCTACAGATTTCATCTGGAGGCCCAGGTATTTGTTGGCGCCTTCAAATTTATCGAAGTTCCAGCGTGGTATTTTAACAATCACATAGTCCAGGGCAGGCTCAAAGTAAGCCGAGGTGGTTTTGGTGATCGGGTTTTTCAGCTCATCGAGGTTATAGCCAATGGCCAGCTTGGCGGCAATTTTTGCAATGGAGTAACCGGTAGCCTTAGAGGCCAGGGCCGAAGAGCGGCTTACCCGCGGGTTAATCTCAATGCCAATGATGCTGTCATCTTCGGGGTTTACCGCAAACTGTACATTACAGCCACCGGCAAACTGCCCGATGCCATTCATCATTTTAATGGCCAGGTTACGCATGTTCTGGTAAACCGTATCTGGCAGGGTTTGGGCAGGCGCTACGGTAATGGAGTCGCCGGTGTGCACGCCCATGGGGTCGAAGTTCTCAATGGAGCAGATGATGATCACATTGCCTACGCTATCGCGCAGCAGCTCCAGCTCATACTCCTTCCAGCCCATGATGCTCTGCTCTACCAGTACCTCGTGAATGGGAGAGGCATGCAGGCCGGCAGTAAGGGCTTTATCAAAATCTTCGGGTTTTTCCACAAAACCGCCTCCTGATCCCCCAAGGGTGTAAGAGGGGCGAATTACCAGCGGAAAACCGATCTCCTGGGCAATTTCCTTGCCCTGCAGAAAAGAAGTAGCTGTTGCACCCAGGCATACGCCAACGTTCAGCTCTATCATTTTCTGGCGGAATTTCTCGCGGTCTTCGGTGGTTTCGATGGCGTTGATGTCAACACCGATGATGCGAATACTAAATTTTTCCCAGATACCGGCTTTATCACAATCGATGGCCAGGTTCAGGGCTGTTTGTCCACCCATGGTGGGGAGTACGGCATCTATCTGCGGATGATCTTTCAGGATCTTGATGATCGACTTTTTCTCCAGCGGCAGCAGGTACACATGGTCTGCTGTCACGGGGTCGGTCATAATGGTGGCGGGGTTGGAGTTAATGAGAATTACCTCAATACCCTCCTCTCGTAAGGATCGTGCTGCCTGGCTGCCCGAATAGTCGAACTCGCAAGCTTGCCCGATGACGATTGGTCCGCTCCCGATAATGAGAACTGACTTGATTGATTGGTCTTTTGGCATGTAGCGCGGAAATATTCGGGAGACAAAGGTAGCCACAAAGGGGGAGGATTCAAAACCATATTCGACTTTGATGCAAGCTTCTGAATTTTCTTACATCAAAATACCAAATAAGGGCTTTGGCTTTATGTTTGTATTGTTTGTTGCAGCGTTCTGTAATAGTGAACACTTCAGGGAAGAGGAGAGGAGCCAGAGGCTAAGCTATTAATAATGAGGGCTTCCTAACATGTTTGCTTTTATTTCCGTATAGTAAAGTAAAATTAACTTTGGTATAAAGTTTGATAAATCATTTATAGTAGATAATTTAATTGCGATATAGGAGGAATATATAATGAACTTGAATATAGATAAACTCATAGACCTTATTAACGATTTACTCTCCACTTTGCAGGAGAAGTTAAATCCTAAACCGGAGCTGGTGCCGGTTCCAGTGCGGAACGGCCAGGGCCAGCAAAGCCCACTTCCGCGTAACTAACGTTTAAAGTCTAACTGCAAGCCGCCAGATGAGCGGCTTTTTTTTGCTCCCTACCGAAGCTTCCGCCTGTACAGCATACCGGCTGTTATGCCCGGGCTTGACCATTTCTGTCGCAACCATTCGCTTTTTCATGACAATGTGGCCACTCTTTTCTGCGCTAGGTCCACATCGGTAAAAGCATACAGCGCCTGGTCTGTTATTTTCCCTTCTTTAATGGCGCTTCTCTTTAGTACTCCTTCCCGCTGGTAGCCGGCTTTCTCCAGTGCTCTTACAGATCCATGATTGTTGATAAATGGCAGAGCATAGATTCTGCTAAGCCCCAGGGCAGGAATGACCCAGGCAGTTATAGCTTTAATAGCAGCTGTAGCAATCCCTTTTCCCCAAAATGCCTCGCCCAGCCAATAGCCCAGCTCTGCAGAGGTGCGTTCAACATCCTGCTGTAATTCCAGGCCAATGCCACCCACAACTTCACCTCTTATATCTATGGCAAACTGAGTTTGGTGCTGCTGATTGCTCGTATGCTGCAGCCACCAGTCGGCATCTGCCTCTGTGTATGGGTGCGGAAAGCGATCGCGCAGGTTTTGCCAGATCTTGTAGTTGTTGGCGTGTTGGAGCAGCGCTGCTTTATCAGATATATGCCAGGGGCGCAGGCTGCAGTTGTGGCAGGAGAGGATCATGCTGATATAATTCAGGTAGTAAAATACATAGGGGCTTGCTAAAAGTAAAGAACAGACTTACCGCTTTCCGGGCCATATCAGCTTAATAAAAAACAGCATTAATACCAGGCTACCTTCATTGGCTGCAATACCGAAGCAACAGCTCAGTTATGCCAGACAGTAAGCGGGCTTGAATAAAATTTTTGTGCAGGCTGTAACATTTCTGCAACACCTGTATCAAAGCAGAAAAAAAAGCCCATGAAAAAGTCTATTCTTACCCTCGCCCTTTTATTGATTACAGCTTTTGCCTTTGCGCAATCTCAGTCAGCCATCAGGGTTGTGAAATCAGGAGCAGGAGATCCAATTTTATTTTTACCTGGATTTACCACGCCGGGAACTGTCTGGCAGGAAACCATCAGCAATCTTGATGTTAAAAAGCAAAGCCATGTTATTTCTTATGCAGGGTTCAATGGCATACAGCCCATCGATACGCCCTGGTATGCCACCATCAGGAAAGAGCTGCTGCAGTACATCGAAAAAGAAAATCTGACCAACCTAAGCATTGTAGGACATAGCATGGGCGGCAACCTGGCTGTAGATATTGCCGCAGCAGTACCTGGCAGGGTGCAGAAGCTAATCCTGGTAGATGCTATTCCCTGCATGCGGGAGCTGATGATGCCCGGTGTTGCAGCCTCACAAATACAGCACAACAGCCCGTACAATCAGCAGATGCTCCTGATGTCTGAGGATGGCCTTCGCAAAACTGCCGGCATGATGGCCGGTAACATGACCAACAGGCAGGATAAAATTGATCTACTCGTGCAGTGGTCGTTAGCGGCCGACCGGGAAACCTATGTGTATGGCTATACCGACCTGCTGAAGCTTGATTTACGGGAGGCACTGAAACAGGTAAAGGCCGAGACCCTGATTCTTGGAGCCTCTTACCCGGATGCAGCGCTGGTCATGAGCAATTTTGAAAAGCAGTATACGAACCTGCCTGTTAAAACCATTGCCCTGGCATCAGATAGTAAACATTTTATCATGTTCGATCAGCCGGAATGGTTCTTTGAAAAAGTTAATACCTTTCTGGCAAAATGAGTAGTACTGCAACCCTAAAGCCCCTGTTTGAATCTCTGCACCGGCAGTACCAGCCGGCGGTGCTGCAAATTTGCCTGGGCTTTATGAAAGGCGACCGGGATCTGGCAAAGGATCTCGCGCAGGAGGTTTTTATTAACATCTGGAATGCCCTCCCTAAGTTCAGGGGAGAATCAGCATACAAAACCTGGATTTACCGCATTACTGTTAATACCTGCCTGCTGCACATCAGAAATAACAAAGCCAAAAGTACGGTTCCGCTTTTTGATGTTCCCCATCCTGTGAGCTCGGGCACTGATGAAAAAGAAGAAGCGGAATATCGGGAGCTGTACCGGGCAATCGGTAAACTATCGGAGCTGGACAGGCTGATTATTATGATGGTTTTGGAGGAGCTTGAGTATGATGAGATCTCCGGAATTGTGGGGATCAATGCTGTAAACCTCCGGGTTAAAATACACCGGATTAAAAAACGACTCAGAGAATTAATAGTAAAGGAACAAGCACATGGATGAGCTTACCAATAAATGGAAGAAGGCGAAGGGCGCAGCCGCACTTCTGCCTCAGCCGGTAGAGCAGTTAATTGCTGCTGCCCGGGAGAAAAAAAAGAGCAACCTGTATTTCCATTATGGAAACATCATAATCCTGTCTATCACATTGGTGGGTATTTCGCTGTTTTTTTACTATGTGGCACCTTTCCGGGAGCTGCTTAGCAGAGCCGGCGTTGTACTGATGGTGGGCGGATTAATAATCCGTATTGTCATTGAAATCTTCAGTGTGCTAAAATCGCAGAAGATTCAGATGTTACATGATGCCTCCCGCACAACCAATGATACCCTGGCATTTTACCGCTTTCGCAAGACCATACACGGGCCTGTAACCATTACCATTGTAGGTTTGTACTGCTTAGGCTTTGTAATGCTGGGCCCTGAGTTTAGCAGGTACATAGCACTGGAGTGGATGATTTTGATGTACAGCTCATTTGTGCTGGGTGCCCTGCTGCTTATCTGGCAGATCAGAAAAGGAATACAAAAAGAAATGAGGATACTGTTAGAACTTGCTGAGCTAAAAAAGGAGATGCACCGAGAGGTGTAGCTGGTTAGCCAGATTTTTGCCTGCTGTCTGCTGATAGGCTAAGCAGCTGGCAGCTTAAAGGAATATTCATTGCTGATGCGGATTCTTCTTCTGCAGCCAAATACAGGAATTTTGCAGCGGTAGAGAAAGCAGCTTAGATAATGTTTAAACATACGTATGGCAGGTATTTAATCCTTTTTTAGCCCTGTTTACGACCTGATAGCTTTTTCAGATACAGGATTACGCTGCTGGTATTTCTTCAGCAGCGCTGGCACATGGTTTTAGTAATGCCTCAAATGCATTAACTTACCTCTTGAAACCATCTTTCTTGTATGAAGAAATCTATTTTCTATCCTTTTTTTCTGCTCTTGTTTTTAAGCCTGCTTGTGCCGGTGTCTGCTCAAAGAAAAAAGCAGGCAGCAGCAGCTCAGCTTGTTTATGATACTGCCCTGTACAATGGCCTGGAGTGGCGCCACCTGGGGCCCTACCGTGGCGGCCGTTCTGCAGCGGTAACGGGGGTGCCGGGCAAGCCCAACCTGTATTACTTTGGTGCTACCGGTGGTGGCGTTTGGCGTACCCAGGATGGCGGGCAAAGCTGGAAGAATATCTCCGACGGCTATTTTGGCGGATCGATCGGTGCTGTAACTGTTAGCGAGTGGGACCCCAATGTGATATATGTTGGAGGCGGTGAAAAAACCGTTCGGGGTAATGTATCTTACGGCTATGGCATGTGGAAATCGGTAGATGCCGGTAAAACCTGGAGAGCGGCAGGCCTGAAAGACTCACGCCATATCAGCCGCGTGCGGGTGCATCCTAAAAATCCGGATCTGGTGTATGCCGTCGTTATGGGCGATTTGTTTAAGCCCAGCCAGGAACGTGGTGTATACCGCAGCAAAGATGGCGGCCAGAGCTGGCAGCGCATTCTTTTTGCTAACGAAAATGCAGGAGCGGTAGACCTGGTCATGGACCCTACCAACCCACGCGTGCTCTATGCCAGCACCTGGCGCATTCGCCGCACGCCCTATAGCCTGGAGAGTGGCGGCGAAGGCTCCGATCTTTGGAAGAGCACCGATAGCGGCGATACCTGGAAAAAAATATCTGAAAATAAAGGCCTGCCAAAAGGCACCCGTGGAATTATCGGTGTAGCCGCTTCACCGGCACAACCAGACCGGGTGTGGGCGCTTATTGAACATGCCGAAGGAGGCGTTTTCCGCTCCGACGATGGTGGTGAAACCTGGCAAAAGCTTAATGACGACCGTGCCCTGCGCCAGCGGGCCTGGTACTACAGCCGCATCTATGCCGATCCAAAGGATCCGGAAGTGGTGTATGTGCTTAATGTAGACTACCATAAATCTACCGATGGTGGCAGAACCTATAAAGCATACGAATCGCCACACAGCGATCATCACGACCTATGGATTGCTCCTGAAGATCCCAGCCGCATGATTATTGCCGACGATGGGGGTGCCCAGGTAAGCTTTGATGGCGGCGAAAACTGGAGTACCTACCATAACCAGCCAACTGCACAGTTTTACCGCCTGGAAACCGACAACAGCTTCCCTTACCGCATCTACTCTGCGCAACAGGATAATACCACCATTCGCATACCGCACCGCACCAATGGAGGCGCTATTGAGGAGCGCGACTGGGAAATTACCGCCGGCAGCGAAAGCGCTCACCTGGCCGTAGATCCTGAAAATAATGATGTTGTGTATGGTGGCAGCTACGGCGGTTATTTGTCGCGCCTGAACCATGATACAAAAGAGGAGCATGCCATTAACGTATGGCCTGATAACCCAATGGGGCACGGTGCAGAAGGTATGAAGTACCGCTTTCAGTGGAACTTCCCCATCTTTTTTTCACCACACCAAAAAGACAAGCTATATGCAGCTTCTAACCACCTGCACACCACCAGGGATGGGGGCAAAAGCTGGGAAACCATTAGCCCGGATCTGACGCGAAACGATACAAGCAAGCTTGGTCCTTCTGGCGGTCCTATCACCAAAGACAATACGGGTGTTGAGTACTACGGTACCATTTTCGCTGCTACAGAATCGCCCTATGAAGCAGGTCTTATCTGGACTGGCTCTGATGACGGCCTGATTCATGTAAGCCGCGATGGTGGCAAAAACTGGCAGAATGTAACGCCTAAAAATATGCCGGAGTGGATGATGATCAACAGCATAGATCCTGATCCCTTTGTGAAGGGCGGAGCCTATGTGGCCGGTACCCTATACAAGAAAGGCGATTACCGCCCGTACCTCTACAAAACCAAAGATTACGGCAAAACCTGGACTAAGATCACCAATGGGATTGATGCCGGGCACTTTACCCGTGTAGTAAGGGCCGATCCAAAGCGGCAGGGACTGCTATATGCAGGTACGGAAACAGGTATGTATGTATCTTTTGATGATGGTGCCAGCTGGCAGCCCTTTCAGCAAAATCTGCCCATTGTGCCCATTACTGATCTGGCCGTTAAAAACGATAACCTTATTGCAGCCACCCAGGGGCGGAGTCTGTGGATCATTGATGATCTTACGCCGCTGCACCAGCTAAGCGATAAGGTAAAAGCGAATGCAGCTTATTTGTACCAGCCTATGCCCAGCTACCGCATGGATGGTGGTCAGGCTAAAAATCCGCGCAATGCCGGCACCAACCATCCTGGTGGTGTAATGGTGTACTACCACCTCAAAGAGCAGCCCGATACTGCCAGAGTGGTAAAGCTGGAGTTCCTGGAGCCCGATGGTACCCCTATCCGCACTTTTGCTACAAATGCAGAAGATAAAAAACTGCAGCTCAATGACCTGAAAAAAGGATTAAACCGTTTTGTGTGGGATATGCGTTACGAGGGTGCCAAAGATTTTGAGGGCATGGTGCTTTGGTGGGCAGGCCTGCAGGGACCAAAAGCTGCACCAGGCGAATACAAGGTGCGTATGACGGTAGGTGAGCAGGTGCAGGAGCAGCCTTTCCGTATTCTGGCCGATCCGCGCATCGGTGCCAGCCCCGAAGACTTGCAGGCACAGTTCGAATTTCTGAAATCAGTAACCGATAAAGTAACAGAATCGCATACTGCCATTGCTGATATTCGCAGCGTTCGCAAGCAGCTGGAAGGCCTGAAAACCCGGATAGGAGCCGATTCTGCCATGAAGGATGTGCTAGCGGCAGCCAAGGTACTGGATAAGAAAATGACAGAGGTAGAACAGGCCCTGTACCAGACCAAAAACCGCAGTGGTCAGGATCCGCTCAACTACCCCATCAGGCTTACCAATAAGCTGGCGCACTTAAATTCGCTGTATGGCATGAGCGATGGCCGTCCGCCAAAACAGGCATATGCATTTAAAGAAGAAGTAGTTACTGCTATTGATGCCGAACTTGCAAAGTGGCAGCAGCTCAAAACGCAGGAGCTAAGGGCATTTAATGAGCTGGTACGCCAAAAACAGGTAGATGCCGTTAAGCTAAGCGAAGGCGCTAAGCCTTAACTAAACAGACAAACAGTAAAAAAGATCCCCCGGCCATACACGCCAGGGGCTCTTTTTATAGTTATCGTTGCAATAAGGGGGACGCTCGCTGCTACCTACAAAAGCAACATTATTAATGCCCACCCTGGAACTGCACACCCTCGCAGTAGATTCTGCAAAAGCAAGCCTTAAAACATACAGATACTGTTCTCATAAAGCGTTCAACAGCATTTTACTGCAAGGGGAATTATTTATTGGGAAAGGGACACACCAGAAACAACTTATACCGGCTGCTATCTTTCAGCTTGTGGAAACATTTCTAATTTTGTAGCTTTCCTGTGGTAGGCTTATCTGGCCAGGTTCACAAATGTTAAAATAGAATTATCCCCTATTCCTGAATACTGGCAGGGGTGTCTTTCCCAAGGCCGAACAATTATTTCGTTTTCCGTGGGCCAGAATCTTATGATTTGTAGCAGCCCACTCCCATTATACTTATGAAGCGATTACGATACTACACACTTATGCTGCTGCTAATTGGCAGTACAGCTGCTTACTCACAAAAGGGTAAGAGCACCAGGCGCCAGGCTGCTGATTCAGAAAAGCCAGCACACCTAAAATCTGATACGTACCAGGCCCTGCAGTTCCGGGGTATTGGCCCGGCCGTTACCTCGGGGCGAATATCAGATTTTGCAGTACATCCTCAAAATCCGGATGTATATTATATAGCCTCCTCTTCGGGAGGGGTCTGGAAAACCGAAAACCATGGCACCACCTACACCCCCATATTTGATCAGCAGGGGAGCTATTCTATTGGCTGTGTGAGCCTGGATCCTGCCAACCCCAGCACCGTTTGGGTGGGTACCGGCGAAAACAACAACCAGCGCTCTGTTGGTTATGGCGATGGTGTTTACAAAAGCACCGATGGGGGGAAGAGCTGGGCTCATATGGGCCTGAAAAATTCCGAACATATTGCCAACGTTATTGTAGACCCCAGCAATAGCAATATTGTGTGGGTGGCAGCCTATGGTCCTGTATGGAGCGATGGGGGCGAAAGAGGCGTGTATAAATCAACCGATGGTGGGCAAACCTGGAACCAGGTAAAATTTGTGAGTCCTTACACCGGCTGTAACAGCCTTGTGATGGATCCGCGCGACCCGAATACACTTTACGCAGCCTTTCACCAGCGGCAGCGCAAGGTATTTACCTATATAGGCGGCGGCCCCGAATCGGCCCTTTATAAAACAACCGACGGTGGCCAGAACTGGACAAAGCTGGAGGGAGGCCTGCCCGGAGGCGACATTGGGCGTATTGGCATAGATGTATCTCCCGCTAACCCTGATGTGGTGTATGCCGTGGTAGAGGCACCAGATGATAAAGGCGGTATCTATCGCTCAGCAGACCGCGGACGTAGCTGGGAGCGCCGCAGTGGTGTTTTTACCAGTGGCAACTACTACCAGGAGCTTAATTGCGATCCGCTTGACGAGAACCGCATTTTTATTACCGATACCTGGTACAAAGTAAGCGACGATGGCGGCAAAACCGTACGCAACCTGGGTGAGCTGAACAAGCACATTGACAACCATGCCATCTGGATTGATCCGAAAAATACAGATCACCTGCTGGTGGGTAGCGACGGCGGTATTTATGAAACCTGGGATTTTGCCAAAACCTGGCACTTTAAGCCAAACCTGCCGGTAATTCAGTTTTACAAGGTTTCTACTGATAACGCAGCGCCTTTCTACGGCATCCATGGCGGTACGCAGGATAACCTTAGCCTGGGCGGCCCCAGCCGTACAACCAGCATAAATGGCATTACCAACGAAGACTGGTACATTACCTCTATTGGCGATGGTTTTGAAACACAGGTAGACCCGACAGATCCTAATATCATTTACGCCCAGAGTCAGCATGGTGGGCTGGTACGCTTTGATCGTCGCAGTGGCGAATACCTATACATTAAACCAATGGAGGGAGAGGGTGAAGCTGCCCTGCGCTGGAACTGGGACTCACCCCTTCTGATCTCGCAGCATCAGCCTACCCGCCTGTACATTGGCGCCAACAGGGTATACAGTACCGACGACCGTGGTAACTCCTGGAGACCCATCAGCCCCGACCTTAGCCGTGGTGTAGACCGTAACCGCCTGCAGGTAATGGGCCGGGTATGGAGTATAGATGCAATTGCTAAAAATGCCTCCACAGACATCTGGGGACAAACTACGACCATTGCCGAGAGTGCTCTGGACGAAAATCTGCTGTGGGTGGGTACCGATGATGGCCTGCTGCACCTGACCCGCGATGGCGGCAAGAACTGGACCAGGATCGATAACATAGCAGGCGCCCCCAGCCAGAGCTACGTGAACCAAGTGATAGCCTCACAATTTGATAAGAATGTAGCCTATGTAGCCTTTAACCACCACCGCTACGGCGATTTTAAGCCCTACCTGTTCAAAACCACCGATGGTGGCAAAAGCTGGAGAGCCTTACACGTCACCCTACCGGAGCGGGGCAGCGTGTATACCATTGCCGAAGATCATGTAGAACCTAACCTTTTGTTTTGTGGTACTGAGTTTGGGGTGTTCTACTCCAAGAATGGCGGTGCCGACTGGGTGCAGCTGAAGAGCGGGTTGCCAACCATTGCCGTGCGCGATATTGAAATACAGCGCAGGGAAAACGACCTGGTGCTGGGCACTTTTGGCCGTGGTTTTTATGTGCTGGATGATTATACCCCCCTGCGTAACCTGGATGCCAACAGCTTTAAGCAGGCGGCAGCCATTTTGCCTGTGAAGGATGCTTTGTTGTACGTAGAGCGTTATCCGATTGGTTTGCGTGATAAAGGCCATTTGGGCAGCAGCTATTTTATAGCGCCTAACCCTGCTTTTGGTGCAGTATTTACCTACTATGTACGTGATGAACTGCAAACCATTCGTCAGGAGCGCAGAGCCCGCGAAAAAGAAATAACAGGCCGGAAAGAAAGTGTGTATTACCCCAGCAATGACAGCCTGCGCCTGGAAGCTCAGCAGCCGGAGCCATTCCTGCTCTTTACCATTACCGATGCAACGGGTGCCGTGGTACGCCAGATGAAGGCACCGGCTAAGAAAGGGTTACAACGTATTAACTGGGACCTGCGCCACAATGTATCGGCACCGGTTACCAACCGTTATGTGCCAGCGCCAGATGAGCTGTTCGGCTCCGAAGAAAAAGGCCAGCTGGCTGTGCCGGGTGTATACAATGTAGCACTAAACAAATACGAAAACGGGCAGCTAACACCACTGACAGAACCTGTTTCCTTTACCGTAAAAGCCCTGAATCAGGCAACCTTCCAGACCCAAAACTGGGATGAGTACAGGCAGTTTACAGAAAACATTGCTCGTCTGAACAGGGCAGTAAGTGCTGCTAATAATATACAGACAGAGCTTGCCCGTAACCTGAATTATATGCAGACGGCCGTTCTGGAAATGTCAGCTTCATCTACAGAAGCGCTAAAACAGATCTACGATTTGCAACGCCGCCTGTACCAGGTTAAGATGGCATTGGTGGGAGATCAGGAGCTGGCCCGCCATCAGTTTGAAACAGCGCCTTCCATCAGTGAACGTACCGGTGTGCTGCAGTATGGCATGTGGACCACCACCTCGGCTCCGCCAGAAACCTACCGGGAATCATACCAAATCGCTGCCCGGCAGCTGGGGCCTGTGCTCGTCCAGCTAAAAGAGATTGCAGACCAGTCTGCAGCGCTGCAGCAAAAGCTTGAAATTGCCGGAGCCCCTTACACCCCGGGCCGCTGGCCGGAGTGGTCAGGTGAGTAATGTATGATAGCCCAAAAAAAAAAAGCGCTGCCAGATCATGGTAGCGCTTTTTTTTTTTATTGCTTAATGTTACAGAACTGCTTTTTTACATATGCAGCGCCCTGTTATCCGTTGCGGCAAGGCAGGCTTCTTTGATGGCTTCGGTGAAGGTAGGATGGGCGTGGCTCATGCGCGAAATATCTTCGGCAGAAGCACGGAACTCCATGGCTACCACAGCCTCGGCAATCATATCGGCAGCACGTGGGCCAATCATGTGCACGCCAAGTACCTCGTCTGTTTCCTTATCGGCCAGCACTTTTACAAAACCATCGGTATCCATAGAGGCACGTGCACGTCCGGAAGCTTTAAAAGAGAAGCTGCCCGACTTAAACTCGCGGCCCATTTCCTTCAGCTGCTCTTCGGTATAGCCAACACCGGCAACTTCCGGCCAGGTGTAGACAACACCCGGAATCAGGTTGTAGTTGATGTGCGGCTTTTGGCCTACAATGCTCTCGGCTACAAAAACACCTTCTTCTTCGGCTTTATGGGCCAGCATAGCGCCTTTTACCACATCGCCAATGGCATAGATGCCTTCAACGTTGGTGCGCAGGTGGTCGTCTACTTCTACACGACCACGGTTGTCAAGCTTTACACCGGCGTTTTCCAGGCCAAGGCCTTTGGTGTATGGCGCACGGCCTACAGACACCAGGCAGTAATCGCCAACGATTTCCACCTGCTCGCCTTTTTTATTTTCGGCACGTACAATTACCTCGTTGCCCCTGCGCTCTACGCCGGTAACTTTAGTGCTAAGCTTAAAGTCGAAGCCATGCAGCTTTTTAAGCACCCGTTGCAGCTCTTTGCTAAGGGCGCCATCCATACCAGGAATAATGCGGTCCAGGAACTCCACAACAGTTACTTTGGCACCCAGGCGGCCATACACAGAACCCAGCTCCATACCAATCACACCACCACCAATCACAATCATGTGCTTGGGTACTTCCTGCAGTTCCAGGGCTTCGGTGCTGGTGATAACACGCTCTTTATCAAGCTGAATAAAAGGGAGTGCCGTAGGCTTAGAGCCGGTAGCAATAATGGTGTTCTTGGTCTGGAAGGTCTCCTCCTGGCCATCGCCACCGGTTACTTTTATGGTGTTCTTGTCTACAAAAGAACCCATGCCAGTCTTTACATCGATCTTGTTTTTCTTCATCAGGTAATCGATGCCGGCCACAGTCTGCTTTACCACATCACGCTTGCGTGAGATCATCTGTGGCAGGTTTACCTGCAGGTTGCTCAGCTCAATACCATGCTCTTTAAAAGTATGGCTGGCGTTGTGGAAATGCTCTGAAGAATCGAGCAGGGCTTTGCTGGGAATACAGCCTACATTAAGGCAGGTGCCGCCCAGTGAAGTATATTTTTCTACGAGTGCGGTTTTGAGCCCCAGCTGCGCGCAGCGAATGGCTGCTACATATCCGCCAGGTCCCGAACCGATTACGGTTACATCGTATTGCATTTTCTATAGTTTTAGCAATCTGTATATATAGTATATGGTATAAGGTATATGGTACAATGACTAAGGAAGGCTTTGTTTGAAGCGTATAATCTTATTTGTCAGTACAGTAATTTTCTGCTGTAGTTCTTCCAAAAATTTACTTTCTACATAAGATAGCCTGGAGGCAATGATAAGCTGTGTCTCTACTTCAAATAGTGAACCAAGTGCAATACCAAGAAAGTTATCAAAATCTTTACTGGTATTTCTTCCAGCACCTTCAGCAATGTTAGAAGATACTGATACTGCACTCCGGGTAATTTGAGAAACCAGGCCGTAGCGTTCTTCTTTTTGGAAAGCATCACTTACCTGATATATTTTCACTGCCAGATCAACAGCCCGTTGCCATATTTCAAGCTTCTTATACTGATGCATCTATATCATGCAGTCTATATACAATATACCATATACTTTGTACAATCTATTAAACGCCTAGTAGTAAGCGGGTTGGATCTTCCAGCAGTTGTTTTACGCGCACCAGGAAGCTTACAGACTCGCGGCCATCGATGATGCGGTGGTCGTAGCTTAGGGCAACGTACATGATGGGGCGGATTACAATTTCGCCATTCTCCACTACCGGACGCTCCACAATATTATGCATGCCTAAAATGGCACTTTGCGGGGCGTTGATGATAGGGGTTGACATCATGCTGCCAAACACACCACCATTGGTGATGGTAAAAGTGCCGCCCTGCATCTCTTCGATGCTAAGCTTGCCATCACGTGCTTTCTTCGCCAGGCTGATGATCTCCTTCTCGATTTCGTGGAAGTTCATGCTTTCGGCATTGCGCACCACTGGTACTACCAAGCCTTTAGGGCTCGATACGGCGATAGAAACATCAACAAAGTTATTATATACAATTTCGTTGCCATCGATCTGCGCGTTAACAGCAGGCCATTCCTGCAGCGCCACGCATACTGCTTTGGTGAAGAAGCTCATGAAGCCAAGGCCTACCTCGTACTTCTCTTTAAACTGCTCTTTGTATTTGCTGCGGATATCCATAATAGGCTTCATGTTCACCTCGTTGAAGGTGGTGAGCATGGCCGTTTCGTTTTTAACACTTACCAGACGGCGGCTGATGGTTTTACGCAGGGAGCTCATGCGCTCGCGGCTCTGCTCGCGGTTGCCGCCAGCCGATGCAGTTTGTGCAGGTTTTTGCTCCTGAGAAGCAGTCTGCTGCTGTTGAGGAGCAGCACTTTGTTGCTGCTTCTGCCCACCGGCCTGTGCATTCTGTGCGTCTTCCTTCGTAATGCGGCCTCCTACGCCTGTGCCTTTTACGGCTTCGGCAGCAATACCTTTTTCAGATAGTATTTTACCAGCTGCAGGAGAGGGGTGTCCGGCTGCGTAACCAGCTGCCTGTCCCTGATCTGAGCTTTGTGCAGTGGCCTGTGTTTTACCGTCATTGCCATGGCTGCCATAGCCTGCCTTATCTGTAGCCGGCTGGGAACCTCCAGTGCCCTGTGCGACTCCGGCTCCCGCTCCTGCTTCTATCTGGCAGATCAGTGCACCAATCTGCAGGGTATCGCCTTCCTGTGCTTTGATGCGGAGTACACCGCTGGCTTCGGCTGGCAGTTCAAAAGTGGCTTTATCAGACTCAATTTCGGCAATTACCTCATCGAGCTGTACGGTATCACCATCTTCTTTCAGCCACTGGCCTATGGTTATCTCGGTAATAGATTCGCCAACGGTTGGCACTACCATGTCTACCAACTGACCGGAACCGGCCGCGCCGCTGCCTGAACCGCTGCTAGCAGCCCCGACTGTATTTCCGCCAGAGGGGGCTCCTCCTGTATTACCGCTGAACTGACCGGCTGTTCTGGTTTGCTCGCCTGCGTCAAGATCGCCCACTTTAGGGGCATCTTGTTTAGCCTCGGCTTTAGCAGCTCCGGAACCACCGCCTGATGCTGCGTTTCCATCTTCAATCACACACACTACCTCCCCGATGGGCACTGTCTGGCCTTCTGCCACCTTGATGCGCAATATCCCGGCCTGTACGGCAGCAAGCTCAAAAGTTGCTTTATCAGATTCCAGTTCGGCAATGTTCTCGTCAAGTTCAACGTAATCGCCGTCGTTTTTAAACCACTGGCCTATGGTGACTTCCGAGATGGATTCGCCCACCGTGGGCACTTTTACTTCTATACTCATAGTATTATAGGTAGTCTCTGTCTTCTAAAAAATTGATCCTGCTTATTTAGCCTTTTGTTTCCTTTGGTCTGGTTCTGCCTGCGTAACCGGTGAATCGCCACTGGCGGGTAGTGCAGGTGCCTGCTCTACGGCAAAGGCACGATTTACCAGCTCTGCCTGCTCTTTGTTATGTATTTTATAATAACCAGTAGCAGGAGAAGCACTTGCTTTACGGCCAATAAACTTAACCTGACGCAGATAAACACGCAGAATAAAGTTCCAGGCACCCATGTTGGCAGGCTCTTCCTGTACCCAGTATACTTCGGCATTGGGGTAGTTGCTTGCCAGCTCTGCCTCAATTGCTTTTTCAGGGAAAGGATACAGCTGCTCAACGCGAATGATGGCTACATCAGTACGCTTTTCTTCTTCCTGGCGCTCCAGCAGGTCGTAGTAAACTTTGCCAGAGCAAAGGAGTACTCGCTTCACGTTTTCTCCCCGTACATTGGTATCCGGCAGAATTTCCTGAAAGCGGCCTTCGGTAAGCGCGCTCATAGGGCTTACCACCCGCGGATGGCGCAGCAGCGATTTAGGCGACATTACCACCAGCGGCTTGCGGAATGGCCATGCCAGCTGACGGCGCATCAGGTGGAAGAAGTTAGCCGGATCTGTAATGTTGGCTACAATAATGTTGTACTCGGCGGCAAGTTGCAGGAAACGTTCAGGACGGGCATTGGAGTGCTCAGGTCCCTGGCCTTCATAACCATGTGGCAACAGGAGCACCAGGCCGTTCATGCGCTGCCACTTGCTTTCGCTCGGGGTCAGGAACTGGTCAATCATAACCTGGGCACCATTGGCAAAGTCGCCAAACTGGGCTTCCCAGATTACCAGTGCGTTAGGGTTGGCCATGGCATAGCCAAACTCAAAGCCCATAGCACCATACTCACTGAGCAGCGAGTTATAGATTCTGAAAGGCTGCGAGTTACCTTCGCTGATGTGGTTTAGGCTGTTATAAGCCTGTCCGGTTTTAGCATCGTGCAGTACGGCGTGGCGGTGCGAGAAAGTACCCCGCTCCACATCCTGGCCTACCAGGCGAACCATATTGCCCTCTTCCAGCAGCGATCCGTAGGCAAGGAGTTCTGCCCCGGCCCAGTTCACTACTTTTTCCTGGAAGAACATCTCCTGGCGCTGGCTTAAAGCTTTTTCGATCTGTTTGATGGGGCGGAAGCCCTGAGGAACTTTTACCAGTGCCTCTGCTACTTTATGCAGCGCATCCAGAGAAACACCTGTTTCCGGCGACTGGTCAAAATCTTCGGGTTTGGAGCGGCGCAGGTTGTGCCACGCCTGCTCCAGCTCCTGGTACTGGTAAGGGAGCGGCTTTTGCTTCACCATGTCCAGGCGGTCCTGCAACAGCTGGCGGAACTCTTCGTCCATTTTCTGGGCAAGCTGTGCATCTACATCACCACGTTCCAGCAGGCGCTTGTTGTAATACTCACGCGGGTTAGCATGTTTGCTGATGATGTTATAGAGCTGCGGCTGTGTGAATTTAGGCTCGTCGCTCTCGTTATGGCCATGGCGGCGGTAGCACACCATGTCGATGAAAATATCATTATTGAACTTCTGACGATACTCTACCGCCAGCTTCATGCAGAATACTACAGCTTCAGGATCGTCGCCATTTACGTGCAGCACAGGTGCATCCACTACTTTGGCAACATCGGTAGAATAGATGCTGGAGCGGGCATCATCATAATCAGTGGTAAAACCAACCTGGTTGTTGATCACAAAGTGAATGGTACCGCCGGTGGTGTAAGCCTTAAGCTTGCTCATCTGAATAAGCTCATACACAATACCCTGTCCGGCCACGGCAGCATCGCCATGGATGAGGATGGGCAGCATGCTATCCACATCGTTATTGTACTGCCAGTCAATTTTGGCACGGGTAAAGCCTTCTACTACGGGGTCTACTGCTTCCAGGTGCGAAGGGTTCGGGGCCAGTTTCAGGTTAACAACATCGTTACCAACATTAATCTGGCTGCTGTAGCCCATGTGGTACTTCACGTCGCCATCGCCCATGGTAAGGTCAACATCGTAGCCGCCTTCAAATTCATTGAAGATCTGCTCATAGGTTTTGCCCATGATGTTGGCCAGTACGTTCAGGCGGCCGCGGTGCGCCATACCAATTACTACCTCTTTCACACCCAGCTTGCCGGCATGCGAAATGGCAGCATCCAGTGCCGGAATGGTGCTCTCGCCACCCTCCAGGGAGAAGCGTTTCTGGCCCAGGTATTTGGTATGTAAAAAGTTTTCGAATACCACTGCTTCGTTCAGCTTCCGCAGGATCTGCTTTTTCTCTTCCAGCGGCGGGTTAAACTTCAGCGCTTCTGATTCGGCTTTGTTTTTAAACCACTCCATCATATCCGGGTCGCGGATGTACATGTACTCAAAACCCACAGTGCCCATGTAGATCCAGTGGAGGGCATCTATGATTTTTTTGAGTGTGGCACGTCCTATGCCTATTTCCTTGCCGGCATCAAACTCCTGCTCCAGATCGGCTTCGGTAAGGCCAAAGTCAGAAATATCGAGGTATGCTTTATGGTCGCGGCGCTTGCGCACCGGGTTGGTGTTACTTTTCAGGTGTCCGCGGCTGCGGTATGCGTGTATAAGCTGGCTAACGTTTAGCTCCTTTGCATTGCCGCCAGAGATGCTGGGTGCAGCTGCAGCTGGTTTATCGGCTACGTTTGCAGCTTCAGCTGTGTAAGCTTTCCCATTGCTTTGTGTAGATGCTGCTCCATTAGAAGCAGTATCGCCCGGAAGGGTAGGGTAAAATTTCTGTGCAAATTCAAACCCTTCGAAAAATTTTTGCCAGGTAAGATCCACTGAATTTGGATCTGCCTTGTATGCCTTGTACAATTCTTCAATGTAATTGCCATGGGCATTGGCTATGTAACTGTATTTATCCATTAATAAATAAACGTTTGCGCAAATGTACTTAAGATGCGCGAGTTATAATAATTGTATATTCGCTTACACGAATATTGCATATTTTCCTGTTACGTAAGTTTGGGTCACAATATAGTAAGGCTAAAAAGAAAAAACTGTTTTCAAAATAGTTAATGTTTAATGCCCAAATGGTAAAGGACTGATGTTGTGAAACTACCGGATTTTTTTCTATCTTTGCAGCCTGTTCAAAGCGGACGTGTTCCGCAGCTGAATTTATACTATATTATAATATGGCAGTTCGTATTCGTCTGGCCCGCAGAGGCCGCAAAAAACGCGCAATGTACGATGTAGTCGTTGCCGATGCTAGAGCACCACGTGATGGTCGCTTTATCGAGAAAATTGGTGTTTACAATCCTAACACCAACCCTGCTACAATAGATATCAACACCGACAAGGCGTTTGATTGGGTAATGAAAGGTGCACAACCTTCTGATACCGTTGCAGCAATGCTGAAATACCGTGGTATTCTGCTTCGTAAGCACCTGCAAATTGGTGTAAACAAAGGAGCCATCACTCAGGAGGCTGCGGACAAGCAACTGGAAGAGTGGTTGAGCGCCAAACAAGGCAAGATCCAGGGTAAGTCAGAGCAGATCGCTTCTGAGCGTGAAGCTGCTGCCAAGGCTCGCCTTGAGGCTGAAACCAAAGTGAAAGAAGCTCGTGCAGAAGCCATCCGCAAAAGAGAAGAAGAGGCTATGGCTGCTGCTAATGCAGATGCAGCTGAAATTGAGGATGCCGGCGATGTAGTATCTGAAGGTACAGAAGAACCTTCTGCAGAATAAACCGGCATGCGTAAAGAAGACTGTTACCAGCTTGGTATCATTCAAAGGCCACACGGCCTGAAGGGTGAAGTAGCAGTTTTTCTGGACGTAGACGATCCTTCTGGATATACAGCATTGGAATCAGTGTTCGTCGATCAGGACGGACAACTGATTCCTTTTTTTATTGAGGAGCTTCAGATAGGTTCACAGAAAAACATCTTCAAGTTTGAGGAAGTGGACAGCTATGAGGATGCTGCAGAACTGAGTGGCCTGGATCTTTACCTGCCGCTAAGTGCTTTGCCTCCGCTGGAGGGTAATACTTTTTACTACCATGAAATTGTGGGTTTTACCCTGGTGGACAAGGAAAGTGGTCCGGTGGGTGTAATCCGTGAGGTGATAAGCGGTATGCAGGATCTGCTGGTGGTAGACCGGCAGGAAATAGAAATACTGGTGCCTCTTCACGACGAGCTTATTGATCGTGTAGACAGGGAGCAGCAGGAGCTGCACATGCAGTTGCCCGAAGGCTTGCTGGATGTTTACCTGAATCCAAACAATACTCCGGATGATGCGGATTGATATCATAACAGTGCTTCCCCGCCTGCTCGATAGTCCTTTTTCGCATTCTATATTAAAAAGAGCACAGGATAAGGGCCTGGTAGAGGTGGTGGTGCATGACCTGCGCGACTACAGTACCAACAAGCAAAAATCTGTTGATGATTATGCCTATGGCGGTGGTGCCGGCATGGTGCTGCAGATTGAGCCTGTTGCCCGCTGCATAGAGCATCTGCAGGCGCAGCGCAGCTATAACGAAACTATTTACATGAGCCCTGATGGCGTAACGCTCAACCAGGGCATGGCCAATGAGCTAAGCCTGAAGCAAAACCTGATGATTCTCTGTGGTCATTACAAAGGGGTGGATGAGCGGGTACGGCAGCATTTCATCAGCCGTGAAATCAGTATTGGCGATTATGTATTAAGCGGTGGCGAGCTGGCTGCAGCAGTGCTGGCAGATAGTATTATTCGTTTGCTGCCGGGCGTGCTCAATGACGAAACCTCTGCACTCTCTGATTCTTTTCAGGATGGCCTGCTGGCACCGCCCGTTTATAGCCGGCCTGCAGACTTCAGGGGCTGGAAGGTGCCGGAAGTGTTATTGAGCGGTCACGAAGGTAAAATAGAAGCCTGGCGTCATCAGCAGGCAGTAGAGCGTACACAGCAGCGCAGGCCGGATCTGTTTAGCAGCGATCCGCAGTCCGGCGGTCCGGAGTCCGGCGATCCGCAGTCTGGCGATCAGTAGAAGTTTGGTGGCCGGGAGTCGTGAGATTACGGGTCGGTTAAGCATAAATGAAAGCTCTCGGGAGACAGCCTTTCAGCATCTGGATTCTTTAGGCAAACGCAGCTTTTGCAGTAGCAGGGGTGTGTGGGTAACAAAAAGATCTGGCGCTTTGGCTTGGCAAAAGCAGTTTTTGGCTGCTATGTTAAGGTACAAAGCAGCGACTGGTATAAAATTTTAGAGAGCAGCACTGTATAAAAGAAAAAAATTCTTATATTTGCGATTCCTTTTACGGAGGCAGAAAAAAATAGCGTTATGAGCGAGCTTATAAAATTTGTAGAGAAGGAATACCAGGAAGCACGCGCGAAGTTTCCTTCTTTTAAATCAGGCGATACAGTAAATGTACACGTAAAGATCCGCGAGGGTAACAAAGAGCGTATCCAGCAGTTCCAGGGAACTGTAATTCAGCGGAAAAATGCAGGTACTAACGGTGAAACATTCACTGTACGCAAAGTATCTAACAGTGTTGGTGTAGAGCGTATATTTCCAATCCTATCGCCAAACCTCGAGAAAATCGAGCTGGTGCGTAGGGGTAGAGTAAGAAGAGCTCGCCTGTACTACCTGCGTGGTCGTCAGGGTAAAGCTGCCAGAATCAAAGAACTGGTATAAGCATCTTCTGCATAAAACATTCAAGGGCCTCCTGTTATCACAGGAGGCTTTTTGTTTTTAGTCAAAAAACGTGCGTCACTTTGGCAGCTGTCTGACGAAATAATAGTCTGCTCTGCAGGGCTGGCTGTTCTGTTTTATTATCTTTGTAGCTGTGGTTTTATTACCTTCGTAGTGATAATACCCATTCGGCAAAAATAGCTTTGGCAGTTAGGCAGCCAAAGCGGGTTTAGAACATTCAATATGTCAACACTGCATTTCTACAAATACCAGGGTACCGGCAACGATTTTGTCATGATCGATAACCGGCAGGAGGTTTTTGATAAAGAAAACCTGGCGCTTGTTCGGCAGTTGTGCCACCGCCGTTATGGTATTGGGGCCGATGGCCTCATCCTCATCGAAAACAGCCCGGAGTCTGATTTTGAAATGATCTACTTCAATTCAGATGGCTCTAAAAGCTTTTGTGGAAATGGCGGCCGCTGCGCTGTTTTCTTTGCGCGTTTCCTGGGTATTGTAAATGATAATGCCGAATTCAGGGCCATTGATGGTTTCCACGAAGCCTATATGCTCAATGACCAGGTGTACCTGCGCATGCGCAATGTAGATAGTGTGGAGCAGTTCGAGGAGGATATGTTCATCAACACAGGCTCGCCGCACTACATCCGTTTTGTAAAGGAGCTGGCCGATATGAACGTAGTGGAGGAGGGCAGGAAGATCAGGAATTCGGAGCTTTACAAAGCCGAAGGAACCAACGTTAACTTTGCCGAACCTACCCGTGAAGGCAAGCTTTATGTTCGTACCTATGAGCGTGGGGTAGAGGATGAAACCCTTTCCTGTGGTACAGGCGTAACGGCTGTAGCCCTGGCAAGTACCTACCTGGGCTATGCCTCGCCAGTGAAGCTGGTAACACCCGGCGGACAACTGCAGGTAGCGTTCAAAACAAAAGGAAGCGACCAGTTTACCGATATTTATCTGTCGGGACCGGTTACACCTGTGTACAAAGGTGAAATTTCTATATGACAGGCTGGCAGGTGCACCATTTGCCTGCAGCCTTTGTTAATAATAAGGTACAATTTTTGTTGATTACCTGAATCGTGGCTTAAAGCATGTTTAAACTTAATCCTGCGCATGGTGCAAACGCATTGCATTAGCATGGGCCAAAGTAAAATTCAAACAAGCACTAGGGCTGCAGGGTGATTATAAGAAAAAGCTTGTAAATTTATCGGGAGATTGACGTTCGCATGTTAGATTTTATAACGAAAGGCATACAAAAACTGGTTGGCAGTAAATCGGAGCGGGATGTAAAGTCCGTAATGCCCCTGGTTAACCAAGTCATAGGAGAATACGAGAAGCTTGCTTCTTTATCCGACGATGAGCTGCGCAACCGTACTAAAGAAATACAAAGCAGCATCGATAGCAGTTTGCGTTCTATTGATGATCAGCTGGCGGCGCTGCATAAGCAGGTGGCCGACCAGCCCGATCTGGATATAGACCAGAAAGAGGCGCTGTTTAACCGTATAGATAAGCTGGAGACTGAGCGCAATACTGAGCTGGAAAAAGTGCTGCTGGAGGTATTACCACAGGCTTTTGCAGTAGTGCGTGAAACAGCCCGCCGCTGGAAGGAAAACGGACAGCTGGTGGTAACAGCCACCCAGTACGACCACGAATATGCTGCCCGGCACGAACATGTGACCATAGAAGGCAATAATGCCATCTGGAAGGGCGAGTGGAACGCTGCTGGCAATAAAATTAAATGGGATATGCTGCACTACGATGTGCAGCTGATTGGCGGCATTGTGCTGCACCAGGGTAAAATAGCAGAGATGGCAACCGGTGAAGGTAAAACACTGGTAGCAACGCTGCCTGCGTTTCTGAATGCCCTTGCCCGCCGTGGTGTACACGTGGTAACGGTAAACGATTACCTTGCAAAACGCGACTCCGAATGGATGGGGCCGCTCTTTAACTTTCACTGGCTCACCTGCGATTGTATCGATAAACATCAGCCTAACAGTGAGGCCCGCCGCAATGCCTACCGTGCCGATATTACCTATGGCACCAACAACGAATTTGGCTTTGACTATCTGCGTGATAACATGGCCCGCAGCCCTGAAGACCTGGTGCAGCGCAAGCATCATTATGCCATGGTCGATGAGGTTGACTCCGTACTGGTTGACGAAGCCCGTACACCACTTATCATCTCCGGCCCGGTGCCCCGTGGCGATGAACACGAATTTTATGACCTGAAGCCCCGTGTAAGTAAACTGGTGGAAGCACAGCGTAAGCTGGTTACCGGTTTGTTACAGGAGGCAAAAAAAGGTCTTAGTACAAATATTAAGGATGAAGACGCAGGCCTTGCACTTTTCCGTGCCTACAGAGGCATGCCCAAGTACAAACCACTTATTAAATTCCTTAGTGAACCGGGCATCCGCCAGGCACTGCAAAAGGTAGAGAACTTCTACCTGGCAGATAACCAGAAGCAGATGCCGCAGGCCGATAAGGTGCTCTTCTTTACCATCGACGAAAAGCATAATACCATTGAGCTTACAGAACAGGGCATCGACCTGATTACAGGAGATGGTGAAGATCCGAAGTTCTTCATCATGCCTGATATTGGTACTGAAATTGCCAGACTGGAGCACGACCCAAACATCAGCGACGAAGATAAGCTTCAGCGCAAAGATGTGCTGATTAAGGACTACGCCACCAAATCGCAGCGTATCCACACCATTAACCAGCTGCTGAAAGCCTATACGCTGTTTGAACGTGATACTGAATACATCATTCAGGAAGGTAAGATTAAAATTGTAGATGAGCAGACTGGTCGTGTGATGGATGGCCGCCGTTATTCCGATGGTTTGCACCAGGCTATTGAGGCGAAAGAAAGTGTAAAGGTAGAAGATGCTACCCAAACCTACGCCACCATTACCCTGCAGAACTACTTCCGGATGTATCACAAGCTGGCCGGTATGACCGGTACTGCAGAAACGGAAGCAGGCGAGTTATGGGATATCTATAAACTGGATGTGGTGGTAATTCCTACCAACCGCCCTATTGTGCGCGACGACCGCGAAGACCTGGTGTACAAAACCACGCGCGAGAAATTTAACGCCGTAGCACAGGAAATTGAGCAACTGCGTAATGCAGGCCGACCGGTACTGGTAGGTACTACTTCCGTAGAAATATCTGAGGTATTGAGCCGTATGCTCAAGATCCGCAACATACCGCACCAGGTGCTGAACGCCAAGCAGCACCAGCGCGAGGCCGAGGTTGTTGCCGAAGCCGGTAAGTCTGGTACCGTTACCATTGCCACCAACATGGCAGGTCGTGGTACCGACATTAAGCTGTCGCCGGAGTCGAAGGCGGCAGGTGGTTTGGCTATTGTGGGTACAGAACGCCACGAATCACGTCGTGTTGACCGCCAGCTGCGGGGCCGTTCCGGCCGCCAGGGCGACCCGGGTACTACGCAGTTCTTTGTTTCGCTGGAAGATAACCTGATGCGCCTTTTCGGTTCCGACCGCATTGCCCGCCTGATGGACCGCATGGGCTATGAGGAAGGTGAGGTTATTCAGCACTCCATGATCACAAAATCTATTGAGCGTGCACAGAAAAAGGTAGAAGAAAACAACTTCTCTATCCGTAAGCGCCTGCTGGAGTACGATAACGTAATGAACTCACAGCGTGAGGTAATTTACCGCCGTCGTAAAAACGCCTTGTATGGCGAGCGTCTGCAGCTGGATATCATGAACATGCTCTACCAGGTTGCCGAAGACCTGGTGCAGAATGCCAAGGGTGCCGACGATTACGACATCCTGCGCCTGAACGTGCTTAGTATTCTGGGCTTTGACTACAGCCTGGATGAGGCTGCCTTCCGCAAGGGCAATGTAGAGACGCTTTCTAATAATCTTTATCACAGTGCATACGATCACTACAATAAAAAGAACAACAACATTGCCCAGCAGGCCAGCCCAATTATTAAGCAGGTGCATGATGAGCGCGGTGCGGTAGTTAAAAATATAGTAGTACCTTTTACTGATGGCAAGCGTCAGATAGCAGTAGAATCAAGCCTGGAAAGAAACCTGGAGACCAATTGCAGGGAGCTGATCCTTTCTATGGAGAAGTCAATAACGCTATCGATCATTGACATGCTCTGGAAAGATCACCTGCGCGATATGGACGACCTGAAGCAGTCGGTACAGAACGCAGTTTACGAGCAGAAAGACCCGCTGTTGATCTACAAATTCGAGGCATTTGAGCTCTTTAAGCGCTTTATTGGCCGCGTAAACGAGGAAACCATCAGCTTCCTGATCAAGGCTAACCTGCCAATGAGAGACCCTGATATGGTACAGGAGGCCGCACAGCTACAACGCATACGCCAGCAACAGCAGCGTTTACGGGAGAGCAAGGAAGATTCCGAGTCCCTGGTAAGCGGTGGTCAGGGCGTGCCCCAGGCTCAGCAGGAAACTGCGCAAAAAGTAGCGCCTGTTCCGGTTAGGTCTACCAAAGTAGCTGGCCGTAACGACAGGGTGAGCGTGCAGTATGCCGATGGTAGCATCAAGAAGAATGTTAAGTTCAAGATCGTAGAGGAAGATATCAAAGCCAGCCGCTGCGTAATCATTGACTCAGAAGATTAATACTGAAGATTAAAATAGATAAAAACCGCAGATTTCCTGCGGTTTTTATTTCTGGAAGCTAACCCTGTGGAGATAATTGCGCTATAATAATAGCAGTATCCTATGTATTAGCCTCCAGAATTGTTTCGTTATGAAAAACACAAGCATGCGCAAACGCAACTATATGATATGGTTTATGATGCTGGGCCTGTATTTTAGCTGTGCAGGTCCGGGACAGTCGCCGCAGCGGGCCGAGACTCAGTATTCAGAAGATCTTTCTGCACTACGGCGTAGCCAGGATTATAAGCTTACAGAACCTGATGGTGCTACTGCTACACCACGTCCCCGACCAGAGCAGTCACAGTACCCCTCTTCTGGTGCCGTTACGGCTAGCCAGGATGTAACCAGGCAGCTGGAAACGCTGCTGGCACAGTCGGCAGAGCGTAATAAGGAAATTAAAACACTTCCCGGCTTTACTGTTCAGGTGTACCTGGGCACCAGCCGTGATGGAGCAGAAAGAGCCAAGCGGCAGGTATATAATGCTGTACCAGAGGCACGGCCGGAGGTTAAGTTTGTGCAACCCAACTACAGGGTAATTGTGGGCCGTTTTGTCGATAGAATGGAGGCACAGTCTACTTATGCATCTCTTAAAAAGGAATTTCCAAACGCACTTGTTATTCCTGACAGGATACAGATCAATGAGTAAGTCTGCTTAGTGGCAGGCAGCGTACATAATTAATTTTTTTTATATGGAGTTACTGGAGCGCGTTAAAGTGCTGGCAGCACAGTATGAGCAGGATCTTGTGGCCAACCGCAGGCACTTGCACGCAAATCCGGAACTGTCGTTTCAGGAGTATCAAACGGCAGCTTTTATTCAGGAACGTTTAAAAAGCTGGGGCATACCTTTTAAGGCACCTGTGGCAGGCACTGGCGTAGTAGGCACTATTGAGGGTAGAAACCCGCAGAAGAAAGTATTTGCCCTCAGGGCCGATATGGATGCTTTGCCCATTCTGGAGGCGAATGATGTTCCGTACAAGTCTAAAAATGATGGAGTGATGCATGCCTGCGGGCACGATGTGCACACCACCTCCCTATTGGGTGCTGCCCGTATCCTAAACGAACTAAAAGATTCTTTTGAAGGTACCGTACGGCTGATCTTTCAGCCGGGAGAAGAGCTACTGCCTGGGGGAGCGTCCCTGATGATCAAGGAAGGGGTTCTGAAGAATCCGGAGCCTGCTGCCATTGTGGGTCAGCACGTAATGCCGCTGATTCCTGCAGGAAAGGTTGGCTTCCGGGAAGGGATGTACATGGCCTCTACAGATGAGCTGTATGTTACTGTAAAAGGGAAGGGCGGCCATGCGGCCATGCCAGAGCAAAACATAGACCCTGTGCTCATCACCGCCCATATATTGGTTGCCCTGCAGCAGATCGTTAGCAGGGTTGCCAACCCTAAAGTACCCACTGTACTATCGTTTGGTAAAATAATAGCCAATGGTGCTACTAATGTAATTCCTAATGAGGTGCACATAGAAGGCACCTTCCGCACCATGGACGAAGCATGGCGGGCAGAGGCGCATAAGCGCATGAAAAAAATGGCAGAAAGTATTGCAGAAGGCATGGGCGGCGAGTGCGATTTTGATATTCAGAAGGGCTATCCTTACCTGGAGAACGATCCGGAGCTCACACGCCAGGCGCGCGCTGCAGCTGTAGAATACCTGGGAGAAGAAAATGTAGTAGACCTTGACCTGTGGATGGCGGCTGAAGACTTCAGCTACTATTCTCATGAAGTAGACAGCTGCTTTTACCGCCTGGGTACCCGTAATGAAAAAAGAGGTATTACTTCTTCGGTGCATTCGCCCACTTTTGATGTTGACGAAAAAGCATTACCCATCGGGGCAGGACTTATGGCCTGGATTACACTAAAGCAGTTAAATTCTTAGTACAGCAGCAGTTAAATTCTTAGTACAGCTGCGCGCTTAATGATCAGGTGAAGCATCATAATTTTCAGTACTGCAGGTACAGGCAGCTAAAAAAGAAGAGGAGGATGTGTGTTGCATCCTCCTCTTCTTTTTTAGCTGCCTGTAATCAGTTAGTCACTGCTGCCAAACAGAGCTTCAAATACCTCTGCCCGTACTTCGGCATTGATGGCCAGCGCCAGAATAACGGCAACAGAAAGACCTATCAGGGCATAAAGCATGTCTTTGCCAATCATCCGCGCTGCTCTTTTAGCGCTGCGGTATCTTTTTTTCTTTCTTTTTTTGCTGATGCTAATAGCAAGCTCTCTGCCGCCCAGCAAGCCAATGAACACCCATGTAGTACTCATCGGGATGGTGCTTAGGTTTTTAAAGTAAAGCAGGAGCATGGCATACACAAAGTCTACAATGGTGGCAGCACGGATATCGGTAACACCGGATTTTTCTGTTACCACTCGCTGAATTTTATCTCCTTTCAGGTAAAAGAGTATGCCGAGGCCAAAGAAAATATAAGCAACAAAGCCTATAAACTGGCTGGTGCTTAAGCTTCTTGGCAGAAACACAGCAATGTTAGCAGCATCCTGCGAAAGCCAGGTGAACCAGAGGGCGCCGCTGATCACCCACTGAAGGGGCAGCCACCAGCTGGCAGGTTTGCCTTTAAAGAGGTTTTTGACTGCATAGGCAACCAAAAACCAAATGATAAGGGCTACTATAAAAGCAATAAAATAACCTATTAAGCTTTTACCCAGTACCCCTAATATTGCATCTGAACTGGTGGCAAAGGCACTCAGGATCAAAAAGGTAGTGGATACCGGCATGCGCAGCCGGGTTAAGATCAGCAGAAAGATAGGTGCGGCCAGCTGCAGAAAAGAAAATGACTGCGGGGCCTGGTCAAAACCTTTAGATGCCAGGCGCTGATAGCTCACATCTCCATCGTACACCAGCCAGCTGTAAGTCATGGTGGCTATAAAAATAACACCCATGTACAGCCATAGATAATACCACCGCCTTTGGCTGTTAGAGGCAATAAAGGTGCCGATGGTTTGGATGCTGTCGTTTGCAATGGCAGAGTAACCGGCAATTGCAAAGCCTACCCACATGGCAATATGGGGAAAAGGCGTAACAAAGGCGCAGGTTAAAAATAGTACAGCAATAAGAATGAGAAAATTTCGCTCTTCCTTAACCAGCGTAAATATCTGGATGGGGCGTTTGGAGAGTTTCTCCCAGGTTATGCGTTGGTTGATGTTATTAGCCATGAAGGTTGTAGTGGCCGGCTTTAATCCTTAAATAGGGGAAAGCAAATTTATAAAATAGTTTTTATCGTTAAATGAAAGCTGTATTAAGTTGATGGCTATCCATGTAAAATATTAAGGATAGTCAAAGCTAATATCATCAACAGCACAATTTTAAAATTAAGATTGTTTTTACTTATTTAAAAATTTAACAATTGCTTCACATTAAAATACCCCTTATTCAAAGTTTAATCAAATATCTTTGTACTCCTTTTCTGGTGCCAAAGCGCAGGTGCCCTGGCAGCTTAGTATCGGAATAATTAGGGGTGGCACTCTATGTTCTTTCTGGAGTACAAAGACAAACTTAGTAATAAATTGATGCATTCTGCTGCCGGTACAAAACCATCGATCAGTGTAGTAGGTAGAGTACTGGCTATTTTGGTGGCAGTTGCGTTTTTTCTTTTTGCGCTTAGCCTGCTGGGGCATGCCTTTAAAATGGTGGCAGCCGGTAGAGCACAGCAAATACTGGAGGTTACCTCCGATCCATTCATAAGCTTATTTATTGGCCTGCTCATGACAGCTGTTATACAAAGCAGCTCTACCACTACTTCTATAGTGGTTGCTGCTGTTGCAGCTGGTTCGCTGAACATGGCACAGGCGGTACCAATGATCATGGGCGCAAACATAGGCACCACACTCACCAGTACGCTGGTATCACTTGGGTTTATTACCAAGAAAAAAGAGTTTAAAAAAGCACTGGCAGCAGGTACGCTACACGATATTTTCAATGTGTTTACTACAATAATATTGCTGCCGCTTGAGCTGTACACAGGCTTTCTGTCGGGCCTGGCCCAGGCAATGGCAGGTTATATTTCCCTGCCGGCAGACTTTGACTCCAGCGACATTTTTACCTATGGTTTCTGGCACAACCTGGCCCCTGTGCAGTGGGTGGTTGATCGTATAGACAATGTATGGGTGGTACTTGTGCTGTCATTTGTGTTGTTGTTTGCATCGATCAAATTTCTGGCACACTACATTTATGAGTTATTTATAGGAAGCTTCAGGAAAGACTTTGAACGGATATTTTTTGCTACGCCCATGAAGGCCTTCGCGCTTGGTGGCTTACTTACCGCAACGGTGCAATCAAGCTCTGTTACAACGCCACTGGTAGTTCCGCTGGTGGCAACCGGAAAAATCAGCCTTAAAAAGTGCTTTCCCTATATTCTTGGAGCAAATTTAGGCACTACCATTACCGCCCTGCTCGCTGCACTTTTTCATTCCAATGCTGCCATTAGCATAGCTTTGGTGCATGTACTTTTTAATCTGTTTGGTGTGCTGTTATTTTTTCCGCTAAAGGTTTTGCGTAACCTGCCTCTTAAAACAGCCCAAGCTTTAGGTCGTGTTACCAGCCGAAACAGGGTAATTGGCTTTCTGTATATCCTGTTAACTTTCTTTTTACTGCCCTTTATCCTGATCTATATTAATCAGCAGAATTAAATAGTTGCCGGCATTTTACTATTATTTCTTTAAAAAGAATAAAGAAAGTGCTGCTATCTGCCAGGGTTAAGCTAAACAATACAGTCGCAGCTCTCGTTTAGAAGAGTAGCATAACCGTTTGTTATTTTTTAATTGATACCACGTGCAACCAAAAGGATTACTTAAATTTTTACGGCTTGAGGGATTTGCTCAAAACGTAAAAGAATACGTCGAGAACCAGATAGCAATAACCAAACTTGAAGCAAAGCAAAAAGTTGCTGATGTAGGCAGTACAATTGCTGCGTTAGTGCCAGCTGCTCTGTTTGGTTTTTTTGCTTTGATTTTTCTAAGCCTCACACTGGCAATGGCCATTAATGTATGGCTGGATAGCCGGGTATGGGGATTTTTAATTGTAGGTGTATTGTACCTCATTGGGGCTGGAGTAATGTTTTCTATGCGGGATTCTGTCTGGCTCAAGAAAAAGATTGTGGATGGCAGTACTAAATTCCTGAAAGAGCAGCCTCAGAAAGAGAAAGACAAGCAGGAAAACGAGGATGCTAATACTAACCAGACCAGCCCTGTAGAGCATAAGAAAGTGATTTTTGAAGATATGGATGCAGATGAAGAGGCCACCACCGCCGATCGCGAGCATTATGTTACTACGGCAGATACCAAACCGCATAAAGCAGCTACAGCAGACCGGGAGCCACTCAGTAAGACAAATACCGTTACCGAAGTGCGCACAACTCACAATGCCGCTATCATAGAAACAGAAGATACTGACAGAGAAGAACGTTCGTAAAAGCATCTTACACAGCACTGACAGCAACCAGCAAGTATAGCATGGCTAATTTATAGCATTGCGCTAAACCAGCTGTGCTAAACGATACATATGATTGCCTGGCAGCCGCCAGCCACCATCACTTTTTAATTGGGCAATTTTTTAGAAGAAATTAAAAATAGCGTATCTTGTATAAACCCGCTTATGGAAACCCTTGATAAAAACAATCTACCTGGCAAAAACAAAGAGCAGCTGTTAGCTGATCAGGAACGGCTCAAACATGAAATGGGATACCAGCTGGATGGTATCAAAGACGATGCTGCAGATGTAGGGAAAACAGTGCTGATGGTAGGTGGCGGTATATATCTGGGTTACAAACTTCTTAAGTACATCTTTAGCAACAAGCGAAAAAAACGAAAAAAAAGGGTAATTTTCGCTCCAATAGAAGAACGCTGGTCGTAAGGCCGGAGAAAAGGGTAAGCCTAACCTTTGGTTGACTTACTCAGGACACAATAGCTCAAAGCTGGCTGGTAATACCAGCCAGCTTTGAGCTATTCTAAAAGAACATAAGATTTTAGATGAATAATCCGCAGGTGCTCAACATCCTGTCCGAACGATCTAAAGAGGGCAGAAAAAGCTTTGCCGTACTCATAGACCCGGATAAGGTAACCGATGAAGATTCTTTATCAGAAATAATTCACCTGAGTGTTAAGCACGGGGTGGATTTTTTCTTTGTAGGAGGCAGTCTTATAACCGAAGACAGCCTGGATTGGGTCGTGCGTATGTTAAGGGCTGAAAGCTCCCTTCCTGTAGTGTTGTTTCCAGGCAGCAACCTGCATATTCATCAGCAGGCACATGCTATTCTTTTTCTTTCGCTTATTTCCGGCCGTAATCCGGAGTTGCTCATTGGGCAACATGTAGTGGCTGCACCAATACTGAAAAAGAGCAGACTGGAGGTAATTGCCACCGGCTATATGCTTATTGGCTCCGGCGTACAAACAACTGCTGCCTACATTAGCAACACCCTGCCCATTCCCAACGATAAGCCCTCTGTGGCCGCATGTACAGCCATGGCAGGCGAGCTGCTGGGCATGCGCCTGCTTTACATGGATGCCGGCAGTGGTGCGCCAGAGCCTATTGCTCCCAGGGTAATTGGTGCCGTGCGCAGAAGTGTGGACCTACCCCTGATAGTAGGAGGGGGCATTCGTTCCGGAGTTGCTGCCAGGCAGGCCCTGCAGGCAGGTGCCGATGTAGTAGTGGTTGGCAACGGGATAGAAAAAAACCCCAATCTGCTGATTGAGGTTTCTTATATTGTTCATGAGCTGAATGCAGCCTTAAACGTTCATGAGTGATTCTCTTCTGCGCATTTTGCCTGCAGGGATACCAAACATCATTTTAAAACGACGGCAGAAATAAGCGGTATCTTTGTAGCCCACTTCCTTGCCAATCTCACGGATGCTCTTTTTGCTGGTACGCAGCAGCGTAACGGCTTTCTCCATGCGCTGATATTCAATATAGTCCTGTGGGTTAATGCCAGTCAGCATTTTGAAATACTGCCCCACATAGTCTTCAGATACATTGGCAACATTGGCCAGTACCTTGTTCGACAGATCACCAGAGATATTTTCCTTGATGTAAGTAAAGATGTCGATAAGGCGTGGATCGTTAAAGTAGGTGCTGTTGGTTGCCAGCTGCTCTACAAATAGCTTACGATCCAGGATATGGCGAATCACTTCTACCACCAGCATATCGGTGCTGATCTTTACAATCCTGTCTTTACCTGGTTTTTTAGAGCCTGCCTCGCGTGAAATATCATCTATGATCTCATAGATAACAGGGTTTTCACTTAAGCTGAAAGCCGGTACATCCAGTGAAGCAAAGAAGTTCACAGAATCAAACACCTTGGCTTCAAAGCTCACCTGGGTGAACACTAAGCCTTGGGACGACTGTGCTTCTTCAGCTGAAATTGGCTGAAGGTACTTTTCCCGGTTAGTAAGGAAGTCCTCGTTGTGAATCCTTAAGGATGGGTTGGAACCAAACACGAATGACGTAGTTTTTCCACCCGGAATAAACAGGGCTTCTCCCTCATTCACAACCTCTCCGCCGTTAAAGCTGCACTGACCACTACGCAGGTAGAGTATCGTGTTTTCAACGTCATAGTAGTTGTCAACGGCTACTGGCTCTAGTACCCTAAAATGCTTTGCCTTCAGGTAGCGAATGCTCAGCGACTCGATAATTTTATTGTAATCCTCCATTATGCACTCCAGAATGGAAATCTAGTTATATTGAAAATCACACAAAGAAAGCCCATAAAAAGGTTTATGCCAAAATTGTGTAATTTTTTTCTCTAAAATCCATTTTTTTAGAAAGATTACAAACTATTCTACTTTAAAAGTTCCCTTGAAATTACAATTTTCTGAATCTCAGAGGTTCCCTCATAGATTTGGGTTATTTTGGCATCGCGCATTAATCGCTCTACATGGTACTCTTTTACATATCCATATCCACCATGGATTTGTACAGCTTCTGAAGTTACCTCCTGGGCAATTTGTGAAGCATAAAGCTTGGCTACAGCACTGGCGGTACTAAAATCCTTCTTCTGATCTTTTAACCAGGCGGCCTTCAATACCAGCAGGCGGGCAGCTTCTACCTGTGTAGCCATATCGGCCAGCTTAAACTGTATGGCCTGGTGCTGGGCAATAGGCTTACCAAAGGCCTGGCGTTCTTTTGCGTAGCTAATGGCCAGCTCCAGCGCACCGGAGGCAATACCCAGGGCCTGGGCAGCAATACCAATGCGGCCGCCGTTAAGGGTAGACATGGCAAACTTAAAACCAAAGCCTTCTTCTCCTATGCGATTGGCCTTTGGTACTTTTACATCCTGGAACATGAGCGAGTGTGTATCGGAGCCCCTGATGCCCATTTTATTCTCTTTCTTGCCCACTACAAAACCTTCCATACCCTTTTCAACAATAAGGCAGTTAATGCCTTTATGGGCCAGCTCAGGGTTAGTCTGGGCTATAACCAGGTATACCGATGCCGAGTTGCCATTGGTGATCCAGTTCTTGGTGCCGTTCAGCAGGTAGTAATCACCTTTGTCTTCGGCAGTGGTGCGCTGCGAGGTAGCATCTGAGCCTGCCTCTGGTTCAGAAAGGCAAAAAGCGCCTATCTGCTGTCCGCTGGCCAGTTTGGTGAGGTATTTTTGCTTTTGCTCTTCTGAGCCGTATTTCTCCAGACCCCAGCACACCAGCGAGTTGTTTACCGACATGCATACCGAAGCAGAGGCATCTACCTTAGAGATCTCCTCCATGGCCAGTACATAGGAGATGGTATCCAGGCCGCTGCCACCATAGGCAGGATCTACCATCATGCCCATAAAGCCAAGCTCGCCCATTTTACGTACCTGTTCCGCAGGAAAGGTCTGGGCATCATCACGCTCTACTACGCCTGGCAGTAGCTCTGTCTGGGCAAAATCACGGGCAGCATCCCGTACGGCCTGCTGTTCTTCTGTAAGTTCAAAAACCATATATAAGGCTATTAGTCTGATTTAAATCGATTGCGCCACGAATATAAAGGAAAAAAATATTTTCTGCTTCTATCTATAAATGTTATGCATGAAGAGCATTTTAAATAAACGAAAAAGCCGGCACCAGGCCGGCTTTCGTACAAAAATTAATTTTTAGTCTCTTCTGCTGCCACCCATCATAATCATAACCAGGTAGAGCAACTGTGCAAGCGAGGCAAGTGCAGCTACTACGTAGGTCATGGCGGCCCACTTCAGGGCATCTTTTGCCATGCCCATTTCGCGGTTATCTACCATACCGGTGGTGCCCATCCAGGCAAGTGCCCTGCGGCTGGCATCAAATTCTACCGGCAGGGTAATAAAAGCAAAGAGGGTAGTCAGGGCAAACAAACCAATGCCCAGCGCCAAAGGTATGGGTGTGGTGTTCATCATAAATATACCAATCAGGATAATCCAGGATAGGTATTGCGATGAAACCGACAGCACCGGCACCATGGCCGAGCGGAATTTAAGCATACCATACGCTTTTGCATGCTGCACAGCGTGGCCACATTCGTGCGCGGCTACGGCTACAGCAGCGGCATTACGGCCCTGGTATACATCCTGGCTTAGGTTAACAGTTTTGTCTGCTGGGTTATAGTGATCGGTAAGCTTTCCGCCTACTGATTGTATTCTTACATCGGTAATACCGCTGTCGCGGAGCATTTTTGCAGCCGCTTCGGCACCACTAATGCCACTGTGCAGCGAAATTTGTGAGTACTTACGGAATTTGCTTCTTAAGCGCTGGCCAACCAGCCAGCTCAGCAGAGCAAACACTCCAAATATGATTAGTCCTGTTCCGTCAAATATCATAGCGTTCTAGCGTTTAAGCAGTTTTTATCTTATTGACCAGGGCAGTAGTAGAACAACCTTCCACCAGGTCGATGGTTCGCACCAATCCGCCTTTCTGAAGAACGAAATCCGCTCCAACTATATTTTCGACCGTATAGTCGTTTCCTTTTACCAGCACATCGGGCTCTACCTGCCTGATGAGCTCCAGGGGCGTATCTTCTTCAAACAGCACTATGGCGTCTGTAAAGGCCAGTGCTGCAAGCAAACGGGCGCGGGCATCTTCCTGCTGAAGGGGCCTGCTATTACCCTTTAGTCTACGAACAGATAGATCAGAATTTATGCCAATTACTAGTCTATCGCCAAGTTGACTGGCTTTTTCCAGGTAATCGATATGCCCCAGGTGTAACAAATCAAAACAGCCATTGGTAAACACAACACGCTGGCCTTCATTACGCCATTCTGTCAGTGTTTTTTGTAATGCCGGTAAAGAATATACTTTATTTGAACTATGCTGGTTTAGCTTCATCTTCAAGTGCTTTAGTGCCTTTTAATAAACTGATGAGCAGGCAAATGCTCCCTATGATGATAACAAAAAGACTTTGAGAAGTGTGCATCAGCAGGGTAAGAAATGCGGCATCTCCCTTGGAGAGGCCGTAGAGCATGAGTACGCCGCTTACCAGCACATGGTAGGTACCAATGCCGCCCTGCACGGGTGCCGCCATGGCAATACCACCCATGGCCAGCAGCGCAAGTCCTACAAGAAAGCTTATGTTGCTGATGTGAGGCAGGGAGAACAGGATCAGGTAGGTCATGTAGTAGTATAGCACCCATATGAGCAGGGTGCTGGTCCAGAAGGCTAGCTGATGCTCTACCTTGCGTATGCTTAGCAGTCCGGCCAGCAGATCGCTGCCAAAACCTATTACCTTCTGATAGAGCTTAAACTTCATGAGGCGCAGGTGGTAAATGCGCCAGAGGTAAATACAGATAGAGCCAAGAATAGCCCCTGCTACCAGCAGCCACACCAGTCCGGTTGAACTAAAGCGGGATTCTCCGGAAAATATTTCTGCCAGGAAATCTTCAAGCTTGTTAAACTCCAGCAGTAAAGTTACACCCACTGCCAGGAGCAGCATAATTAAGTCAAGGGCTCTTTCTGCCAGAACGGTACCAAAGGAGGTAGGCATGGGTATGCCCGCATTTTTTCTGAGTACGCCACAGCGGGCTACCTCTCCAAAACGTGGCAGGGCAAAATTGGCCAGGTAGCCAACCATAAGTGAGTTGAAGGTAATACCCAGGGAGGGGCTATAGCCAACAGGTTTTAGGAGTAACTTCCAGCGAAAGGCTCTTAGCACAAGGCTGATCAGGGAGGCTACAAGAGATAAACTAACCCAGCTCCACTCAACCTCTGAAATGCGGCCTGCAAGCTCGTTAAGCGCTACGCCACGCAGGGCAAACCAGAGCAGTGCCAGTGAAAGAAGAAGCAGTAAAATGTACTTGAGTACCTGCTTGATGGTAGATGCCTTCACGCTTACGCGAGTTTGTTGGTGTCATCAGGAAAGATAATGGAAGGCTTAAAGCTCTTTGCTTCTTCAGGAGTTACAAAGGCATAGGAGATGATAATGACTACATCGCCCACCTGAACCTTACGGGCAGCCGGACCGTTCATGCAGATCATACCGCTGCCACGCTCACCCTTTATTACATAGGTTTCGAGCCTTTCGCCATTGTTTACGTTTACAATTTGCACTTTTTCCCCTTCAAGGAGACCGGCGGCATCCAGCAGATCTTCATCTATGGTAATGCTGCCTACGTAGTGCAATTCTGCCTGCGTAATCTTTACTCTGTGTATTTTTGATTTCAGTACCTGTATAAACATGGTGCTGCAAATGTAATTAGTTGCCTTGATAACTTATGAGCAGGTTGTCAATTAACCTTACACCTTCTACATAGGCAGCGGTGCAAATGGCTATTTGGTCCCCCTTTTGAACATTTCTTAGTTCTTGCAAAGTTCCACCCTCGGTAATGTAAAAGTACTCCGGCTCCAGCTTTGGAATGCTTTGCAGGTAAGCCAATGCATTTTTTTGTGCTACATGGGGCACTATGCCTGCCTGCAGGGCTTCAGCAGCCTGCTGCAGTGCTACATACAAATGTAGTGCCGTTTGCCGCCCCTCACGGCTTAAACGCAGATTTCTGGAGGAGAGCGCCAGTCCGTCTGCTTCTCGTACGGTGGGCTCTACCTGAATCTCGGTATTAAACCCCAGGTCTTTTACCAGCTGCTCCAGAACACGGCACTGCTGCAGGTCTTTCTGACCAAAAAAGGCAAAGTGAGGCTGCACAATGTGCAGCAGCTTACTTACAATCAGGGCAACGCCGCTAAAGTGGCCGGGCCGGTAGTAGCCTTCCATTACCTTTTCCAGCGCTCCAAACGAAAACTGAACCAGGGGAGGGGTAGGATAGATGTCTTCTGCCTCCGGCAGAAAAACCGCGTGACAGCCGGCTTCTTCCAGCAGGGCAATATCCTGCTCGGGCATGCGGGGGTATTTTTTAAGATCTTCCGGATTGTTAAACTGGGCAGGATTCACAAATATACTGCATACGGTATAGCCGGTCAGTTCCAGTGATTTCCGGATCAGCGACAGGTGTCCCTGGTGCAGCGCACCCATGGTGGGTACAAAGCCGATGGTGGTATTCTGCAGCCTATGCTCCTGCAAATGTTGCCGCAGCGCCTCTTTTTTCCTAAAGACCAACATAAAGGAGCAAGCTTTTCGCACTAAATGGCCGCAAACATACGTTAATAGGTGGATTATTTCTTGAAAAGCCCCCTTTTTTTTTGTATTTTTGGGGCTTGAAACTTTAGTTTAAAAAATTTAGCCCTTAGGTATGTGTAAATTACGCATTTTGTATGTAGCCAGCGAAATCGACCCTTTTCTGCAAACTACGGAAGTCGCCAATTTTGTGCGAATGCTGCCGCAGGCCATGCAGGAGCGAGGTATGGAGATTAGAATTCTGGTGCCGCGTTTCGGGCTCATCAATGAGCGCAAGAACCGGCTGCATGAGGTGGTAAGGCTGTCGGGCATTAACATTTCTGTAGGCGATGAGGAAAAACCGCTGATCATCAAAGTAGCGTCAATTCCTAATGCCAAGCTGCAGGTCTACTTTATTGATAACGAAGATTACTTTCAGCGCAAGTATGTATTTGTTGATAAAGAAAACCGCTTTTATAAAGATAATGATGAGCGTGCTATCTTTTTCTGCAAGGGGGTAATAGAAACAGTGCGTAAGCTGGGCTGGTCGCCAGATATTGTACATTGTAATGACTGGATGACCTCTCTCATACCAATGTATTTGAAGAGCACTTATAAAAATGATCCGCTTTTCAAAAATACCAAGACGGTATTTACCGTTTATAATAACTCGTTCCAACACAAATTCAGCGTTGACCTCCTGGATAAAGTGAAAATGATTGATGTGGAGGATAGTATGCTGGAACCGTTGCAATCTGCCGACTTTGAGGGCTTTATCAAGTTGGGAATCAGGTATGCCGATGCTGTTGTAAAAGGAGACGAGCAATACAGCGAAAGCCTGATGATGCTGTTTGACGGAGTTGATGGTAATAAAAAAATAGATACCTTTGACAAAGATACGGACTACCTGGATTCCTACTATAATTTATATAATGAACTTGCTGGTTAAAAAAATAGGGCTGGTACTTTTACCGGCCCTCTTTTTCGCATGCGAAGATCCCACCGAACTTGGCACCAATCTAAATCCCAATACTGGGGCAGTATCCACCCATTACATCGAAATTCCGGTTAATACCTCACAGGTACGCACTGATAGTTTGTTTACTGCCCTGCAGTTTTCATATGCTAATTCAGGAGCGGTTAGCATAGGGAATAACCCCTACATCGGCCGGCTGGAGCATCCTGATTTTGGCACTACCAAAGCTACCCTCTATACCAATATCGGAAAGCCTACAACTGTGCCTGCCATTGGTAACAATGCAAGCCTTGATTCGGTGAAGGTTCAGCTGGTATGGAACAGCAGAAATGTTTATGGTAATGCACTGCGGCAACAGCAGCTGTTTGATGTTTACAGGCTTGCCGAACCAATCAGCGCCACCAGAAGGGAAACAAAGCAGGATACCATAGAGGTACTTACTTATCACCGTTTTGCGCCAGATAGAGAGCCTTTGGCTGAGCAGTTAGGGCAGTTAAGCCTTGATATTAGTGCTGTGTACGATAAGCTCGACAGTGCCGTGCTTATCAATAATGCCAGCAGCAGAATACTGGGAGGCCAGATTGATTATGCTTTTGGCGAACAGCTGTTCCTGGCAATAAAGAATAACACCGGTGGTTTGCTTGATAGTCAGGATGCTTTTGACAACTATGTGAAAGGCCTGGCCATTGTTCCTGATGATATCAATACCTTTGTAACAACTTACGACCTGACTAACGCCAGCAGCGGCGTATTTCTGTACTATACACAAGGTACGGAGCAGAGAATGATCAGACTTCCTTTTTATCCAGCAGAAACGCCTAAACACAGGTACACTTGGAGCGCTACAGGAAGCTACCCTGCCTATTACGGTCTTGAAACAGAGCGTAGCGGTACAGCGCTTGCCACTGCCGATGCAGTTGGGCACCTGCAGGAGTTTGAGCCACTGGATAACAGGGTGTATTTTCAGGGTTTGACCGGTTTGTTGCCAAAGGTTGAGTTTAAAGAGTTCAAAGATTTTATCCTTAACCAGGAGCAAGGTGATCTGATTGCCATTAACCGTGCTTCCTTAGAATTCGACAGTCTTTTCGCAGGCGTAATCCGCCAGCCTCTACCCACGGCGGCAACCCTCTATTTTATTGATGATAACAACCGTAGGTTCTTGTCTGCTATGCTGGGAGGTGCCGAAAGAGCTCCTTCAACCAACAGGGATACTTATAAGGTTGGGCAAAAAGACGTTAACTATTTCAGCTCTGATATAGTATATAATCTAGAGCAGTACATGCAAACCGGAGAAGAGCGTAACCTGCAGGCAATTCTTTATCCGGGAGAATCAATATTAAATGCGCCTAATCAATTCGTTATTCGGCCAAACCAGGTGAAACTGAAAATCTGGTATACAAAGTTGGCTAGGCCAAACCTATAATTTAAGTTTTATGTGTGGTATAGTTGCATATATCGGCCATAGAGAGGCATTTCCTGTTGTGCTGAAGGGGCTGAAAAGGTTGGAATACAGGGGGTATGACAGTGCCGGGGTGGCACTTATACAGGAAGGAAATATTAATGTTTTCAAGCAGCAGGGCAAGGTATCCGAGCTGGAGGGAATAACAGAAGGCAAAGACACTACAGGCTCAATCGCCATGGGCCATACCCGCTGGGCTACGCATGGCGTGCCAAATAACTGCAATGCTCACCCGCATGTTGTTTCCAGGGGAGAGGGCAAGCTGGCCATTATCCACAACGGTATTATAGAAAACTACGGCTCGCTTAAGGAAGATCTTATGCGCAAAGGGCATGTTTTCGAGAGTGAAACTGATACGGAAGTATTGATTCATTTTATCGAAGATATCCAGAGCCATGAGAATTGCTCTATAGAAGAAGCAGTAAGGCTAGCCCTTACCAAAGTGGTGGGAGCCTATGCCATTGTGGTGATGGATGAAAAAGATCCTGAAACGCTGGTGGCAGCCCGCAAAGGCAGCCCACTGGTAATTGGCATCGGCAAAAATGAATATTTCCTGGCTTCTGATGCAACACCTATCATTGAGTATACCAATGAAGTGGTTTACCTCAATGATTTTGAGATTGCTGTTATCCGCGATAACACCCTTAATATCAAAGATACGCAGGATGTAGTCACCAACCCTTACATTCAGGTGCTCGACCTGGAGCTTGAGGCAATCGAAAAAGGGGGCTACGACCATTTTATGCTCAAGGAGATTTTTGAACAGCCCCGCTCCATTGCCGACTGTCTTCGTGGCCGACTTAAAGCTGATGAAGGTTATCTGAAGCTGGGTGGTATCCGGGAGTACTCAAACCGCCTGGAGAATGCCGAAAGAATCATGATCATTGCCTGCGGTACGTCATGGCATTCAGGTTTGGTGGCTGAATATATCATTGAAGAGTTTTGCCGGATTCCGGTAGAAGTAGAATACGCCTCAGAGTTTCGTTACCGCAACCCGGTAATCAAAGAAGGTGATGTGGTAATAGCTATATCGCAATCTGGTGAAACAGCCGATACGCTCGCTGCCATTGAGCTGGCCAAAAGCAAAGGTGCCATAATCTTTGGCGTTTGTAATGTGGTGGGTTCTTCAATTGCCCGTATTACCCATGAAGGTGCTTATACCCATGCCGGCCCTGAAATTGGTGTAGCCTCTACAAAAGCTTTCACTGCACAGCTTACCGTGCTGATTATGATGGCGCTGCAGGTGGCCCATAAACGTGGCACCATGCCTCTTAGCCAGTATAAGCAAATGCTGGTGGAGCTTGAAACCATCCCTGCTAAAGTAGGAAAAGCACTGGAGCTGAACGACCAGATAAAATATATCTCGGAACTGTTCAAAGACTCCCGTAACTTCTTGTACCTGGGCCGTGGTTATAACTTCCCGGTGGCACTCGAGGGAGCACTTAAGCTAAAAGAGATCTCCTACATACATGCCGAGGGTTATCCTGCTGCAGAAATGAAGCACGGGCCAATTGCTCTTATCGACGAAGAAATGCCGGTGGTATTCATTGCTACCAAAGACAAGTCGTATGAGAAGATCGTATCGAACATACAGGAGGTACGTGCCCGCAAGGGTAGGGTAATTGCTATTGTAACAGAGGGTGATGATATTATTCCTGATATGGCAGAATTTGTAATAGAAGTACCTGCTACGCATGAGGTGCTGATGCCGCTGGTATCGGTAATTCCGCTGCAGTTGCTCTCTTACCATATTGCAGTAATGCGCGGCTGTAATGTTGACCAGCCCCGTAACCTGGCTAAATCTGTAACGGTAGAATAAGTCTTTTACCCCAGAATATATAAAAGCCGGCAGCAGCCGGCTTTTTTTATGCGCTATGGTTTGTATTGTTCAATGCCCTGCATAATCTACTGTTTATATGGAACACTGCTTACGCGCAGTCCAACAGATCAAAAAATATCAGGAGTAGTTTAAGTACATCCGCATATTAATCGTATTATTACGATAGAAGAATGCATTGTCTTTTTAATCTACAGGCGCCATGGAAATCACCAATAATGCCCCGGCCGTTTCACTACAATGTTCCGCAGATCAGGAAGCAGACGGAAACTGCGAACCTTCTGCTACAAATTGCTGCACCGGCCCGGTAGCAACACCAACCAGTGATAACCTGTGCGAACAGGCATGGCAGGTGTGGCAAGAACATACCCAAAGTCTGCGCCGTTTCCTGCACCAGCGTACGCGTGAGCATGCCCTTACCGATGATCTGCTAAGTGATGTAATGCTGAAAGCCTATAAGAACTGTGAGCGGCTTGCCGAGGTAAGGGATGTACGCGCATGGTTGGTGCGTGTGGCGCAGAATACACTTACAGATCATTACCGGAAGAAAAAATTCACAGAACTGCCAGGGGAAGATGTGCTGACGGCTGCAGAAGAAAGCTTGCTGCCGGAGCAGCGCCTTGCCGGCTGTTTGGGAGAAATGCTGTTGCTGCTGCCGGAAGATGATCGTTACCCCCTGCAGTGGGCCGACCTGGAGGGGCTGTCGCAGCAGGAGGTGGCTAACCGGCTTGGTATAAGTCTCTCTGGTGCAAAATCGCGCATACAAAGAGCAAGGGTAAAGCTTAGGCAGCTGCTGGAAGCCTGCTGTAGCATAGAAACTGATGCACAGGGCAGAATATCAGATTATGCTTCCAAAAATGCCCAACCGGGTAACAGAAACACAGGCTGCTAGTTGTACACCTGGAGGGACTGGGCTTAAACGCGTAAAGCATTGAAGAGCAGCTATAAAGCTGCTCTTATATTTGCCATTCATCACAAATTCTGTGGAAAATTAAGCGGCAGCCCTGAACTTTGCAGCCGATATGAGAAGAGAATACTTTGTTTTGATGATAGCCGGCCTGCTGCTGAGCCTGACAGCACATGCCCAGCAGCAACGTTTTACCCTTAGTGGCTACATACGTGATGCCTCCAGCGGAGAGGAATTGATAGGTGCCACAGTACAGGTAGAGGAAATGCCAGGAACAGGCGCCACCACTAATATTTATGGCTATTACGCGCTGCCCCTGCCTGCCGGAAAATATACCCTTCGTTATCAGTACCTGGGCTATCAGTCTGTGCAGCGCCCGCTCGATCTGCAGGCTGATGTCCGTTTGAATATAGAGCTACAGCCGGAAGAAGACCAGCTGGAGGAGGTTGTGATTACGGGCGAGCGTAAAGATGCCAACGTGAGCGAAGTAGGCATGAGCCGCGAAAAGTTATCAGTAGAAGCGGTAAAAAAAGTGCCTGCACTGTTTGGTGAAGTAGACATACTGCGTACCATACAATTGCTGCCAGGAGTACAAACAGCTGGCGAGGGTACCACTGGTCTTTTTGTACGCGGAGGTGCTGCCGACCAGAACCTGGTGCTGCTCGACGAAGCCACGGTTTACAATGCCAGCCACCTCTTTGGCTTCTTTTCGGTTTTTAATCCCGATGCCATCAAAAACCTGGAGATCTACAAAGGTGGTATTCCTGCCCGTTTTGGTGGCAGGCTCTCCTCCATTCTGGATATTCAGATGAAGGAAGGAAATAACAAGGAATATGTAATATCCGGAGGGGTGGGGCTTATTGCCAGCCGCCTTACGGTAGAGGGGCCTATCTGGAAAGACAGAAGTTCTTTTATTGTGAGCGGCCGCCGTACTTATGCCGATATATTCCTGCGCCTTAGCCCCAATGAAGACATCAACAACAATACACTGTATTTCTACGACTTTAACCTGAAGGCGAATCTTATCCTGAATGAGAATAACCGCTTTTATGTTTCCGGCTATTTTGGCCGCGATGTACTGGGACTTGACGATTTTTTCAGCCTCGACTGGGGCAATACCACCCTTACCACGCGCTGGAATCACCTGTTCAACGAGCGGCTGTTCCTAAACACCTCACTTATCTTCAGCAATTTTAGCTATGGATTTACTGGCGAGAGCGCTACAACACAGTTTACCTGGGGTTCCACCATGGGGGAGTATAACCTCAAATCAGCGTTTACCTACTATATCAACGAAAAGAACACACTTACCTATGGTGTAAACTCAATATACAGGAGATTTGGCGCACCAGTAATAAATTTTCAAAGCGAATCTGATTTTGAGTCTCCTGCAGTGGATGACCGCTATGCCTTCGAAAATGCGCTTTATGTAGGAAATGAGTGGAAAGCCACACCTAAGTTCACGGCAGAGTATGGGCTGCGTTATTCTGCCTTCAACAACATAGGCCCTGGTAATGTATTTCTATACGAAGAAGGAGCCGAACGCACCGAAGAGACAAAAGCAGGTTCACTGTCTTTTGATCGTTTCGAGAACATACAGTTTTATCATGGCCTGGAGCCACGGCTGGGGTTGCGTTACCTGCTGAATGAAAAAAGTTCGGTAAAGGCTTCTTACAACCGCATGCGGCAGTACCTGCAGGTAGCCAGCAATGCTACGGCCGGCTTGCCTATTGAGCGCTGGATTCCCGCCGACCGCTACATACGCCCGCTTATTGCCGACCAGGTAGCGCTAGGGTATTTCAGGAATTTTAAACAGAACACCTTTGAAACCTCTGTAGAGGTATATTACAAATGGATGGACAACCTGGTGGACTATAAGTTAGGAGATCAGGGCAATATTCTTTTTACCAACAACATTGAAACAGAGGCGCTGGAAGGAAAGGGCTGGGCGTATGGTGCAGAGTTTCTGGTAAGAAAAAATGTAGGCGCCACCACCGGCTGGATTGGGTATACCTTGGGCCGAACCCTGCGGCAGGTGCCTGGCATCAACGCAGGTAAGGTGTATCCGGCCCGCTACGACCGTATCCATGATCTTTCCGTAGTTGTAAGCCATGAATTAAACCCCCGCTTGTCGCTCTCGGGCACATTTGTATACAGCACAGGCACTGCCGTATCTTTGCCTGTGGGTAAAGCAAACATCGATGGTTTTATTACACCTGTCTATGACGATACCCGCCGCAATGCATTCCGCATGCCGGGCTACCACCGGTTGGATTTGGCAGCCACGCTTAAAAACAGGTCAAAACCCGGCCGGAGGTGGGATGGTAGCTGGACCTTCTCCATCTACAATGCCTACGCTCGCAAAAATCCCTTTGCCATTACATTTGAGCAGGTCTACAACCAGGATCCTGATTTTGATCCCGATGAGAATAAGGTGCGCAGTGTAGATGCGGCAGCTGTAAAGCTCTACCTGTTTAGTATTATACCCTCTGTAACCTACAATTTCGAAATTAAGCCAAAGCGAAAATGATACGCTTCACACCTATATTCCTATTGTTCATACTACTTACAGGAGCCTCCTGCCGGGAGCTGGTAACGCTAGACCTGCCACAGCAGGAGCCCCGGCTTATTGTAGAAGGCCATGTGACAGATACCGAAGGCCCCCATACAGTTAGGTTAACCCTTAGCCAGGATTACTTCAACACCGCTCCTGCAGCGGTGGTAGAAGATGCGGTTGTAACGATAAGCGACAATGCCGGTAACACAGAGTTGCTTCTCTATACAGGCAATGGGGTCTATGCAACTCAGTCGCTGCAGGGCGTGATAGGCAGGTCTTACAACCTGCAGATCGACTGGCGGGGGGAGCAATACACCTCTTCAGGCACCCTAATGCCTAAAGGAGTGGTAGATTCGCTCTCTGTCGGTTACTACGAGGCAATACCTCCGGTATTTGATGCAGGCTATTACCTTACTTTCTATGGTATAATACCGCCCGAAGCTTCCGATTATTACAGGGTTAAGGTTTACGAAAGCGACTCGCTTTACAACGACCGTACAGATTTACTCATACCCGACAGCCGCTTTGTACCCAGCAGAATAGTGGAGCAGCTGCAGTATCCTTTTAAAGTTGGCGATACCGTACGGCTGGAGCTTTACAGCCTCGATGCGGCCATGTACAACTATTATGTAGAGCTACGTTCGCTGCTGTTTAACGATGGCGGTTTGTTTAGTCCTCCGCCCCGTAACCCTACCAGCAACGTTATAAATGTTACTAATCCCGATAACCAGCCCCTGGGCTTCTTCCAGGTAGCTTCTTTTGATACGGGTACCATTATCATAGAAGAAGAGCGGGAGTGAGTGGTATAGCAGTAGTATGTAATGCTGCTTTTGCATGTAATGAAAGGTACAGCATTGCCTAAGTAGCTGAAGCATTAACAGGTAAAATAAGGGAGGAAGAGTGGCAGGCCGGCAGGCTGAAAAATGGATAATCACTTTGCTTTGATAGCTTTTTAAGTTAATTTTGCCCTCTGAAAATCCCAAGCGTAAATTCTTTTCAAATAACAAATGGCAAATATTGGTAGAATTACCCAGATAATTGGCCCAGTGGTAGACGTAAGCTTCGAAGCCGAAGGTTCTAGCTTACCAAACATCCTGGATGCCCTTTATGTAACCCGCCAAAACGGACAACGGGTTGTGCTGGAAGTGCAGCAGCACCTGGGTGAAGACCGTGTACGGACCATCGCCATGGACTCTACCGAGGGTATGATGCGTGGTTTGGAAGTTGTTGATACTGGATCTCCAATCCAAATGCCTATTGGCGACGATATCCGTGGCCGCCTGTTCAATGTAGTAGGCGAGGCAATTGACGGTCTGCCGCAGCCAAAAGGCACCAGAGGCCTTCCTATTCACCGCGCTGCTCCAAAGTTTGAAGATCTTTCTACCTCTCAGGAGGTATTATATACAGGTATTAAAGTAATTGACCTGATTGAGCCCTATGCAAAAGGTGGTAAAATTGGTCTCTTCGGTGGTGCCGGTGTAGGTAAAACTGTGTTGATCCAGGAGCTTATCAACAACATTGCAAAAGCTTACGCTGGTCTTTCGGTATTTGCAGGCGTAGGTGAGCGTACACGCGAAGGTAATGACCTGCTGCGTGAGATGATCGAGGCAGGCATTGTAAGCTACGGAAAAGAATTCCTGCATACGCTTGAGGAAAAAGGAGGCTGGGACCTCTCCACAGTAAACGTAGAAGGCCTGAAAGACTCTAAGGCTACCTTTGTGTTCGGTCAGATGAACGAACCTCCAGGTGCACGTGCACGTGTAGCTCTTTCCGGTCTTACCATTGCAGAGTACTTCCGCGATGGCGAAGGCACTGGCCAGGGTCGTGATATCCTTTTCTTCGTAGATAACATCTTCCGCTTTACACAGGCGGGTTCTGAAGTATCGGCTCTCTTAGGCCGTATGCCATCTGCAGTAGGTTACCAGCCAACACTGGCAACAGAAATGGGTGCCATGCAGGAGCGTATTACCTCTACCAAAAACGGTTCTATTACATCGGTACAGGCTGTTTACGTACCTGCCGACGACTTAACTGACCCTGCTCCGGCAACAACATTTGCTCACCTTGATGCTACAACAGTATTAAGCCGTAAAATTGCAGAGCTTGGTATTTACCCTGCGGTAGACCCGCTCGACTCGACTTCACGGATCCTTACCCGCGACATCCTGGGTGATGAGCACTACAGCTGTACACAGCGCGTAAAGCAGATTCTGCAGCGTTACAAAGAGCTTCAGGATATTATTGCCATTCTTGGTATGGACGAGCTTAGCGAGGAAGATAAGCAGGTGGTGCACCGTGCACGCCGCGTACAGCGCTTCCTGTCGCAGCCTTTCCACGTTGCCGAGCAGTTCACCGGTCTTAAGGGTGTGCTTGTTGACATCAAAGATACCATCAAAGGCTTTAACATGATCATGGACGGTGAGCTTGATCACCTGCCAGAAGCTGCCTTCAACCTTGTTGGTACTATTGAACAGGCCATCGAGAAGGGCGAGAAAATGTTAGCCGAAGCTTAATATGTTTTTAGAAATAATAACTCCCGATAGAAGAGTATTTGAAGGCGAGGTAGAGAGTGCCACTTTTCCTGGTGCTAAAGGCTCTTTTCAGGTACTCACTAACCACGCTCCGCTGATCAGTACGTTGGCACAGGGCAGAATCACGTATGTGAGCAAAGCCGAAGGCCGCCGCACATTAGAGGTAGATGGTGGTGTAGTGGAAGTATTGAATAATAAAATATCAGTTCTGGTAGAGCGCCTTATCAGCCAATAATTCTACCGGGCAGTCATATAAAAAGGCCATTCCTTTAGCAGGAGTGGCCTTTTTTATTGTTAATTTTTACCGGATATGATCACTGCTTAGGGATCTTAATCTTCTGGCCCGGGTGAACAAGGTCCGGATTTTTAATTACATCCTTATTTGCATTATATATGGTTTGCCATTTTGTAGCATCGCCATATTGCCTCTTGGCTATAGCAGACAGGGTATCGCCTTTTTTAATTTCATAATACTCCGGCGAAATACTGCCTGGTTCGTTATGCACTGGTGCACGGTCCTGTCCTGGATTAGCCTGCGCTGGCTTGGTTTGTTGTTTCGACTGCAGGTCTATCAGAGAACCTGTTTTTTGCTGGCCTGATTGCTGCTGGCGTGCAGGCTTTTTCTGTTCTATTTTTTCTTCTTTTCCTTTACGGAAAAAATCCATTAGTCCCATAATACAAAAGTCTAATACTATAGAATAGTACGATGCTGCCTGTTAAAGGTTCATCCACAAAACATTCCTGAATTTTGCTGGTTTTACGGATATATTTTCTCAAACAAACAATTCTTTATGAAGCCAGCCCGATTTTATCTTTTTCTCCTGCTGCCATTCATGTTAATGGTAGCCTGTAATAATAAAGAACAAGAAAACCCCCGTCAGCTGCTGGCAAGCGAAAGTAGTAAAACCTGGATAGCAAACCGTGAAACAGATGCAGCAGGGGAGAAGCAGGAATTTAATGACGAAGAAAGGGAGCAGAAAATGGTTTTCTATGCTAATGGCGCTTTCCAGATACTTAATAATACCGCATTCCAGACTGGACGCTGGAATTACAATGAGACACAAAAAGAGCTGGAGATTACTTTTGATGACCGCCAGGATGTAAAAGAAGTTTTTCATGTACAGGAGCTGGAAAATGATAAAATGGTGCTGCATGCCAGCGATGGTTCCACCCTGCGTATGAAACCCGAATAGACGAATCTTTTTTGATATTATACCGGAAGAGCTGCCCATGGAGGTAGCTCTTTTTGTTTTTGCCTGGGCCGTTGTGCTTGTTGAGAACCGGAAATGGTATTAATTTGCCAGCGGTGAAAAAGATAGAGAAATGGTTGACCAGCCCTTTTATGCAGCGGGCAATGTACCTCGTGCTTCTGCTGCTGTGGCTATATGTTAATAAAAGCAATGGTAATTTTAACCGCTTATACGCCAGCAGTACATTTGGTATACCCTATGCCATTATAGTTTTTCTGCCAGCCCTTTTGCTGGGAGTTCAGGTTTACTGGAATAAACAGTGGCTCTGGAGGGTGCTGTGCGGTCTGCTGATTTGCTTTACGCTCTGGCTGGCAACCTTAAGCCTGCCTTCCATCATATCTGCCGCAGGTACAGGTGCTAATACCATTGTTTGGGGCTTTGGCGTAATTGGCTTTACAATTCTCCTGGTGCTGCTACTGGCCTTCTTAAACTGGATGCTGCTGCATATGAAGCCTAAAAGGTAAATAAACCTGTCCGCCAGCTATGTCAGAAACAGGCAGCCAACCAGGGTGAACTGTCCTTCACCCCCTGTCAGTTGGTGGACGAAGAAAGGCTTTAAGCGCCGAACATATTATCCAGCTTGTTCATCTTAAGCTTTTGATCTTCCAGGGTGAGGTACTGCTCCCAGAAATTGGTTTCCGGCAGGCCTGCCCTGATAAAAAGCGGGTCGTTTTTTACAGGATGATCGAATTTGAGATTTTTAGCGTGCAGGTTAATGCTGCCATCGGGATTTGGTTTGCTAAAACCATACTTGATATCTCCCCTGATTGCGCAGCCCATGCTGGCCAGCTGTACCCTGATCTGGTGCGGCCTGCCTGTTAGCGGTTGCACCTCCAGCAGGTAATGATCATTTAAATGACCCAGCACCTTGTAGGTAAGCTCAGAACGTTTGCCCTCTGGTATTTCATAATCATAGGCAGTGGTAACATTGCGACTTTCGTCTTTTACCAGCCAGTGTACCAGCTTACCGGTTTTTTCCTTGGGGCGGTTTTTTACTACAGCCCAGTAGGTTTTAAATACTTTTTTGCTCTGGAACATCTTGTTCATGCGCTCCAGTGCTTTGCTGGTACGGGCCAGTATTACTGCCCCGCTTACCGGACGATCAATTCTGTGTACCACGCCAAGGAACACATCACCCGGCTTGTTATACTTCTCCTTAATATAATCTTTGGCATAGTCTGCCAGCGTTTTATCGCCGGTGCTATCGCCCTGCACCAGTACACCGGCCGCTTTATTTACTATGAGCAGGTGGTTATCTTCGTATATAACTGTAAAAGGAGGTCGGTTCTTCATAAATCAAAAAGTTTAGGCAAAGGTACAGCTATTTTTAACCAATATCAGCCTCCCCCTATTGTACGCGTTAGCTTCGCAACACAATCCTAAAAGTGGTGCCAACATTGGGCTCACTATGCTTTACGTAAATACGACCACGGTGGTAATGATCAATAATGCGTTTTGCCAGGGTTAGGCCCAGTCCCCAGCCCCGCTTTTTAGTGGTGAAGCCAGCCTCAAACACCTTCTTAAGGTTTGATTTTGAAATACCCTTTCCGTTATCTACAATATCAATATGAACTGTATTGTTGTTGCCCGGCGCAATGCGAATATCAATGGTGCCAATGCCGCTCATGGCATCGACTGCGTTTTTGATCACATTTTCGATTACCCAGCCAAAGAGGTGCGGGTTTAACTGTGCACGTAAATCGTTGCCTACGCTGCTCACTGTTATTTTTACCTTGGTGCTGATGCGCTTTTGCAGGTAATTTACCGAGCTGTTGATCATATCGGGCACTGAGGTTAACTCCAACACAGGCACCGATCCTATGTTACTAAAGCGTTCGGTAATGAGGTGCAGCTTCTCCAGGTCTTTTGCCATTTCAGGCAGCGCCTCGTGCTGCCGCGTGCGCTCATCGGCCTTCAGGTACTCAAGCCAGGCCATCAGCGAGGAGAGGGGAGTACCCAGCTGATGGGCTGTTTCTTTTGCCAGGCCCACCCAAACCCTGTTCTGCTCTGCCGTGCGGCTGTAGCTGAAAGCCAGATAGGCAAGTGCGCCAAAAAGCAGAATGGTACTAAGCTGTATAAAGGGATAGTAGCTCAGCTGGCGGAGCAGATCAGAATTGCGGTAGAATACATACTCCACATGTTCTACCTGGTTGGCAGCATTGCGGTACACCACCTGTATGGGCTCATTTTCGGCCCGCATGTTGTTTATTTCTGCCCGCAGTATCTCATACAGCTCTGCCTCGGTTAAATTTTCCGGAATATCAAGGTTCAGATAATCCAGGGTAGGCTCGCCCATCTGATCGGCCAGGATAACGGGTATGGTGGTGTTACTCTTAATGATGTGCTCATTGATGAAAGTAACGTTGGCGTGGTCGCCCTGCTCTGCCATAAACTCAATAGAGCGTGCAAATAAGTCTACTGTACTGCGCTCGCGTTCTTTGAGCATGTGCACGATAAAATTATTGTAATAGACCGATACTACCACAATTAAAATGGCAATAAGGCCTACCAGTATTTTAATGGTGCTTTTGTGGCGGTAAAGATTAAGTTCAGCGGTTTCTCGAAGGGGTCGGGCCATGGGGGCAGGCAGTGTTTATTGGCTGCAGGTTAAGGCTTTATTACTGCGGCACTTTTTGTTAACGAATAAACACCAAATTTATGCAAAAAGAAAAGCCGGACTAGCCGGCTTTTTCTAACAATATGAATACTGATGACTTATCGCATCATCAGCCATTTGCCTATGGTTTTGTAATTAACCTTAGAGCCGTGCATTAAAATACCAATGCGGTAAATACGGCCAGCCAGCCAGGTCATGAGCAAAAAGCCTAACACCAGCAGTACCATAGAGGTTACCAGCTCCCACATGGGTACACCAAAAGGCAGGCGCATGAGCATAACCGTTGGCGAGGTAAAAGGTACCATGCTAAACCAAAAGGCTGTGCTGCCATTAGGGTCTTTCAGCACCGCCGTTATGGCTACTATAAAACCCAGTACCAGTGGCATAGAGACCGGCGCCATAAACTGCTGAGTATCTGTTTCGCTGTCTGATGCAGCGCCAATGGCTGCAAACATGGCACCATACAGCAGGTACCCGCCTAAGAAGTAAAACAGGAAGCCTCCAACCATCAGGGGCACATTCAGGGATCCCAGCTCATTAGATGCCTGCGCAATTTTTACCTGGGTAGATGAAAAATCTGATCCCTGGGCGGCGGAAGGCATCTGGCTAATCTGCGAAATTGATTCAGCATCCAGGCCAATCAGCGACAGCCCAACGCTGTAGATCAGGGAGGTCAGCACAATCCAGATAATGAACTGAGTGAGACCAACAGCTGCAATGCCAATGGTTTTGCCAATCATCAGCTGGGTGGGCTTAACCGAAGATATGATCACCTCCACAATTCTGCTGGTTTTCTCCTCCAGCACACCCCGCATGATCTGAGCGCCATAGATAAAGATGAACATGTAGATCATAAAGGAAGCCAGGTAGCCAATGCCTGTATAAATACCGGTGTTGGCAGATTTTTCCTCTCCACCGGCAAGGCTTATTTCGTTCAGGTTAACGTTGGTCCGCAGGGCCTCTAGTGTGGCCTTGTCGATCTGGGACTTCTCCAGCTTCATGTTCTCGATCTTCTGCTCCAGCACACGTTCCATTCGTTCTTTTAGCTCAATGCCTGCACTGCTTTCAGAGTAGAAGGTAATGCCTGAGGGGTTGTCGAGCTGAAAATCTGGTATGTACAGCAGGCCAAAGCTGCCATTTTGCTTAATACCGGCCTTGGCTTCGTTTAGTGAGGCGTCGAGGTAGTCGAAATGCAGCCCCTTTTCATCCTCGAAAGTGCCTTTGAACAGCCCGCTTTCATCTACCACGGTTATATTCTTAACTTCGTTGCTGTCTCTGGTAGCCAGCCAAATGGGTATGGCAAAGAGGCCGGCAAATATTAACGGCCCCAGGATCGTCATGATAATGAATGACTTTTTGCGTACCCGGGTCAGGTATTCGCGCTTTATGATCAGGCCTGTCTTAGACATAAGCTACCTCCTTATCTTCGTCTTTTACTTTTGAAATGAATATTTCATTGATGCTCGGGATTTTCTCCTCGAAGCGGTGCACCTCTACAAGGGGCAACAGGCGCTGCAGCAGGTAGTTAGGACTTTTTTGGGTGCCAATAGCCCTGACAACGGTCTGGTAGTAATTATCTTCCAGCAGCTTCTCCTGCAGTACTTCTACCTCACCGCCAAGGCCAATCAGCGAGCCTTTATGTTCTACAATAAAGGTATGGCTCCGGTGCTGCTCTTTGATTTCGCGCTTGGTGCCATCCAGTATTTTCCGGCTTTTGTTGATGAGGGCAATATGGTCGCAGAGCTCTTCTACCGATTCCATGCGGTGGGTAGAGAATATAATGCTGCTGCCACGCTCGCGTAATTGCATGATCTCATCTTTGATGAGGTTAGCATTTACAGGATCGAAGCCTGAAAACGGCTCATCGAGTATGATAAGCTGCGGCTCGTGCATAACGGTAGCAATAAACTGTACCTTCTGGCCCATGCCTTTGCTAAGATCTTCTATGGTTTTGCCGGCCCACTGGGTAAGGTTAAGCCTGTCGAGCCAGTGGCGAATGCGCTGACGTGCTTCTTTTTCTTTCAGGCCTCTGAGCTGAGCCAGGTACATCAGCTGTTCACCAACCTTCATTTTCTTATAAAGGCCACGTTCTTCGGGCAGGTAGCCAATAATTCTTATATGTTCCTGGTTAAGGCGTTCTCCGTTAATGAATACCTCACCTTCATCCTGCATCAGAATTTGTGTAATAATGCGGATAAGGGTGGTTTTGCCGGCTCCGTTAGGTCCCAGTAAACCAAAGATACTCCCTCTGGGCACCCTAAGGCTTACATCCTGCAGTGCCGTATGGGCGGCATAGCGTTTGGTAAGGCCGTGTACTTCTAGTATGTGATCGTTCTTCATAATATGGGGTTGGAACGTACTCGTCTAAAGTACAAATAAATACACTTATAACTTAAGTTTTTATGGGCAGCGGTACTTATTCCTGATTATCGGCTGGTAATTTATTAATGGCTAAACGTTAGCGGCAGCGTCTGTTAACATGCAAGCGTCTGGTGTCGGTTATCAGATAAATACTGTTGTGATTACAGGCGCTGCAACTTACTACCTTACCTGTTAAGCCCCTTCCGGGAACGCAGGGCACAAAAGCAGGGTTAAGGTTGTGAGCGGCAGGGTGATTTTGTACCTTGCCAGTAGAATATTTTTAGAACTAAATTTGTAGATCATGACGAAGGCTCAAAAAGGCGACCGCGTACGTGTACATTACACAGGCCGTTTAAAAGATGGAAATGTTTTTGATAGCTCTAAGGGCCGTGAGCCACTCGAGTTTCAGGTTGGCGGCGGTATGATGATTGCCGGCTTTGACAAAGCAGTGAACGGAATGGCGGTTGGCGACCAGAAAACAGTTGAAATACCATCTGATGAAGCATATGGTGCCCGCAGGGAAGAAATGGTATTAGATGTGCCGCGCCAGCAGGTGCCGGAAGGCGTAAATCCAGAGGTAGGACAGCAGCTGGCACTTAATAATGGCGGTCAGCAGGTGCCTGTGGTAGTTAAGGAAGTAACAGACGAGAAGATAGTACTGGATGCTAACCACCCGCTGGCTGGTCAGGACCTGGTTTTTGATATTGAACTGGTAGAAATTGAAAGTTAACCTACGGGTTTTTCTCTTCAGCAAGCCGCAGGTACTCAAAGTGCCTGCGGTTTTTTATTTCTGCTGGGTAGCCGAAGCTGCCGGAGGCATCATCAGATAATGGTAAACCTCTCCTTTGTTAAATACCCGAATATCTCTTCCTTTCACCAGCAGGTGTTCCGGAGTAGCCTCTACCAGCGGTATGCGTACTACTTCATGGGTTTTAAGATCGAGGTATCCCAGCTGGTTGCGCTGCAGAAAATAAAACCTGTCTTCGTCGAGCGAGAGCGAATGCAGGCCTGGTAAATCGTGGGTTAGTTCGTAATTGCCCATGGCATCAAATACCAGGAAACCAGCTGTAGGGCTATAGAGGTAAATTTTACCTTTGTGCTCGCGCAGGTAATTAAACTTCATCTGGCTGCTGCCCACCACCAGGTTAAGCGGAATAGAAATGACCTGTTCGCCCCCCGGGAACTGTTGCTTTAAGAGCCGTTGGCGGCTGCCATCTACCAGCCAGATGCCATTTCCGTCAGCGGCTGCTACGGCATCAATAAAGCCGGCATTGTTGTCGGTATTTAAACGGTAGCTGCCCGATTGGGTAAGAAAACGGTCTATCCACAACAGCTGCTGGTTTACCCTGTCGAACAGGAGTAACTGCAGGCCGGGCAGCGCCTCAATGCTGCTGATAGAAAGCATCTCATCAGGGCTAAAGGCAGCCAGTTTCTGGCCTTTATTGTTGTACTGGATCACCTGCCCCTGCTGGGTAGCTACATACAGGTTCCCCTGCACATCCTGTGCCGTTGCAACAGCCTTGGGAACCGCAAAATTTCCTTTAAACAGCAGTGTCTGGGCCGCTGCCGGAAGCACAGCAATGCTGCTCACCATTAGTGCAAGTAGGCCGTAAAGCAGGCGGCTATTGCGCTGCTTCAAAGGTTTTGAGCTCCATTTTATGCCCATTAAAAACGCCATACGTGTAATAGTTAATCCACTCGCCCAGGTTAATATAATGACTGTTTTCGGTTACCTCCAGATCCAGGGGCAGGTGCCGGTGGCCAAAAACATAATAATCGTGGTGCTCCTTTTCTTCCTTATACCGGCAGTAAGCCAGCAGCCACTCGTCTTCTCCCAGAAAAACCTCATCCTTCCCCTTATTCTTTGCCCTACTCTTATTAGACCATAAGTTTGCAAGCGTAATACCAATATCAGGGTGCAGCCAGCTGTAGAGCGAGTAGCTCAGGGGGCTTTGGAACACCTTTTTCATGATTTTGTACCGCTTGTCACCAGGGCCAAGCCCATCGCCGTGGCCTAACAGAAAACGGCTGCTGCCAATATTAATTGCTTTGGGATGCCTGTACACTGGTATTCCAAACTCATCGGGAAAGTAATTCTTCATCCACATATCATGGTTCCCGGTAAAGATGGTGAGTGGTATGCCACTGTCGCTAAGCTCTGCCAGCTTGCCCTGCAGGCGTATAGCACCTTTGGGAACTGCATGTTTGTATTCAAACCAGAAATCAAACAAATCGCCCATCAGGAAAATAGCAGCGGCATCGTTTTGAATGTGCTCCAGCCAGCGCACTATTTTACGCTCGCGCTCACGGCTCTTTTCCTTGTTGGGGGCACCCAGGTGAAAATCAGAGGCAAAATATACTTTTTTGCCGGCAGCTAATGTAATAGGAGGTAGTTCTTTGGACAAAACGTAGTAGGTAGAGCTTTGATCTTTTGCTTTACGAAATTAAGGAAAAAGAAAGGGCATTAAAAAAATCAGGCAGCCCTAAAGCTGCCTGATTTAATATGTTAAATGATATTATAAAGAATCATCCTCACGTGAGCCCTTTGGAGGTGTGTCATCATCAGCTCCTACACGCTCCTCTACCGTAGTGGCATCTGGTGGCATGTTTTCTTTTGCCATCTCACCATTAGGCGTAATATACTGCTGATAGGTGGTTTGCTTATCGAACGGACGTTTGCCAATAAGCCGCTCCAGATCATACTGATAAATGATCTCTTTCTTGAGCAGCTCCTGGGCAATGATCTCAAGCTTATCACGCTTACTCAGCAGCAACTGTTTTACAGCTACATACGCTTTTTCGATAATAAACTTAACCTCCTCGTCAATAATCTTGGCGGTGGCTTCGGAATAAGGCTTATTGAAGTTGTATTCGCTTTGTTTGGCATCGTAGAAAGATACGTTTCCGATCTTATCGTTCATGCCATACACCGAAACAATGCTGTAAGCCATTTTAGTAACCCGCTCCAGGTCGCTAAGTGCACCGGTGCTAATCTTCTCGAATACGATGTCTTCGGCGGCACGGCCACCCAGGGTCATACACATTTCGTCGAACAGCTGCTCAGTCTGGTACAGGAACTGCTCCTTAGGCAGGTACTGAGCATAACCAAGGGCTGCTACACCACGTGGCACAATGCTTACTTTTACCAATGGATCGGCGTGCTCCAGGAACCAGCCTGCAACAGCGTGGCCGGCTTCGTGGTAGGCAACAATTTTCTTCTCTTCCGGAGAAATAATCTTGTTCTTCTTCTCCAAACCACCAATTACCCTATCCACAGCATCCTGAAAGTCCTGCATATCTACAGCCTTTTTATCGCGGCGTGCAGCAATAAGAGCTGCTTCGTTGCAGACGTTGGCAATTTCGGCACCGGCAAAACCTGGCGTTTGCGCCGATAGTTTTTTCGGATCTACTTCAGAAGATAGCTTGATAGGTTTCAGGTGTACTTTGAAGATGGCTTCACGGCCTACAATATCTGGCTTGTCGATGCTGATCTGGCGGTCGAAACGGCCGGGACGCAGCAGGGCAGAGTCCAGAATATCCGGACGGTTGGTAGCAGCCAGGATAATAACACCAGAGTCGGTAGCAAAACCATCCATCTCTACCAGCAGGGAGTTCAGGGTGTTTTCGCGCTCGTCGTTAGAGCCAGGCATGGCACCACGGCCACGGCTACGGCCAATGGCATCAATCTCATCTATAAAGATGATACAAGGTGCTTTTTCTTTTGCCTGCTTAAACAGGTCACGTACACGGGCGGCACCCACACCTACAAACATCTCTACAAAGTCGGAGCCCGACAGGGAGAAGAAAGGCACGGCAGCCTCGCCGGCTACGGCTTTGGCCAAAAGGGTTTTACCTGTACCGGGAGGGCCTACCAAAAGTGCTCCTTTTGGAATTTTACCACCCAGCTTGGTAAACTTGCCCGGGTTTTTCAGGAAATCAACAATTTCCTTGATCTCTTCCTTGGCTTCATCAAGGCCGGCTACATCGTTAAAAGTAATCTTTACCTTGTTTTCAGCATCAAAGAGTGCTGCTTTAGATTTGCCGATGTTGAAGATCTGGCCGCCGGGTCCGCCGGTGCCCGTCATGCGGCGCATCAGGAACCAGAAGCCAAACAGAATCAGGAACAGAAAGCCCCAGCTGGTAATCAGGCTGGTGAGGTCTGAGCGTTCTTCTGCTTCCAGAGCAATCTGCCTTTCTTTTGGCAGCTCACTCATCAGCTCGCGGAAATCATTGGCAAACACCTCTTCGCTAATAATTTTTAAGCGGTAGTGAGGTCCCTGTGAGGCGGTAAACATTTTGCGGTCCTGTAATCTGTTCTGGTTATCAGGATCATTTATCGCTTCAGGGGTAAGAGTAATTTCAACCAGGTCCTGTCCCTTGATAAGGGTAGCCTGTTTAACCTTACCTTCTCTGAGCAGCTCCTCAAATCGAAGGTAATTTATAGGTTCTGTAGAACTACTTTTACTAAGCCACAATACCCCAAAGATCAATATCAGCAGGGCTACAATAATGTAAGCCTGATAATTGTTCCGCTGGGGAGGCTTGGGTATAAGGTTCTTACGGTTCGGTTTTTCTGCCATTCGTTCTATTCAAAAAGGGATATCAAATGTATAAACAATAAAAGGCCACCATAAAGTTAGCCTTTGTAACAGTATTTATGCTTCTGTTTCTGAGGAAACATGAACAATATCTGCATCGCCCCAAAGTTCTTCAAGGGCAAAAAAGTCGCGCCTGTCTTTTTTAAAAACGTGGGCTACAACATCAACATAATCAAGCAGCACCCATTCTTTTTGCAGGCGTCCCTCACGGTGCCAGGGGTCTTGCTTAATTTCTTTATAAACAACTTCCTCTATGGAATCGCTGATGGCATCAAGTTGTGTATCAGAATTACCCGTACAGATGATAAAGTAATCAGCTACAGCATTTTTTACTTTAGTAAGGTTCAGAACCACTATGTCAGAAGCTTTTTTCTCCTGCATACCAGCGACAATCAAATTGGCCAATTGTTCTGAATTCGTTTTTTCTTCCATTCTTGCTCTTTAAATTGCTCCTCAAATTAAATAAATCCTTGTATAAATCTCCGGCTAATACGCTATTTATTGGTAGTAAGCTAATTTACCTGCCAGAATGTCACTCTACTAATACAACAGCCTTACAGATGTTGCAGCAAGAGAGACTGCCGGAGGGTACTGTAATCATCACTGATTGTCAGCTGGCTGGCCGTGGTCAGCGCGGAAATAGCTGGGAGGCTGTTTCCGGCCAGAACCTTACCTTTTCATTGGTACTACGGCCACGGTTTTTGCCTATACAGGATCAATTTCTACTTAATATCAGCATATCTCTTGCCATTTCTGATTTCCTGACAGATTTGCAGCTATCCGGGGCAGCAATAAAATGGCCAAACGATCTCTACGCAGGGTCAAAAAAGCTGGGGGGTATACTGATAGAAAGCTCTTTGAAAAACGCTCAACTGGAGTGGAGTGTTGTAGGTATTGGCATAAATGTGAATCAAAAAGAATTTTTAGTGCCAACTGCTACCTCCCTGGCACTTGAATTAGCCAAAAATCATAGCCTTCAGCTGCTGCTGGACCAGCTGCTGAAAGCACTGGAAGTGCGTTACCTGCAGCTAATGAAACGGGAGGGAACACAGGAGTTACGCAGGGAGTACCTGGAGCGTATGTACTGGCTGGGCGAATGGCACCAGTTTGAAGCAGAGGGCAGGCAGTTTTCAGGAAAAATAGTGGGCATAGACCCCAGGGGGAAACTGGCCGTACTGCATCAGCAGGAGCAGCAGCTCCACTACTACAACATGCAACAGATCCGTTACCTGGCGTAGTGCAGGGTAAAATGTTAAAGATTCTGCTGGTTTTTCTGCCCATCTTCTGCACATAAGGGCTTGAATTACTGTATGCTAAATCAATTTTAAGCTTTTACAGTTAACTATCTGGCAGGCATGCAGGTCTGGCCCTCTCCACTATGCTAAGTTTGTGGAATGGCTGGAAAGTACCCTGAAATTTTGTACTTTTGGAAAAGTTTATGTTTAGTTAAGATTGATATGCTCAAAGAGACAGAAAATTACAAAGTAAAGGATATTACACTGGCCGACTGGGGCCGTAAGGAAATCCGTTTGGCAGAGGCTGAAATGCCTGGTCTGATGGCTATTCGCGAAGAATATGGCCCTTCTAAGCCATTGAAAGGTGCCCGCGTTGCCGGTTGCCTGCACATGACGATCCAGACTGCCGTTCTGATCGAAACGCTGGTTGAACTGGGTGCTGAAGTTACCTGGAGCAGCTGCAACATTTTTTCTACCCAGGACCACGCTGCCGCAGCCATTGCCGCAGCCGGTATTCCGGTATTTGCCTGGAAAGGCCAGAACGAAGAAGAATTTGACTGGTGTATTGAGCAGACTCTTTTTGCCTTTGAAGGTGGCAAGCCGCTGAACATGATCCTTGATGATGGCGGCGACCTCACCAACATGGTGCTGGACCGCTATCCTGAGCTGGTTAAAGAAATTCGTGGTATTTCGGAAGAAACCACCACTGGTGTGCTTCGCCTGTACGAGCGTATGCGCAAAGGTACGCTGCCACTGCCTGCCATTAACATTAACGATTCGGTTACCAAATCGAAATTCGATAACAAGTATGGCTGCAAAGAATCTTTGGTAGATGCCATTCGCAGGGCTACCGATGTAATGATGGCTGGTAAAGTAGCCATTGTGGCTGGTTATGGCGATGTAGGCAAAGGTTCTGCCGCCTCTCTGCGTGGTGCCGGTGTGCGTGTTATCGTTACCGAAATAGATCCGATCTGCGCCCTGCAGGCTGCAATGGATGGTTTTGAGGTGAAGAAAATGACCAATGCCGTTCACCGTGCCGATATTATTGTTACCGCTACCGGTAATAAAAACATAGTAACCGGCGAGCATTTCAAGAAAATGAAAGACAAAGCCATTGTGTGCAACATTGGCCACTTCGATAATGAAATTGATGTTGCCTGGCTGAAAAAGAACTACGGCAGCACACGTGTAACCGTTAAGCCGCAGGTAGACATCTTCAATGTAGATGGTAACGACATTATTCTGCTGGCCGAAGGCCGCCTGGTAAACCTTGGTTGCGCCACCGGCCACCCAAGCTTTGTGATGTCAAACTCATTTACTAACCAGACGCTGGCGCAAATAGAGTTGTGGACCAACAATGGCCAGTACGAAAATGCTGTATACACCCTGCCTAAGCACCTGGATGAGAAAGTAGCCGCCCTGCACCTGGAGAAAATAGGTGTGGAGCTGGAAGAGCTTACCACGGATCAGGCCGAATATATCGGTGTGCCGGTAGAAGGCCCGTTCAAAGCAGACTACTATCGCTATTAATTCTAAGCGTTCCCTAAATTTAGGAAGCCCTGCCCCTCAGGCAGGGCTTTTTTTTCTATCTGGACTTGTCTAACTACACCTATAGTGATCGGGTGGTAAATATGTGTTTAATACCAGCCTGTACCACCATTCAAAGAAACTCCGCCAGATGTTTTATATTTGCTGCCCTCGTGCAACGCACCTGTTATGAGTATTAATAAAGAATCTGTTAAGCGAATTGTAGTTTTTGCCCCTAACAAGCCTTTTTTTGGTGCAAATATTCTGCAATTACCTTTCTTTCAGCATCTCCGTGCCAATTTCCCCGATGCCCGCATAATCTTGTGGTCGACGGTTAAAACCTCTGAGATGATCATAAACCTACACCTTGCAGATGAGCTGCACTACTATAGGAGGGGGATGAAGGATTATCCTAAAATTCTGAGATTTCTGAGGAGTGAGAAGATAGATATTGCTTTTAATCTGCGTTGGGCTTCGGAAGGTATCAATCTCATGACAGGTCTTTCTGGTGCAAAGCTGCGCATTGGTTTTAAGGAGAGTGGTGTGTTTAGCTGGCTTTTGAACAGGAGAGTGCCGATGGAAAAGCAAAACTACATGAGCCTGCGTTATCTGGATCTGTTAAAGCCTGCAGGGGTTGGAGCGCTTTTCTTTTTTGAGGAAATGGAAAAGCTGGACACCAATGCCACAATACAGCTTCCTGAAGATAAATCACTTGTTTGCCTGATGCCTGCGGGTGGCGAAGGAGAACATAAACGTTGGGGGATCGATAACTTTTGCAGACTGGCAACACTTATGTTGAAGGCAAAACCCAATGCTTACTTTTACTTTGTAATTGGTCCGGCAGAAAAAGATTATATAGGAATAATTGAGCAAAGCTTGCCACTTGGCAGCTATCATATCCTGGCAGGCGGAAGCCTTGCCGATATTGTGCGCATTTCGAAAGGAGCGCTGCTGACAGTGGCTAATGATTGCGGCCCCTCTCACCTGGCACAGATGAGTGGCAGTAATTACATTGGTGTATGGGGCTGGGGCATGCAGCATGCCCAGCAACGTATTATTAACTGGACTGCGGTTCGGCCAAACTCATTGCATGTTGTTGCTCCTCTGGGTGAAGACATTAAGACAGTTAAACCAAGCGAAGTATTACGCGTGGCAATGGGTTTTTTGATGGAAAAGTAAGCTTTTGGATTGTGCCTTTGTTTTACAAGGCCTTAGGTTTCTGGGTATATGCCCATAGCTTTTATTTCTAGCAACCGGATTCTCCAGGCTCAATATTGATTTCGTGTTAAGCACGAAAATGTGTTTGCAAATCCAGAAGTTACGTGTGATAAATTGTCAGTCTTGGCGAAGGCTTGAGCCATGTTCTGAGAATTGGCTTGAAAAGACCCTGCTTTTTTTTAATTTTGTGCAAACGTAAAACTTCCGCTAATGAGTGTTTTGGTAAATAAAAACTCGAAAGTGATCGTACAGGGCTTTACAGGCTCTGAGGGCACTTTCCATGCCGGCCAAATGATTGAATACGGCACAAACGTAGTAGGTGGCGTAACCCCGGGAAAAGGTGGCCAGACGCACCTTGATAAGCCAGTATTCAATTCTGTTGCAGAGGCTGTTGAAACTACCGGCGCCGATGTTTCTATTATTTTTGTGCCACCGGCTTTCGCTGCTGATGCCATTATGGAGGCCGCCGATGCCGGAATAAAAGTGATCATTGCCATTACCGAAGGTATCCCGGTAAAAGATATGATGATTGCTAAAGAATATCTGAAAGATAAAGAGGTACGCCTGATAGGTCCGAACTGCCCTGGTGTTATTACCCCTGGCGAAGCAAAAGTAGGGATCATGCCTGGTTTTGTATTTAAATCAGGTCGTGTGGGTATCGTTTCCAAATCGGGAACCCTTACTTACGAAGCAGCCGACCAGATTGTAAAAGCAGGTCTTGGTATTTCTACTGCCATTGGTATTGGTGGCGACCCAATCATTGGTACCCCTACCAAAGAGGCGGTGGAGCTGCTGATGAACGACCCTGAGACCGATGCCGTTGTAATGATTGGTGAGATTGGTGGTAATTACGAAGCTGTAGCTGCCCGCTGGATCAGGGAAAATGGTAATAAAAAGCCTGTTATTGGTTTTATTGCCGGCCAGACAGCGCCTCCCGGCCGCCGTATGGGTCACGCAGGTGCCATCATTGGCGGTGCCGACGATACCGCAGCTGCTAAAATGAAAATTATGCGCGAGAACGGTATTACCGTTGTGGAATCTCCAGCCGAAATTGGTGCTGCAACGGCCAAAGCTTTAAAAGAAGCCGGTATTGTTGCATAAGTAAATAGAAAATTAAATGTAAAAGCCTGTTCCTTAGCTGGAACAGGCTTCTTTTATGCATATTCTTTTTCAGGAATACATATGTATGCATGTAATTAATCAAAAATATTGTTAATTTTATCCAATGGATCAGGCCGTCTTTAAACGAGGTGCTGAGTCATCTGCTTCTCTCTCTGTTCTCCTAAAACCGCGCTTGTGCTGCCAGGTTGGTTGGTTTTGCTCCCGGTCTATTCAGGAATATATTGTTTTAGTCTGCTCACTGCAGGCTAATCTTTTTATTTCTGTGATGTAACATTTGCCTTTTAATTGTAAAAGTTGGTTTGCTAACACCTCATAACTTTGTATTCAGAATTTATGATGGAGTCTTTCAAGCCAATGAATTTCAAGCTTCTAGTCAGTTCTGATACTACCCATTTCAATGTTTAAATGAAACAACTTTACTTAGTTCTTACCTTGTGCTTAAGCACAATGGGGTGGGCGGGTGCGCAGCAGGAAACCACCCTTAGCACCATGCGAAGCCTGCCTCAGGCGGGCTATACCAATCCTGCCTTTGTACCAACACAAAACTTTTACCTGGGGCTGCCTCTCATATCATCGGTAGCAGGCTATGGCGGTTCCAACAGCCTTACTTATCAGCAGATAGAAGAACTCAACATTGAAGATGACTTTTCAGGAAGAAATCTGCTGGCGTTACGGGCGAAGATGAAAGATAAAAACTGGTTTTCTTCAGGTGGAGAGATAGATCTGTTATCAGCAGGTGTTCGTGCAAATGCACGCCTGTACCTGCGCTACCGCTTAAGCGCCAGAGCAGCAGTACAGACCATGCTGCCCCGTGAGCTTGCCTCGCTGGCAGATGAGCAATTCCTTAAAATTACCAATACAGTAGTGCTGGCACCTTCTGTGCAGGCGATGGCCTACCTGGAGAATTCAATAGGAGCCTCTTATGCTATTGATCAGAAGCTTACAATAGGAGCCAGCATCAAACGACTGAACGGTATTGCTAATGTTCATACCGACTACCTGGATATGACCCTCCGCTCAAAGCCATCAGAAGGCCTGATGGAACTGGAGGGTGGTTTACTGGCTTACACCTCAGGCTATGAATTCGACGAGGATGATTCAGAAGAGGAGGAGAGCACAAACGATTACCAATACATAAGGAATATGATGAAGGACAATGGCGGCTGGGCAGTAGACCTGGGCGCTACCTATCAGCTTAGCAGCAAGCTTCAGCTTGGGCTGGGTATCCTTGATCTTGGTACCATCAACTGGAAAAACAGTTCCCGTGAATGGAGGGTAAACAGGGCTACTGCTACCTTTGAAAACCTGAATGAGGAAAGCCTGAATGAAGACAACTACAGAGCAGAAGCTTTTGCAGACAGCGTGGCTAAGTATTTCGAGCCCCAGGAAAAAGCTATAAGCAGCTACCGCACAGGTATTCCAAGCAAAAGCTACCTCAATGTAACTTATGCGCTTCACCGTAGTGTACATGCTTCGGGTATATTATTCGCCTATAAGTACAAAGACCGCTTTATGCCTGGCTTTACCGCTGCCGTTAATAAAGAATTTGGCCGCAGGTTGGGGCTATCTGTCAGCTATACTGCTATAAATGGTTCTTATGCCAATGTAGGTGGCGGGTTTAGTTTAAGGCTCACGCCATTTCAGCTATATGTGGTAACTGACAATATACTTGGCGGCATTGATTATGAAAATGCCCAAAATGTAAATGTAAGAGCCGGCCTGAACCTGGTATTCGGTACTATCAAAAAAACTACAAAGCTTCCTTATTAAGCCATGAATCTTTCGATAAAGCATTTATATAAAACGGCACTCCTGGTGTTGCTGATGAGTGGAGCTGCCCATGCACAATCAAACTTTGCACCGCAAAAGGTTGATGAGGCAATTAACAGTAATTATGCAGAATTAAACCCTGTGCTTTCACCTGATGGAAATGAACTGTTCTTTGTAAGAGCCAATCATCCGCAAAATGGTTTTGGTGAAAATGACAGCGAAGACATCTGGTACAGCAAAAAGGGCGAAGATGGAAAGTGGTCTGAGGCGGTGCGTATTCCGCAGCTTAACATTGGCCGGTATAACGCAATATGGGCCGTTACACAGGATGGCTCTGCCGTGCTCATACAGGGGCAATACAACAAAGACGGAGATTTCTGGAAGAAGCGGGGTTTTTCACTGGTAAGGCGTACCGCTACCGGTGAGTGGGAGAAGCCCGTAAAGATATCATTGGCAAAATTCAATAAAAAGAACAGGGGCATTTACACCACCGCTTACCTGACCCCTGATAGCAGGCACGTGCTTATGAGCTTTTCCAACAAGTTCAACAGCAAAAAGAGCAGGCTTTATGTAAGCCATGAAGAGGTGCCCGGATTTTTTGACAAGCCCAGAAAAATAAAGATCAAGCAGGGTAGTGCCCAACATGCTCCTTTCGTTTCGGCCGATGGTAATAAACTTTATTACACCAGCAACGAGTCTGGCAACGCTGATGTATGGGTGGCAGAGCGTTTAGATGAATCGTGGCGGAAATGGTCGGAGCCCAAGCCGTTGGAAAGCATCAATACAGCTAACTGGGAATCTTACTTCCGCACCAACATAAAGGGAAGCCAGGCCTGGTATTCAGCAAGAGCTGATAAGGGTAGTAATCCTGATCTTTACACCATTAAGTTGTTTGAAGAAAACCCTTTCATTGTAGTATCAGGCCAGGTGATCAACAAAAAAACAAACCAGCCTATCACTAATTTGTCTGAAATTACTCTTTATGCCAATGATTCTCTGGAGAACTCATTGGTATTGCTTGAAGACGGCAGCTACACCATGAAGCTTCCGCTCGGTAAGAACTACCAGCTAAAGCCACAGCTGGCCCATTACGATGCCGATCCTGCAACTGTAAAAGCCGACAGCCTGTATGAATATACGGAAAGCAAACTCAATCTGTATTTTACCCCCTGGACGGTGGTGAAGGTAAGCGGGAAGCTGCTTGAACGCAGCACTCTTGCACCATTCCCTGCAGAAGCAAGAGCACGTATTTTGCTGGATGGTAAAGCACCGGATTCGCTGATGGTAAATGAAAAAACAGGAGAGTATAGTTTTTTTGTACCATATGGCAAAAATTATAAGCTACAGGTACAGGCAAAAGGGCACAAAACAGAAGAACAACCCCTGCTGCTGGATAAGGTGAAAGCCTATCAGGAAGTTACAAGAGATCTGTATGCAAGCAAAGTAAATACTGCCACGGTACAGGGGCGTCTGCTGGACCGTAAAACAGGAAAGACTTTCCCGGCTGGTATTCCGGTTAAAGTTATGCTGAATGATACCCTGCAACTGACGATTATTGATACCCTGGGCACCTATTCAGTTCCGCTTGCACTGGGTAATACCTATTCTCTGAGTGCAAAGGCAGAGGGTTACTACCCCATTACCGAACAAATTGACCTCTCGCAGGAAGAAAAGCAGGTAAAGATATATAAAGATCTGTACCTGGCGCCGCTGGAGGTTGGTCAGTCTATTCGTCTGAACAATGTATTCTTCGAGAATGCTAAATCTACCCTTAAACCAGAGTCATTCACTGAACTTGACAGGGTGGTAACCTTCCTGGAGGAAAACCCGAATATGAAGGTTGAGATTGCCGGCCACACCGATAACAAAGGTACCGCCGCCCTGAATAACAAGCTTTCCGGCGACAGGGCCAGTGCCGTGGCTAAGTACATTACCGGCAAAGGTATACCTGCCGACCGCCTAACTTCAAGAGGCTATGGCAGTACAAAACCAGAGGCCGATAATAAAACGGAAGAAGGCCGCGGCCGTAACCGCCGGGTGGAGTTTACCATTCTTGAGATTAAAAAATAAGATTGACTCATCATCAACCGAAGCGCAGCTCTGAAAAGGGCTGCGTTTTTTTTGCTTATATAAATGTGTATCTTTTGCTATGGCTAAATTCCGGTTAAGCATACCCAAGCCCTGTTCTGAAGAATGGGAGAATATGCAAGCTTCAGGCAAAGGAGCTTTTTGTAGCAGCTGCCAGAAAGAGGTGGTTGACTTTACGGCCATGTCTGAAGGACAGATTAAAGAATACTTTAGCAGATCTAAGGGGCGGGTGTGTGGTCGTTTCAGAGAAGAACAATTATTAGTGCCCTACAGTACTTTGGCAGCCATACCAGCCTGGAAAAAGTGGATGGTAGCGGCATTGGTAGGGCTGGGATTGCCAGGACTTGCTGCTGCACAGGAAGGCACTCTGGCAAAGCCTCCCATTGAGCAGCGGGATCTGCCAGTAAAAGATTGTCAGACTACTGAAAAGAACAGTAGTACTGTTACGCCAGCCGCTGTTGATAGCTTGCGAATAGTGAGGGGCAAAATAACAGATACTAAGGGTGAAGTTTTACCTGGAGTAAAGGTACAGTTGAAAAATACTTCCTTTGAGGCTGTCACAGATATAGATGGAGTGTTTGAAATCAGATTCCCAGACAATATTCCTGACCCTGAGCTTAGTGTTATTTTCATAGGCTATGTACCGGAAGAAGTAAAACTTAGACCTAAGGTAAGCTTTTTGAACGTTGAGCTGGTGGAGGATGTGGAATGGTTGGGAGAAGTGGTGGTAATAACCAGAAAATGGAGCCCTCGTTGGCTGTGGTGGCAAATGAGAAGTCTCTTCTAATATTAAATAGCACAAAGTAACTTCCATACGAAACAACTCCAAGTCACCGCCGGGCCTCGGTGGCCTGAAGCAGGAGGTAATTTATAAGTCTCCAATTTGTATATGATAGATCCCCACCTGCGTCTCATCCTACCCCATATCTTTTCAGGGGCCGCTGAACTACTCTAGCTGTACCTGAAAAGATATGGGGTAGGATGAGAACTGTGTGGGGATGACGAAAATTATAAATTGATGAGGTCCTAAATGAAAAAGCGCAGCCCTGTTGAGCTGCGCTTCCTTTTATCGTTTCTTGTTCTTATAAGCCAAACAACTATTTTGCGTATGCCACGGAGCGCATTTCGCGGATTACTGTAATTTTAATTTGGCCGGGGTACTGCATGTCCTGCTCAATCTTTTGTGAGATATCGAACGACAGGCTGCTGGCCTTTTCATCTGTTACATTTTCAGCATCTACCATTACCCGTAGCTCACGGCCTGCCTGAATGGCATAGCATTTTTGTACGCCATCAAAGTTAAGGGCAAGGCTTTCCAGGTCACGCAGCCGCTGGATATAGCTCTCCATTACCTCACGGCGTGCGCCAGGGCGTGAGCCGCTAATGGCATCACAGGCCTGCACAATAGGAGAGAGCATAGAGGTCATCTCAATCTCATCGTGGTGGGCACCTATGGCATTGCAAACCTCCGGATTTTCCTTGTATTTCTCGGCCAGCTGCATACCTAAAATGGCGTGTGGCAGCTCGGGCTCCTCCGGCCATACTTTGCCAATATCGTGCAGCAGGCCTGCGCGTTTTGCAAGCTTGGCATTGATGCCTAGCTCTGCGGCCATGGTAGCACACAGTTTGGCCACCTCGCGGCTATGCTGCAGCAAATTTTGGCCGTAGCTTGAGCGGAAACGCATGCGGCCCACCATCTTGATAAGCTCTGGGTGCAGGCCATGCACACCCAGATCAATTGCAGTACGCTCACCAATCTCTACTATTTCATCTTCAATATTCTTGGTGGTTTTGGCTACCACCTCTTCAATACGGGCCGGGTGTATACGGCCATCCTGTACCAGGCGGTGCAGCGAGAGGCGGGCTATTTCCCTGCGAACCGGATCAAAACCGCTGATGATAATGGCCTCCGGCGTATCATCTACGATGATCTCAACACCTGTGGCTGCCTCAAGTGCGCGTATGTTACGGCCCTCACGGCCAATGATCTTACCTTTGATATCGTCGCTTTCGATGTTAAAAACGCTTACACAGTTTTCAATGGCATGTTCGGTAGCGGTACGCTGAATGGTTTCAAGCACCACCTTTTTAGCTTCTTTGGTAGCGGTAAGCTTAGCCTCTTCGATAATATCTTTGATGTTGGCAGAAGCCTTGGTGCGGGCTTCCTCTTCCAGGGTGCTGATCAGCTGGTTACGGGCATCTTCGGCTGTAAGGTTAGCAGCTTTCTCCAGGATGGAAATCTGCTGTTCTTTAAGCTTATCAGCTTCCTCTCTGCGGCGTTTGGCCAGCTCAGTCTGTTCGCTAAGGTCAGTTTTTAACTTTTCAAGCTCTGCTTCGCTGCGGCTTACTTTTTCCTGTTGCTGCTTTATTTGCTGCTCGCGCTGTTTAAGCTTTGCTTCGTTCTGGGTAAAAAGAGCCTTCTTCTTGTTTACCTCTTTTTCAAATTCAGTTTTCAGGTTCAGGTACTTCTCCTTAGACTGCAGCATCCTTTCTTTCATGATGCTTTCACTCTTGGTTTCAGCCTCTTTAACGATCAGCACGGCTTTTTCCCGGGCTTCGTTTTCCTGTTGCTGGTAAATGCGCTGCAAGAGCATGCGCCCGATAAAGATCCCTGCTACCAGCGCTATAATGGCTGTTAGCAGGACGTATATGTACTCCATTGTGGTTTTTGTTAAAATTATTTATGGGGGTTTATAATTTTAACAGCCCCGGACAGTGAACCTGGAGTGAGGCAATAAATAAGCTAGTTTATGTGCTGGTGCTCTTGATAAGGGAAAATAATAGGGTCTTACAATACCTGGCTTAGCAGACTGTTTAAATGGTCAAGCTTGTTGCTAATGGTTTCGTCTACAGTGCCTGTTTTCGACTCTGTTTCAAAACGCTCCACGATACAATCAAACGCAACCATGGCAAGCAGGTCCTGCTTGTCATGAAGGCCAAAACGGGCAGTGTACTCACGCATCTTTTCATTGATGAGCTTTCCGGCCCTGCGTACCTTCTCTTCTTCGGCGGCACTTACCTTCATGGGGTATTCCCGGTCGCCTATTTTTATCCTTATCGAAAGTTCTCCCATAATCCTGATTTAGAACTATTCGCTCAAGTGCGCGATGCACAAATCTATTTTCTTGATATACTCGCTTAGTTTTTGCTTTATCTCAGCAGATTCGCCTTCGTCGGCTGTTACTGAACTTGCAATTTTATTTATAGTTACTTTGTTTTTGAATCCTTCTACCTGTTCGTCTTTAGCCCTGAGAATTTTTTTCATCTCACCGTTCTCCTCCTGAAGACGGTTGACTTCAAGCTGCAGGTTTTGGTGCTCATTGAGCAGCAGCCTAAGCTTTCGCTCCAGGGTGGCTAATTTTTTCTCCAATGTCTCCCGCTCCATGCGTTGCTATTTTCGGATATAAGCACCAAGTTCTTTTTCGAAAGCAGCCATCAGCCGCTGCATTGTTTTATCTATCACTTTATCGGTCAGTGTTTTGTCTTCGTCCTGAAGTATAAAACTTAAAGCGTAGGCTTTTTTGCCTGCCTCTATTTTATCGCCTTCGTACACATCAAAAACGCTGATACGCTTAATCAGTGTACTTTCAGCCTTTCGGGTAATCTCCTGAATCTGGTTAAAGGTAGCGCCTTTATCCAGCACCAGGGAGAGATCGCGCCGTACTTCCGGAAAGCGGGAAACAGGCTGATACACCGTTTCCTGAATACCCGAGAGCTGCAGCAGCAGAGCCCAGTTTACTTCTGCCCAGAACACCTCCTGCTTTACTCCGGCAAGTGTTGCCAGGGCAGGTTTAACCTTACCAAGGCGAATTAGAGGTTGTTTGGCAAAAGCCCGATCAATTTTCCTACCATTATACACAATTTCCAGGCCGTAGGCAAATTCTCGCTCGTGAATAACTTGTGGATAAGTATCATTTATTCCGAAACGGCTGAGTAACAGTTCAATAGCCAGTCTAAGGTCGTGGTAGGCCACCGGGCGAGCTTCCTGCAGATAATGCTCTCCTTCGGACAAGCCGGTTATCCACATACCCACATACTTGTGCTCCTGGTAGCCACTATTATTTTTCTGGTAGGTTTTTCCAAATTCAAATAGCTTCAGATCGCGCTGCCGGTGGTTAATATTGTGGGCTATTACCTCCAGTCCGCTAAAGAGCAGCGTCTGGCGCATAACGCCCAGGTCTTCGCTTAGCTTGTTCAGAATTTCTACACTCTTCTCCTCCTCCAGAAAATCGCTTTTGCGGGCATACTCTGGGTTGGTAAGAGAATTGGTCATAATCTCCAGGTAGCCATTAGCTGTCAGTAGGGCAGAGGCTTCCTGGCGCAGAATATTTTCATCCGTCTTCGGAAACTCGGCCATATAGCTGCTGCTAAGGCCTGCCGGCATCGGAATGTTATCAAGGCCATAAATGCGTAGCACCTCTTCCACAATGTCGGCGGGGCGTTGCACGTCTACCCGGTAAGGGGGCACTATGGCAGTAAAGCCTTCTGCAGTTTCGTCCTGCAGTTGTATGTCCAGGTTGTTAAGGATCTTCTTAACTTCTGCCTCGGGAATGTGGTGGCCAACAAGCTCATACAGCTTCTGCCAGCGTACCTTTATGCTGAAGTTATCAACGGGCTGCGGGTAGAAATCAGCAATATCGGAGCTTATTTCGCCGCCTGCTACTTCTTTAATAAGCTGTGCGGCCCGCTTCAGGGCATAAACAGTGATGTTGGGATCGGTACCGCGCTCAAAGCGGAAAGAAGCATCGGTCTTAAGGACATGATACTGGGCGGTGCGCCTGATCCAGTCCGGAGAAAAATATGCACTTTCCAGGAATACACTTTGGGTGCCTTCGCTGATGCCGCTTTCCATGCCCCCAAATACACCGCCAATGCACATGCCGCCCTCGGCATCGCAGATCATCAGGTCCTGCTCCTGCAGCTTACGGTCTTTCTGATCCAGGGTGCGGAAAACAGTACCGGCAGCCAGGTAGCGAACCACCACTTTGCCACCGCGAATTTTGTCGGCATCGAAGGCATGCAGGGGCTGGCCCAGCTCGTGCAGCACAAAGTTGGTTACATCCACCACGTTGTTAATAGGCTCCAGGCCTATGCTCTGCAGGCGCTCCTTTAGCCACTCCGGCGACTCCTGCACTTTTACACCACTAATGGTAAGGCCGGAGTAACGTGGGCAGGCTTCGGGATTTTGCACCTCTACCTCGATGTTGCGCTTGTGGTTATCTACTTTGAAGCCAGCTACATCCGGCCACTGCACGGGGCGGTCCAGCAGCGCTTTCAGGTCACGTGCCACGCCTATGTGTGAGGCAGCATCGGAGCGGTTGGGTGTAAGGCCTATCTCAAAGAGGTAGTCGTCTTTCAGGTTAAAATATGCTGCAGCAGGGGTGCCATTGGGCAGCTGGGTATCGAGCACCATAATACCGGCATGTGAGGTGCCCAGGCCAATTTCGTCTTCGGCACAAATCATGCCCTCAGATGCTTCGCCACGTATCCTGGCTTTTTTGATCTGGAATGGTTCGCCGCCGGTGGGATACAGGGTGGCACCCACGGTGGCTACCACTACTTTCTGGCCGGCTGCTACATTGGCAGCTCCACAAACGATGGGCACAACCACACCGCTGCCAATATCTACCGTGGTAAGGCTTAGGCGGTCGGCATTAGGGTGCTGCTCGCGTGTAAGTACTTCGCCAATTACAACACCTTGCAGGCCACCGGGCAGGCCTTCCTGTTTTTCAACGTTTTCTACCTCAAGGCCCGAGGAGGTAAGCAGCCGGGCTATTTCTTCCGGCGATTCTTGTATATCGATATACTGGCGCAGCCAGTTATAAGAAATTTTCATGTGCAGCAGTTATCGTGCAGAATTTGCAAAATTAAGCATTTTAAAGGATTGCCGAAGCGCAAACTTTATTTTTCGTAGCTTTTTTCGCCTGCATCAATGGCTACCGGTAATATGTTCTCCTTAGGTGGCAGCGGGCAGGTGTAGCGCTCGTTGTAGGCGCAGTAGGGGTTATAGGCCTGGTTAAAATCGAGCACTATTTTATTACCCTCCGGATCTGGCACATCCAGGTATCGGCCTGCGCCGTAGGTTTCGCGGGCGCTGGTTTCGTCGGCAAAGGGCACAAAAAGGTGGTTGGTTCCATCTGTAGACTGCAGGATGAGCAGCTTCAGGGGCTGGTTGTTCAGCTGAAAATGCGCCCAGCCCCAGCGCTTGTAGCTTTCGGCGGTGCCGGTGCTGGTTTGTACCTGCATGTGCTCCTCCCGTGGATTTTGCTCAAGGCGGGCAACAATGCGGTATTCCGGTTTTATCGGATAGTAATTAAGAGCCTTAAAGCTGCTCCGTTGCTCTTCCGGAATGGGCGAATCTTCTGCAGCAGCAAAAGATTTATTTTTATCGTAGCGGTCAAATTCTATTCTTTGCAGATAGACCTCCGGGTCTTCGCCGGTATCGCTGCTCTGCAGCAGGGTGTATACAAAAATGGCTATCAGCCCGCCAAAGATCAGAAAGCCTATAATGCGTGTGCTCATAAAGCAAAGGTAGGGCTATTAGAATAATATGAACAAGAATGGGTTGTTTTGGTGTTTAATTAATAGATAAACTTTTGTACTTATGAAAGGAGATTTCAACGAATTGATAGGGGGGAATACACCGGTGCTGATAGATTTTTACGCAACCTGGTGCGGACCCTGTAAAATGATGCCGCCCATTTTGGATGAGCTTAAGAACCAGGTAGGCGATAAAGCTAAGATTGTAAAAATAGATGTAGACAAAAATCCGGCGCTGGCCACTCATTTTAAAGTAAAAGGTGTGCCTACCCTTATGTTATTTAAAAACGGCAAGGTGGTTTGGCAGCAGTCTGGCGTGCAGCAGGCAGCGCAGCTAAAGCGTGTTATTGAGCAGCATGCCTGATTTTATAAGTAAATTTTAAAGCAGCCATACCAGAAGAGCCTGCCTTGGCGTTAATGCTATAGTTAAGGTTCTAACTGAAAGGTTGATGATGAAGGTTCAGTAACAGTTAATCTGTTGCTGAACTTTTTTTATTTTGCAGCTCTGTATCGTTTATCCTTGGCAAATCAACAACAATTCGATTTTATCATAGCAGGTGCCGGCGCGGCAGGCTTAAGCCTGGCCTGGCATCTAACGCATGCTCCAAAGTTTAAGGATAAGCAAATTCTGCTGGTAGACCGCTCTGCTAAAACCGAAAATGACCGCACCTGGGGTTATTGGGCAAAAGGAGCAGAGCCATTTGATGCCTATGCAAGCTGGCAATTTACAGAAGCCGAATTTTTCAGCCGCTACTATACAGATGTTATCTCTTTAGCGCCTTACAGCTACCGCGTGCTGGAGGGTAAGCGATTCTATGAAGCTGTCAGAAGCTGGTTGGGGCAATTTCCAAATGTTCACTGGCTGCAAACTTCCATTGAGGGCTTTGATGATACAGACGCTGGTGCTATTATTTATACCGGTGCAGGCTCCTTTAAAGCCGGTCTGATCTTTAACAGCTGTTTTCTTGGAGAGGCCCTGAAGAAGGCTGCACAAAACAGCATCAGCCTAAGGCAGCATTTCAAGGGCTGGGTTATACAAACGCCAACGCCTGCCTTTCAGCCGCAGCTGCTCCGTTTCTTCGATTTCAGAACACCCCAAAAGGGTAGTTTAAGATTCTTTTACCTGATTCCGCAAAGCCCTACCCGGGCACTGGTAGAGTACACGCTGTTTTCGGATAGCCTACTGGCGCCTGCTGCTTATGAGCAGGAGCTGAAGCGCTATATTCGGGAGGTGCTGCAGCTTAGCCAGTACTCTATAGCAGAGGAGGAGTGGGGGGTAATTCCCATGACAACCTACAACTTTCCTAAAAAGCAGGGAGAGCATATCATAAACATAGGTTCGGTTGGAGGGGCTTCCAAGCCATCTACCGGCTATACCTTCAGGCGTGTACAACAGCAGTGCAGCTACATAGTGCAGCAGCTGGAAGCCGGCAAACCGCCTGTACCTGCTGAAGGGTCCATTAGGCATCGCCTGTACGATGCTACGCTGCTGAACATACTGGATAAGAAGGGTGAGGAAGGGGAGGCTGTGTTTGCACGTTTGTTTGAGAAAAACCCGGTAACGCGGCTGTTCAAATTTCTGGATGAAGAAACCCATATGGGAGAAGAGCTCCTCCTGATGCAAACTGTCAACAAGCCTCTCTTTCTGTTAAGCATGCTAAACCTTGCAAAAAAGCAGCCTGTATCCTGATGCTGAAGCTCCCGCCTTTTGCCATTGCAGGTGTTGATTATGGTAGTAAGCTGGCAGGTACTACCGTGATAGCAGTATTATTAGCGGGCGAGATTAATTTTTTTTCCAGCCGAAAAGGAGAAGATGCAGATATTTTTTTAGCAGGCCTGATAGAAAAATTCGCCCTTCAGAAAGTGTTTATTGATGCGCCGCTAAGTCTGCCGGGGGTGTATAGCGGGGTGCCCGGTTGTACTGATTATTTCTACCGGAAGGCCGACAGGCAGCTACGTGCTATGTCGCCCATGTTCCTGGGAGGCTTAACGGCAAGGGCCATACAATTGAAAAATAAGTTACTACCAAGTAAAGTGCAATTTTTAGAGACCTATCCTTCTGGTTGGGTAAAGATTTGTGCAACAGAAGCAGTAGGCTACCGTAGTAAAGAAGTGACTGTTGAAGTTTTTTGTCAAAATAATGTAGAAATATACCCACTAGTCACACGCTCTTTTGAAATAATAAGCTGGCACCATGCCGATGCACTTATCGCGTTAATGAGTGGCTTACGTTATGAAAATGAGGTGCATATGATTTATGGAAAACCCGAAGAAGGAGAAATTGTAATCTAAGTTGCAACAATTAACTCTCATTCATTACAGCGTAAGGTCTGCATGTGAGGCATCTAAACTTTTGCTACTATTTTTGAAGAAAGTTATAAACATTTTATCAACCTTGTTCGTATAGATGTGGACAAGCCTGTTTATAACTTTTTTAACTAGCTGAATGGCAACCACAAACACCCCTATGCTTATGGTAGCGCAAGAGATGATGAACAGAGGCGAGCAATTACATTTGCTAAAGAGCTACAGCCGTTACATGAAACTCTGCAAAAGCGGATTTCCAGCACATGACGCACGTTTTATGACTGGACTTAACGACGAAGACATGTTCAAAAAAGCCTCTGAGATTTACAAGAATTACTTATAGCTTCATTTTCTGAAGTAGCAGCGAAAGGCTGCTTTGTAAAATTTCCCCCATGTTCCGGCATTTCTCAAATTCCGGCTCATCATAATAATGCGCCAAATCTGTGCGCAGGTGTTCTATGTTTTCCTGTGGAGCCAGTTCGTCCATTGTCATGGTACGAATTAATTTCCTGATGGTAGTGCTGGATGTATTGATCCTGTTGGCTATCAGGGTCCTTTCCTCTCGCTGATATTGGTACATCGTTGTCGGTGTCATATTCCTTAAACCGATTTCAATGATAGGATTATTCTGTTTAAAGTATTGCGGCATGTATACGCCCCGTCGTCCCTCATACGATTGCTGGTCAAAATCTATCGCCCTTATCCTGTAATGTACCTCTTCAAAGTCGGGCGTGACTTCAATCACAAAGTTGTTGCTGTGCATATCTCCCAGCAGCCTCACAAAGCAACGCTCATTAAACTTTACAAATTCTTTGGCCAGGCGAATTTCATTTAAGGTATGTTCTTTCAGGTATTTTTTGATAAACTGATCACCTGGTATGCCTGCAATATGTTCTTCTATCAGGGTCTGGTCATGTACTACATAGTTGATGTGGTTTGGAGACAATAAATGCTCCAGCTCCAGGCCGTACACCCGCGAGGCATCTGCCACTTTTACATAAAAGTAGTCGAAGTTATCGTTGATGTTGTTTACAATGCGTACCCTGAATGGCTTGGTGTTGCCATACACACACAGGTCTACCCGTTCAATATAGAGGTGGTCAACGATAGAAAGGTCGCCCTGGGTTTTAAGCTGGGCATAGATTACCTTCAGGCTGTCGTTAACCCCTTCCATTTCTGACTGTGGGTAAAAAACTGTTTCCCACAGCGTATCGGCCCCAAACCTATCGTAAAGCGGGATGGAATTATCGTAGCGAAGCAAATCTTTGTAGGAGAGGGGTAGTTCTGTTTCGCGGTTCTGGCTGCGCAGATAGGTACGCAGGTGCTGACTAATGGGGTAAATTTTCTTCTTTTTACTGATTAAGGCCATTTTAGGTATGAGGTTTCGGGTATCAGGTTTGAAGTTCGATTCTTACTGCTGGCTTTTTCAACACAAAGAGAATTTATGCTTGTTTGGCAGACTAAAGCACGCTTTCCAAAGAAAAAGCCGACTGTTGGGTCGGCTTAATTTAGTTATTTATATAAGAACTACTTACTAAAAGAACTCACGCATTCTGTCAAAGAAGCCTTTTTCCTTCTTGTCAGGCGTGGGGTCAAAATTTGGCGATTCCTTCAGTTTTTCCAGCAACTCACGTTCTTCGCGGGAGAGTTGCTGTGGCGTCCAGACGTTGATCTGGATCAGCTGATCGCCGGTTTCGTAGCCATTAATGTTTTTAATGCCTTTGCCACGCAGGCGCAGTACTTTTCCGCTTTGGGTACCAGGCTCTATTTTTATTTTAGCCTTACCGTCAATGGTTGGCACTTCTACAGAGGTACCCAGGGCGGCATCGGCAAAGTTCAGGTACAGGTCGTAGGCAACATTATTGCCTTCGCGCTTCAGCTCTTCGTGCTCCTGCTCTTCTATTACAATCAGCAGGTCGCCGGGATAGCCACCGCCCGGAGGCTCATTACCTTTGCCCGACATACTAAGCTGCATGCCTTCTGCCACACCGGCAGGTATGCGTATAGAGATAATTTCTTCTTTTTGTTCCAGGCCGGTATTGTCTACACCACTAGGCTTCTGGTCTATTACCTTGCCGCTGCCGTGGCAGGTATGGCAGGTATTGGCAGATACCATCTGGCCCAGCATCGTGTTTACCACTTTGCGGATCTGACCGCTGCCGCCACAGGTCTGGCAGGTTTTGTAAGTAACACCTTCGGCTACTACCAGGCGTTTTACCTTTACCTTCTTCTCTACACCGGCGGCAATTTCATCAAGCGTTAGCTTAATTTTAATGCGCAGGTTAGATCCTTTACGCCGGCCACCACGGCCGCCGCCACCGCCGCCAAAGAAGCTTTCAAATGGATTGCTGCCACCACCAAAGATGTCGCCAAACTGGGAGAAGATATCATCCATGTTGCCACTGAAGCCACCGCCATTGCCCATACCGGCATGGCCGTACTGGTCGTAGCGCTGGCGCTTATCGGGGTTACTGAGCACCTCATAAGCCTCTGCTGCTTCCTTAAACTTGTCTTCCGCAGTCGGATCGTCCGGGTTTTTATCCGGATGAAATTTAATGGCAATCTTCCGGTAAGCTTTTTTGATTTCTTCCGGTGTTGCTGATCGGCTTAAGCCTAATATTTCGTAGTAATCGCGTTTAGCCATAGTTTTGCCTTATGCGCCAATCACTACCTTGGCAAAGCGAATAACTTTATCGCCAAGGGTGTAGCCTTTTTCTACCACATCCACCACTTTACCTTTAAGTGATTCGTCGGGAGCGGGTATCTGGGTAATTGCTTCCTGGTATTCGGCATCAAATTCGCTGCCAGCTTCAATCTGCATTACTTTTACGCCTTTGCGCTCCAGCGCACTCTTGAACTTGCTAAAAATTAGCAGCATGCCCTCTTTGGTGGTGTCACCTTGTGAATTTTCATTTTCAAAGGCTTTGATGGCACGTTCAAAATCATCGAGCACCGGCAGCATGGCACTGGCCATTTCTTCGTTGGCGGTGCGGGTAAGTTCAAGTTTTTCTTTAGCCGTACGGCGTCTGAAATTTTCAAACTCAGAGTAGAGGCGCAGGTATTTTTCTTTCTGCTCCTCCAGCTCACTTCTGCGTTGTTCTTCTACCTCAGGGGACTGAGCCTGGTCTGCCACATCGCTTTGTGTGGGTGTCTCTGTGTCAGTAAGCGCGGCATGTTCGTCATGCCCGCTGGTGGTTTGGGCGCCATTGGGGCGATCGTTTATAATATCTTTATCTTGATCTTTGCTCATATCAACTACAATTTTCAGAACAACAAGAGGTGCACAATTATTTTGCCAAAGGGGGTAAGGTGTCAAATTGGCAGGAGGGGAGAGGAGTTTTGAGGGAGTGAGAGAGTGATTTGGTGAGTTATTGGCCACTACAAAATATCTACTACCTCAGCAAATTTCAATCGTCTGCTTATTAACACATTAAACTACTCACTACAGCGCCCCCCCCAACTCATCAAATCACTCCCTCACCAACTCACTCACTTTCAGTGCTATGCAGCGTCTTCCAGATCAAATCCTTTAGCTTCTCCAGGTTGTAGCTGGTTACTGCGGAAATAAATATGGATGGTAGCTCGGCGGGCAGTTCCTGTTTCATTTCTTCCATCAGCTCTTCGTCGAGCAGGTCGCTCTTGCTGATGGCGAGGATGCGCTGCTTGTCCAGTAGCTCCGGGTTAAACTGCTGGAGCTCGTTGATGAGAATGTTATACTCCTTGCGCAGGTCTTTGGCATCGGCCGGGATCATAAAGAGCAGAATAGAATTACGCTCTATGTGCCGGAGAAAACGCACGCCCAAACCACGACCTTCTGCAGCCCCCTCGATAATGCCGGGGATATCGGCCATTACAAAAGAACGGTAATCGCGATACGGCACTACGCCCAGGTTAGGCACAATGGTGGTAAAGGCATAGTCGGCAATTTCTGGCTTGGCTGCCGATACAGAGGCCAGCAGGGTGCTTTTGCCTGCATTGGGGAAGCCTACCAGGCCAACATCGGCCAGTAACTTCAGCTCCAGTACAATCCATTCTTCTCTGCCGGGCTCACCTGGCTGGGCGTAATAGGGCGCCTGGTTGGTAGGCGACTTATAATGGCTGTTGCCCTGGCCGCCACGGCCGCCGGGGGTGAGTATCTTTTCCTGCCCGTCTTCGGTTATCTCAAACAGGATCTCGCCGGTTTCGGCATCTTTGGCAACGGTGCCCAGTGGTACATCCAGGATTTCATCTTCGCCCTGGGCGCCGCTTGAGTTCTGGCCTGAGCCTGCCACGCCATTGTCAGCAATTACGTGTTTGCGGTATTTTAAGTGCAGCAGGGTCCAGAGCTGTGAATTACCCCGCAGGATAATATGGCCGCCACGGCCGCCATCGCCACCGTCGGGACCGCCCTTGGGTACATATTTCTCCCGCCTGAAGTGTATGGAACCGGCACCACCGGCCCCGGAGCGGGAACAGAATTTAACGTGATCTATAAAGTTGGACTGTGCCATAGTGTTCAGCAGGCAATTTTGCTGCCTGCACATATATATGTACAAAAAGTGCTGCCCTTTGGTTGGGGCAGCACATAAATGAAAGTTTTATTTGCATCAGGCGTCAGGCAGTTTGTTTGCCCTGCTGCCTATTTTGCATGCTCTTCAATATTGCTGCAGATGTTATCAAAGATATCATCTATGCTGCCTACACCTTGTATGGGTATAAACTTATCCTGCTTTTTATAGTATTCGGCTACGGGCAGGGTTTCGTTCCGGTATACCTGAATACGGGTGTTGATCTTTTCTGGGTCCTGATCGTCGGTACGGCCGGAGATCTTACCTCTTTCCACCAGGCGGCGCTTCAGCTCTTCTTCGGGTACATCCAGTGCCAGCATGCAGCTAATGCGCAGGCCCAGTTCATGGAGCATTTGGTCAAGCGCCTCAGCCTGGGGCACTGTGCGTGGAAAACCATCGAAGATAAAGCCTTTGCTGTCTTTATGTGCTTCAATTTTATCGCGAACCATCCCAATCACCACTGAGTCGGGTACCAGGTGACCTTCGTCCATATATTTGCGGGCAAGCTTGCCCAGCTCTGTACCATGGCTAAGGTGCATCCTGAAAAGGTCACCGGTTGAGAGGTGCAGCAGTTGGTATTTCTGGATCAGTTTTTCGCTTTGAGTGCCTTTACCGGCACCTGGAGCGCCAAACAAAACAATGTTCAGCATAATAAACGTTTTTCAGCCTGGGGCTTCTTTTTTAGAAAGGGTTCAAAGATAAGCTTATCTGCTAAATTAAAAAAGTGCTAATTAGTTCGCCAGTGAATAGATATCGTTCAGGTTTCGGCCCTGCCCGTCGTAATCGAGCCCGTAGCCTACCACAAACTTTTGAGGTATTACAAAGCCTACATACTTAAGATCTATCACTTCTTTAGTTGCTTCTGATTTATGCAACAGTGTGGCTACCTCCAGCGATTTTGGGCCAAGCTCCTGCAGTTCGTTCAGCAGGTGGCGCATGGTAAGACCGGTGTCCACAATATCTTCTACTATAATCAGGTGGCGGCCAAAAATATTTTCTTCCAGCCCAATGAGCTCTTTTACACGGCCCGAGCTTCTGGTGCTTTTGTAGGAGCTAAGCCTGATAAAGCTTATCTCTACCGGGATGTTCAGGTTGCGCATCAGGTCGGCAGCAAACATAAAAGAACCATTTAGTACGGCCAGCAGCAAGGGCGTTTTACCGGCATAATCCTGGTTAATGCGGCTAGCCAGCTGGGTAATGGTTTCCTGAATGCGCTTGCTTTCAAGATAGGGAACAAATTCTTTATCCTTAATAGTCATAGGGCCAGGCTTTTGCTCTTCAGGCTGTTACAGTATAGGGCAAACATATAAAAATTCTTTTACAGCTTCTCCATCAGGTACTGGTAAAGCTGCAACATACAGTCAATATCGTGTTTATGCACTATTTCATCGGGGCTGTGCACATGCTCTTCGGGTGCGCCAACAAAGCACCAGTCAAACGGGTAGGGCGATTGCTGTAATTCGCGCCCATCGCTGGAGCCGCCCCCCTCTACCTCCAGCTGGTAGTCGATGCCGCTCTCATTAGCAAGTGCTATGATGCGATTAACCCAACTTCGGCGTGGTATGTTGCGATCGCGCATGGAAATTACCACACCCTCACCGGCATGCACCCCTTCTGTTACCCAGGTAATGTCTGATACCAGTGCCTGCTGTACACCATATTCTTCATATAATATACGGGCAATGATGGGTACCGAGCCACCGCCATGCTCCTCCCAGCTGGTAAAAGCAATAACACCGTTTTCAAGACTTTCGCACAGCTTCAGGGCATTAAATACCCCCAGGCGGTTATCCATGTAGCAGCATTGTATGCTTTCTTCCTCCTCGCGCCAGTTAGCTTTAAACACCAGGCTGGTGCCTCTTTCAATGGCCCTGCCAAATCTGTAGCTCAGGTGCCCGTCTTCTTCCACCAGGCTGCACTCAATAGGGCCCAGGCTGTCGCTGCCTGTTAAAACATAGCCGGTTTCGGCATGGGGGCCGCCAATAGGCACCAGCTGGTTCTGGTAGCGTACGGTAAAACCAATGCTGTCCATATGGGCGAAAACGGCAGTACGGGGCTTGCCAAACACCAGCATAAAAGCATCCTGTAGCTGGGGTCCGGCTATAATTTTAGGCTGTACCTTCCATTTAGGGCTTTGTTTGCGAATGTACTGCAGCAGAAATTCTTTCAGGGTTGCTTCTTCGCCGCAGGGCGCGTGTATCTGGCAGAGTTGTTTGAGTAGTGCAAAGTTCATAGGGCGCAAAAAAAAGTAAAGTAGTGGAAAATTATACGAACAGTAGCAGAGCCTGAAGGATTAATTTAAAAAGATACTGCCCAGGCAGCCTTTTACATCACTGTGCCAGAGCATTGGGTTTGCAAGAGGCAGCGGCATTATTTAGCTTAGCATTTTTTAAATACGGCATGTTTATATTGAACAGAGAGCCTTCTATTGCCAATCTGTACCTGGCAGAGCTCCGTGATACACAAGTACAGAAAGACCGACTCCGTTTCAGGCATAACCTGGAGCGCCTGGGTGTGCTGCTGGCCTATGAAATATCGAAAGTACTGGATTACCAGCCGCAAACAGTGCAAACACCACTTGGTGAATGTTCGGTTAATATACCAGCATGGCAGCCGGTGCTGGTGCCTATTCTTAGAGCAGGTATCCCTTTTTACGAGGGCTTCAGCCGGGTTTTTGATAAAGCCGATACAGGTTTCATAGGGGCTTACCGTGCGCCACACACCAGTGCCGAAGATCTAAGGGTGGAGCTAAGCTACCAGACTGCGCCATCCATCCAGGACCGCACCCTTATTGTAATAGACCCAATGCTGGCTTCAGGTAAATCTATGGTACAGACCCTGGAGGCATTATGCGCAAAAGAAACACCAAAGCACATACATGTTGCAGCCGTTATTGCCGCACCAGAGGGAGTAGCTTACCTGAAGGAGCAGTTGCAGCTGCCGTATTCACTTTGGGTTGGGGCGCTTGATGAGCGATTGAATGAAAAAGCGTATATAGTGCCGGGTTTGGGTGATGCCGGGGACCTTTCATATGGAGAAAAACTTTAAGTAAAATGGTATTTACAACGCTGTTGCTGCTGGCGGGTCTGGTATTGTTGATTGTGAGTGGTGATTTTTTAGTGCGTGGTGCTTCCAGTTTAGCACTCCGGTTCAGGATCTCTACCCTGGTGGTAGGTTTAACGGTAGTAGCTTTTGGTACTTCTGCCCCTGAGCTGTTTGTAAGCATTAGGGCTGCCCTGGAGGGAACGCCAGATATTTCCATGGGCAATGTTGTAGGCTCCAACATTTGTAACCTTGCCCTGGTGCTGGGGGTGGCTGCCCTTATAACACCAATCGCTGTACATAAAGACAGCATTAAAATAGATTGGCCGGTTACCATGGGTGCTTCGCTCCTGTTGTTTGGCATTGTGCAGGATAGCTACATCAGTCAGCTGGAAGGTGGTTTTTTTATAGCGCTGCTTGTTGTTTACATTGTATTCCTGATCAGGAAAAGCCGCAAAGAAAACATCAGCAAACATGCGCTGGAAGATGTAATGGATGAGGAGCTTCCCAGCAAAGCACCTTGGAAGGATGTTCTTTACCTGTTGATAGGGGTAGCGGGGTTATATTTTGGTTCTGAGTGGTTTGTAGGCAGTGCCCGTGAGCTTGCCACATACCTGGGGGTAACCGAGCGGGTGATCAGCATTACAGTGGTAGCTGTGGGCACCAGCCTGCCCGAATTAGTTACTTCTGCCATTGCGGCTTTCAAGAAAGAAAGCGATCTGGCGGTGGGCAATCTGCTGGGCTCAAATATTTTTAATATTTTCTCGATTTTAGGCATCACCAGCATCATAAAAGAAGTATACGTTAACGGTGATATCATGAATGTTGATATGGTGTGGATGCTGGCTGTTACACTGCTGGTACTCCCCATGATGTTCATAAAGCGCACCATCAGCCGGGTAGAGGGGGGCGTACTGCTATCCGTCTACGGCGTATATACCTATTTCGTAATAAGTTAAATGCTCGAAGCTTGCCTGAAATATCTTACTGTTTACCTGAGTAGCATGGTAAAGTTTATAGCAGGTCCCCTTGCGGGTGTGGCTACAGGCCTAAGCTTTTGGGAGAGTGCTCTGTTTTCTACCCTTGGCATGATGACGAGCGTAATGCTGCTTACGCTGCTGGGGCCGGGTATTCGGCTTTGGGTACACAAGCTGTTCAGAAAAAAACGAAAGCTTTTTACACCTAATAACCGCAGGTTTGTAAGGGTATGGAAACGCTGGGGAGTATTTGGTATAAGCTTTTTAACTCCCCTGATTTTTACCCCCATAGGCGGTGCACTACTGGTAAACACTTTTTCCGGCGACCGTCAAAAGATCATTCTTTCCATGTTGGCGAGTGCTGTATTCTGGGGACTTGTTCTGAGTGGCATTCTCTATGGAGGCAAGCACATATTATTACCGTCAGGAATTCTTTAGCAGCCAGGGTTAATTACAAGTATTACTAAAGCAGCGCCTGCACGACGATCTTAGCTTTGGCCGTAAGGCATGGCGGAGCTAAGCATGGTTTTTAGTGAAATTAGACGATTAAACCTGCCTGCCGATGTCATCAAAGGCCAGTCACCGGCATATAACAGCTTATTCGTTCTTATCCTCGTCCGGGAGTATTTCAATATCCTGTATCAGTACTTTTTTGCTGATGGCCTGGCCGGTGGTGGTAGCTGCCAAACCGCCCAGGGCAGTTTCTTTATAACGGGCCTCCATGCTCTGGCCTATTTCTCCCATGGCTTCTATACATTCATCAACCGGTATGGTACCGCCCACACCTGCCAGTGCAATTTGTGCAGAAGAAAAAGCAATGGCTGCAGCACTTGCATTACGCACCACACAGGGTACTTCTACCAGGCCGGCAACCGGATCGCACACCAGCCCCAGCATGCATTGAATGGTAATGGCAACAGCATTGAAAACCTGGTCCACATTGCCGCCTAAAATATGCACCATGGCACCTGAGGCCATAGCTGCCGCACTGCCGGTTTCAGCCTGACAGCCACCCACAGCGCCTGCCAGTGAGGCCCGCTGCTGAATAATGAGTGCAATACCTGCTGCCACCAGCAGCCCGTCTATCATCTGCTCATCATCCAGTCCGTGTATTTCCTGCAGGGTGTAGAGCGTACCCGGTAATATACCGGAGGCGCCCGCTGTAGGGGCTGCCACCACACGGCCCATGCAGGAGTTTACTTCTTTTGCTGCCAGTGCACGTGCAATAAGTCTTTGAAATTCCGGAGAAAGAATGGATAGGGAGTGGTTGTAAACTTTTTTGCCACCATTGTCAATCATGCCGGAGCGTGACTTCATGTCTTCCGTCAGGCCTGTTTGCACAGCATCTTTCATAACGCCATAGGCACGCCTGAGCCCTTCGCGAATTGCCTCCGGCAATTTTCCCTTTTGCTCCCCTTCGTACTCGGCCACACTCTCGTGGAGGAGCAGCCCATTTTTCTCACAGTAGGCCTTCCAGCCTAAAAAATTATCAAACAGAAAACTCATATTAGCGTGTTAATGGATGTAAAGGTAAGGAAAAAGCAAGTCCGGAAATCGTTTGCACTGCTTAAAAAAGCCTGCAACACTTTCGCTGTCTCTTTGTCTTGCAACAATTCTAATACTACTTTTGTGCCCATATGGAACTCAAAAATGATCTGCTGCTGCGTGCAGCCCGAGGCGAAAAAACCGAACGTACCCCTGTGTGGCTTATGCGACAGGCCGGCCGTATTTTGCCGGAATACCGCGCCGTAAGGAACAGTTTGCGTGATTTTATTGAACTGGTGAAAACACCTGAACGGGCTGCCGAGGTAACCATACAGCCGGTAGATATTCTGGGCGTGGATGCCGCCATTATTTTTTCTGATATACTAGTAATACCAGAGGCCATGGGCTGCCTGTACGAGATGCAGGAGAAAAAAGGTCCCTACTTTCCTAAAACAGTAACAACAGCGCAGGACCTTCAGGCTTTAAAAGTTGCCGATGCCGAGTCTGACCTGGGTTATGTACTGGAGGCCATCCGCATTACCAAGAAAGAACTTAATGGTAGGGTGCCCCTGATAGGATTTGCCGGTGCGCCTTTTACCATTTTTTGCTATATGGTAGAGGGCAGCGGCAGCAAAACTTTTTCCAAAGCACGCAAAATGCTGTATACGCAACCGCAGCTGGCACACCAGCTGCTGCAAATGATCACCGATTCTACCATTGCTTACCTGCAGGCACAGGTTAAAGCAGGGGCAGACCTGCTGCAGGTGTTCGATTCCTGGGCGGGTATTCTGGGGCCTGAGCAGTACCGGGAGTTTTCACTCTCCTATATCCGTCAGATTTGCGAAGCACTAAACGGGCAGGTGCCAATTACAGTTTTTGCAAAAGGAGCCTGGTTTGCACTTAAAGAAATGGCTGCGCTGCCCTGCCAGACCATTGGGCTCGACTGGCACATGAATCCGGACGAATGCCGTAAATGGCTAGGAACTGATAAAACCCTACAGGGTAACCTGGACCCCTGCGCGTTGTACGGCAATGCAAAAGAGGTAGCAGGTGCTACCCGACGCATGCTGGAGCAGTTTGGCCCCCACAGGCATATTGCCAACCTGGGCCATGGGGTATATCCTGATACAGACCCGGAGATGGTGAAGGTTTTTATAGAAACTGTAAAAGAGTACAGCAGCAAAATGCGCTAGCAGCAAAATGCATTAAGCGCTAAGAATAGCCCTTAACTTATAGCATAAAAACAGAAGTGGCCGCTGAAAATTTAATAATTTATCAGCGGCCGCTTTTTAATTTTTTTGTTTGTGGTTGGTTAGTGTAGTGCTATTTAAAGCAGCACTGGCTCATTTTTCCTCGTTGGGGTTGCTCCTGATTTTGTCCAGTATGCGGTTTAGCTCTTTGGCTTCGTCTTCTGAAATATTTGCTAAAAAGCTGTCAAATTCCACCTGGCGCTGATCAATATTTTCCAGCAGCCTCAGGCCTTTACTACTGATGCGTACATCTACCAGCCGCCTGTCGCTGGGGCAGGGCTGCTTGTCTACCAGTTCCTGCTTGTGAAGCCTGTCAACAATACGGCTGGCATCTGAATTACGGTCCAGCATGCGCTCGCGGATCACCGAGGTAGAGATGCTCTCGGGGTGCTGTCCGCGAAGAATACGGAGTACATTAAACTGCTGCATGGTAATATCATGCTCACTCAAAAACTGTTTGATTTTTGTGGTGAGCCAGCTATGAGAATATAAAAGGTTTACAGCAGCCCTCTGGTGTTCATTTCTGAAGTGCTGTTGATGAATTTCGTCTTCAATTTTCATAAACCAATTATACAGGAAGAGTTTGTAATATTCCAGTTCTTCAGGTTAAAATAATCTAAAAAGGCCTTTTTATTGATGAATTTCAAAGGATTGGGGAAAAAAGTAACAATTTTTTAACAAATGCCAGGGAAATGTTATGTTTCAGGAAGCATATTGTTGGTTAAACAAAGACTTTTTATAGGTATAAAATAGTATTATTTCATTATGTACAACTTACAATTGCATATTGTCATGTAAAGAAACGTACTGATGCAACACCTTGAAAACAAAAAAAGCAGACCCCATTTGGTCTGCTTTTTTTGTGGGAGATTATTGTTATCAGAAGTAAGTGTGGCAGGGTTCGGGACTAAGTCTGATGCGATAATTCAGCATCAGCTCGTGTGATCCCTGGGTGTGATTGCGCAAACTGGAGAGGGTGTAGTCATAGGCGTATCCGAAGTTTACGTTTTCATTCAGGATCAGCTGAAACATACCAATGATAGAATCTCCATTGCGATAGGAAATGCCAGTGCCAAGTACTTTGTTGTAGTAGAAGTTTATGCTAAGATCATAGCCTACAGGCATGTTATCCTGCAGGCGAAGCAGCATAGAAGGCATCGTTTGTACCTTGCTGTTAAGCTCCATCACTTTTCCAGCCGACAGATAATAGTAGCGGGCCTCCCTGTTTTCTGTAACCGTACCATCGCTATCTACATTGAAGGTTTTGTTCTCTACCAGAAATGGAGAGGATAAACCAACATATGCTTTTCTGGTGCTGTAAAACACGCCTGTACCAAAGTTTGGGGTAGACTTTCGGTAGTAACCCAACAGGGGATCTGTTCCGGCCTGTACTGTTAGCTTTGTAAAATCAGACTGGCGGTAATTCAGCCCCCCCTGTAAACCCAGCGATAAGGTACCAGCCTTCTTAAACTTTATCTGGTAGGCATAGGAGGCATAAGCGCTCCAGTCGGTATGTACGCCAATGTTCTCGTGAGAGATAAGCATACCTATTCCGATATTTTTGCGGTCCAGGGGAGCATGTACGCTAAGCAGCTGTGTTTTTGGGGCACCCTCAAAATTTACCCACTGGCTACGGATTATAGCCATTGCATTGAACTGCTTCTGGCTGCCAGCATAGGCAGGGTTAAGCGCTAACCCATTGAACATATACTGTGAGTATGCCGGCCGTTGCTGGGCAAACAGAGCTCCTCCTGAAAGCAGCAATGTAAAGAACAGGGTATATGATAAGTATTGTATGAAATGTCGCATGAAATGTCGCATGGCTTAGCGTATTAATTCAAGGAATCCTGTTTTTGGTTTTTCATTTACATAGTCTCTGAAGAGTACCCAGTAGTAAGTACCGGCAGGCAGCTGCTTGTTGCCCAGGTACAGACCACGGTTACCGGTGCCATCAAACACCCGCAGGCTGTTGTCGTAGCCCGACATTTCGAATACCAGCCCACCTGCACGGTTGTAAATGCGCACCAGGTTTTGTGGGAACAAATCGATGCAGGCCAGGTGGAAGTAATCATTGTCGCCATCACCATTGGCAGTAACACCGTTAAATGGCGCTACCACATCGGTAATCTCAAAAGGCCGGGTCTGATCACAGCCATCTTCAGAAACTACCTTAAGGGTGTAGGTGCCTGCAATACCGGAGAATGTGCCACTGTTATGATCAGCAAGAGGCGTTCCGTTGGTGTCGGTACCGCGGTAAATGTAGTATTCGCGCAGCTTGCCGCTTAGGTCTACCACACGGGCTGTGCCATTGGTAGAGCAGTTTGCCGGCGTGATTACAATATCGTAAACAGGATAGGTGTAGTCGCCACCCAGCTCTTTGCTTACAGCATTAGAGATACAGCCATTTGCCTTGTCGGTAGCTACTACAGTATAGGTTCCTTCGGCCAGGTTATCCTGTCTGTAAGGCAGCGGTCCGTTCGGGATCAGCATGGCAGCATCTGCTGTTTCGCCTCTGTACCAGGTAAAGTTAAAACCATCGCGGTTAACGACATTCACCTCCAGGCTACCATTAGGAGCGGCACAGCTGGTAGAGGCGGTAGCCGTTAACATGGCATCTACAAAAGGCACATCCGGGAATTGGGCGCTTACCTCAACTTCTGTGTAACCTATGCAGCCGGTTATAGTGCTGTACACCTCAACAACATACTTACCCTCACTCAACTCTGTTACCACAGGGCCATCCTGGTGGTGCTTGTTGGCTAGAGCAATCGTCTCTTTGTACCATGTAAAGGTATAACCATCGGTTATGCCATTTACACTGGCAGAGGCACTTGCATTAGGGCGTTCAGGATCGCATATGGTCAGGTAGGCTTCTGCCTGCGCTGTTGGCATTGGGGTATTATCCACATAACCAACAAAGGCATTATCGCTTCCTAAACACACCAGGTGTCCGTTAAACCAGGCAAACACAGTGTAGGTATTGGTGCTTACATTCAGCTGGCTGAACTGGCTGGCATTACGGACATCATACTTGTAGTCGCTGCTAGGTGGGGTAGCCCATTCACCAGCATAAACCTCAAAGTCGAATTTAGGCAGGAAGCCCAGGGTGTTCCTGATTTCTTCCTGGTTCACCACCCGCACAAACAGTTCACCGTTATCCAGTGGCTGGCAGTAGGTCTGGTCATTTGCACTTGCATTGATGGCAATGTCAACAACAACCTCGCTGATCTCGAATTCAAATGAATTGGTACAGCCGGTGGTATTGTCTTTAGTGGTTATTGTGTAGAAGCCAGGATCCAGGTTTGTTAACCTGAAACCAGTGCCAGGGTATGACTGCTTAGGATCAGTAATGTCCAGGGTTCTACGGTACTCCCAGCTGGCAGTGTAATTACTAGGATTGGTGGTCATGCCATCCACAGCCACCTGAATCAATCCCTTAGGATTACCAAAGCAGGCAGAGATCATGTTGTACTCTAGCACTTCAATAGCAGGTGCCACACTAACATCGCTGATGGCTTGTACATAGGTAACAGAACAGCCCTGTCCAACCACAGATCCTGCTGCAGGTTGCAGACGGGTAGCTTTCACCATGTATACGCCTGCAGGCAGGTTGTTGAACTGTGCGCCGGCAGCGCTGCCGGTAGCGGTATAGTTTAGCACCTGGCTGTTTTCATCAAGCAGGCTTAGCGAGAAGTTTAGCAGTATATCCGCTCCGCTGAAAACCTGGCCGCCGAAGTTAACTTCAGTAGCGGTGATCGTACCATTGGAGTTACAGATTGTCTGATCAGTTGCAGTGATTAGCAGACTGCTGCTCACCTCTTCTTTTACCAGGGTAATAATGGTTTCAAGCGGACAGCTGTTTTCAGCAGTTATCATCAATTTGTACTCACCTTCTTCCATTTTAGTGAAGCTAAGGATCGCACGGTTGATGTTGCTCTCAGCTAGGCCGGTTGCCACACCACTTTTGTAAAGCACATAGCTGTAGTTTGAGCCAAAATTGGTTATAGTGGCTGAGAACGACCCATTCGCTTCGGCGTTACAGGAGGTGTTGTTGGTGCTGGCAGTTAAGGCAACAGCAGGATAATACGGCTCGTAGAGCACCTTTACCTCCACAGGAGCAGAAGGGCAGCTCATGCCGGGGTTGATGGTTCTGCTGGCAGTGATGTAGTAGGTGCCGGCCAGAAGACCGCTTCTGCTGGTTTCAGTACCAGTGTAGAAAGGGCTGTTGCTTGCCAGATTCTGCTGACTGCTGTACCAGCGGAAGGTAAATTCACCGGCAGTAGCGGTAAGGCCATCGAAGCTTGCTCCTACAGTGATGCTACCATTGCCGCCCACGCAGTTGGTTTGTGGGGTAGCGTTAGCTGTGATGAGGGGCTGGCGCAGATTTTCAGGCAGGGTGATCTCTGCTTCCACAGGACAGCCGTTGCCTTCGGTGAGCACCAGCTTGTAGAGACCAGGCCCCATGGCAGTAAGTGCAGGAGGAGTAGACTCATCACCATCCATGTTCATATCCACACCATCTTTGAACCACTTGTAGGTGTAGGTGCCGCTGGCAAGATCAGCCACTGTAGCACTTACACTACCAGTATAAGCAGCAGCATCACAAGATTCATTGGCAGTAGCACTTAGCTGCAGGCTTGGGTAAATTGGCTCGTAGAGCACCTTTACCTCCACAGGAGCAGAAGGGCAGCTCATGCCGGGGTTGATGGTTCTGCTGGCAGTGATGTAGTAGGTGCCGGCCAGAAGACCGCTTCTGCTGGTTTCAGTACCAGTGT
>JAESGL010000108.1_pt1 | contig 122516 bp, 102 predicted proteins | sample 9269711 | NCBI WGS metagenome assembly JAESGL01 (sample SAMN14515918, study PRJNA621676) | algae metagenome | isolation source: Kastovskya adunca ATA6-11-RM4 and co-occurring heterotrophs from soil and... | place: Chile: Atacama Desert | collected 2011-06-27 | reverse complement strand
GCTCGGAGGCGTCCAGGCCCAGCACGGCCTCGGAGATCTCGGTGTTGATGTGCTCGACGGCCTTGAGCACGCCCTTGCCGAGGTAGCGGCCCTTGTCGCCGTCGCGCAGTTCGATGGCTTCGCGGCTGCCGGTGGAGGCGCCGGAGGGCACGGCCGCGCGGCCCATCACGCCCGATTCCAGCAGCACGTCGCACTCGACGGTGGGGTTGCCGCGGCTGTCCAGCACTTCGCGGCCGACGATATCAACGATGGCACTCATGGGTTTCCTTTAAGGAGTTTGATGAGGGGTAGGGCAGGCGCGCCGCGGGCGCCCGACACGGGCGCGCCGGGCATGCGGCTGCGGAAAGGGGGAGGCCGTGGGGGCGCGGGGCCGCTCCGGGCCGCGAGGACGTCAGATCCCTTCGACGCACACCATGCGCATGACCGCCGCGCCCAGGCGCGCGGCCTTGGCCTGCTGGTACTCGGCGGATTCGTAGAAGGCGCGGGCGGCCTCCATGGTGGGGAACTTCAGCACCACGGTGCGGCCGGGGTTCCAGTCGCCCTCCAGCACTTCCACGCGGCCGCCGCGCACGCACACTTCGGCGCCGTGCACCTGCATGGCCTGGGTGCTGAGGCGGCGGTAGTCTTCGTACTGCTCGGGGTTGGTGACGGTGACGGACGCGATGATGTAGGCACTGCTCATGGGATGTCTCAAGCTCCGAAGTCGTTTTCGAGAAAGCCGTTCCGCTTGGTGACGGAATCCAGGGCGACGAGGGTTTCGAGCAGCGCCTTCATGTGCTTGAGCGGCACCGCGTTGGGGCCGTCCGAGAGGGCGTTGCAGGGATCGGGATGGGTTTCCATGAAGAGGCCGGCCACGCCCACGGCCACGGCCGCGCGCGCCAGCACCGGCACCATCTCGCGCTGGCCGCCGCTGCTGGTGCCCTGGCCGCCGGGCAGCTGCACGCTGTGGGTGGCGTCGAACACCACGGGCGCGCCCGTCTCGCGCATGATGGCGAGGCCCCGCATGTCGGAGACGAGGTTGTTGTAGCCGAAACTCGCGCCGCGCTCGCAGGCCATGAAGCTGTCTTCCGGCAGGCCCTTCTCGCGCGCGGCGGCGCGGGCCTTGTCGATGACGTTCTTCATGTCGTGGGGCGCGAGGAACTGCCCCTTCTTGATGTTCACCGGCTTGCCCGACTGCGCCACGGCGCGGATGAAGTCGGTCTGGCGGCAGAGGAACGCGGGCGTCTGCAGCACGTCCACCACCTTGGCGGCTTCGGTGATGTCGTCCTCGGTGTGCACGTCGGTCAGCACCGGCACGTCCAGTTCGCGGCGGATCCTGGCCAGGATCTCCAGGCCCTTCTCGCGGCCGGGGCCGCGGAAGCTCGTGCCCGAGGACCGGTTGGCCTTGTCGAAGCTGCTCTTGAAGATGAACGGGATGCCCAGCGCCGCCGTGGTTTCCTTCAGGCGGCCTGCCACGTCCATCTGCAGCTGCTCGGACTCGATGACACAGGGGCCTGCGATGAGGAAGAAGGGCCGGTCGAGGCCGGCGTCGAAGCCGCAGAGTTTCATGGAAGGGGCCTTGTGGGAGGGTGCCTGCGGCTCAGGAGGCCGCGGCGGCGGGCAGGGCGGGCTGGCGGCTCTTCTGGTGTTCGATGGCCGCCTTGATGAAGGCGTTGAAGAGCGGATGGCCGTCCCACGGGGTGGATTTGAACTCGGGGTGGAACTGCACGCCGATGAACCACGGATGCACCTCGCGCGGCAGCTCGACGATCTCGGTGAGCTGTTCGCGCTGCGTGAGCGCGGAGATCACGAGACCGGCCTTGCGGAGCTGGTCGAGGTAGTTCACGTTCGCCTCGTAGCGGTGGCGGTGGCGCTCGGTGACGATGTTGCCGTAGATCTCGTGCGCCAGCGTGCCCGCGGCGACGTCGGAGCTCTGCGCGCCCAGGCGCATGGTGCCGCCCAGGTCGGAGGTCTCGCTGCGCGTCTGGATGGTGCCGTCGGCGTCCTTCCATTCGGTGATCAGCGCGATCACGGGATGCGGCGTGGCGGCGTCGAACTCGGTGCTGTTGGCGTTCGCGAGGCCCGCCACGTGGCGCGCGTATTCGATGGTGGCCACCTGCATGCCGAGGCAGATGCCCAGGTAGGGCACCTGCTGCTCGCGGGCATAGCGCGCCGTGCAGATCTTGCCTTCCACGCCGCGCGCGCCGAAGCCGCCGGGCACCAGGATGGCGTCGTACTTGGCGAGCTTCTCGGCGGCATCGCCCGGGGCGATGGTTTCGGAATCGACGTGTTCGATCTTGACGCGTACGTGGTTCTTCATGCCCGCGTGGCGCAGTGCCTCGTTCACCGACTTGTAGCTGTCGGAGAGATCGACGTACTTGCCCACCATGGCGATGGTGACCTCGCCCTGCGGATGCTCGGTCTCGTACACCAGCTGGTCCCAGCGCTTCAGGCTGGTGGGCGGCGTGTTCAGGCGCAGCTTGTCGCAGATCAGGCCGTCCAGGCCCTGCTCGTGCAGCATGCGGGGCACCTTGTAGATGGTGTCCACGTCCCACATGCTGATCACGCCCCATTCGGCCACGTTGGTGAACAGCGAGATCTTGCCGCGCTCCTCTTCCGGGATGCGGCGGTCGGCGCGGCAGAGCAGGGCGTCGGGCTGGATGCCGATCTCGCGCAGCTTCTGCACCGTGTGCTGGGTGGGCTTGGTCTTGAGCTCGCCGGCCGCCGCGATGTAGGGCAGGTAGGTGAGGTGCACGAACGCGGAATTGTTCGGACCCATGCGCAGGCTCATCTGGCGCACGGCTTCGAGGAACGGCAGCGATTCGATGTCGCCCACGGTGCCGCCGATCTCGACGATGGCCACGTCCACGGCGTCGTCGGTGCCGATGCCGGCGCCGCGCTTGACGTATTCCTGGATCTCGTTGGTGACGTGCGGGATCACCTGCACCGTCTTGCCGAGGTAGTCGCCGCGGCGTTCCTTCTCCAGCACGGACTGGTAGATCCGGCCCGTGGTGAAGTTGTTGGTCTTCTTCATGCGCGTTTCGATGAAACGCTCATAGTGGCCGAGGTCGAGATCGGTCTCGGCGCCGTCGTCGGTGACGAACACCTCGCCGTGCTGGAACGGGGACATGGTGCCCGGGTCCACGTTGATGTACGGGTCGAGCTTGATGAGGGTGACTTTGAGGCCGCGCGATTCGAGGATCGCAGCAAGGGAGGCTGAGGCGATTCCCTTGCCCAGGGAAGACACCACACCGCCGGTGACGAAGACAAATTTGGTCATGTCTTTTATGGTGGTGGGAAATCGGGATTATAGAGGCCGGCCCGGGCATGCCCGGCAGGGCCCGGCCCTTTCCCCCGCGCGGGCGCGGGGCGTCTGCTAAATTGCGCGCCCATGAACGAACTGGCCGGCAAACACATTCTCTTGGGCCTCTCGGGCGGCGTCGCCTGCTACAAATCGGCCGAACTGGCCCGGTTGCTCGCCAAGGCGGGCGCCACCGTGCAGGTGGTGATGACCGAGGCCGCCGAGCGCTTCATCACGCCCGTCACGATGCAGGCGCTCACGGGCCGCACCGTGTACACCTCGCAGTGGGATGCGCGCGAGCCCAACAACATGCCGCACATCAACCTGGGGCGCGAGGCCGATGCGATCCTGGTCGCGCCCTGCAGCGCGGATTTCATCGCGCGGCTGGTGCAGGGCCGCTCCGACGAGCTGCTCAGCCTGCTGTGCCTGGCGCGCCCCGCGCAGCGCGTGCCGCTGCTGCTCGCGCCCGCGATGAACCGCGAGATGTGGGCGCACCCCGCCACGCAGCGCAACCTCGCCCAGGTGGCGGCGGACGGCGCCGTGGTGCTGGGCGTGGGCACGGGCGAGCAGGCCTGCGGCGAAACCGGCGACGGCCGCATGCTGGAGCCCGCGGAACTGCTGGAGGAACTCACGGCCTTCTTCGCGCCCAAGCTGCTCGCCGGCCAGCGCGTGCTGGTCACGGCCGGCCCGACCTTCGAGGCGATCGACCCGGTGCGCGGCATCACCAACCTCTCCAGCGGCAAGATGGGGTTCGCCATCGCCCGCGCCGCCCGCGAGGCGGGCGCCGAGGTGGATCTGGTGGCCGGCCCGGTGCACCAGCCGACGCCGCGCGGCGTGCGCCGGGTGGACGTGCGCTCGGCGCGCGAGATGCTCGATGCCGCCACCGCGCTCGCGCAGCAGGCCACCGTGTTCGTGGCCACGGCCGCGGTGGCGGACTGGCGGCCCGCCGAGGCGTCGGCCCGCAAGATCAAGAAGGACGGCTCCGGCGAGGTGCCGGCGCTCGCCTTCGTGGAGAACCCCGACATCCTGGCGACCATCGCCGCCACGGCCCGCGCGCAGGGCGGCATGCCGTACTGCGTGGGCTTCGCGGCCGAGAGCGAGAACCTGCTGGAGCACGCCACCGCCAAGCGCGTGCGCAAGGGCGTGCCGCTGCTGGTCGGCAACATCGGCCCCGAGACCTTCGGCCAGGACGACAATGCCCTGCTGCTCGTGGATGCCGAAGGCCACAGCCTGCTGCCGCGCGCCTCCAAGCGCGAGCTCGCCTGGCAGCTCGTGGCGGACATCGCCCGCCGCCTGGCCGCGCGCTGAGGCTGCCCCGCCCGCACGCCCCCGCTGCGCCATCCATCGTGCAGGTGGGGTCGCGCGGTCGAGGGCCACCGCATCACTTTCCCCTGGGCGCGGAGCGTTGCCTTCCCGCACCATTTTTGAAAGCACTTGTGAAAATCGACGTCAAGATCCTCGACGCGCGCATGGCGCAGCAGTTGCCCGCCTACGCCACCCCCGGCAGCGCCGGCCTCGACCTGCGCGCCTGCCTGGACGAGCCCCTGGTGCTCGCGCCCAACGCCTGGCAGCTGGTGCCGACGGGCATCGCCATCTACCTGAAGGACCCCGGCTACGCGGCGCTGATCCTCCCCCGCTCGGGCCTGGGCCACAAGCACGGCATCGTGCTGGGCAACCTCGTGGGCCTGATCGACAGCGACTACCAGGGCCAGCTCATGGTGAGCGCCTGGAACCGCAGCGACGTCGCGTTCACGATGCAGCCGATGGAGCGCCTCGCGCAGCTCGTGATCGTGCCGGTGGTGCAGGCGCAGTTCAACGTGGTGGAGGATTTTCCGGCGAGCGAACGCGGCGGAAACGGTTACGGTTCCACGGGCAAGCTGTAGGTATCGTCCTATCCGCCCGAGGCGATGGTGCCTACGGCGGCCGCTGCCATCTCCCGGCGGGGGCCGCGGCCGGCCCCATGCTTCAATGCATCGACCGGCGGGGCCTGGGCCTTGCCCCCTTCGCGCACCAAAAAAGGAGTCGAACATGCAGAAGTTTTCCCGCACCACCGCAGTGATCGCCACCGTCGCCCTCGCCGGCGCACTCGGCGCCTGCGCCGAGCAGCCGCGCTACGGCTCGCAGTACCCCGCGTCGCAGCCGACGTACTCCAGCTACCCCGCGGGCGCACCCGCACCGGCCGGCATGGAATACGGCACGGTGACCAATATCGAGACCCTGCAGGGCCGCAGCAGCGGCAGCAGCGTCGGCGTGGGCACCGTCGCGGGCGCCGTGATCGGTGGCGTGCTGGGCAACCAAGTGGGTAAGGGCACCGGCCGGGCCGCTGCCACCGTGCTCGGCGCAGTCGGCGGCGGCGTGGTGGGCAACCAGATCGAGGGCCGAACCGGCAACAACAACGACGGCCGCATCGAAGGCTATCGCATCACCATCCAGCTCGACCAGGGCGGCCAGCGCGCCTACGACGTGGGCTCGCCCGGCGACCTGCGTCCCGGCGACCGAGTGCGCCTGAACGGCGGCCAGATCTCGCGCATGTAATGGCGGCACGGAGCCCGGCAGCCATGCCGTGGCCTTCAATGGAAAAAGGACCCGAGGGTCCTTTTTTCGTGGGCGTGCATTCCGTGGGCGGCCCGCGTTGCCGCGTTCGCCGCGCCACCCGCAGTCAGTGCAGCAAGGGCTCGTCCGTATCCGGCGGCTGGATGCGGAAGAAACCCGTGCCGGCCGTGCCGCGCCCGATCTCCTCTTCCGTGGCCTCGCGCACGCCCTGCACGGTGAGGTGCAGGCGCAGCGCGATGCCGGCGAGCGGATGGTTGCCGTCCAGCACCACGTGTTCGGGATAGATCTGGGCCACGGTGTAGAGCACGTCGCGCGGGGCGTCCGGGTTCGAGCCCTCGGGCAGGGCGCTGCCCTCGATCGTCATGCCTTCCTCGAGGTCGGCCGGGAAGCGGCTGCGGGGTTCGAGGAACAGCAGCTGGTCCTGGTAGTCGCCGAAGGCCTCTTCGGGCTCCAGGTGCAGCGCGACGGTGTCGCCCGCGGTGTGGCCCTGCAGTCCCTCTTCAATGCGGGCGAACAGGTCATCGCCGCCGACGAGGAATTCCACCGGGTCGTCGAGCACGTCCAGCTCCTCGCCCAATGTGTCTTTCAGGATCCAGGTCAAAGCGACCACGCATTGTTGGTTGATTTCCATAGGAGAATTGTCGCAGTTCGTCCACCGGCCGCGCCACCGTCGCGTGCGCCCTCCGCTTTTCCCCCATGGATACCCACACCCCCCTCGCCCTGCTGGGCGGAACGACCCCCGCGCAGTTCATGCGCCGCCACTGGCAGAAGAAGCCGCTGCTGGTGCGCCAGGCCATTCCCGCGTTCGTGCCGCCCGTGGGGCGCCAGGAGCTGTTCGCGCTGGCGGCGCAGGAGACCGTCGAATCGCGCCTCGTGCAGCAGAAAAAAGGTGCCTGGAGCCTGCGCCACGGCCCGTTCGCGCGCCGCGCGCTGCCGCCGCTGGCCGCGCCGGACTGGACGCTGCTGGTGCAGGGCGTGGATCTGCACGACGACGCCGTGCATGCGCTGCTGCAGCAGTTCCGCTTCGTGCCGCAGGCGCGCCTCGATGACCTGATGATCAGCTACGCCACCGAGGGCGGCGGCGTGGGGCCGCATTTCGACAGCTACGACGTGTTCCTGCTGCAGGCCCACGGCCGGCGGCGCTGGCGCATCGGCAGGCAGAAGGACCTGTCGCTCAAGGACGGCATTCCGCTCAAGATCCTGGAGAACTTCGAGCCCGAGCAGGAGTTCGTGCTGGAGCCCGGCGACATGCTCTACCTGCCGCCGCGCTGGGCGCACGACGGCATCGCCGAAGGCGAGTGCATGACCTATTCCATCGGTTTCCGCTCGCCGTCGCGCACGGGCCTCGCGCACGACCTGCTCACGCGCCTGTCCGACGGCCCGGACGAGGACGGCCCGGGACATCCGCAGCTCTACCGCGATCCGTCGCAGGACGCGGTGGACCGGCCGGGCGAGGTGCCTGCGGCGCTGGTGGAGTTCGCGCGCGATGCGCTCGCGCGCGCGCTGGCCGAGCCCCTGGCCGTGGAGCGGGCACTGGGCGAGAGCCTGACCGAGCCCAAGCCGAACGTCTGGTTCGAGCCTGGCGAGCCCGAGGGGCTGGAACAGGGCGTGCGCCTGGACCGCCGCACGCGCATGATGTACGACGCGCGCCATGTGTTCATCAACGGCGAGAGCTACCTGGCCGGCGGGCGCGATGCGGCGCTCATGCGGCGCCTCGCCGACCAGCGGGGCCTGGATGCGCGCGATCTGGCCCGCGCGAGCGACGATGCGCTCGACCTGCTGGCCTCCTGGTGCGAGGCCGGCTGGGTGCACGCGGAGACCGGCCGCTAGCGCCGGCGCGGGCCGCCCGCCAACGCAGCAGCAAGGAGGTTCCCATGGATTTTTCGCAGGCCCTGGCCGGTGAGGGGCCGCTGCCGTCCGGCCGCTTCGAGGGCCGCGTGGCGTTCGCCGACGGCGTGCGCGCCGCGCTCGCCTGTGCCGCCCGCGAAGGCTGGCGGGAACTCGTGCTGTGCGATTTCGATTTCCACGACTGGCCGCTGGGCGAGCGCGATGTCGAGGCCTCGCTCCAGGCCTGGGCGGGGCGCGGGCGGCGGCTCACGCTGCTTGCGGCGGGCTACGACGAGGTCGTGCGCCGGCATGCCCGGTTCGTGCGCTGGCGCGCCACCTGGGACCACATCATCGAATGCCGCAGGGCGCCGGTGAGGGACCGCCAGGAGCTGCCCGGCGTGCTGTGGTCGGACCGCTGGGTGCTGCAGCGGCTGGACCCGGAACGCAGCACGGGCGTGGCGGGCAGCGAGCCGGAACGGCGGCTGCAGGTGCGCGAGGCACTGGACGAATGGCTGCTGCGGCGCAGCACGCCGGCGTTCCCGGCCACCACGCTGGGACTGTGAGGTAAAGGGCCGGAAAAGGACGTATCAGTGTTAGTCGGTATTGACGCAATCTCCCTATAATTTGCGATTGATGTCCGGACACGTTGTTCCGACGTGCCGAGCGCCACGGGGTGCACCGCACCCGGCCAAAGCGCATCGCTGAAAGAGGGCGGCGTGGCGGCAAGTTTCCAAGATCCGTCTGTCCCATAAGGAAAATACCGAAATGAAGAACTCTCTCGTTCTGGCTGCCCTGGTCGCGTCCGTCGCTCTCGCCGCTTGCGGCAAGAAGGAAGAAGCTCCGGCTCCCGCACCGGCTCCGGTCGAAGCACCCGCTCCGGCACCTGCCGTGGTGCCCGCACCCGAGGCTTCCGCTGCTGCAGCGCCTGCTGCTGCAGAGGCATCCGCCGCTGCTTCCGACGCATCCGCTGCCGCCAGCGACGCCGCCAAGGCCGCTGCCGACGCTGCTGCTGCAGCCGCTGCTGCCGGCGCTTCCGCCGCCAAGTAAGCCACTGGCCGATCGTTGTTCCTGCCGCGGGGCCACCAGCCCGCGTCGGCAGGTCCGGCACGAAGCCCCGTACCGCGAGGTCGGGGCTTTTTTTCGTCCTTGCGTCCTGCCGGCGCGGCAGCGATCGTCAGTCGGCGGCGATCCAGCCGGTGCCGCTGCGCGGGTCGGCCACGTCGATCTGCTCGGGAGCCCAGCCGATCGCCCCGGCGAGCGCCGCGCGCGCGAGGTCGGGGCGGTTGTTCTGCAGGCTGAGGTGGGCCGCGGCCACGCGCTTCAGGCCGCCGTGGTGCACCGCCCGCAGGATTTCGGCGGACACATGGTTGCCCAGGTGGCCGTAGGCGCCGCCGATGCGCCGCTTGAGGAAGGCGGGATAGCTGGAGACGGACAGCATTTCGCGGTCGTGGTTCGTCTCCAGCAGCAGCGCATGGCAGCCGCGCAGGTGCGAGAGCACATGCTCGGTGGCGTGGCCGAGGTCGGTGAGCAGGCCGACGTGCGTGGCCCCGTCGCTGCAGCGCAGGTGCAGCGGCTCGCGCGCATCGTGCGGCACGGTGAAGGCACGCGCCTCGAAGGCGCCGAGGTCGATCGCCTGGCCGTCGGCGGCGACGTGCAGCAGGCCGTCCAGGTCGGGAGCGCCGATCGCCGAATAGGTGCCGTGGCTCATCCACGCCGGGATGCGGTGGCGCAGCGCGATCTTCTGCATGCAGCCCACGTGGTCGGAATGCTCGTGGGTGATGAAGATCGCGTCGATGTCGTCGATCGCGAGGCCGGATTCGCCCAGCCGCGTGGCGAGCTGGCGCGGCCCCAGCCCGCAGTCGATGAGCAGGCGCCGCACCTGCGTGCCGCTGCGCCCCTCGACGATGGTGGCGTTGCCCGAGCTGCCGCTGCCCAGGCTCTTGAATCGCAGCACGCGGTGGGGTGCTCCTCAGCGAACGGCCGTGCCGCTCACTTCAGGTCGTCCGACAGCACGCGCACGATGCGGTCCGCGTTGGCCGACGTGTCGGGCGCACCCGATGCATTCAGCACCGCCACGGTGCTCTTGCCGCCTTCGCTGCGCACCTGGATGCGGTACTTGACCGGCGGCGCCGCGTCGTTCGAGCGGCCCAGCAGCTTGGCGAAGAAGCCCGGGTCCTTCTTCTCGGTGGGCTCCACGTAGCGCACGAAGTACACGCCCTGCGCGCGGTCGCGGTCTTCGACGGTGAAGCCGGTGCGGTCGAGGGCCAGGCCCACGCGGCGCCATGCACGGTCGAAGTTCTCGTCGAGCTGCACCACCGGCGCATTGCCCACGCGGGCGATGCGGGCCGTGGGCGGCGTCTGCACGGGGGCGGCGGCCACGGCGCGGGACTGCTCCTCGCTCACGCCGAGCTTGACCATCAGGCGGCGCAGGAATTCGGTTTCCAGCTCCGGATCGACCGGGCGGGGCTGCCACACGGTGCTGTCCTTCTGCGCGGTGCTGTAGACCTCGACCATGCCGCGGTGGCTGATGTAGATCTCGGTCGAGCCGTCGGAGGCGCGCTCCAGGCGCGTGCGGAACTTGTCGCGCTCGCCGGTGGAGTAGACCGAGTCGAACACCTTGCCGAGCGTGGAGCGGATGATGTCCTGCGGCAGCTTGGCGCGGTTCTCGGCCCAGTCGGTTTCCATGATGCCGAGATTGGGCTGGTCGATCTGCAGCACGAAGCCGTTCTCGTTCCAGAAATCGCGCACGGGCTCCCAGAGCGCGTCGGCCGGGCGCTTCACGACCAGCCAGCGCTGGTTGCCGTCGCGCTCGATGCGCACGTCGCCCAGCGACTGCGAGGCGGCGTTGACGGTGCCGGGCTGGCGCTGCGCCTGGCCGGCCTGGAAGGCCGCGGCGGAGACCACGCCGCCGGGGATGGTGTAGCGCGAGTCGCGCGAGAGCTGGGTCAGGTCCGGCGGCACCTCGAGGGTCGGGCCCTTGGTGGCGCTCTTGTAGTCGATCTTGTCGTTCTCCAGCACGGAGCAGGCGGAGAGGGCCATGGCAAGGCCGAGCAGGCCCAGGCGGTTGATAGCGTTCACGCGGAAATCCTTAAACGGTGTCTCGGGAGTGTGCTGCGGAGGCAGGCGCGGGCGGGCGGTCGGTCGGAGCGTGGGCCGGCGCGCTTCAGAGCAGGCCGGCGGAGCGCAGCGCGGCTTCCACCACGGGTTCGCTGGCGGACGACAGCGGCGTCATGGGCAGGCGCATCGTGCCGCCGCACAGGCCCATGCGCTGCAGGGCCCACTTCACGGGGATCGGGTTGGCCTCGACGAAGAGGTGCTTGTGCACCGGCATCAGGCGCCGCTGGATCTCCATCGCGCGGCGCGTGTCGCCCGCGATCGCGGCCACGCAGAGCTCGTGCATGAGGCGCGGCGCCACGTTGGCGGTGACGCTGATGTTGCCCTGGCCGCCGCAGAGCATGAGCGCCACGGCCGTCGGATCGTCGCCCGAATAGACGGCGAAGCCCTCGGGCACGTCGCGGATCAGCCACTGCGCGCGCTCGATGTTGCCGGTGGCTTCCTTGATGCCGATGATGCCGGGCACCTGGGCGAGGCGCAGCACCGTGTCGTGCAGCATGTCCGCGACGGAGCGGCCGGGCACGTTGTAGAGGATGGTGGGCAGGTCGCCTACGGCCTCGGCGATCGCCTTGAAGTGCTGGTACTGGCCCTCTTGCGCGGGCTTGTTGTAGTAGGGCACGACCTGCAGCTGGCTGTCGGCGCCTACCTTCTTGGCGAAGCGGGCGAGCTCGATCGCTTCGGCGGTGGAGTTGGCGCCGCAACCGGCCATGATCGGCACGCGGCCGGCGGACTGCTCGACCGCGACGCGGATGATCTCGCAGTGCTCCTCCACGTTCACCGTGGGCGATTCGCCCGTGGTGCCCACGACGCCGATGCAGTCGGTGCCCTCGGCGACGTGCCAGTCGATCAGCTTGCGCAGGGTGGGGTAGTCCACGCTGCCGTCCTCGTGCATGGGAGTGACGAGGGCGACGATGCTGCCGGTGAGGGTGGCGCTGGAAGAGGTCATGTCCGCGAAGGAAAACGGTAAAAGAGCATTCTAACGAGTGTGTAACCGGCCCGGCCGGGGGGTTAACCGGGGGGCGGCGGCACGAGGGGATGGCGGGGCGGTGCGTCGCCGGGTGCCTCCCGGACGGCCGCGATGCGCTGCACGAAGCGTTCCGGCGACGGCAGGAAGCCGTCCTCGTAGGCCACCACCCTCAGACCGGCGCAGGCACCCAGCAGTTCCCCGGGTTCGAGCAGAAAGTCCGGCCGCGACGGGCGGCCCACGGTGCCGTTGCCGTGCGCGAAGGTTTCGTAGAGCAGCACGCCGCCGGGTGCGACGCTCTGCACCAGGGTGGGCAGCAGCGGGCGCCAGAGGTAGTGGGTGACCACCACGGCATCGAAGTGGCGACCGGCGAACGGCCAGGGGCCCTGCTCGATGTCGGCGCAGACCAGCTCGCCCAACCCCGCCAGCGCCGCGACATCGGGCCCGGAGCGGTCCACGCCGGCCACCGCATGGCCGCGCGCGTGGAACCAGCGCAGATGCCGGCCGATGCCGCAGGCCACGTCGAGCACGTGGCCATGGGGCGGCACCAGATGGGCCCAGCGCACGATCCAGTCGGAGGGGGCGGCGGGGCCGGGCGCGCCGGTGCGCGGGAGAGGAGGGGAGGGCTGCATGGCGAAGGCCGGCGGGACGCGGGAGAGGGGCCGGGACGGGCCCGCGGTGGCTGCGTCAGAAGCAGGACCAGACCTGGTCCGCCATCATGACCACGAAACCGGGCTCCGCGTACAGCGCGAAGGCGGCGGACAGCGCCGCGGCGGCCGCGGCGGCCATGGCCAGCCGCCGTTTCCAGGCGGGGCGGCGCGAAGCGGATGCGGGCCGGGCGGTGTCGACCATGGCGTGCATGCCGTGGCTCACCCGGCGGCGCCTGCCCGGGCCGGGGAACGCACGATCGGCGATTCGCGCACCGGCAGGTTGATGAGGCCGGCCGCGACGCCCAGGGCGATGGCCAGGTACCAGACCACGTCGTAGCTGCCCGTGCGGTCGTAGAGGTAGCCGCCCAGCCAGACGCCCAGGAAGCTGCCGATCTGGTGGCTGAAGAACACGAACCCGCCCAGCATCGAGAGGTGCTGCACGCCGAAGATCTGCGCCACCGTCGCGTTGGTGGGCGGCACGGTCGACAGCCACAGGAAGCCGATCACCGCCGAGAACACGTACACCGAGACCGGCGTGAGCGGCGCTAGCAGGAACACCGTGATCGCCACCGCGCGGGCGAAATAGATGAAGGCCAGGATGTGCCGGCGCGCCATGCGCTGGCCCAGCGTGCCGGCGATGTAGGTGCCGAAGACGTTGAAGAGACCGATGAGCGCCAGCGCATAGCTCGCCACCTGGGGCGAGAGGCCATGGTCCTTCAGGTAGCTCGGCATGTGCACGCCGATGAACACCACCTGGAAGCCGCACACGAAGTAGCCGGCCGTGAGCAGCAGGAAGCTGGGATAGCGCAGCGCCTCGGAGAGGGCTTCGCCCACGCTCTGGCCGCGCGGCGCGCGCGCCGCGCCTGCCGCGCCTGCGGCAGGGCGCCCGAACCCCGGCTCGCGCAGGCCGAAGGCGATCGGCACGATCAGCAGCACCATCACCGAGAGCGCGAGCAGCGATTCCTGCCAGCCCAGGCGCGCGATCAACTGCCCTTCCACGGGCACCATGAGGAACTGCCCGAACGAGCCCGCGGCCGCCGCGACCCCCATGGCCCAGGAGCGCTTCTCGGCCGGAATCTGCCGCCCCAGCACGCCGTAGATCACGGCGTAGGTGGTGCCGGCCTGGGCCGCGCCGATCAGCACGCCCGCGGTGAGAGCGAACAGCAGCGGCGTGGGCGAGAGCGCCATGCCGGCCAGGCCCGCGGCGTAGAGCACCGCGCCGCCGATCAGCACCCGGAAGGCGCCGAAGCGGTCGGCGGCCATGCCCGCGAAGATGCCGAACAGGCCCCAGGCGAGATTTTGCACGGCGATCGCCAGCGCGAAGCTCTGGCGCGTCCAGCCCATGTCCTGGGTGATCGGCTGCAGCCACAGGCCGAAGCCGTGGCGGATGCCCATGGAGAGCGTGACGATGGCCGCGCCGCAGGCGAGGACCTGCACCATGGAGAGCTTGGGGGTTTCGGAGGACATCCGGCGAATGTAGCCAAAAGCGCCGCGCGGCGCTCGCGGGCCGGTACGGGTAAACCCGTGCCGCGCGCGGGCGACTGTTTTTTCATCCAGTGTCGCCCGGCGGGCCGCACTACAATCCGCGCCCATGGCAGCCAAACCCTCTTCCGTTTCGCCCAGCGACTATTCCGAAGGTTCGATCCGCGTGCTCAAGGGCCTGGAGCCCGTCAAGCAGCGGCCGGGCATGTACACGCGCACCGACAATCCGCTGCACATCATTCAGGAAGTGCTCGACAACGCGGCCGACGAGGCCCTCGCCGGGCACGGCAAGCGCATCAAGGTCACCCTGCATGCCGATGGCTCCGTCGGCATCGAGGACGACGGCCGCGGCATTCCGTTCGGCCTGCACCCCGAAGAGAAGGCCGCGGTGATCGAGCTGGTCTTCACGCGTCTGCATGCCGGCGGCAAGTTCGACAAGGGCAAGGGCGGCGCCTACAGCTTCTCGGGCGGCCTGCACGGCGTGGGCGTCTCGGTCACCAACGCGCTCGCGCTGCGGCTGGAGGCCTCCACGCACCGCGAGGGGCAGATCGCGCGCCTCGTGTTCGAGGGCGGCGACGTCACCGAGCCGCTCACGGCCCGGCCGCTGGCCGCGGGCGAGCGCCGCCAGGGCACGACGGTGCGGGTGTGGCCGGACGGCAAGTACTTCGAATCGACCGCGCTGCCCATGGGCGAGCTGGTGCATCTGCTGCGCAGCAAGGCCGTGCTGATGCCCGGCGTGACGGTGTCCCTGGTCAACGAGAAGACGAAGGAGACGCAGACCTGGCAGTACAAGGGCGGCCTGCGCGACTACCTCGGCCAGAACCTTTCGCACGATCCGGTGATCCCTCTGTTCGAGGGCGACGGCTATGCCGACCGGCACAGCGAGAACTTCGCCGAAGGCGAGGGCGCCGCGTGGTGCGTGGCCTTCACCGAGGAAGGCCAACCCATGCGCGAGAGCTACGTCAACCTGATTCCCACGAGCGCGGGCGGCACGCACGAGAGCGGGTTGCGCGACGGCCTGTTCAATGCCGTCAAGAGCTTCATCGAGCTGCATTCGCTGCTGCCGAAGGGCGTGAAGCTGCTGCCCGAGGACGTGTTCGCGCGCGCCTCGTACGTGCTCTCGGCCAAGGTGCTGGACCCGCAGTTCCAGGGGCAGATCAAGGAGCGGCTCAATTCGCGCGACGCCGTGCGGCTGGTGAGCGGCTTCGTGCGGCCGGCGCTCGAGCTGTGGCTGCACCAGCACGTGGATTACGGCAAGAAGCTCGCCGAACTCGCCATCAAGGCCGCGCAGACCCGCCAGAAGGCCGGGCAGAAGGTCGAGAAGAAGAAGGGCTCCGGCGTGGCCGTGCTGCCGGGCAAGCTCACCGACTGCGAGAGCCGCGACCTGTCACACAACGAGGTGTTCCTGGTGGAGGGCGACTCCGCCGGCGGCAGCGCCAAGATGGGCCGCGACAAGGAATGCCAGGCCGTGCTGCCGCTGCGCGGCAAGGTGCTCAACACCTGGGAGGTGGACCGCGACCGGCTGTTCGCCAACACCGAGATCCACGACATCTCCGTGGCGCTGGGCGTGGACCCGCACGGCCCGAACGACACGCCGGACCTCTCCGGCCTGCGCTACGGCAAGGTCTGCATCCTGTCCGATGCCGACGTGGACGGCTCGCACATCCAGGTGCTGCTGCTCACGCTGTTCTTCCGCCACTTCCCCAAGCTGATCGAGACCGGCCACATCTACGTGGCGCGGCCGCCGCTCTACCGCGTGGACGTGCCCGCGCGCGGCAAGAAGCCGGCATCGAAGGTGTATGCGCTGGACGACGGCGAGCTGGAGGCGATCCTCGACAAATGCGCCAAGGACGGCGTGGCGCGCGAGAAGTGCCAGATCAGCCGCTTCAAGGGCCTGGGCGAGATGAACGCCGAGCAGCTCTGGGAAACCACGCTCAATCCCGACACCCGCCGCCTGCTGCCCGTGCAACTGGGCGCGATGGGCTTCGCCGAGACCGAGGGCCTGATCACCAAGCTCATGGGCAAGGGCGAGGCGGCCGCGCGCCGCGAGCTCATGGAACTGCACGGCGACGCCGTGGACGTGGACATCTGAGGCCATGGCGGCGCGGCGCTCCAGTGGCGATGCGGTGGCGGCGGGGCTGCGGCGGCGGGCGGCCGCCGGCGCGCGCGTGGCCGCGCTGGCCCTGGCGCTCTGGCTGCCGGTGCAATCCGCGCATGCGGACCTCTGGGCCTACGTGGACGACCGCGGCGTGACGCATTTCGCGGCCGAGCGCATCGACGAGCGCTACAGCCTGTTCTTCCGCGGCGACGTGTTCGATTCCACCAAGGACGGGCGGGCCGCGGGCACGGGCATGGGCCTCGTGCCGCCCGGCGCGGCGCCCGGGGCCACGCCGGAGAGCGCGCGGCGGCTGGCCTATTTCGACATCGCGCCCGAGGTCAAGCGCGTGAAGCATTTCCTGCGCGCCTCGGCGAACCGCCACGGGCTCGACTACGAACTGCTGCAGGCGGTGATCGCCACCGAATCCGGGTTCGACCCGCAGGCGGTGTCGCCGCGCGGCGCGGTGGGGCTCATGCAGGTGATGCCGGCCACGGCCGAACGCTTCGGCGTGGCGCGCGAGGCCAAGCGTTCGGTGCAGCAGAAGCTCACCGACCCGGGCACCAACGTGGCGGCCGGTGCGCACTACCTGCGCCACCTGATCGACCTTTTCGAAGGCCGGCTGGACCTGGCCCTGGCGGCCTACAACGCGGGCGAGGGCGCCGTGCAGCGCGCCGGCCGCCGCATTCCCGCCTACCGCGAGACGCAGAACTACGTGAAGAGCGTGCTCGGGCTGTACGCGCTGCTCAAGCCCGCCGCCGTGGCGCCTGCACCGACGCCGCCGGCCGCGGGGCGCGGGGCCGCCGCCGGCCGCGTGCGCATGGAACTGGCGGCGCCGCTGGCGCAGGGCGCGCCCTGACTTTCCGAACGACACCGCGGCGCATCGGCTGCCGCGTTTTTCCTTCCCTTCCTTCCCACGCATGAGCGACAACGACCAACCCACCCTCGACTTCACCCAGCCCGCCTCCGACGACCAGCTCGGCCTGGCCGGTTATGCGCAGCGCGCCTACCTGGAGTACGCGCTCTCGGTGGTCAAGGGCCGCGCGCTGCCGGACGTGTGCGACGGCATGAAGCCGGTGCAGCGCCGCATCCTCTTCGCCATGGAGCGCATGGGCCTGGCCTATGGCGGCCCCACGCGCAACGTGCCCGCCAAACCCGTGAAGAGCGCCCGCGTGGTGGGCGACGTGCTGGGCCGCTTCCATCCGCACGGCGACCAGTCGGCCTACGACGCGCTGGTGCGGCTCGCTCAGGACTTCAGCCAGCGCTATCCGCTCATCGACGGCCAGGGCAACTTCGGCAGCCGCGACGGCGACGGCGCCGCGGCCATGCGCTACACCGAGGCGCGGCTCACGCGCATCGCCAGCCTGCTGCTCGACGAGATCGACCAGGGCACGGTCGATTTCGTGCCCAACTACGACGGCTCCACCGAGGAGCCGCGCCAGCTGCCCGCGCGCCTGCCGTTCGCGCTGCTCAACGGCGCGAGCGGCATCGCCGTGGGCCTGGCCACCGAAATCCCGAGCCACAACCTGCGCGAGATCGCCGACGCCTGCGTGGCGCTGGTGAAGAACCCCAAGCTCGCCGACGAGGAACTCGCCGCGATGGTGCCGGGCCCGGACTATCCGGGCGGCGGCCAGATCATCAGCAGCCCGGGCGACATCCAGGACGCCTACCGCACGGGGCGCGGCAGCCTCAAGGTGCGCGCGCGCTGGAAGATCGAGGACCTCGCGCGCGGCCAGTGGCAGATGGTGGTCACCGAACTGCCGCCGGGCGTCTCCGCGCAGAAGGTGCTGGAGGAAATCGAGGAACTCACCAACCCCAAGGTGAAGGCGGGCAAGAAGGCGCTCTCGCAGGAGCAGACGCAGCTCAAGGCCACGGTGCTGGGCGTGCTGGACGTGGTGCGCGACGAGTCGAGCAAGGACGCGCCGGTGCGCATCGTGTTCGAGCCCAAGACCGGCAAGGTGCCGCAGCAGGAACTCATCACCACGCTGCTCGCGCACACCAGCCTGGAGACCTCCGCGCCGATCAACCTGACCATGGTGGGCCTGGACGGCAAGCCCGTGCAGAAATCGCTGCGGCGCATGCTGGAGGAGTGGATCGCCTTCCGCCAGCAGACCATCACGCGGCGCAGCCAGCACCGCCTCGCCAAGGTGCTGGACCGCATCCACATCCTCGAGGGGCGGCAGACGGTGCTGCTCAACATCGACGAGGTGATCGCGATCATCCGCACGGCCGACGAGCCCAAGGCCGCGCTGATCGAGCGCTTCCGCCTGTCGGACCGGCAGGCCGAGGACATCCTGGAGATCCGGCTGCGCCAACTCGCGCGGCTCGAAGCGATCAAGATCGAGCAGGAGCTCAAGGAACTGCGCGAGGAGCAGGGCAAGCTCGAGGACATCCTCGCCAACCCCGCCTCGCTGCGCCGCCTGATGGTGCGGGAGATCGAGCAGGACGCGAAGCAGTTCGCCGATGCGCGCCGCACGCTCATCCAGGCCGACAAGCGCGCCACCGCCGAGGTGAAGGTGGTGGACGAGCCCGTGACGGTGGTCGTCTCGCAGAAGGGCTGGGTGCGCGCGCGCCAGGGCCACGGCCACGATGCCGGCACCTTCGCCTTCAAGGCGGGCGACGCGCTCTACGGCACCTTCGAGTGCCGCACGGTGGACACGCTCATCGTGTTCGGCAGCAACGGGCGCGTGTACTCGGTGGCCGTCGCGCAACTGCCCGGCGCCCGGGGCGACGGCCAGCCGATCACCACGCTGATCGAGCTGGAGGCCGGCACGCAGCCGGTGCACTACTTCGCGGGCCCCGCGAACGCGGCGCTGCTGCTCGCGGGCTCGGGCGGCTACGGCTTCATCGCGGCCGTGGAGCACATGACCGCGCGCAACCGCGGCGGCAAGGCGTTCATCTCGCTGGGCGAGGGCGAGCAGCTCTGCCGGCCGTCGCATGCCGCGTTCACGAACGGCAGCCAGCCGCTGGCACCGGCCACGCACGTGTGCTGCGCCTCGGCGGGCGGCCGCATCCTCACCTTCGAGATCGCGGAACTCAAGCAGATGGCCAACGGCGGGCGCGGCCTGATGCTGATCGACCTGGAGCCGAAGGACACGCTGGCCGGCGCGGCCGCCTACACCCGCAGCGTGCGCATCGCGGGCGTGGGCCGCGGCGGCAAGGAGCGCGACGAGACGCTGGAGATCCGCAGCCTGAACAATGCGCGCTTCCCGCGCGGGCGCAAGGGCAAGGCAGCAGACCTGGGCTTCAAGCCGAACGCCGTGCAGCGCGTCGAGTAACAGCGCCCCGCCGGAGCCGCTGCGCCGGTGCTGTGGGCCCTGTCGGGCCTGCACGCACCGGTCGACCCGAAGGCCGCCATCGCCATGGCGGCCTTTTTCGTTGCGCCGCCACACCGTGCTTTCTGGAAATGGTGGAAACGCGCATTGGTGTTTCGGCGGGGTTGGGTGCACCATCCGCGGGCGCGAACACGCAGAGGTTCCGGCGACTCCGGCCGCACTTCCGCCGTGGGGTCGCCCAGGAGCCCTGCACATGAAAAACCTGAAGATTTCCACCCGGCTCGCACTGGGGTTCGCCCTCATCCTGCTGATCATGTTCCTGATGAACATGCTGGGCCTCACCAACATGGGAGCCATGGTCCGGTCCGTGAAGGACGTCGGGTCCGAGGCCCTGCTCAAGGAGCGGCTGATCAGCGACTGGTCGCGCAACATCCACGTCAGCGTGCAGCGCACCAAGGCCGTGGCGCTCAGCAATGACCAGGCGCTGAGCGACCGGTTCGCGGAAGAGGCGGCCGCCTCGTCGCGGCAGTCGGGCGACATGCTCAAGCGCATCGATTCGCTGTCGCAGACCGGGCCGGAAAAGGCGGTGATGGCCGAGATCCAGAAGACGCGCGTGGCCTATCTCGCCTCCCGCGACGCGCTCTACAAGGCCAAGCGCGAAGGGCGCCTGGACGAAGCGCAGCGGCTGTTCACGCAGGAGTTCCAGCCGCTGACGATGCAGTACCTCAAGAACGTGCAGCAGCTCCTGGATCTGCAGCGCGGCAATATCGACTCCGCCCTCGGGCAGGTCGAAGCCGAATACCTGCAGACCCGCACGGCCGTGGCCATCGCCACCGTGCTGGCCCTGGCCCTGGGCGCCGCGCTCGGCCTGTGGATCACCCGCGGCATCACGCGCCCGCTCGGCGAGGCCGTGCGCGTGGCGCGGGCCGTGGCCGCCAACGACCTCACCACCACCGTCCCCGAGGCCGGACGCGACGAGACCGGGCAGCTGCTGGCGGCGCTGCGCCAGATGAACGACAACCTGGCGCAGGTCACCGGCCGGGTGCGCAGCGGTGCCGACAGCATCGCCGTGGCCGCGCGCGAGATCGATGCGGGCAACCAGGACCTGTCCGCGCGCACGGAGCGGCAGGCGAGCGCGCTGCAGCAGACGGCCGCCTCCATCGAGCAGCTCACGAGCGCCGTGCGGCAGAACGCCGACAGCGCCCGCCAGGCCAACCAGCTCGCGGCGCATGCGTCGCAGGTGGCCGGCGAAGGCGGGCAGGTGGTGGCCGGCGTGGTGCAGACCATGGGCGCCATCGACGCCTCGTCGCGCCGCATCGCCGACATCATCGGGGTGATCGACGGCATCGCCTTCCAGACCAACATCCTGGCGCTGAATGCGGCCGTGGAAGCCGCCCGCGCGGGCGAGCAGGGCCGGGGCTTCGCCGTGGTGGCGTCGGAGGTGCGCGCGCTCGCGGGGCGCAGCGCCGAGGCCGCCAAGGACATCAAGGCGCTGATCGGCGATTCGGTGGCCAAGGTGGACGAAGGCTCCCAGCAGGTCGCGCAGGCCGGGCGCACGATGGAATCCGTGGTGGAGAGCATCCGGCGCGTGGCCGACATCATGGGCGAGATCAGCGCGGCGAGCGCGGAGCAGAGCACCGGCATCGAGCAGGTGAGCCAGGCCATCGGGCAGATGGACCAGGTGACGCAGCAGAACGCCGCGCTGGTGGAGGAGGCCGCCGCGGCGGCCGGTTCGCTCAAGTCGCAGGCGGCGATGCTGTCCGAAGCGATGTCCGCCTTCCGGCTGCGCGATGGCGGCGGCATCGCGGGCTTTGCCGGAACTGCCGCACCCGTTCCGCCGCCGGCAGCCAGGACGGCGGCGGCGGCCGCGTTTCCTCCGGCATCCGCTGCGCGCTCGGCGTCCACGCGGCCGGCCGTGGCGGCGCCTGCCCGGCCGCGCGCGCCGGCGGCCGGCACACCGGCCGCGGGCAGGGCTCCCGCGCTGCCCAGCCGTCCGGCACCCGGGCCTTCTGCCGCGCAGGCGCCGACGCCCGCACCCCCGCCTCCCGCGCCGCCGCGCAAGGCCAGCCAGAGCGACGACGACTGGGAAACCTTTTGAGCGCGTGTCCGGACAGGGGCTGCGGGCCCGGAGCGCCCTCGGCTCAGCGGGCTCTGCTGCCCACGGGCTCGGCCGCGAAGGTTTCGGAAGGCCGCGCGATCTGCTCGCGGCAGGCCACCAGCGGCAGGTCGCGCTGGCCGGGCGTGGTGCGCGACACCAGCGCATAGAGGCTGCTCACCGCGCCCGAGACGGCGTCCGGCGTGGCCGCGCCGCGCAGCAGGTGGCCCAGCAGCACGGCGGAGAACACGTCGCCCATGCCGTTGGGCAGCGGTTGCAGGTCGACGTAGGGCGTGCGCACCAGCCAGGCCGCATCGCCCGTCACCGCGAGCGTGGCCAGCCGGTCCTGCGGCAGGTCGGGCGTGCGCAGGCTGGTGACCACGATGAGTGAGGGCCCGGTGCCCGGCGCATCGCCCAGCAGGGCCCGCGCGGCGGCGATCGCCTCGTCCACCGACGCCAGCGGCGCGCCGTGCAGCAGTTCGAATTCGTACTGGTTCGGGGTGATGATGCTCGCCTGCGCCAGTGCGCGGCGGCGCAGGAATTCCGGGATGCCGGGGCGCACGAACAGGCCCCGGCCCACGTCGCCCATCACCGGGTCGCACAGGTAGCGCAGCGCCGGACGCGCGGCCCGGATCTCCTGCACCGCGGCCAGGATGGCCTCGCCCACCCCGGCATCGCCCAGGTAGCCCGAGAGCACTGCCGTGCAGCGCTGCAGCACGCCGCGGGCGCGCAGGCCGTCGAGCACGTCGGCGATGTGCGCGGGCGGGAACACCTGGCCCTTGAACTCGCCGTAGCCGGTGTGGTTGGAGAACTGCACCGTGTGCACCGCCACCGGCTGGATGCCCAGCAGCTGCAGCGGCAGCATCGCCGCGTCGTTGCCGACGTGGCCGAAGGCGACGTGCGACTGGATGGAGAGCACCAGCGGCGGATCGCCGGCCTGCGCCGGGGAGGCCGGACCGGGAACGGCGGCGGCCGGGGTGGCGGAGGCGGGGGCAGGGGCCGCAGCGCTCATCGGATCCACCGCGTCAGGCGAGTTCGGCGATCAGTTCGATCTCCACGCAGGCGCCCATCGGGATCTGCGCCGCGCCGAAGGCGCTGCGGGCGTGCTTGCCCTTGTCGCCGAACACTTCGCCCAGCAGCTCGCTCGCGCCGTTGGTCACGAGGTGCTGCTCGGTGAAGTCGCCCGTGGAGTTCACGAGGCTCATCACCTTGACGATGCGCCGCACGCGGTTCAGGTCGCCGCCCGTGGCCGCATGCAGCGTGCCCAGCAGATCGATCGCCACGGCCCGCGCGGCGGCCTTGCCGTCTTCCGTCGCGATGTCGCGGCCGAACTGGCCCACCCAGGGCTTGCCGTCCTTGCGCGCGATGTGCCCGCTCAGGAAGACGAGGTTGCCCGTCTGCACGTAGGGCACATAAGCGGCGGCCGGCGTGGCGACGGGAGGCAGCGTGATGTTCAGGGCGGCGAGTTTGTCGTAGATGCTCATGGTCGGTCGGTGGGAAGAAGGTGAGGACACGGAAAGGCTGGCGGAACGCCGGCCGCGGGCATGCGCGGCGCGGCAGGCCCCGCAGGCCGACGGCAGGAGCGATGGTACACACGGAGCGGAGCGGAGCCGGGCAGGTGGGGTGAGGCGGGGTGGCGCGGCAGCGCCTGCCTTGCGGGGCCTGCGCGACGCCTCAGGGTTGCCCGTCGAAGCACTCCACGCCGTCGGGCAACCGCACCCAGGCCCTGCGGCGCTTCGCCCAGATCTGCCGCTTCGGCGCGCCCAGGTCGTGCCGCTGGCGGATCGCGCCGGTACGCAGCGAATAGGCCGTGGGCGCTTCCGCCGCGCAGGCGTAGAGCGGTGTGCCGCAGTGCCCGCAGAACGCGAGCAGCCGTTGCGCGCCGCTCTCGGCCGTTTTCACGTACGTGCGGGGCGTGCCCCGGGTCAGCCGGAAACCGGCCGCCGGGGCGGGAATGTTGGCGCGGAACGCCGAGCCGGAATGGATCTGGCAGTCGTTGCAGTGGCAGACGGTCATGCTGCCCGGCTCGACTTCGGCTTCATAGGCGATGGCGCCGCAGTGGCACTGGCCTTCGATTTTCATGGGGATCTCCTGGGGAGGATGTGCGCTCCCTGCGGGCCATTCTGCGCCCGGGCCGCCGCACGTCCTGGGCTGCCCGCCATGCAGCCCGCAGCGGGGCGGTGCCGGGCGGGGTGCTACAGGCTGGGACCGTCCGGGGCAAGCTCCGGATCGGCATGGCCTGCATGATTTTTCATGCCTGGTTCCGCCGGGGATGCCACCCTAGCATGCTGGCCGCATGAGCGTGCCGCTCCCATCCGCGCCACCGCGGGCCTTCTCTCCAGCCCGTCCGGAGCCACCGTCCTTCGATGCGCCGGGCCGGCTCTGGCCGGCGCTCCTTCTCGGCAGCATCGCCGGTGCGCTGGTGCAGCTCACGCAGCCTGCGCTCTGGCCCGCGCGCGCCTACCTGGCCCTGCTGCTGGCCGGTCTCGGCGTGGCGTGGGCCGCAGGCCGCAGGCGCTCCGGGGTGGGCGGTGCGTGGCTGCCGGGCCCGTGTCTGCTCTCTTTCGCCGCCGCGGCCTGGATGGCTTTCGCGGTCTGCGGGCTGCGCGCGGGGGCCTTCCTTTCGGACGCGCTGGCGCCCGCGCTCGAAGGGCGCGACGTGCGGATGGTCGGCGTGGTGGCGGCGATGCCCCAGCCGACCGATGCGGGCGTGCGCCTGCGGCTGGCGGTGGAGTCGGCGTGGCTGGTGGAGGGCCGCCGGGGCAAGGCACCGACCCGCAAGAGGCCACGGGGTGAAGAGGGGCGCAGGCGCACGGACGGCGAACATGCGACTGCCAACGCCAACGCCAACGCCAACGCCAACGCCAACGACGCAGCCGAAGACGCAGGCGGTGGCGCTGCGGAGCCGCGCCCGGATGGTGGCGGAGCACTCCATGCCGCAGGCCGCCCCGTGGCCGTTCCACCGCTGATCGACGTGGGGTGGTCCACCGGTGCGCCCTGGTTCGCCCGCGGGGGAGACGCGAAAAAGAGCATGTCCGCAGTGCCCCCGTTGCCCGCCGTGCGCGCCGGCGAGCGCTGGGAGCTGACCGTGCGGCTCACCGCTCCGCACGGCCTGCGCAATCCGGGCGGCTTCGACGCCGAGCTGTGGCTGTGGGAGCAGGGCGTGCAGGCCATCGGCACCGTGCGGGCCGGCACCTACGACGCCCCGCCCGTGCGGTGGGAGGCCGCGCCGTGGTGGCGCCATCCGGTCGAGCAGGCGCGGCAGCGGGTGCGCGATGCGATCCTGGCGCGGCTGGCACCGCCGCCCACAGCGCGCGGGACGGGCGACGGGAGCGGCAGTGGCGGTGGCAAGCGCAGCGGTAGCGGCAACGGCACCGGCAACGGCAACGGCAACGGCAACGGCAACGGCAACGGCAACGGCAACGACCGTGGCGCTGACGGCGGCACCGACGGCGGTGCGGACGGCAGCACGGGCGCGGCAGGCCGCGGCAGTTCCAAGGCCGAGGCGCGCCGCCGCGCCGCGGGCGTTGTCGCGGCGCTGGTGACCGGCGACCAGCGCGCGATCGACCGCGCCGACTGGGACGTGTTCCGCGCGACGGGCGTGGCCCACCTGGTGAGCATTTCCGGGCTGCACATCACGCTGTTCGCATGGATCGCCGCGGCGGTGGTGGGCTGGCTCTGGCGGCGGTCCGGGCTGCTGTGCCTGGCGGTGCCGGCGCCCTGGGCGGCGCTGGCGTGCGGGGTGCTGCTGGCGGCGGCGTATGCGCTCTTCAGCGGCTGGGCGGTGCCCGCGCAGCGCACGGTGTGCATGCTGGCGGTGATCGGCGCGCTGCGGCTGTCGGGGCGGCGCTGGCCGTGGCCGCAGGTGTGGCTGCTGGCGGGCGCGGCGGTGGTGGCGGCCGATCCGTGGGCGCTGCTGCAGGCGGGCTTCTGGCTCAGCTTCGTGGCGGTGGCGGTGCTGTTCGCGTCCGATGCGGGCGCGTCCGGGGCCGGCGTGCCGGCCGGCGGGGTGGTGCGGCGGTGGGGCGGGCGGGCGCTGGCATTGCTGCGCGAGCAGTGGGTGGTGACGCTGGCGCTGACGCCGCTCACGGTGCTGCTGTTCGGGCAGATGTCGGTGGTGGGCTTCGTGGCGAACCTCGCGGCGATTCCGTGGATGACGCTGGTCGTGACGCCGCTGGCGCTGCTGGGCGCGCTGTGGGCGCCGCTGTGGTCGGCGGCCGCCGCCTGCCTCGTTCCGTTCGCGGCATGGCTGCAGTGGCTCGCGGCCTGGCCCTGGGCCACGCTCTCGCTGCCCGCCGCGCCGCTCTGGGCGGGCGTGGCGGGGGTGGTGGGCGGCGTGCTGCTGGTGCTGCGGCTGCCGGTGCCGCTGCGCTTGCTGGGCCTGCCGCTGCTGCTGCCCGCGCTCTGGTGGCAGCCGGAGCGGCCCGCGCACGGGCAGTTCGAACTGCTCGCGCCCGACGTGGGCCAGGGCAATGCGGTGCTGGTGCGCACGGCCGGCCATGCGCTGCTCTACGACGCCGGCCCGCGCTTCGGGCCGGACAGCGATGCCGGCGACCGCGTGCTCGTGCCGCTGCTGCGGGCGCGGGGCGAGCGGCTGGACCGGTTGCTCCTGAGCCACCGCGACAGCGACCACACGGGTGGCGCCGCCGCCGTGCTGGCCGCGCATCCGCGGGCGGAGCTCTGGGGATCGCTGGAGGACGGCCACGCGCTGGAAGCGGGAGGCGCCCGCACCGTCACCCGCTGCGAGGCCGGCCAGCACTGGACATGGGACGGCGTGCGCTTCGACGTGCTGCATCCACCGCCCGGAACGCTCGGCGCGCAGGGCGCCCTGCAGCCCGCCGCGGGCGCGCGCGACGACGGCACGAACGCGGCGAGCTGCGTGCTGCGCATCACGGCGGCCGCACCCGGCGGGCTGCGCCGCGCAGGCCCGTCCGGTGGCCGCTTACAGGGGACGCGCCAGGGTGTAGACGGCGGCAACGGAGACGAGGAGGGCGAAGACGAAGAGGAAGACGAAAGCACGGGAGTGGGAGCGGGCCATGGCCCCTCCGCCTTGCTCGTCGGCGACATCGGGCAGGCTCAGGAAGCAGCGTTGGCGAAAGCGGGTTTGCTGGCCCCTGCCGACGTGCTCGTGGTGCCCCACCACGGCAGCCGGTCGTCGTCGGGCGCGGCGCTGCTGGATGCCGTACGGCCGCGCACCGCCGTGGTGCAGGCCGGCTACCGCAACCGCTACGGCCATCCCGCGCCCGATGTACTGGCCCGTTATATGGAGCGGGGGGCGCAGGTGGTGGACTCCCCATCGTGCGGTGCGTGGGAGTGGCGGTCGGACCAGCCGCTGCGCTGGCGCTGCGAGCGCGGGGCGGCGCGGCGCTATTGGCACCATGCGCCACCGCCCGCATGGACGAGGGCCGCGGCGGACGGGGCCGGAAGCCCTCGCCGGGGCGCGGCCATGGCCCGCTGACGCACGGATTCGGCGGCGTCCTGCACGCGCGCGGCGCATCCAGCGGCAGAGCAGGCTTGCAACTTGCTATGCTGGCTGCAGGAGGCACCCCTGATGCAGAAGTTCGACGAGATGTACGAAATGCTGCCGTTCGACGGCAGCGATGTGCGCTCCCATTACCAGCGCTACGGCCAGTGGCTGTCGCGCCAGCCGGCCGAGGCCATGGAGGCGCGCCGCGCCGAGGCCGAGATGATTTTCCGCCGCGTCGGCATCACCTTCGCGGTCTACGGCGCCAAAGACGAGGACGGCGCGGGCACCGAGCGGCTCATCCCGTTCGATCTGATCCCGCGCATCATTCCCGCCCACGAATGGGCGCGCATGCAGCAGGGCCTTGTGCAGCGCGTGACGGCGCTCAACCGCTTCATCCACGACGTCTACCACGGCCGCGAGATCCTGCGCGCGGGCATCGTGCCCGCCGACCTGATCGTGGGCAACGCGCAGTTCCGCCCCGAAATGGAAGGCGTGGACGTGCCGCAGGGCGTCTATGCGCACATCGCCGGCATCGACATCGTGCGGGCCCCCGACGGGCAGGGCAACGGCATCTACTACGTGCTGGAGGACAACCTGCGCGTGCCCTCCGGCGTGTCGTACATGCTGGAGAACCGCAAGATGATGATGCGGCTCTTCCCCGAGCTGTTCCGCAGCCACCGCGTGGCGCCCGTGGCGCACTACCCCGACCTGCTGCTGGACACGCTGCGCGCGAGCGCGCCGGCCGGCGCGGCCGAGCCCACCGTGGTGGTGCTCACGCCCGGCATGTACAACAGCGCCTACTTCGAGCACGCCTTCCTCGCCCAGCAGATGGGCGTGGAACTGGTCGAGGGGCAGGACCTGGTGGTGAAGGACAACTTCGTCTACATGCGCACCACGCGCGGGCTGCAGCGCGTGGACGTGATCTACCGCCGCGTGGACGACGACTTCCTCGATCCGAAGGTGTTCCGCCCCACGTCCACGCTGGGCTGCGCCGGCCTCATGGCCGCCTACCGCGCGGGCAACGTGGCGATCTGCAATGCAGTGGGCACGGGCATCGCCGACGACAAGTCCGTCTACCCCTACGTGCCGGAGATGATCCGCTTCTACCTGGGCGAGGAACCCATCCTGGCCAACGTACCCACCTGGATGTGCCGCAAGCAGGACGACCTGAACTACGTGCTCGACCACCTGCACGAGCTGGTGGTGAAGGAGGTGCACGGCGCGGGCGGCTACGGCATGCTGATCGGCCCGGCCGCGACCAAGGCAGAGATCGAGGAGTTCCGCGCCGCGCTGCTCGCGAACCCCGCGGGCTACATCGCGCAGCCCACGCTGTCGCTCTCCAGCTGCCCGACCTACGTGGAGTCGGGCATCGCCCCGCGCCACATCGACCTGCGGCCCTTCGTGCTCTCGGGCCAGAAGGTGCAGATGGTGGCCGGCGGGCTCACGCGCGTGGCGCTGAAGGAAGGCTCGCTGGTGGTCAATTCGTCGCAGGGCGGCGGCACCAAGGACACCTGGGTGCTGGGCGAGGGCGACGTGAACGGCAACGGCGTGCAGGGAGGCTCCATGGCGCAGTCGCTGGGCGGAATGACGCAGACCATGGGAGCCATGGGTTCGCTGCAATCGATGGAAGGGAAGTGAGATGCTGAGCCGCACCGCCGATCATCTGTTCTGGATGTCCCGCTACACGGAGCGGGCGGAAAATACCGCCCGCATGCTCAGCGTGAGCTACGAGACCTCGCTGCTGCCGCAGTCGGCCGACGTGGCGCAGGAGAGCTGGCTGGGCCTGCTCTCCATCAGCGAGCTGATTCCGGCCTACACCGCGCGCCACGGCGAGGTCACGCGCGAGGGCGTGCTCGAATTCATGGTGCGCGACGGCGACAACCCGTCGTCGATCCTGTCCTGCCTGCGGGCGGCGCGCGAGAACGCGCGGGCCGTGCGCGGCGCGCTCACCACCGAGGTGTGGGAGACGCAGAACCAGACCTGGCTGGAGCTGCACCGGCAGCTGAAGGGGCGCGATTTCGAGCGCGACCCGGGGGCGTTCTTCGAGTGGGTGAAGCACTGCTCGCACCTCTCGCGCGGCGTGACGCTGGGCACGATGCTGCAGGACGAGGCCTTCCACTTCCTGCGGCTGGGCACCTTCCTGGAGCGTGCCGACAACACCGCGCGCCTGCTGGACGTGAAGTTCCACGCGGTGCAGAGCGACTTCCACGGCTCGCTGCGCGAGCGCAACCGCAACCGCGCGGCGCCGCAGGAGTTCGACTTCTACCACTGGAGCGCGATCCTGCGCAGCGTGTCCGCGTTCGAGATCTACCGCAAGGTGTACCGCGACGTCATCACGCCCGAGCGCGTGGCCGACCTGCTGATCCTGCGCGCCGACATGCCGCGCTCGCTGCACGCGAGCCTGCGCGAGGTGGCGGACAACCTCGCCGTGGTCGCCAACGACCAGTCGGCGGAAACGCAGCGCAAGGCGGGGCGCCTGCTGGCGGACCTGCGCTACGGCCGCATCGACGAGATCCTCGCGACCGGCCTGCATGCCTACCTCACGCAGTTCCTGGACCGCGTGAGCCACCTGGGGGCGGGCATCAGCCGCGATTTCCTGGTGCCGGTGCCGGCCTGAAGCCGGGCTCGTCGCTTCAGCGCGCCGGGGCACCGGCCACGGCGGTTCCGCGCGGCTCCGCGCATGCGGGAACGCTGCGGTCCACCGGACGGCCGGCGAGGCCGTAGCCTTCGAGCGCCAGCGCATCCATTTCGCCGGAAGCGCGGGCGCAGGCCAGTTCGGCGACCACCGCGGCACGCGTGCGGCCCGCGCCCACGGACGGCGCGGATTCTTGCGTGTCGGCGGCGGCGGCCAGGGGCTGCGCCGCTTGCGCGGTGGGCGGCGGCTGCAGGGAGCCGGCGCCGGCCAGCGTCGCGGCCAGCAGCAGGGCGGTGCCGAGCACCGGGCCATGCAAGCGGAGGAAGGCAGGGGGTGTGCGCAGGGATGTCATGGAATGCGGCTCCTTCGGAGGGACGGCGGGATGCCGTCCGTGCCGCCACTGTGCGCAGACGCGCGGCGGCCCGCCATCGCGCTGCGACGAAATGCCGGCCCGGAGGCGCCGAGGGGGCTTTCGGTGGCGCGGAGCGGGAGCCGGACGCAGGCCACGGCGCCGGAACGCCGCACCGCGGGACGGGGCCGGGGCGGGGTCAGGAACCCGTGCCGCCCTGGCGCCTGCGCTCGCGCAGCATGAACAGGTAGAGGCTCTCCACCTTCTCCCGCGCCCAGGGCGTCTTGCGCAGGAATTTGAGGCTGGACGACACGCTCGGATCGCTCTGGAAGCAGCGCACAGGGATCTGTTCGGCGAGGCCCCGCCAACCGTAGTGCTGCTGCAGCGCGACCACGATGGCTTCCAGCGTGATGCCGTGCAGCGGGTTGCGGGGCTGGCGGGGAGGTGCCGCGGGCGCGGGCCCAGCGGCACCCTCCGGGGCGACCGACGACGGCGGTGCCTCCGCAGGCTGGGGCGAGGCGGGCGGCAGGTCGGGAGACGGCGGAATCGATGGGGCGTTCATGGGCCCGAGCATAGGCGCTAGTGCCGTTCCCGCACGCATCAACCCTGCAGATGGCGTTCGCGCGCGAACAGCTCCGCCGCCCAGTCCACGAACGCCCGCACCTTCGCACTCAGGTGCCGATTCGGCGGGTACACCACGTAGACCGGCAGCAGCGGATGGCTCCACTCGGGCAGCAGGCGCACGAGGTCGCCACGGTCCAGGTAGCGCTGGGCCTGCAGGGTGGTGACCTGGCCCACGCCGCGGCCGGCGAGCAGCGCGGCCAGGTAGGCGTTGCTCTCGTTCACCGACAGCTGCGAGGGCCCGCCGATCTCCAGCGATTCGCCGTCCTTGTGGAACTCCAGCGGGTAGCGCCGCGAGGTGCGGGGCGAGAAATAGATCACGCTCTGGTGGCCGCGTTCGAGGTCCAGCGGTTCGCGCGGCGTGCCGTGCCGCTCCAGGTAGGCGGGCGAGGCGACGGTGATGAAATCCAGCAGGCCGATGCGGCGCGCCACGAGCGACTGGTCGGTGAGCTCGCCGCCGCGGATCACGCAGTCCACGTTGTCGCCGATCAGGTCCACGATGCGGTCGCTCACGCCCAGGTCGAGCTGGATGTCGGGGTAGCGCGCGTGGAACTCCTCCAGGTGCGGAATGATGAGCAGCCGCGCCATGGCGGTGCCCACGTCCACCCGCAGGCGGCCGCTGGGCGTGGCCCGCGCGTGGGTCATGCTGGCTTCGATGTCGTCGAAGTCGGCCAGCAGGCGCACGGCCCGGTCGTAGTAGGCGGCGCCGTCCGGCGTGACGGTGACGCGCCGCGTGGTACGGTTGAGCAGGCGCACGCGCAGGCGCGCTTCCAGCGCCTGGACGTGCTTGGTGACGGTGGCTTTGGGCAGTTGCAGGGAGTCTGCGGCGCGCGTGAACGTGCCGGCCTCCACCACCCGCGCGTAGATGCGCATGGCCTGGATCTGGTCCATGGCGTTCCTTCCTCGGTGCCTCTTTCGGGCCGGCAAATTCTCACACGCGCCAGGGGACCCGATTGTTCGGGGTTTGGAAACAGTGCGGCCCGCAACGGCTGGTTTATCGTGCGAGTCCACACGCCTACATTTGCACCACCGGATCGTTTCCGTCCCCATCCCCATGCCCACCAGAACACCTTCCCGCTCCCAGGCCGACGGCGCCCGCTCCGAATCCACCATTGCGGTGGCGCCGGGGCAGGACGTCGCCGTGCGCATGTACGGCCGCAGGAAAACCGGCGAGACGTCGCCGCTGGTGGTGCACTTCCATGGCGGGGCCTTCGTATCGGGCGATCTCGACAGCGGCTGCACCATCGCCGGGCTGCTGCAGGAGGCCGGGGCCCTGGTGGTGTCGGTGGCCTATCCGCTCGCGCCGGAGCATCCGTTCCCCCAGCCGCTGGAGACGGGCTATGCCGTGCTGCAGTGGGTGTACCGCTACCGCGCACGGTTGGCCGGCGCGGGCGCGCCGGTCTACGTGGCGGGGGAGGAGGCGGGCGGCAACCTGGCGGCGGGCGTGTGCCTGATGGCGCGCGACCAGTCCCATCCGCCGCTCGCGGGGCAGATCCTGGTGTCGCCGATGCTCGACCCCTGCACCGGCACCGCATCGCTGCGGGCCGCGACCGAGGGCGAGGCCGGATGCCGCTGGGCGCTGGGCTGGGAGAAGTTCCTGCGCTGCGCCCGCGATGCCGAGCACCCTTATGCCGTGCCCGGCACTGCCCAGCGCCTCGCGGGCCTGCCGCCCACGCTGCTGCTGGTGGGCGACACCGACGCGATGCATGACGAAACGCTCGCCTATGCCGCGCGGCTCGATGCCGCGGGACTGCCGGTGGAACTGCACGTGCTGCGCAAGGCCGAGCGCTGGCCCGATGCGCTGCTGGAGCCTGGCGATCAGGCCTGCCCGTGCGCCGACGAGGCCCGCGAGCGGTTCCGTGCATTCCTGTTCGCCGCCGGGCGATGTCCGGCGCCACGCTGACCCTTGCACCCGAGCCGGCGCGGCCGGCCTGACGACCACCCGCGCGACGGCGGATTTCTCCGGCCGGGAGTTGACCTCAACGATGGTTGAGGTTTGACAATCCGGCCCGTTGCCGACACCCGCGGCGGCGCGGTGCTTTCCCTTTTTGATTTTTTCCGGCTGGCAGCAGCCGGAGGGGATGGCTTTGCCCGCGCCAGGCCGATCGCCGAATTTTTCCTTCTTCATTCAACCGATCCTGCATTCAGTACACGGAGGACTTGCCATGCCGTCACCCCGACATCCCCTTTTCTCGCCCGCCCGCCGCTGGTGGACCGCCGCCGGCGCCGCCGCCGCACTGGCCGCCGCCACGGGCGCGGTGTTCGGGCTCTCCAGCTCGCATGCCGAATCGCCCGCCGCGGGCGTCGGCGCGCCGCCCGCGGTGCCCGTGTCCGTGGCCGCCGTGCTGCAGCAGGACGTCACGCTCTGGGACGAGTTCTCGGGCCGGCTGGAGGCCGTGCAGCGCGTGGAGGTGCGGCCGCGCGTGGCCGGCGCGGTGCAGGCCGTGCATTTCCGCGAGGGCGCGCTCGTGAAGCAGGGCGACCTGCTCTTCACCGTGGACCCGGCACCCTACGCCGCCGAGGTGGACCGCGCCGAGGCGCAGGTGGTGGCCGCACAGGCCCGCCTGTCGTACGCCCACAGCGAAATGGAGCGCTCGCAGCGCCTCTGGGAAGAGCGCGCCATCGCCCAGCGCGAGCACGACGAGCGCGTGAACGCCCAGCGCGAGGCCGACGCCAACCTGCGCGCCGCGCAGGCCGCGCTGCAGTCGGCGCGCCTCAACCTGGGCTACACGCAGGTCCGTGCCCCGGTGGCCGGCCGCGTGGGCCGCATCGAGGTCACGCAGGGCAACCTCGTGGCCTCGGGCGCGGGCGCGCCGGTGCTCACCACGCTGGTGTCGGTGAGCCCGATCTACGCGAGCTTCGACACCGACGAGCAGGTGGTGACGCGCGCGCTGGAAGGCCTGCGCTCCGGCAAGAGCGCGCGCACGCTGATCGAGAGCATCGAGGTGCAGATGGGCACCGGCACCGGCGGCGCGCTGCCGCATGCGGGCCACCTGCAGCTGATCGACAACCAGGTGGATGCGAAGAGCGGCACGGTGCGCGTGCGCGCGGTGTTCGACAACGAAGGCGGCACGCTCATTCCCGGTCAGTACGCGCGCATCCGCATGGCGCAGCCGCGCAGCACGCAGGCCGTGCTGATCAACGAGCGGGCCGTGGGCACGGACCAGAGCAAGAAGTTCGTGCTCGTGGTGGGCGCCGGCAACCAGGCCGAGTACCGCGAGGTGCGGCTGGGTGCGCCGGTGGACGGGCTGCGCGTGGTGACCGAGGGCCTCAAGCCCGGCGAGCGCATCGTCGTCAACGGCCTGCAGCGGGTGCGCCCGGGCATGCAGGTGGTACCGCAGGACGTGCCGATGGCCGCCAAGGCGGAACTGGCCGGCGAGGGCGCGCAGGCGCGCGGCGCCGCACGCCAGCCGGCGGCCTGATCGGGCGCGGCCCTCGAGAGAAAGACGCCAACCATGAACTTTTCCCGCTTCTTCATCGACCGCCCCATCTTCGCCGGGGTGCTGTCGGTGATCATCTTCCTGGCCGGGCTCATCGCCATGCGCGTGCTGCCCATCTCCGAGTACCCGGAAGTCGCGCCGCCATCCATCGTGGTGCGCGCCACCTACCCGGGCGCCAACCCGAAGGTGATCGCCGAGACCGTCGCCACGCCGCTGGAGGAATCCATCAACGGCGTGGAAGGCATGCTCTACATGGGCAGCCAGGCCACCACCGACGGCGTGATGACCCTCACCGTCACCTTCAAGCTGGGCACCGACCCGGACAAGGCCCAGCAGCTCGTGCAGAACCGCGTCTCGCAGGCCGAGCCGCGCCTGCCCGAGGAAGTGCGGCGCCTGGGCGTGACCACCGTCAAGAGCGCGCCCGACCTGACCATGGTCGTGCACATGGTCTCGCCCAACGGCCGCTACGGCATCGACTACCTGCGCAACTACGCCGTTCTCAACGTGAAGGACCGCCTTGCGCGCATTCCCGGCGTGGGGCAGGTGCAGATCTTCGGCGGCGGCGACTACGCCATGCGCGCCTGGCTCGATCCGCAGAAGGTCGCGCAGCGCGGCCTCTCGGCCGGCGACGTGGTGGCCGCCATCCGCGGGCAGAACGTGCAGGCCGCGGCCGGCGTCGTGGGGGCCTCGCCGGGCCTGCAGGGCGTGGACATGCAGCTGTCGATCAACGCCCAGGGCCGCCTCGCGACCGAGGAGGAGTTCGGCGACATCATCGTCAAGACAGGCGCCGACGGGGCCGTGACGCGGCTGCGCGACGTGGCCCGGCTGGAGCTGGGCGCGGCGGACTATTCGCTGCGCTCGCTGCTCAACAACGATCCGGCCGTGGGCATGGGCATCTTCCAGGCGCCGGGCTCGAACGCGCTGGAGATCTCCGCCAACGTGCGCGCCACCATGGCGGAGCTGCAAAAAAACATGCCCGAGGGCGTGGAGTTCCGCATCGCCTACGACCCGACGCAGTTCGTGCGCGCCTCCATCCACTCCGTCGTGCAGACGCTGCTGGAGGCGATCGCGCTGGTGGTCGTGGTGGTGATCCTGTTCCTGCAGACCTGGCGCGCCTCCATCATCCCGCTGCTGGCCGTGCCGGTGTCGGTGGTGGGCACGTTCGCGGTGCTGCACCTGCTGGGCTTCTCGATCAATGCGCTGTCGCTCTTCGGGCTGGTGCTGGCCATCGGCATCGTGGTGGACGACGCGATCGTGGTGGTGGAGAACGTGGAGCGCAACATCGAGGCGGGGCTCAGCCCGCGAGAGGCCACCTACCGCGCGATGCGCGAGGTGAGCGGCCCGATCGTCGCGATCGCGCTGGTGCTGGTGGCGGTGTTCGTGCCGCTGGCCTTCATCAGCGGGCTCACGGGGCAGTTCTACCGGCAGTTCGCGGTGACCATCGCGATCTCCACCGTGATCTCCGCGATCAACTCGCTCACGCTGTCGCCCGCGCTCAGCGCGCTGCTGCTCAAGAGCCACCATGAGCCGAAGGATGCGCTCACGCGCGGCATGGACCGCGTGCTGGGCGGCTTCTTCCGGCGCTTCAACCGCGTGTTCCACCGCGGCTCGGAGGCCTACAGCGGCGGCGTGCGCCGCGTGATCGGCCGCAAGGCGCTGATGCTGGTGGTCTACGGCGCGCTGGTGTTCGCCACCTGGGGGCTGTTCAAGGCCGTGCCCGGCGGCTTCGTGCCCGCGCAGGACAAGCAGTACCTCGTCGGCTTCGCGCAGCTGCCCGACGGTGCCACGCTGGACCGCACCGAGGACGTGATCCGCCGCATGGGCGAGATCGTGAAGAAGAACCCGAACGTGGAGGACGCCATCGCCTTCCCGGGTCTGTCGATCAACGGCTTCACCAACAGCTCCAACGCCGGCATCGTGTTCGTCACGCTCAAGCCGTTCGCCGAGCGCAGGCACGCCGACCAGAGCGGCGGCGCGGTCGCGGGCCAGCTGAACCAGGCCTTCGGCAGCATCCAGGACGCGTTCATCGCGATGTTCCCGCCGCCGCCGGTCGCCGGCCTGGGCACCACGGGCGGCTTCAAGCTGCAGATCGAGGACCGCGCCTCGCTGGGCTACGAGGCGATGGACGCGGCCGTGAAGGCCTTCATGGCCAAGGCCTACCAGACGCCGGAGCTGGCGGGCCTGTTCACGAGCTGGCAGGTGAACGTGCCGCAGCTGTTCGCGAACATCGACCGTACCAAGGCGCGCCAGCTCGGCGTGCCGGTGACGGACATCTTCGAGACGCTGCAGATCTACCTGGGCAGCCTGTACGCCAACGACTTCAACCAGTTCGGCCGCACCTACAGCGTGCGCGTGCAGGCCGATGCGGCCTACCGGGCGCGGGCGGAAGACGTGGGCCTGCTCAAGGTGCGCTCGGCCACGGGCGAGATGGTGCCGCTGTCGGCGCTCATGAAGATCGAGCCCAGCTTCGGGCCCGAGCGCGCGATGCGCTACAACGGCTTCCTCTCGGCCGACGTGAACGGCGGGCCCGCGCCCGGCTTCTCGTCCGGCCAGGCGCAGGCCGCCATCGAGCGCATCGCGGCCGAGACGCTGCCCCAGGGCATCGGCTTCGAATGGACGGAGCTCACCTACCAGGAGATCCTGGCCGGCAATTCGGCGGTGCTGGTGTTCCCGATCGCGATCCTGCTGGTGTTCCTGGTGCTGGCCGCGCAGTACGAAAGCCTGACGCTGCCGATCGCCATCGTGCTGATCGTGCCGATGGGCCTGCTGGCCGCGATGGCGGGGGTGTGGCTCTCCGGCGGCGACAACAACGTGTTCACGCAGATCGGGCTCATCGTGCTGGTGGGGCTGTCGGCGAAGAACGCGATCCTGATCGTGGAGTTCGCACGCGAGCTGGAGTTCGCCGGACGCACGCCGGTGCAGGCGGCGATCGAGGCGAGCCGGCTGCGGCTGCGGCCCATCCTCATGACCTCGCTGGCCTTCGTGATGGGGGTGCTGCCGCTGGTGCTCTCGACCGGCGCGGGCGCGGAGATGCGCAGCGCCATGGGCGTGGCGGTGTTCGCCGGAATGATCGGCGTGACGGCCTTCGGCCTGTTCCTCACGCCGGTGTTCTACGTGGTGCTGCGCCGCCTGGCGGGCAACCGTCCGCTGCAGCAGCACGGCAGCCACACCGCGCCGCTGGCCGGCCACGATGCGGATGCCGGCCAGGGCACGGGCACGGGCGCGGGTGCGCAGCCGGTGCTGGCCGCGCCGCGCGGGAGCCACGAATGACGCCACGGCATGAACGACAAGGAGCGATAGCGATGCATTCCTCTTCCCCATCCCTTCCGGTGCCGGCCCGGCGCCTGCCGCGTCCGGCCCTGGCGGCCACGGTGCTGATGGCGGCCCTAGTGCTGGCCGGCTGCATGGGCACGCCGCTGGCACCTGCGGACCCGCATGCCGGCGTGGCCGTTCCCGCCGCGTTCGCGCAGGACCGTGCCGAGGTTTCCGCCACCGCCGCCACGGACGGCGGCGCGGCGCACTGGACCACCGCGCCCCCCGCCGAATCGCAGCCGCGCGGCGCCTGGTGGCGTGCGTTCCAGGACCCGGTGCTCACCGCGCTGGTCGAGCGCGCCGGCGAGGCCAATGCCGACATCGCGCAGGCGGCGGCGCGCCTGGCCGCTGCGCGGGCGCTGCTGCGCTCGGCGGATGCCGACCGGGCTCCGCAGATCGGCGCATCCGCCGGGGTGTCGCGCCAGGCGGGTGCCGGCAGCGCGGCCGGCGCGGGCGCGGCCACGCTCGGCACCGCGGGCCTGGGCGTGTCCTACGAGCCGGACCTGTTCGGCCGGCTGTCCCGCGCGAGCGATGCCGCCCGGCTCGATGCGCAGGCCCGCGCGGCGCTGCTGCAGAGCACCCGCCTGCTGGTGCAGTCCGACGTGGCCCAGACCTATCTGCAGCTGCGGTCCGTGCAGGCCGAGCGCGCCCTCGTGGCCGAAAGCCTCGCGGCCTACCGGGATACGCTGCGGCTCACCCAGCGGCGCTACCAGGCCGGTGACGTGGCCGAACTGGACCTGGCCCGCGTGCAGGCCGAAGTGGCCGCCACCGAGGCCGAGGCGCTGGCGATGGAGCGCCAGCAGGTGACGCTGCAGAACGCCCTGGCCGTGCTGACCGGCGAGGTGGCTTCCGCCTTCGCGGTGCAGCCGGCGGCGGCCGAGGCGGCGCTGCCGGTGATTCCGCCGGGCGTGCCCGGCACCGTGCTGGCGCGCCGGCCCGACGTCTCTGCCGCGCAGGCCGCGGTGCTGGCGGCGCAGGCCCGCGTCGGCGTGGCCCAGGCCGCCTGGTTCCCGGCGATCACGCTCACCGGCAACGGCGGCTTCGCCTCGCCCGAGCTGGGCGATCTGTTCCGCTGGTCCGCCCGGGCCTGGAGCGTGGGGGCGCTGCTGTCGCTGCCGATCTTCGACGGCGGCCGCCGCGCGGCAGAGGAGGACGCCGCGCGCGCCCGGCTGGACGAGGCGCTGGCGGCGCACCGCGGCCAGGTGCTCGGCGCCTTCCGCGACGTGGAGGACCAGCTCGGCGCGCTGCGGCTGCTCTCCGCCCAGGCGCAGGCCCAGGGCCGTGCGGTGGATGCGGCCGTGCGCGCGACGCGGCTGTCCGACGCCCGCTACCGCAACGGCTTCGTGAGCCAGCTGGAGCTGCTGGACGCGCGCCGCAGCGAACTGCGCAACCGGCGCCAGGCCCTGCAAGTGCGCACCGCGCAGTACACCGCCACCGTCGGACTGGTCCGCGCGCTCGGCGGCGGCTGGGGGGACGAGGCGCCCGCCGCGCAGGCCGGCGGCACGCCGGTGGCGTGGAACCGCTGAAAAAGTCCGCAACGTGGGAAACGCGGTGCAGTCATTCGCCCGCGTGGCTGCAGGAAACGTGCAACGGGCCTATAGTGTTTCTTTGGCTGCCGAGCCGGGCCGTGGGCCCCGGCGAAGCCCCCCGGGGCCCGTCCCCTCCCATGACATCCTCTTCATTCAGCTACCGCAGGAGCACATTGCATGACGTATCCGAGCACACGCCTTTTCATCGCCGGTGAATGGCAGGATGCCGCCGATGGCAAGACCATCGCCGTGCACAACCCGGCCACGGGCAAGGAAATCGGGCGCGTGGCCCATGCCGGCCGGGCCGATCTGGACCGGGCCCTGGAGGCCGCTCAGAAGGGCTTCGAGGCCTGGCGCGACATTCCCGCCGTGGAGCGCGCGCGCACCATGCGCCGCGCCGCCGCCCTGATGCGCGAGCGCGCCGAATCCATCGCCCGCATCCTCACGCAGGAACAGGGCAAGCCGCTGGCCGAGGCGAAGATCGAAGCCATGGCCGCCGCCGACATCATCGAGTGGTTCGCCGACGAAGGCCAGCGCATCTATGGCCGCATCGTGCCCGCGCGCGGCAGCCTCGCCGTGCGCCAGCTCGTGCTGAAGGACCCGGTCGGCCCGGTGGCCGCGTTCACGCCCTGGAACTTCCCGATCAACCAGGTGGTGCGCAAGCTGGCCGCCGCGCTCGCCTCCGGCTGCTCCATCCTCGTGAAGGCGCCCGAAGAAACCCCCGCCAGCCCCGGCGAGCTGATCCGCGCCTTCGCCGACGCGGGCGTGCCCGCGGGCACCGTGGGCCTGGTCTACGGCAACCCGGCCGAGATCTCCGGCTACCTGATCCCGCACCCGATCATCCGCAAGGTCACCTTCACCGGCTCCACGCCCGTGGGCAAGCAGCTGGCGGCACTCGCCGGCCAGCACATGAAGCGCGTGACCATGGAACTGGGCGGCCACGCCCCGGTGATCGTCGCGGACGATGCCGACGTGGAGCTCGCCATCAAGGCCGCGGGCGGCGCGAAGTTCCGCAACGCCGGCCAGGTCTGCATCTCGCCCACCCGCTTCCTGGTGCACGAGAGCATCCGCAAGGATTTCGTGGCCGCGCTGGCGCGCCATGCGCAGGGCCTGAAGGTGGGCGACGGCCTGGCCGACGGCACGCAGATGGGCCCGCTCGCCAACCCGCGCCGCATCACGGCCATGGCCGAACTGATGCAGGATGCCGTGCAGCAGGGCGCCCAGGTGGCGGCCGGCGGCGAGCGCATCGGCGGTGACGGCAACTTCTTCCAGCCCACCGTGCTGGACGACGTGCCGGTGTCCGCGCGCATCTTCAACGAAGAACCCTTCGGCCCGGTGGCGGCAGTGCGCGGCTTCGAGAAGATCGAGGACGCCATCGCCGAGGCGAACCGCCTGCCGTACGGCCTGGCCGGCTATGCATTCACCCGCTCCCTGAAGCATGCGCACCTGCTGTCGCAGCGGCTGGAGGTGGGCATGCTCTGGATCAACCAGCCTGCCTCGCCCTCGGCCGAGCTGCCCTTCGGCGGCCTCAAGGATTCGGGCTACGGTTCCGAGGGTGGCCCCGAGGCGATCGAGGCGCACCTGAACACGCGCGCGGTGTCCATCACCAACGTGTGAGGGCCGTGCAGGCCGGTGAGGCCTGCGCGCAACGAAAAAGCCCCCGGCGAGCCATCCCGGGGGCTTTCTCGCATGCGGCGCGGCGACGGGAACGTGCGGAGCGGTTACATTGCGCCCCTGGAATTGATATTTCTATGTTGGGGAGGTATCGATAAATGAAAACTATGGCTGCGGTCCGGGGCCGATAATCCCGGGACGGAACGGGCAGAACATGTCAAACCACGGCGACGCAGACGACGTGCTGCACGTGGCCATCGTCGGTGGCGGGGCCATGGGCCTCGCTTCGGCGTACCACCTCATGCAGCGGGCGCGCCGCCTGGGCGCCAGCCTGGACGTGCACGTGTTCGACGCCCGCGCCGGGGGCTCCCGCAGGGCCGCCGCCGACCCGGCGCAGGGGCCCGCCACGGTGTCCGAAGCCGTGGGCGCCCGCCTGCTGCGCGAGGGCGGTGGGCTGACCGCTTCGCTGATCCGCATCGTGCACCGCGCCTCCATGGACCTGCGGGGACGCGTCCGGATCGACTACACCTGTGCCCGTTTCTTCGACGATTGCCTGCGCGACCCCGAAGCGACCCTCGGCGACGCCGCCCGCGCGCTCTACCTGCCGATCGACTGGAGCCATCCCGACGTGCCGCGCCGCCTCGCGCAGGTGCGCGACGACTATTACTACCCGCTGATCTCCGCCATGTTCCTGTGCGATCCGGCGGGTCCGGAGCGCACGCCGGTGCAGGCGGCGCTCGAATACATCCGCTGGAAGGACGATGGCCATGCGCTGGCCGCAGGCGGCTTCGACGACGACGCCTCGCACAAGTGGGCGGAGTCGCTGGCAGCCCATCTGGTGGCGCGCTCGGACCGGCAGGTCGCCGTGCGGATCCGCACCGGCGAGGCGCTGCTGGTGCGCGTGATGAGCGACATGGTGGAGGTGCTGCAGGATGGCGCCTCGCGCGTGTTCGATATCTGCGTGATGGCGAATGCGCCGGCCGACGCCGTGCGCGTGCTCGCCTTCGATACCGCCACCGCGGCGTTCGGCGCCCGGGTGGGCCGCATTCTCGACAGCGTGTGCGAGCACGGGGGCGAGGACGGACCGGTCTGGGACGATGGCGATGCCCCGGAGGACCGGTGGGACGGCGACCTGTCGCGTGGGAGCGGGCGCGCCGGCGCGGCGCCCGGCACCGGCTCCATGCCCCACGACCAGGCCTGGGCCGCCTTCCGGCGCAGCGTGCTCGATGTCTCCGTGCAGGCCCGCTCGGAGATCCGCGCCCTCAACGATGCCTTCGTGGAGGGCTGGCAGGAAGGCGAGGGCCGGGTGCCCTGCGCCGCCATTCCGCCGCTGCTGTTCGTGGGCGGATGGCCCTACGGCACCGTCCAGCAGGAGCAGTGCATGGAACAGGCCGAGGAACTCTGCCACTGGCTGCTGCCCGAATGACGCGCAGCAGCAGGGTGCGTCAGAACCGGTAGGTGGACGTCAGCATGTAGGTGCGCCGCTGGCCGTAGAAGCAGTCGCCGCGCGCCAGGCACTGCGTGATCTGCACCTTGTCCGTCAGGTTCACCACGTTGAAGGCCAGGCGCCAGTCGCCCGCGTCGTAGGCCACCATGGCATCGGCGAGGGTGGATGCCGGCGTGGAGATGGCGGACGACCCGCTCCACTGCGAGCCCGTGTAGCGCACGCCGCCGCCCACCGTCCATTGGCCGCGTCCGCCGGTGGCGAAGCGGTGCGACAGCCAGGCCGACGCCGTGTGCTTCGAGACCCCCGCCACCGGCTGGCCCTGGTCGCCCGCGTTGCTGCGCGCGATCTTCGCGTCGGTGTACGCGTAGGCGAGCGTGGCGTCCCAACTGCGGGCGATGCTGGCGGTGAGTTCCGCTTCCAGGCCGCGCGTCTTGGTCTCGCCGATCTGCAGGCTGTTGAGCGGATTGGTCGGGTCGGAGGTCTTGCGGTTCTTCTCGCGCAGTTCGTACACCGCGGCATAGGCCGAGAGGCCGCGGCCTTCGGGCTGCCATTTCACGCCGGCTTCCCACTGTTCGCCGCGCTGCGGCTTGTACGGGTCGCCGAAGAAGTTCACGCCGCCCAGCGGCTGGAACGACTCGGCGTAGCTCACATAGGGCGCCCAGCCGCCGTCCATCTGGTAGGTGGCGCCCAGGCGCTTGGTCCATGCGGTGTCGTCCACGGCCGCGGCGGGGCGGCCTTCGGTATCGGTCTTGGCGCTGTCGTGGCGCAGGCCGAGCGTGGCGGTCCAGCGGTTCCAGCGGATCTGGTCCTGCAGGTAGACGCCCCACTGGCGCTGCGTCACGCCGGGCTGGCGCACTAAGTCGGATTCGGACGGCGGCGTGAAGTTGCCGTAGACCGGCGCGTACACGTCGATGCCGCTCACGGTCTTGAACCACGACGACTGGCTGGTGGCGTTGCGCTGCGCGTCCACGCCGGCCAGCAGCGTGTGCTCGGTGGCGCCGGCCTTGAGCTTGCCTTCGACCTGCGTATCGACCATCAGCAGGCGGCTCGCGTTGCGCTGCCAGGAGGCGTCGCGCAGCAGCGTGCGGTTGTCCGCCTCGAACACCGGGCGCGCCGGGCGGCCGGTGGCGCGGTTGGCGGTGAAGCTCGTGTACATGCTGCGGTAATCGACGTCGCTCACGGTGCGGCGCAGGTTCTGGCGCACGGTCCAGGCGTCGTTCACGCGGTGGCTGAAGAGGTAGCCCCAGGAGTTGTTTTCGGTGTCGTAGGCGTCCCAGCCGGGTTCGCTGATGAAGGCCGAGGTGGGGATCTGGCCGTAGGGGCTCGGCAGGCGCGTGCCCTGCCATGGGAAGAAGCCGATCAGCGATCCGCTCTTGTCCTTCTGGTGCGTGAACTGCAGCGTGAGCGACGTGGCGGCATTCGGCTTCCAGGTGAGCGAGGGAGCGAGGATCAGCCGGTCGTCGCTCACGTGGTCCACCTGCGAATCGCTGTCGCGGCCCACGGCCACCAGCCGGTAGAGCCATTGCCCGTCCTGCGTCAGCGCGCCCGTCAGGTCGGCGGCGATCTGCTTGCGGGCGTAGTTGCCCACCTGCACCTGCACTTCGCGCAGCGGCGCGGCCTGCGGGCGCTTGCTGGTGAGGTTCAGCACCCCGCCCACGCTGCCCTGTCCGTAGAGCACCGACGACGGTCCGCGCAGGAACTCCACGCGCTCCAGCAGGTAGGGATCGACCTTCACGTTGTTGTAGGTGCCGTAGGTGCGCAGCAGGCCGTCCTGGTACTGCGTCACGTCGCCGCCGCGCGCCTTGAAGCTGTCCACGCGGCTGTCGAAGTAGTTGGACACGATGCCGGCCGTATAGGCCGTGGTCTGGCGCAGGGTCTGCGCGCCCTGGGCTTCCATCTGGTCGCGCGTGACCACGCTGATGGCCTGGGGCGTCTCTATCAGCGGCGTGTCGGTCTTGGTGGCCGAGAGCGCGCGGCGCGCGACGAAACCGGCGACCGGAGCGGTCGGGTTCTCCTGCTCGGCGCCGGCATTCACTGTCACGGGGGCGAGCGTGGCCTCCGCGGCAGGGGCCGGAGCCGGCTGCGCATGGGCGGCCGTGCCGGTGCCCGCGGCGCAAAGGGCCGCGAGCGCGGCGGAGACGGCAGTGGCCAGGGCGCAAGCGGGTGCGCGGCGGCGCGCGTGCGGCGGCAGGCAGGGGTGCAGGACGGGTTGCGGAATCGGATGGGTCATGGTCTGAAAAAAGCAGGGCCACCGCAGCGATGCGGCGATCGCGCGGGAGGCCGTGGTGGACGGTGGAAATGGAAGAAAGAGCGCCGTGGGTCCGGCACCCGGGGCGCGGCCCCTGCATGTGCCGTCTGCCGCAGGGGCGGCAGGGGGTCTGCAGGGCGCGGCGCGCGGCGTCAGCGCGTGGGCGCGGCCGGAAGGGCCGGCGACTCCATGCCTTCGGCCTGGGCGAAGGTGAGCGTGGTCAGGTAGCTCGTCTCGCCGAACTTTTCGCCGTCGCGCTCGCCGGCCGTGGGGTCGGTGTGCTTCACCTCGGCCACGTACTGGCCCTTCCAGGGCAGGGCGAACAGCACCGTGCCGTCGGCCCCCGTGTGGGCCTCGCGGGCCCAGCCCGAGGGTGCGACGAGCGTCACCTGCGCCTTGGGCAGCGGCTGGCCGTTGAACACCACGCGCAGTTCGCCCGCACGGCCCGTGGGCACCACGTCCAGCGGCGCGGTGGCCGCCACCGGCTGCGCGAGCCCGGCCACCCAGCGTGCGGCCGGGCGCCAGAGCAGCGCGGGCTTGCCGCCCTTGCTGCGGTCGATCACCGGGTAGCGGGCTTCGGCGAACAGCGTGTCGGCGGCGGCCGGCAGCGCATAGGTGAAGGCGGTGGCCGTGCGCTGGCCTTCCACGCGCGTGGGCGCTGGAGCGCCGGCCTTCTGGGCCTGCAGCACCGGCACGCCCTGGAACTTGTCCAGCGCGCCGGGCGACCGTTCGACGAGGTTGTCGGCGTACTCGCCGAACTGCACGCGGGCCTGGTTGCCGCTGGACTCGATCCACACCTGGTGGGCCTGGGCGGTGCCGGCCACGGCGGCGCAGGCGGCGAAGAGGGCGGTGGCCCAGGGTTGGAAGGTCGATGCCATCGGTATGCTCCTTGGTAAGGGTTGCCAGAAAAAAATGGGGGCCGGCCGGCCCTGGAGAGGGGCAGCCGGCACGGAGGCCACAGGGCGGGGCAGGGCCGGTTCACCCGGGGGCGATCCCGGGAAGGTCCTGCGGTGCAGCGCCCTTCAAGTTGCGCCGAGCGGTGCCAGCGCCGCCCACAGCGCCGCCAGCACCAGGGCGGCCGCGCCCAGCCGCGGCAGCCGGGCCGGCCACCAGGTGGCGGCCGCGGTGGTGGCCAGTGCGGATACGGAGAGCGCGATCGCCCACCAGGTGACCGAGAGCGGCACGCTGGGCGCCGTGCGCGGCCATCCGACCGCGACGGCGAGCGACAGGGCGAGCACCGCCCAGCCCGCGCGGCGCAGGGCGCGCAGGCGTGCGGCATCGCCCTCGCGGCCCCACGCGTCCTCGTGGTGGCGGTCCATTCCCAGCGCGATGCCGGACCAGCCGGCGAAGCACAGCAGCAGTTCCAGCATGGCTCAGGCTCCCCGGGGCGGCGTGGTGGCGGAAGGCGGCACGCTCGGTGCTGCGGGCGCAGCGGCTGGCCCGGCCGGGGCCGCGGCAGGGCGGGCCGCTTTGGGCGCCGGCTTCGCCGCTGCCGCTGCCGCGGGGCGGCGCCGCAGCAGGTGCCGCGCCAGCGCGCCGAACACGAGGCCGGCGGCCAGGAACGACAGGTCCATCCCGGCCCACATCCACTCGCCCGCGGGCAGCGTCACGCCCAGGTGGGCGCCCGTGGTGGCGGCGTTGATCGCGGGCAGCGCCGCGAACAGCAGGCCCGCCGCGCCCAGCAGCAGCGCCCAGCCGCGCCAGTCGGGCCGCAGGATGCCCACCGCGAGCCCCAGGCCCCAGGCGCCGAAGAACCAGGCGAGTTCGGCGTCGGGGCGGCCGGCCAGGTCGGCGGGCAGCAGCCGGTTGGCCGCGAAGATCGTGGCGACGGCGAGCGGCAGCCCGCCCATCAGGCCCACGTTCAGGCTCGCCACCAGCCGCTCGCCGAACGGCATGCGCGCGCCGGCCGCCTTGCGCTGCGCCTGCGCGCGCCGCTTCACGGTCCACAGCACCAGGCCGGAGGCGATCATCAGACTGCCCATCACGCCGAAGCCGAACAGCACCCAGCGCATGCCCGGCCCGGCGAACCGCGCGAGGTGCAGGCCGTACAGCACCCGGAAGGTCTTGAGGGCCGGCGTCTGCGGATCCACGAGCGCGAGCGGCTGCGCGGTGGCGCCGTCGAAGCGCAGCCGCGCGGGGCCGTACTGCAGCCGGTCGCCGTCGTGCCGCGTGATCTCCACCACCGTGCCGCTGTCGTCGCGGCGCGCGGAGATGCCGCCGATGCGCGCATCGCCCCAGGTGCGGTGCGCGGTCGCCACCATCGTGGCCAGGTCCAGTTCCGGCAGGGGCTCCGCCGCGGCGGCCCGGCCGCGCCGCGCGCTGCGCGCACCCGGTTCGTCCCCCTGCATTTCCGCGAAGTAGGCCTGCGAGTCCGTGCCCTTGGGCGTGGCGTACGCGGCCTGCATGCCCGCGGGCATGTAGAGCGTGTGGAAGATCATCAGCCCGCTGAAGGTGATGACGAGGTAGAAGGGCAGCACCAGGACGCCGGAGACGTTGTGCGCATCCAGCCACGCGCGCTGTCCGCCCTTGGCCGGCCGGAAGGTGAAGAAATCCTTGATGATGCGGCGGTGCGTCACCACGCCGGTCAACAGCGCGACGAACATCAGCATCGTGGCCACGCCCACCACCCAACGGCCCTGGATCGTCCAGCGCCCGCCGTGCGCGGTGCGCAGCTCGAAATGGAAGCGGTAGAAGAAGTCGCCGCCCACCGTGTCGCGGGTTGCGATCTTCTCGCCCGTGGCCGGGTTCATCAGCAGGCTCTGGAAGCGGCCGCCGCTGCCGTCGCGCCACAGTACCGAGGCCGCGGGCTGGCGCTCGTCGGGCAGGCGCATGATCCACTGCGTCACGCCCGGCACCTGCCGGTGCAGCGCGGCCTGGGCGCGCTCGGCCACGTCCGCGCTGGCGGTGGTGGGCAGCCCGTGCATTTCCGGGCGCATCCACAGGCTGAATTCGCTCTTGAAGAAGCTCAGGGTGCCGGTCACGAAGATCGCGAACAGCAGCCACCCGAGCACCAGGCCCGCCCAGGTGTGCACCCAGGACATCGCCAGCCGGAAGCCCTCCCGCTCGGGCACGGCCTCCATGGCGGAGGACTTTCCCGGGTTCTGCAAGGGCCCGCTCATGCCTCGCCTCCCCACCAGCGGGGCCCGAGGACGCAGGCCCCCAGCACCAGCGCAGGCACCAGCACGCCCGCCCAGGCCGACCACGCCGTGCGCGCATAGAAGGCCCAGCCCGCCGCACCCGCGTAGACCAGCCACGACAGCATGGTGGCCGTGAGCACGGCTTCCACGCGCGGCATGGCGAGCGCCAGCGCCGTGGCGGCCGCGGCCGTGGCGGCGGCCGCCAGGGCATAGCCCCCGGCCGTGGCGGCCAGGGAGCGGGAGGCGATGGCGAGGCGGTATCTCCAGAGCGGGCGGGTGGGTTTCATGGCGTGATCGCAGAAAGGGGCGGGCAGACGGGGCGTCTCCCGGTCAGAAGGCGTAGTCGAGCGTGACCTGCAGCGCGCGTGCCTCGCCCGGCGTGACCGAGGTGAAGCCGGCCGCATTGCTGGTGCCGTCGAGGTAATAGCGCTTGTCGGCGGCGTTCTTCAGGTTGGCCTGCAGGCGCAGGCCGCCGGCCATCTCGTAGCCCACCGCGAGATCGGCCACCGTGTAGCCCGGCAGGCGGCGCCGGTTGTCGTTGGCCAGGAACTTGTCGCCCTGGTGCGTGAGGCCCCCGCCCACCCAGAGGCCGGGCACGGCGGCGATGCGGTACTGCGTCCAGAGCGATGCGGTGCGCTTCGTCGCCAGCGCCACGCGGTTGCCCACGTTGGCGCCGGCCACCGTGTCGGCCAGCACCTTCGGGTCCATGAAGGTGGCCTGGGCCGTCACCGTCCAGCCCGGCGCGATGCGGCCCTTGGCCTCCAGCTCCAGGCCGCGGATGCGCTGGCGGCCCGTGAGCACGGAGTAACCAGGGTTGGCGGGATCGCTCGCCGGGCTGTTGGTGAGTTCCAGCTCGAACAGCGACGCCGTGGTCAGCAGGCGGCGCGACAGCCACTCCTGCTTCACGCCCACCTCCACCTGCTTGCCCTCGGACGGCGGCGCGGCCACGTTGCCCGCGAGCAGCGTACCGACGTTCGCCTGGAAGGACCGCGCATGGCTGGCATAGACCATCGTGCCGGGCATGGGTTCGTAGCTGAGCGCGATCGACGGCTGGGTCTTGCTCGCGTCCAGCTGCGGCTTGACGTAACGGTCCTTCAGCCGGTCGTGGCGCAGACCGGCCGTGAGCGCCCACGGGCCCCAGGCCATGCGGTCCTGCAGGTAGATGCCCGGGTTGCGCGCGTCGCTCGCGACGGCGGGAGACCCCGTGGCCGCGGCGGGCGCGGCGATGCCGGTCACCGGGTTCCACAGGTCCACCGCGGGCAGGGCGCCGGTGCCGCTGGAGCCGTAGCGGCTCTCCATCGCGCGCCAGTCCATACCCGCTAGCAGCCGGTGCTCGACCGCCCCGGTGGTCCAGCGGCCGCGCAGTTCGGCCAGCACCGTGTCCGAGCGGTAGCTCTGCCCCGGCGCGAGCCAGTAGCTGCGCGCCACGCGGTTGCCGGACACGCCCGCGAGCATCGGCAGCAGCACGTCGCGCTCCGTCTCGTTGCGCGACACGTAGAGGCGCGCGTCCAGCGCGTCGCTGAAACGGTGCGTCAACTCGCTCGCATAGAAGTGCATGCGGCCCTGGGTGGTGAGCCAGGGTTCGCCGTAGAAATTGCCCTCGTCCACCGCATCGGCGCTGCGCGGATCGGTGGGCACCGGCACCGGAACGCCGGGGTAGGAGGTGGTCTCCAGCCGATAGGTCTCGGCCTGCACGCGCCAGCGCGTCTGCGGGGTGATGCGCCACTCCAGCGCACCGCCCAGGCCGCGTTTTTCGGGCGTGATGCCGTCCACCGCGCTGCCGCCGCGGCTCGCGCCGCCGGTCAGGCGGTAGAGCAGGGTGCCTTCGGTGTCGATCGGGCCGGTCAGGTCGAATTCTCCCGACCGCCAGCCGTGGCTGCCCACGCCCGCGCGCACCGAGCGCAGCGCCTCCGCCTGCGGCAGCTTGCTCACGTATTGGATCAGCCCGCCGGGCGCGACCTGGCCGTATTCCAGCGCGGCAGGCCCCTTGATCACTTCCACGCGCTCGATGTTGAAGAGCGGCGGATCGATCAGGTGCATGAACTTGGCACCGTCCCGCAGGTAGTTGTAGGTGTTGTTGGCCCACAGTCCGCGCACCGAGAACTGCGAATACGAGCCGTAGTACTCGCTGCGCGACGCCACGCCCGAGACGTTGCGCAGCACGTCGCGCTCGGTGGTGGCGCCCTGTTGCTCCAGCGTCTCGCGCTCCACCACGCTCACCGAGCGCGGCGTCTCCAGCACCGACAGGCCGAGGCGCGACGCGCTCTGCGCCCGGCGCGCGGGTGTGGCGGCTTCGCCGGCGCGGTCGGCGCTCACCTGCACCTCGCCGAGCGCGGCGGGGCGCTCATCCCCGGCCTGTGCCTGTACCTGCGCCTGCGCGCGCGCGGCCAGCGGCGCGGCCGTCAGCAGCACTGCGCCGCACCACAGGCCCGCCCGGGCCAGCGGTGTGCGAGACGGACCGCCCCAGGACGTGGCGCGGCGGGGCAGGGAAGGGGTGGAGACGGAGAGGGACAGCATGGCGGCAGACTTCGGAACGGCAAAAGACCTGGGTGCGCTGGCTGCCGGGGCGGGAAGCCGGGTCCGGACTGGCTTGCGGTGGAGCGCGGTTCGACGCCTGCGGCGATGGCCTGGCCAGGGTGCGCAGGGCGCCGTTTTTCAAGAGGTCGTATTCTAATTATTTTTGATACGCATTCTCATTTGTAATCGTGGAATGTTGCTGAAATCCGGGAACTTGGGGTATGCGCACTCGGCCCCTTCGGCCATCCGTCGATGGGTTCGCATGGCGCCCGGCGCCCGCCCCGGTGGCGCGTCAGTCTTGTGGCCAAGCCACTTTCGGGGGAAGTTTCCAATGACCAACGTCCAGCGCTACCGCTTCAATGCGGCCCTGACCTGCTTCACACGCCACGACGAGGCCACCAACCAGCAACTCCGGAACCATCCCGGCGATCCGCAGAAAGACCGGAGCACGGAGACGGACTTTCCCGCGCGGCTGGCCGCCAGGCGCGTGCGGACGGGGGCCGCCGCCGCACCCCGGCAATTTCTTCTCGACCCCCGCAAGGAAGTCAAGGCGGTGGGCTATGCGCCCGACCACGTGGCGACCACGGGCACGTCCAAGCCCGGGGTCCTGTGCGCGACGGACGGGCTGGATCTCTGTTTCGCCGTGGGGGTGGGGGGCCGGAACCCCGGCACCGGCGAGGCCAAGGCCCGCGTCTTCCACATGATGCCCCACCATCGGCCCCTCCCGGTGGCGCGGCACGTGCAGGCGTTGAAAGACCAGGGTTACGAGGTGAAGGCGGCCCTCCACGGCGGAGATGCCGGATCGGCTGCAAGCTCCCATGCCATCGATAGGATGGGCGCCCTGCTGCGAGGGCTGGACGTGCCGATCGAGTTCAATGACACGGCGGGCGACTCCCGCCGCAACGGAACCTTCGGCGCCGTCGTGGAGGACGGCGATGTCCGGTTCGTCACGCAGCTGGTATCGCCCGGAAGGCGGTGACCCTGCCCGGAGGCGTCAGTCCGCCTCGCCCATCTGCGACTGCAGGTAGTTCTGCACGCCCACCTGTTCCACGAGGCCGATCTGCGTCTCCAGGAAGTCGATGTGCTCTTCCGTGTCTTCCAGGATTTCCTGCAGCAGGTCGCGCGAGACGTAGTCGCGCACGGCTTCGCAGTGCGCGATGCCTTCCTTGATCGTGGCCTGGGCGCCGCGCTCCGAGCGCAGGTCGCATTCGAGGATCTCGGGCACGTCCTCGCCCACCTGCAGCTTGCCGAGGTCCTGCAGGTTCGGCAGGCCGTCGAGCATGAAGATGCGGTCCATGATGCGGTCGGCGTGCTTCATCTCGCCGATCGACTCGTCGTATTCCTTCTTGGCCAGCCGGTCGAAGCCCCAGTGCTTGAGCATGCGGTAGTGCAAAAAGTACTGGTTGATGGCCGTGAGTTCGTTCTTCAGCTGTGCCTGCAGATGGCCAATGACCTGTGCGTCGCCTTGCATGGGGCTCTCCTTGTGATAATGGAATGTGCGGTGGGCGGGTGTCCGTGGGCGCGATTGTCGTGAGCCCCGCCGTCCGCCGCAAGGCGAAGCCCCCATGCGCACGGTCTGTCTGCGTGTGACACTGAGTTGTGTTCTCATCGGCTCGGCCGCGGGAACGGGGATTGCCCCGCACCCGCATGCGCCCGGCCCTCATGCCATAGTCATGAGCAATTGATTTGATGGAATCAATTAATTGGCTATATCGCTCCCGCGGGCCTAAACTTCGTTCATTCCGTATCAGCAACCACCAACCGAGGAAACAGCAATGTCCCTGATCAATACCCAAGTCCAGCCTTTCAAGACCGAAGCGTTCGTGAACCGCAATGGCAAGGGTGAGTTCATTACCGTGACCGAAGAGAACCTGAAGGGCAAGTGGTCCGTCCTGATCTTCATGCCGGCCGCCTTCACGTTCAACTGCCCCACGGAAATCGAGGACGCCGCCGACAACTACGCCGAGTTCCAGAAGGCCGGCGCCGAGGTCTACATCGTGACCACCGACACGCACTTCTCGCACAAGGTGTGGCACGAGACCTCCGACGCCGTGGGCAAGGCCAAGTTCCCCCTGGTCGGCGACCCGACGCACCAGCTGACCAACGCCTTCGGCGTGCACATCCCCGAAGAAGGCCTGGCACTGCGCGGCACCTTCGTGATCAATCCCGACGGCGTGATCAAGACGATGGAGATCCACTCCAACGAAATCGCCCGCGACGTGTCGGAAACCCTGCGCAAGCTGAAGGCCGCCCAGTTCACCGCCGCGAACCCCGGCCAGGTCTGCCCCGCCAAGTGGAAGGAAGGCGCCAAGACCCTGACGCCTTCGCTGGACCTGGTCGGCAAGATCTAATCGCCCGCGCGATCCGGAAGCGCCCCGCGCGCTTCCCCGGCCGGACCTCCGCAGTACGCCCGTGCGCCCTGCCGTCCGGCTTTTTTTCGCCCGCTGATGGCCAGATTGACGGCCGTTTCCGGCCCCCGGCTTCCCGCATAACTCGAAACCACTGAAGGACCTCCATGCTCGACGACCAACTCAAATCCCAACTTTCCGCCTATCTGGAGCGCGTGACGCAGTCGTTCGAGATCGTGGCCTCCCTCGACGGCAGCGAAGCCTCGGGCCAGACGCGCGAACTGCTGGAGACCATCCAGTCCCTGCGCAGCGACAAGATCAGCCTGCGCACCGACGGCACCGACGCCCGCAAGCCCTCCTTCACGCTGCAGCGCGCCGGCACGCAGACGAGCCTGCGCTTCGCCGGCCTGCCGCTCGGCCATGAATTCACCTCGCTCGTGCTGGCGCTGCTCTGGACGGGCGGCCACCCGCCGAAGGTGGAGCAGGACGTGATCGAGCAGGTGCAGGCGCTCGACGGCGACTTCGATTTCGAGGTCTACATGAGCCTGACGTGCCACAACTGCCCGGACGTGGTGCAGGCGCTGTCGCTCATGGCCATCCTCAACCCCCGCATCCGCACCACCGTGATCGAGGGCGGCACGTTCCAGCAGGAAGTGACCGACCGCGAGATCATGGCCGTGCCCATGGTGTTCCTCAACGGCCAAGTGTTCGGGTCGGGCCGCATGTCGATCGAGGAGATCGTCGCCAAGCTCGACACCGGTGCCGCGAAGCGCGAAGCCGCCAAGCTGTCGGCCAAGGCACCGTATGACGTGCTGATCGTCGGCGGCGGCCCGGCCGGCGCCGCGGCAGCCGTCTATGCCGCACGCAAGGGCATCCGCACCGGCATCGCGGCCGAGCGTTTCGGCGGCCAGGTGAACGACACCCTCGACATCGAGAACTACATTTCGGTCAGCAAGACCGACGGCCCGAAGTTCGCCGCCGCGCTGGAGCAGCACGTGCGCGACTACGAGGTGGATCTGATGAACCTGCAGCGCGCCCGCGCCCTGCGCCCGGCGGCCACCGAAGGCGGCCTGGTCGAGGTCGAGCTGGAGAACGGCGGCACGCTCTCGTCGCGCACCGTGATCATCTCCACCGGCGCGCGCTGGCGCAACATGAACGTGCCCGGCGAGGAGCAGTACCGCACCAAGGGCGTGACCTACTGCCCGCACTGCGACGGCCCGCTCTTCAAGGGCAAGCGCGTGGCGGTGATCGGCGGCGGCAATTCGGGCGTCGAGGCCGCGATCGACCTGGCTGGTGTGGTCGCGCACGTCACCGTGCTGGAGTTCGCGGGCGAGCTGAAGGCGGATGCCGTGCTGCAGCGCAAGCTGCGCAGCCTGCCGAACGTGGACGTGATCCTCAACGCCCAGACCACCGAAGTGAAGGGCGACGGCAACCGCGTGACCGGCCTGAGCTACAAGGATCGCACCACCGACGAGCACCACGTGCTGGCCGTGGAAGGCATCTTCGTGCAGATCGGCCTGCTGCCCAACACCGACTGGCTGCGCGGCACGGTGGAGCTGTCGCGCTTCGGCGAGATCGTGGTCGATTCGCACGGCCGCACCAGCGTGCCGGGCGTGTTCGCGGCCGGTGATTGCACCACGGTGCCGTACAAGCAGATCGTCATCGCGGCCGGCGACGGCGCGAAGGCGGCCCTGGGCGCGTTCGACCACCTGATCCGCACCACGGCACCGGCCTAAAGGCCGCTACGGCTTCGGCATCAGCCGCGCCACCGCCTGCACGAACGCGTCGTACTGCAGCGGTTTGCCCATGTGCTCGCTGAAGCCGGCGGCCAGCGCCTTGGCCCGGTCTTCCTGCCGGGCGAAGCCCGTCACGGCGATCACGGGTGCGCCGTGCAGGCCGGCGTCCTGCAGCCGGGCGAGCAGCGTGTAGCCGTCCATGCCCGGCATGCCGATGTCCGAGACGATCAGGTCGAACGTCTCTCGGCCCGCCACCTCCAGGGCCTGCCGCCCGCTGTCGGCCTTCGACAGCCGGACGCCGGCGGCCTCCAGGATCGCGCCGAACATGGCCAGCACGTCGCGGTCGTCGTCCACCAGCAGGATGCGCAGGCCCTGCAGCGTCGCCGCGTCGGCCGCGGGCATGCCCAGCTCCGACCGGTCCGCGTTCCGGCGCGGCAGCACCACCGTGAAGGTCGATCCCCTGCCCGGTCCGGGCGAGGCCACCGACACCCGGCCGCCGTGCGCCTCGGCCAGGCTCTTCACGATCGCCAGGCCGATGCCCAGGCCGCCCTTGCCGCGCACCGTAGCGCGCGCATCGGCCTGCTGGAACATCTCGAACATCGAGGGCAGGAACGCCTCGTCGATGCCGATCCCGGTGTCCTCCACCTCCAGGCGCACGTGCGGGCCCTCCGACACAAGGCGCACCCGCACCGTGCCGCCCGCCGGCGTGAACTTGATCGCGTTGCCCAGCAGGTTCCAGACGATCTGCTCGATACGCACCGGGTCCGCCTTCATGCGGTAATCGCCGGGTTCCACCTGCAGGTGCATCGCGACGTTGCGGCCCTCGGCCTCCGGCCGCACCGCGGCCATGATGTGCGCCACCACGTCGTCGCAGAGCACCGGCTCGAGATTCAGCGACAGCTTTCCCGTCTGGATGCGCGAGAGGTCCAGCAGGTCGTCGATGAGCTGCATCTGGCTCTTCACGCTCGTGCGGATCGTGCCGGCGATGCGCTGCAGGCTCTCGGAGGACTGCGTCTGCGGATGGGCCGCCAGCAGTTGCGCGGCGAGCGAGATCAGGTTGAGCGGGTTCTTCAGTTCGTGCGACATGACGGCCAGGAACTGGTCCTTCATCGCACTGGCTTCCTGCAATTGCGCGCGCAGCGTGCGTTCGGATTCGAGCAGCGCATCCCGCTGCTGCTCCGCCATGCGCGTCTGCGTCAGGTCGCGAGCGATCTTCGCGAAGCCCAGCTCGGTGCTGCCGGCCAGCGGCACCAGCACGCCGCTGAAATACACCCGCACACCGTCCTTGCGCAGGTGCCAGCGCTCGTCCTCGGCGCGGCCGTCGCGCAGTGCCCGTGTCCGCTCGTCCTGCTCGGCACCGGCAGCGCGATCCTCCGGCGTGAAGATGATCGCGGCCGGCTGGCCCAGCACCTCTGCTTCGGCGTAGCCCAGCGTCCGTTCGGCGCCCTTGTTCCATCGGGTAATCAGGCCCTGGCCGTCCAGCAGGATGATGACGTAGTCCATGCTGGAGTCGAACAGCAGCCGCAGCCGCTCCTCGCCCAGGCGCACCGTCTCCTCCGCCTTGTGGCGCGCGGTGATGTCGATGAAGTTGAGTACCACGCCCTTGATACGGTCCTCGCTGCTGCGGTAGGGCAGCAGCCGGGCGAGGAACCATCGGCCGTCGGTGCCGGGCACCTCCCGCTCGATCGGCCGCAGCAGCTCGAAGACCTCGTGCGTATCCTCTTCCATCTGCGGATAGTCCAGCCGATGCGTGAGATCGAACAGCGGACGGTGGATGTCGGTTCCGAGCAGGTTGAAGATGCCAGCCGCGCGCGGCGTGAACCGCTGGATGCACATGCCCCGGTCCACGAACACGGTCGCGATCTCGCTCGCCGCGATGAAGTTCTGCAGATCGTCGTTGGTCTTGGCGCTCGCTTCCAGATGCGTCTTCAGGTCGTAGTTGACGGTGGTCAGCTCCTCGTTGACCGACTGCAGCTCCTCCTTGCTGGTCTCCAGTTCCTCGGTGGTTGAGCGCAGTTCCTCGTTCACGGACTGCAGCTCTTCGTTGGATGCGCGAAGCGCCTCGCTGGAACTGTCGGACTCGCCGATCGCCGCCGTCAGCTGCCGCTGCAGGTCGATCAGATCGTCGCCGGCCTGTCCGTCCGGACCGTCGCCGCCATTGCCGGTGCGCTCGGCCGGCGTCAGTTCCGTCTCGTCGAAAAGGACGACGAGCCAGCCCCGGGCCGCCTGCGCGCCCGTCAGCAGCGACGCCGGCCGGACCGTCATCGTGACGGCCACTATCCGGTCGCCGCGGTGCAGGCGTACGCGCCGGCCGAGCACTTCGCGCGCGGTCTGCTGGGCATGTGCGATCGCCGCCCGCAGCGAGAGCCGCAATTCCGGCAGCAGCAGGTGCAGAAGCTGGGCGGACAGCTCGCCGGTGTGCAACCGCAGGAAACGGTTGGCCTGCTCCGCCAAGTAAATCACCTTCAATTGGTGGTCCACCACGACGGCGGGCGGGGCGTTCTCGGCGCGCAACCGGGCCTGGATGTCCTCCAGCAGCTGGCGGCGCAGCGGGAGGTTCGCCGGCTCGGGCAGGCACAGGTGCGCCAGCGCGTCGCCGAAGCCGCCGGGCGTGCGGCGTTCGGGCGCCGTGGCACTGGCGCGGTAGATGCGGTGCTTTTTGTCGATGACGGTGAAATGCTCCGGTGCGGCGTCGGCGGTCTCGGCGTTGCCGAGGAACAGCAGGCCGCCCGGGCGCAGCGCGAAGTGGAACGTCTCCAGCAACTGGCGCTGCGCGGGTCGGTCGAGGTAGATCAGCACGTTGCGGCAGCACACCAGATCCAGCCGCGAGAAGGGCGGATCGCGCAGCAGGTTGTGGACCGAGAAGGTGATGCGCTCGCGCAGCAGCCGGGTGACGTTGTACTGCCCCGGCTGCCGTTCGAAGAACTGCCGCAGCCGCACCGGCGGGACGTCCGTGGCGATCGAGTCCGCATAGATGCCGCCGCGGGCGATCGCCAGGGCGCTTTCGTCGATGTCGGTGGCGAATACCTGCACGCCGGTCATCGTTCCCGCATGGCTCGCGTGCTCCAGCAGCAGCATCGCCACCGAGTACGCCTCTTCGCCTGTGGCGCAGCCGGCCACCCAGGCGCGCACGCGGTCTGCCGGGGATCGGTTCTCGAAGAGTTCCTCGATCAGGATGCGTTCGAGCGATTCGAACGCGGCCCGATCGCGGAAGAAGTTCGTCACGCTGATGAGCATGTCCTGGAGCAGCAGCACGGCCTCCGGCGCATGGGACTGCAGATAGGCCGCGTAGTCGGGCAGGGTCCGCTGCTGCGACACCTGCATGCGCCGTTCGATGCGCCGCAGCAGCGTGGCCCGCTTGTAGTGCGAGAAGTCGTGGCCCGTGCGTTCACGCAGAAGCCGCATCACGGACAGCAGAGCCGCCTCCGCGCTGTGGTGCGCTTCGGCCGTGGGCGAATCCTCGGCCCGGATGTCGGGCGGCGGCGACGGCAGTTCGATGCGCCGCGCGTTGGCCCACAGTTCGGTCAGCTGCTGGCCCATGTCGGCCGCCGGCAGCACGAAGTCGGCAACGCTCGCGGCGATCGCGTTGAGCGGCATCGAGTCGTATTCGGCATCGGCCGGGCTCTGCACGAGCGCCACGCCGCCCCGCTCCTTCACGCGCCGCAGGCCCTGCGCACCGTCGGCGCCCGCACCCGACAACACGATCGCCACCGCCCGCTCGCGGTGCACCTCGCCGAGGCTGCGGAAGAACTGGTCGATGGTGACGTGGTGCGTGGGCGGGCGGTGCAGGTGTCCCAGCCGCAGCAGCCCATCGTTCATCGACAGTGCGCGGTCCGGCGGTATCACGTAGACGTGGTCGGCCTCGATCGGCATGTCGCCCTGCACCTGGTGCACCGGCATGCGCGTGGAGCGCTGCAGGATCGCGTCCGCCGCGCTGGGGCTGCCGGGCGCCAGGTGCAGCACCACCACGAACGCCATGCCCGGCGAGGGCGGCAGGTTCTCCAGCAACCGCGACGTGGCCTGCAGTCCGCCGGCAGAGGCTCCGATGCCCACGACGGGAAACGGCAGCGTGCTGCGCACGAGGACGGGGTCCTCCTCCGGGTCCAGGGGCGCGGAAATCGATGGGTTCATGGGGTCGGAGAATTCGCTGAGGTCAAGGGGAAAGCGCTCGCGCAGACACGGGCAGGGAGTGCAAATCCTGCGGCAAACGGCATGCCCGGTATGTCCATTGCGCGCCGCCCATCGCGGCAGGCGGTGGTGGGCGAAGGAACCCGCGCCACACCGGGCCGTGCGGCCGCATTCCTTTTTTCGGCAAAAGGGTCCTCAGTAGAGATTGATATTGATAACCATTCTCATATACTGTCGCCGGCAAGCCACTGAACGCACCAGGAGATCCCGTTCCATGTCCGACCCGTCACGGCCGTCCTTGAACCCGTTGCTGCACCCCTCCGAGGCCGAGCCGGGCCTGCCCTGCGCCGAAGCGCTGCTGGCCGGCACCCTGGCGCTCATGACCGGCTACGCGCACACCGAGCGCACGGGCGACCGCGAGGCCATGGGCCGCAAGATCGCAGCCCACCTGGAGAGCCTCGCGCGCATGGATGGCTTGTCGCCGCACTTCCGCACCATGGCGGGCAACCTGAACAACCGCTGGTCCCGGCGGCTGGGTCTGGCGGCAGGGGAGGGGGCCGGGGTGCCGGCCGGCCCGAGCGCCGCTGAGTTGCAGCGGCGGCTGTGGCACACGGCGCCGGAAGCGCTGCAGTGAGCGACTGGGCCGCCTGAAGCTTTGGCGGTAGGGGGCCGGAGTTCTGTGGCCGGTGAGCGGTGCACCAGCCCAGCCACGCACCGCCTCCAATGCAAGAATCCAGCATCCCTTTTCAACGGGCAGCGAGGTGGTGGCAATGGAGCTGGGCGCACGACTCAAGGCATGGGCACGCCGGATCAAGCGCGACGGGGTCACGCTCTGGTTCGCGAGTAAGCATCCTTCCACGCCCTGGTACGCGAAAGCGCTAGACGCCTTCGTCGTCGCCTATGCGCTGAGCCCCATCGACCTTATTCCCGATTTCATTCCCGTCCTCGGCTACGTGGACGACGTTCTGCTGCTGCCCGGGCTCATCTGGCTCGCGATCCGCCTGTTGCCCGCGCCGGTGCTGGCCGACTGCCGGCGGCAGGCCGACGACTGGATGCAGGCCCGGGGCCGCAAGCCGCGCAGCCGGTGGGGCATCGCCCTGGTGGCCGGCGTGTGGCTGCTGGCCGGGGCGGCGGGGTGGCAGTGGTGGAGCGCGTGAGGCCGGCACCGCGGCGTACCCGCCAGGAATGCGACCCGTTTCCAGTAGGCTTTCCGTCGGCGGGGCCATGGTGCGCACGGGCATCCCGCCTCTTCTAGAATCACGGCTCCCTTGGGGAGTAGCCTGCCTTCACTGCTGAAGGCGCCTGCGTCAAAACACTCGGCATTCCGCATGCCGTGGCGCCGGCATCCGTTGATCGGTTGGCGAGACCATCGGCATTCCATCGCGGCGCAGGCCGGGCAGCGATGGCGTGCCGTTGCGCTCGTGCCCGGCCGACAACAACCGTCTTCCCCATGAATCTCGCTGCCATTTCGGTGCTGGCTTTCGCCATGTCCACCGACGCCTTCGCCGCCGCCGTCGGCAAGGGCACCGCCCTTCTCAAACCCCGCTGGTCCGAAGCGCTGCGCACCGGCGCCATCTTCGGAGTGATCGAAGCGCTCACGCCCGTCGCCGGATGGGCGCTGGGTTCGATGGCGTCCGACTACGTCAAGGCCTGGGACCATTGGATCGCGTTCGTGCTCCTGCTGTGCCTGGGCGGCCACATGCTGATCGCGTCGCTGAAAAGCCCCGGGGAGGGGGAGGGCGCAGCCGAAAAGCCGAGCCGGCACGGCTTCTGGCTCCTGGCGGTGACCGGGTTCGCCACCAGCATCGACGCGATGGCGGTCGGCGTGGGCCTCGCCTTCCTCGACGTGAACATCGCCGTGGTGGCTGTGGCCATCGGCCTGGCGACCTTCACCATGGTGACGCTGGGCGTCATGGTCGGCCGCCTGCTGGGGGCCGTCGTCGGCCGCCGGGCCGAGGGCCTGGGCGGGGTGCTGCTCATCGGGATCGGGTCGCTGATCCTCTTCGAGCACCTCACCGTGGCCTGATTCGCATCCTCCCGGCCGCCCGCTCAATACACCAGCCGCTCCGGCCGCACTTCCTGCAGGATCGTCGTCGCGATCTCCTCGATGCTCTTGGTGGTGGTGGAGAGCCAGCGGATGCCCGAGCGCCGCATCATCGCCTCCGCCTCGGCCACCTCGTGCCGGCAGTTGGTGAGGTCGGCGTACTTCGAGCCCGGCCGGCGTTCGTTGCGGATCTGCGAGAGCCGCTCGGGCAGGATGGTGAGCCCGAAGATCTTCTTGCGGTGCGGCTCCAGCGCGGGCGGCAGCTGCTTGCGGTCGAAGTCTTCCGGGATGAGCGGGTAGTTGGCCACCTTCAGGCCGCACTGCATGGCCAGGTAGAGGCTGGTCGGGGTCTTGCCGCTGCGCGACACGCCCACCAGGATCACGTCGGCGCCGTCCAGGTCGCGGTGGCTCTGGCCGTCGTCGTGGTCCAGGCTGAAGTTGATCGCCTCGATGCGGTCGGTGTATTCCTTGCTCAGGCTCACGTCCGCGAAGCGGCCCACGCGGTGCAGCGACTTGATGCCCAGCTCGCCCTCCAGCGGGCGGATGAAGGTGCCGAACATGTCCAGCAGCATGCCCTTGCAGTTCTCCTGGATGATGCGCAGCACGCTCATGTTGACCAGCGTGGTGAAGACGACGGGCTTCTTGCCCTCCAGCTCGGCCGTGTGGTTGATGCGGCGCACGGCCTGGTGCGCCTTGTCCTCGGTGTCGATGAAGGGCAGTCGCACGTGGCGCGGCTTGATGTCGAACTGCGCCAGGATGGCGTTGCCGAAGGTTTCCGCCGTGATGCCGGTGCCGTCGGAGATGAAGAATACGGTGCGCGTGTGCATGGAGGGGTCGGGGCTTTCCGGGGTGGATCGATTCGCTCGGGGGCGGCTGGACCGGGGCGCCGGTGATGTCCCACAAGCGCCTCGCGGCCGGCCGCCCTACAATCGCGCCCATTATTCCCATTTCCACCATGCACGCGCCCGGCCTACAACCAGAACAGCCAAGCCACAGCGCGCCGTGCATGCGTGACGACGGCGCCCCCGCCAGCCCGCCCCCGCGCGCGGGCGGCCTCGTGCGGCGCGCAGACCCGGTTTCAACTTCTGGAGCTTTCCCATGTCTGCACTGTTCGAATCGACCGCCCTGGTCGTTCCGTTTGAGAATCTGAGAATGACCGACGTCGAGTCGGTGGGTGGCAAGAACGCCTCCCTCGGCGAGATGATCTCCCAGCTGCCCCAGGGCGTGCGCGTGCCCACCGGCTTCGCCACCACCGCCCACGCCTTCCGCGAGTTCCTGAAGCACGAGGGCCTGGCCGACCGCATCAGCCAGCGCCTCGCCACGCTGGACACCGAAGACGTGCGCGCCCTGGCCGCCGCCGGCGCCGAGATCCGCGGCTGGCTCGAAGCCCAGCCCTTCCCGGCCGAGCTGGAAAAGGCCGTGCGCGATGCCTTCGCCAAACTCTCCGAAGGCAACGCCGAAGCCAGCTTCGCCGTGCGCTCCTCCGCCACCGCGGAAGACCTGCCCGACGCCTCCTTCGCCGGCCAGCAGGAGACCTTCCTGAACGTGGTGGGCATCGACGACGTGCTGCACAAGATGAAGGAGGTGTTCGCCTCCCTCTACAACGACCGCGCGATCAGCTACCGCGTCCACAAGGGCTTCGCGCACGACGTCGTGGCCCTGTCGGCCGGCGTGCAGCGCATGGTGCGCTCCGACCTGGGCGCCGCGGGCGTGATGTTCACGATCGACACCGAATCCGGCTTCGACCAGGTGGTGTTCATCACCTCCAGCTACGGCCTGGGCGAGACGGTGGTGCAGGGCGCCGTGAACCCCGACGAGTTCTACGTCCACAAGCCGATGCTGGCCGCCGGCAACAAGGCCGTGATCCGCCGCAACCTGGGCTCCAAGCTGATCCAGATGGTGTTCGCCTCGCCCGAGGAGAAGAAGGCCTCGGGCAAGCTGGTGCAGACCACCGACGTGCCCACCGAGCTTCGCAACCGCTATTCGCTGACCGATGCCGAGGTGCAGCAGCTCGCCGAATACGCCGTCGTCATCGAAAAGCACTACGGCCGCCCGATGGACATCGAATGGGGCAAGGACGGCACCGACGGCCAGCTCTACATCCTGCAGGCCCGCCCCGAGACGGTGAAGAGCCAGCAGCAGGGCCAGGCCGAGCAGAAGTTCAAGCTCAAGGGCACGGGCACGGTGCTGGCCGAGGGCCGCGCCATCGGCCAGAAGATCGGCACGGGCCCGGTGCGGCTGGTGGGCGACATCGCCGAGATGGACAAGGTGCAGCCCGGCGACGTGCTGGTCACCGACATGACCGATCCCAACTGGGAGCCCGTGATGAAGCGCGCCAGCGCCATCGTCACCAACCGCGGCGGGCGCACCTGCCACGCGGCCATCATCGCGCGCGAACTCGGCATTCCCGCCGTGGTGGGCTGCGGCGACGCCACCAGCCTGCTGAAGGACGGCACGCTGGTGACGGTGAGCTGCGCCGAGGGCGACACCGGCAAGATCTACGACGGCCTCCTGGAAACCGAGGTGACCGAGGTGCAGCGCGGCGAGATGCCGAAGATCGACACCAAGATCATGATGAACGTCGGCAACCCCCAGCTGGCCTTCGACTTCTGCCAGCTGCCCAACGAGGGCGTGGGCCTGGCGCGGCTAGAGTTCATCATCAACAACAACATCGGCGTGCACCCGAAAGCCATCCTGGACTATCCGCAGATCGACGCCGACCTGAAGAAGGCCGTCGAGTCGGTGGCCCGCGGCCATGCCAGCCCGCGCGCGTTCTACGTGGACAAGGTCGCCGAAGGCATCGCCACCATCGCGGCGGCGTTCTGGCCCAAGCCGGTGATCGTGCGCCTGTCGGACTTCAAGTCCAACGAGTACCGCAAGCTGATCGGCGGCAGCCGCTACGAGCCCGAGGAGGAGAACCCGATGCTGGGCTTCCGCGGCGCGGCGCGCTACATCAGCAAGGACTTCGGCGAAGCGTTCGCCATGGAGTGCGAGGCGCTCAGGCGCGTGCGCAACGACATGGGCCTGACCAACGTGCAGGTGATGGTGCCCTTCGTGCGCACGCTCGGCCAGGCCGACCGCGTGACGCAGCTGCTGGGCGAGCACGGCCTGAAGCGCGGCGAGAACGAACTCAAGCTCATCATGATGTGCGAGGTGCCCTCCAACGCCGTGCTGGCCGACGAGTTCCTGCAGTTCTTCGACGGCTTCTCGGTGGGCTCCAACGACCTGACCCAGCTCACGCTGGGCCTGGACCGCGACTCCGGGCTGGAACTGCTGGCGGCCGATTTCGACGAGCGCGACCCGGCCGTGCAGGCACTGCTCTCGCGCGCCATCGAGGCCTGCAAGAAACAGGGCAAGTACGTCGGCATCTGCGGCCAGGGCCCCAGCGACCACCCGGACTTCGCGCTGTGGCTCGCGAAGCAGGGCATCTCGTCGATCTCGCTCAACCCCGACAGCGTGATCGCCACCTGGCAGAAGCTCGCCGGCTGACGGCGCACGCCGGCCCATGCCCGCGCCGCCGCCGTCCTCCAGTCCGCCGCGGGCCGCGGGGTACGGTCTTGGCCATGGCGATGGCGGTGCCGATGGCCGTGCCGGGGGCGCGGAGGCCGCGCCGTTCGCCCCCGACCTGCACGATGCGCGCCACCTCTGGCTGAAGGCGGTGCTGCTGCTGGCCTGGGCCGCGGTGTCGTTCGGCGCCTGCTACCTCGTGCGCGATCTCACCTGGCGCCTGGGCGAATGGCCGCTGGGCTACTGGATCGCGTCGCAGGGCGCGGTGCTGGCCTTCATCGCCATCGTGGTGGCCTACTGCGTGGCGATGGACCGCTTCGAGCGCGCGGATGCGCGCGCGGCCGCCGACCTGCAGGCGGCGCGCGGAACGGTCGCTGCCGCAGCACCGGCGCAGGCCCCAGCCATGGGCAGGGCGCCGCGCTCCGATGGCTGACGGGCCGTCCGGGGGCTCTGGCGCCGCGGGCCACAGGCGCCTGCACCGCCTGCTCGCGCTCTACACCCTGGGGGTGCTGGCCTTTCTCGCGCTCATGGCCTGGGCCGAGCACCGCGGCCTCTCGCGGCAGTGGATCGGGCCGATCTTCCTCTTCCTCTCCGTGATGGTCTATGCGGCCATCGGCGTGTATGGCCGCACCACCGACCCGGAGGAGTACTACGTCGCGGGCCGGCGCATTCCGCCTCTCTACAACGGCATGGCCGCCGCGGCCGACTGGATGAGCGCCGCCTCGTTCATCAGCCTCTCGGGCGCGCTCTACCTGCAGGGCTTCTCGGGCGGGCCGGGACAGGCCGGGGGGCTCGCCTACCTGCTGGGATGGACGGGCGGCTTCTGTCTCGTCGCGCTGCTCATCGCGCCGCATTTGCGTGCGATGAATCTCTACACGATCCCCGAATTCTTCCAGGTTCGCTTCGGCGGCCGCTGGCCGCGCGTGATCGCGGCGCTCGCGGCCGTGCTGTGCTCGTTCACCTACGTGGTGGCGCAGATCTACGGCGTGGGCCTGATCGCCTCGCGGCTCACGGGCGTGCAGTTCGAGATCGGCATCATGCTGGGCCTGGGCGGCGTGCTGCTGTGCTCCTTCCTGGGCGGCATGCGCGCCATCACCTGGACGCAGGTCGCGCAGTACGTGGTGATCCTGCTGGCCTTCCTGATCCCCGTCTCGTGGCTCGCCTACAAGCAGCTGGGCAACCCGCTCGCGGCCGCGGTCTATGGCGGACAGATCGGCAAGATCGCCGCGCTGGAGTCGGAGCTGCTCGCATCGCCCGCCGAGCGCGAGGTGGTGGCCGCGCACGCGCGCCGCGCGCAGGAGCTGCAGGAGCGGCTGCGCGACGTGCCCGCGGCGCTGGAGCGCGAACGCGAGGCGGCGCGCGAGCGCGTGCACCGGCTGCGCGACGCTCAGGCCGACGTGGCGAGCGTGGTGGCCGCCAGCCGCGAGCTGGCGCTGCTGCCGCGCGATGCCGACGCCGCGCGCGAACTGTGGACGCGCGAGATGCGCGAGAGCCAGGAGCGCGCCCGCCCGCTCGGGGGCCTGCCGCCGCATGGCCTGGCCTACCGCGGCGACCCGGCCGGCACCCCCGCGCAGCAGGAGGCCTACGAGGTGTCGCGCCGCAACTTCCTGGCGCTGATGTTCTGCCTGATGGTGGGCACCGCCGGCCTGCCGCACCTGCTCACGCGCTACTACACCGTGCCCACGCCCTCGGCGGCGCGCGCCTCCGTGGCCTGGTCGCTGTTCTTCATCGCGCTGCTCTACCTGAGCGCGCCCGCGCTGGCGGTGCTGGTGAAGTTCGAGGTCATGCAGAACCTCGTGGGCAGCCGCTTCGATGCGCTGCCGGCCTGGATCGGGCAGTGGTCGCGCGTCGATCCGGCGCTGTTGTCGGTGCAGGACGTCAACGGCGACGGCATCGTGCAGTTCGGCGAGATCCGGCTGGGCGCGGACCTCATCATGCTGGCCACGCCGGAACTGGGCGGGCTGCCGTACGTGGTGTCGGGGCTGGTGGCGGCGGGCGGCCTGGCCGCGGCGCTCTCCACCGCGGACGGCCTGCTGCTCACCATCAGCAATGCCCTGGTGCGCGATCTGTACCTGCGCGGGTCCGGCCGCGGCCGGCCGGTGTCGCCGGAGCACCGGGTGATCCTCACCAAGTTCGCGCTGCTCGCGGTGGCGCTGGTCGCGGCCTTCGTGGCCGCGCTCAAGCGCTCGGAGATCCTGCCGATGGTGTCCGCATCGTTCTCCATCGCCGCATCGGCCTTCGTGCCGGTAATGGTGCTCGGCATCTTCTGGCGGGGCGCGACGCGGCAGGGCGCGGTGGCGGGCATGCTCTGCGGGCTCGGGACCACGCTCTACTACCTCGCCGCATTCACCGATGCGGCGCAGGCCGTGGCGCCGGCCTGGCTGCTGCCGCAAGGGCTGTGGTTCGGCATCGATCCGGTGTCGGCCGGCGTGTTCGGCGTGCCGGCGGGCCTGGTGGCGGCCTGGCTGGTCAGCCTGGCGACGCACTCCGGGCACGCCCGGCCGCACGCCCGGGCCTGAGCGCCGTTCGCGCCCTGGCCCTCGCCTTCGCCTTCGCGCAGCGGACGAACGGAACGGGGAGGGATGGTTGCAACACATCGCAACAAACCCCGATTCACAAATGGCCGAGCGCATGCGACGCTGGGCCGACTTCGCCGCTTGCGGCTTCCCTCCCGAGGTCCACGACGTGCTTCTCGTCAAAACCCCCGCGGGCCAGCTGGCCCTGAAAGACCGCCATGGCGGCCTCACGCCGCGCCAGCGCTCCGCGTTCATCCTGTTCGATGGACAGCGCACGCTGGAGCAGGTGCTGTCCGCCACGGCGGCGATGGGCATCACGGTGGACGACGTGCGGGCCATGGTCGACCAGGGCCTGCTGGAATCGCCCGACGGGCGGGCCCTGCCGCAGCCGGTGGCGGCGGCCCCTCCGGACCCGGGCACGGGCAGCGCATCCGCACCGCCGTCCCCGCCCGCCACGCTGGCGGACCGCTACCAGAGTGCCTACCTCGTGGCCACGCAGCTCACGTCCAGCGCCGGCCTGCGGGGTTTCCGCCTGAACCTCGCCGTGGAGGGCGCGCGCAGCATGGAAGAGCTGGCCGCCCTGGCGCCCAGGATCCGCGATCTGGTGGGGGAGGAGAAATACAAGCGCCTGCAGGAGGCGCTCTTCGGTTGAGTGGCGCACTGCCGCAGCGCGCCGGACGGAGGCGAGGGGCGTTCAGCGGCCGACGCCGAGCAGTTCCACGTCGAACTTCAGCGTGGCGTTCGGGGGGATCACGCCGCCGGCGCCGCGCGCACCGTAGCCCAGGGCCGCGGGGATGATGAGCGTGCGCTGGCCGCCGATCTTCATGCCCTGCACGCCTTCGTCCCAGCCCTTGATCACCATGCCGGCGCCCAGGTGGAATTTGAACGGGTCGTTGCGGTCGCGGCTGGAGTCGAACTTCGCGCCCTGCTGGCCGTCGTTGTAGAGCCAGCCGGTGTAGTGCACGCTCACGGGCTGGCCGGCGGTGGCCTCGGCGCCTTCGCCGATGGTCGTGTCTTCGTATTGCAGGCCGGACGGGGTGGTGGTGAAAGCCATTCGCGAAACTCCTTGGGGGTGGGTGGCGGTGCGCCAGGAAAGAAAGGGGTAGGGTGAGAAAAAACGCAGGCAGGAAGGCGCGCAGGCGGGGGCGTGTCAGTCCGGCGACTTGGCGGCCGCGGCTGCCGCTGCCGCGGCCCGGGCACCGCGCGCGGCGACCCAGCGGGTGGCGAAGGCCTGCACGTCGCTCAGGCGCTTGAGCAGGTCCACGCCCGAGGGCGTGACGGTGTAGCCGTCGCTGCCGTGGTCCAGCAGGCCGGCCTCGCGCAGTTCCTTGATGCGGGTGTTGAGGGTGTTCGGGGTGATGCCGCCGACGCTGTCCTGCAGCAGCCGGAAAGTCTGCGGATGGCCGTCGCGCAGGGCCCAGAGCACGCGCAGCGCATAACGGCATTCGAGCTTTTCGAACAGCTGGTTGATGGCGGCGTTTTCCTTGGAACTCATGGCGGGTTCTCCTTGGCGCGGGGGACGGTGCGATGGTCGGGAACGGACGGGCACCCGGGCACCGTGAAAATATAGCGCGGAAATTGGTTTGCTACAAGTTTAATAGCTCAAGATGCTTGCCTGGCAGGCGTGCCGTGCAAAAAACTCAGGTGTCGCCGCCTGGTTGCAATCCCGCTTCCGGGACGCTGCCGCGGCGGGCAAGGTAATCGGCAAGCAGCGCCGCGGCGGCGGGCAGGCCATCGCCCGCCCGCGCGCAGATCGCGAAACGGCGGCGCGCCCAGGGGTCGGCCAGCGGCACCACCCGCACCCCGCTCGCGGCGGCGAAGGGCTCGGCCACTTCGCGCGGCACCACGCTGATCGCCAGGTTGGCGCGCACCACGCGCAGCGCCGCGTCGAAATTGGAGACGAACACCCGGTGCAGCAGCGTGCGTCCCTCCAGCGCGGCGGCGCGTGCCAGCAGCACCTGCACCGCGCTGAGCGCCGGCATGCTGACGAATTCGTGGCCGAGCACGTCGGCGAACCGTACGGTCTCCAGCGCCGCCACGGGGTGCGATGGATGGGCCGCGATGGCCAGGTGGTCGCTGCGGTAGGCGCGCGTGTGCAGGCCCTGCAGGTCGGCCGCATCCCAGCAGATGCCCAGCGAGGCGCTGCCCTCGCGCACGCCGCGCACCACCTCCGGGCTCACGCGCTCTTCCATGCTCACCTGGATGTCGCGGTGCGCGGGCTCCTGCAGAAAGGCGGCCACGTCGTCGGCCAGCGATTCGGCCATGACGGAGGCGGTGACCAGCATGCGCACGTGGCCGCGCACGCCCGTGGCGAAGCCGGCCATGTCCCGCTCGATGCGGCCCGCGGTGGCCAGCATCTCGCGCGCATGCTCCAGCAGCGTCTCCCCGGCCGGGGTGGGGGCCACCCCATGGCGTTTGCGCACCAGCAGCTGCGTGCCCACCGTGTCTTCCAATTGCGCCAGCCGCTTGCTGACGGCGGAGCCCACGATCGACTCGCGCTCGGCCGCGCGCGCGATGTTGCGCTGCTCGCAGACGGCCACGAAGAGCCGCAGCGTCAGCAGATCGAGGGACCGCATGGGGCAGAAAGATGATGTTCCATTCGGGAAATTCTGACCTTCCCAAATTGAGATCACGGAGTGTGCGGGAATTTCTAGAATGGTCGCGTCCCTTCTGTAGCAGTCCCGGCCCGTCCGGGAGAGCCCCATGCCCGCCACCGATCCTTCCACCATCGCGCCTGTCGCTCCGCCCACCGCTCTTCCGGCCGTCTCCGGGGCACCCGTGGGTCCGTCAGGCATTCCCGATGGCACCGCGTCCGGCCGCCCGGCCGTCCGTCCCCGCGCCGAGGTGAGGGAAGTCGGCCTGCGCGACGGCCTGCAGAGCATCGCGGCCACGCTGCCCACCCACCAGAAGACGGCCTGGATCGCTGCCGCGCATGCGGCCGGGCAGCGCGAGATCGAGGTCGGCTCCTTCGTGCCCGCGCGCCTGCTGCCGCAGCTGGCGGACACGGCCGAGGTGCTGGCGTTCGCGCGCACGCTGCCCGGGCTGGTGGCGTCGGTGCTGGTGCCCAACCTGAAGGGCGCCGAGCGGGCGCTCGAATGCGGCGCGCACCTGATGGTGGTGCCGCTCTCGGCGAGCCATGCGCACAGCCTCGCCAACCTGCGCAAGACGCCCGACGAGGTCGTGGCCGAGGTGGCACGCATCCGCGCCGCGCGCGACGCGTCCGGCAGCCGCACGCTGATCGAGGGCGGCGTGGGCACGGCCTTCGGCTGCACGCTGCAGGGCGACGTGGCCGAGAGCGAGGTGCTGCGGCTGATGCAGGCACTGCTTGATGCCGGCGCCGACCGCGTGAGCCTGGCCGACACCGTGGGCTATGCCGATCCGCAATCGGTGCTGCGGCTCTTCGGCCGGGCGCGTGCGCTCGTCGGCGACCGCCTGGCCTGCGCGCACTTCCACGACACGCGCGGCATGGGCCTGGCCAACGCCTATGCGGCCTGGCAGACCGGCGTGGCGCGGTTCGACGCGAGCCTGGCCGGCATCGGCGGCTGCCCGCATGCGCCGGGTGCGAGCGGCAACGTGGCCACCGAAGACCTGGCCTTCATGCTGGAGCGCATGGGCGTGGACACGGGCCTCGACCTGCCCGGCCTGCTCGCGCTGCGCGGGCGCGTGGGCGGGTGGCTCGCCGGCGAGACCCTGCATGGGACACTCTGGCGCGCGGGCCTGCCCAAGGGCGGCCTGGTGGCGCGGCCCGAGGCCCTTGCGGAACCCGTCTCTGCCTGAGCTGTGAGCGGGGGCGGGTGCCAGAGCGCTTTCCATCGCCCACCATCCACCACCGTGGCCCAACCAGCCGTTCGCCCCGTTCCATCGCAGCCCACCGCACCACGTCGCATCCCATTGCATCGCCTGCTGCCTTTCGTTTCTTCTCTTCGTCCCAGCGCATTCCCATGACTTCCTCCGCCACTGCCGCAAACCCCTCCCCGGAACGCAGCCTGCCGCTCGCAGGCCTGCGCGTGGTGGAGTTCACCCACATGGTCATGGGCCCGACCTGCGGCATGGTGCTGGCGGATCTGGGCGCCGAGGTCATCAAGGTGGAGCCCGTGGAGGGCGACCGCACCCGCCATCTGCTGGGCGCGGGCGCGGGCTTCTTCCCGATGTTCAACCGCAACAAGAAGAGCATCGCGATCGACCTGCGCAGCGCCGAGGGGCTGGAGGTGGCGATCCGCCTCGCGTCCTCCGCCGACGTGGTGGCGCAGAACTTCAAGCCCGGCGTGATGGCGAAATACGGCCTCGACTACGCGGCGCTCTCGCGCCTCAACGAAGGGCTGGTGTACGTGAACCACACCGGCTTCCTGCCCGGGCCCTACGAGCACCGCACGGCGCTCGACGAGGTGGTGCAGATGATGGGAGGTCTCGCCTACATGACGGGCCGCCCCGGCGACCCGCTGCGCGCGGGCACCAGCGTGAACGACATCATGGGCGGCATGTTCGGCGCGATCGGCGCGATGGCGGCGCTGATGCAGCGCGCGCAGACCGGCCGCGGCCAGGAGGTGGATTCCGCGCTGTTCGAGAACAACGTCTTCCTGGTGGGCCAGCACATGATGCAGTACGCCGTGACCGGCCAGCCCGCGGCGCCCATGCCGGACCGCATCTCCTCCTGGGCCGTGTACGACGTGTTCAGCGTGAAGGACGGCGGGCAGATCTTCCTCGCCGCGGTGAGCGACGCCCAGTGGCGCACCTTCTGCACCGCCATGGGCTATGCCGACCTGCTGGCCGATGCCACGCTCGCCCTCAACAACGACCGCGTGCGCGCCCGCGCCACGCTGCTGCCCGAACTGCGGCGCCGCCTCGCGCAGCACACGGCGGACGAACTCGCCGCGGTCTTCGAGCGCCACGGCCTGCCGTTCGCGCCGATCCTGCGGCCCGAGCAGCTGTTCGACGATCCGCACCTGAACGCCACCGGCGGCCTGGCCGAGGTCACGCTGCCCGATGGCGACCGGGCCGGCGAGCGTGCCCGCGTCACGCTGATGCCGCTGCGCATGGACGGCGAGCGCCTGCCCGTGCGCGCCGATCCGCCCCGGCTGGGCGAGCACACGCGCGAACTGCTCGAAGGCCTGGGCTACGCGCCCGGCGCCATCGACGCGCTGCGCGAGGCCCGCGCCGTGGCCTGACGGCCGACCGTTTTCCCCGGGCCTTTGACATGAGCGCTGCGCAGTCGGCGCGGCCCACCCACAACGATGGAGACATGCGCATGCCGATCCTGCCACCCACCCTGGCGGCCCCCGCCCGCCACCGCCCTGATGCCACAGCACTGACCCGCCGCGCCGCCGTCACCCTCGGCGCCGCGGCCCTGGCCACTGCCTGGAGCGGCCTGCGGCCCGCCCGGGCCCAGTCCCACCCGGACAGGCCGCTGCGCGTCATCCTGCCGCTCTCCGCCGGCTCGGGGGCCGACGGCGCCATCCGCGCGATCAGCACCAGCCTGGCGAAGGCGCTCGGCCAACCCGTGGTGATCGAGAACCTGCCCGGCGCGGGCGGCATCACCGGCACCGCGCAGATCGTGCGAGCGCCCAAGGACGGCTCCGTCATCGGCGTGGTCTCCAACAACCACGTGGTGAACCCCAGCGTCTACAAGAACATCCCGTTCGATTCGCTCGCCGACATCGCCCCCATCACCATCCTGGGCGCCACGCCCTTCGTGCTGGTGGCGAACCCCGCGGTGCCGGCCGCGAATGTGCGCGAGCTGATCGCCCTCGCGAAGGCGAAACCGGGCGTGCTGAACTACGGCTCCTCTGGCAACGGCACCATCCTGCACCTGGGCGCCGCGATGTTCGCCGACCAGGCGAAGCTGGACATCCAGCACGTCCCCTACAAAGGCATGGGCCCGCTCATGAACGACGTGCTGGGCGGGCAGGTGCAGCTCGCCGTGGTGGCGGCCGCGCCCGCCGCGCCGCACATCCAGTCCGGCGCGCTGCGGGCGCTGGGCGTGACCACCGCGGCGCGCGTGCGCACGCTGCCGGGCGTGCCCACGATCGCGGAGCAGGGCCTGCCGGGCTTCGAGCTGGACGGCTGGATCGCGCCCGTGGCGCCGGCCGGCATCCCGAAGGCCGAACTCGCGCGCCTCTACGCCGGCTTCAAGGCGGCGATGCAGATGCCCGAAGCGCGCGATGCGCTCATCGCCCAGGGCTACGAAATCCAGCTCACGCCGCCCGACCAGGCCGCGGCCTTCTTCCGCAGCGAGGCGGCGCGCATGGCGCAGGTGGTGAAGAGCGCGCACCTCACCATCGACTGACGGCGGCCTCCCGTCAGCACGCCTCGGCGCGCGCAGGTACCTTCACGCGCCCGCGCGTCGCGAGCCAGCACAGCACCGCGCCGCCGCACACCATGCCGGCCCCGGCCCAGAAAGCGGCCGAGAGCGGCACCCGCAGCAGCACGGCCGCCAGCGCCGCCGACAGCACCGGCGTGAAATACGACGCCCCCGCCAGCAGCGTCACGTTGCCGTGCAGGATGCCCACGTTCCATGCCGCGTAGCCGAAGCCCATCGCCGCCGCGGCGAGCGCGAGGTGCAGCGCCGTGGCCGGGCTCCAGTGCATCGCGGGAGCGCCGCTCGCGAGATACTTTCCCCACAGCACCAGCGCGGTGAGCAGGAAGAACAGCGTGATCCCGTTCGTGCCGCGCGCGATGCGCGCCGTGACGGTGCAGTAGGCCGCCCAGATCAGCGCCCCGGCGAACGCCAGCCCGTAGCTCAGCGGGTTGCCCTGGAGGTTGCCGAGCATGCCGGCCGCGCTCACGCCGTTGCCGCCGCCCAGCACCATGCAGATGCCCGCCAGCGACACCGCCAGCCCCGGCACCACCAGCCAGCCCGCGCGCTGGCCGTTGAACAGGATCGCGGCCACCATCGTGAAGGTGGGCCACAGGTAGTTCACCATGCCCACCTCGATCGCCTGCTGCCGCGTGTCCGCATAGCCGATGGAGAGCGACAGGCACAGCTCGTAGCTCACGAACAACACGCTGCCCCAGGCCAGGTACCTGCGCGGGAACGCGCGCAGCGGCGTGAAGCCGACCGTCGCCCACAGCAGCACCGAGGCCGCGGTATAGATCGCCGCCGCGCCGCCGGTCGCGCCCAGCCCCTCGGCCACGCCGCGGATCAGCCCCACGATCGAGGCCCACAGGGCGATGGCGACGAGGCCGATGAGCGTGGCGCGGTTCCTTTTTTCCATGCGCGGATTATCGAAGTGGCCCGGCGGGCACCCCGCGGAAAGCTAATGCAGTGGATGAAGTTCCTCAATGCGGCGCCGTCCGGCGGTGCTGACGGCCGGCCACCGATGAGCGCGCGGGCCTTGCGGGGCAAGGATGGCCCGGTGCCGCAGGCATGTCGCCACCGCTGCCGGGCCTGCGCCACCGTGCCGAAGCCGCTGGCGGCGCAGGGGTGTCTCCGAAGCGACAGTTGCCTACCATGGGCGCGCTCTCGCTCCCCAACCCCCTCGCATCGAAAGGTTCGCACCCATGGTCCGACTGCCGCCCTACCGCACCTACTGCCTGCTGCTCGCGCCCGCCCTCTGGATGGTCGCCAGCCCGGCCGCCCATGCCAGCGACGTCCTGCCCACCCATGCCGCCATCCTGCAGGCGCTGGACCAGGGCAAGAACGTCTCCGTCGCCATCGATCTCTCGCAATGCACGCCGCAGGGCGCCGCAGCGCACTCGCAGACACGCGGGGGCCGCCGCATCGATGCCTACCGCATCGTGCAGGACGGCACCGTCTCGTTCAGCGATTCGCACGTCACCGTGGCGGGCGACGGCCAGCCGATCGTCCAGTTCATGCGCTACCAGGTGCGCCCCGACCAGACCGTGGACTTCGGGACCTGGATGTTCAATCTGCCCGGCTACGACCTGCGCTCGCCACCCGTGGCCTACCGCTGCGCCATCGGCCAGGGCACGCGCTTCCACAAGGAGTGACCGCCCGCCGCCGGAGCGGTGCGCGTCAGGGCAGGGCGGGACCCGCCGACGGCCCGCCCGCGGCGAGGCGCCAGAACGCCTCCGCCGCATCCGACATCTCCGTGCGCTGGCGATAGAGCCGGATCTCCACCGGCACGTCCCAGGCGGCCGGCCCCGCGGGCACCAGCGTGCCGGCGCGCAGCTCGTCCGCGACCAGGCTCTGCGGCAGCCATGCCAGGCCCCGGCCCTCCAGCGCCATCGCCTTGAGCAGCGCCGCATGGTGGGCGGTGAACACCACCTCCACGTCGCCGGGCATGCCGGCCGGGCCACCCGGATCGAACACCCCCTTGCGCAGCGCCCGCATGATCCGCCCCAGGCCCGAGGCATCGCTGTACGCCAGCACCGGCAGCGGTGGCCGCGCGCCGCCGTGCGCCTGCGGGCCCGGGATGGCGTGCAGCGGCGAGCCGCCCGCCTGCGGAGCCGACACGGGCTGCAGCACGTCGTCCGCCAGCCGCACCGCCGGGTAGGCCGACTCGTCCAGCCGCCCCGGCACGGCCGCATGCCCGTGGCACAGCACGAACTGCACGCGCCGCTGCAGGGCCAGGTCCTCGCAGGCCTGGTAGCTGTCGGAAACCGTCTGGATCGGCCCGAGCCGCAACTGCGACTCCAGGCCCCCGAGCCAGCGCGGGAAGAAGGTGAGCGACAGAACGTGCGTCGCCGCGAAGCGCAGGCTGGCCGCCGCCTGGGCCTGCGCGGCGCAGGCCTTGATGCGGGCCGCCTCCAGCCGGGCGAGCACGTCCTCCAGCAGCGGCTGGAAGCGCTGGCTCGCGGCGGTGAGCGCCGCCGGGTGCGCGCTGCGGTCGAACAGCTCGGCGCCCACCCAGTCCTCCAGCGCGCGGATGTGGCGGCTGAACGCGGGCTGCGCGATGGCGCGGGCTTCGGCCGCGCGCGAGAAATTGCCGCTTTCGGCGAGGGCGAGGAAATCCTCCAGCCACTCCAGATCCAGCGGTCGGTTGCCGGGGCCCATGCGTCTCCTGGCGCATGCCGGGCACGCGCGGATAGTTGTATGCGATTCGGGTATTGGACGGCCGCGGGCAGGGCGGGAATCATCCGCTGCGTTCCCCTTCCTCATCCACCAACGGCCCCACGACGGGACCATCCCGGAACCACGGAGACAGCCCACATGCCTTCCATCGCGAATTATCGCGGCATCATCCCCGCCATTTCGTGCCCCTTCACGCCGGACCACCGCATCGACGAGCCCGCGCTGCGCAAGCTGGCCTCCTGGCTCGCCGGCCACGACGGCGTGGTCGCCATCATGACCAACGGCCACACCGGCGAAGTGTTCTCGCTCACGCCCGCCGAGCGCGCCGAAGTCACCCGCATCGTGGCGGACGAACTGCAAGGCCGCTGCCCCGTCATCTCGTCCATCGTCTGCGAGGGCCTGAAGGACGCCGCCGACCATGCCCGCGCCGCCGTCGCCGCCGGCGCCGTCGCGCTCGACGTGATGCCCCCGCACCACTGGCTGCGCTTCGGCTTCACCTCCGGCCATGCGCTGCAGTACTTCGAAGCGATCCATGAGGCCGCGCCGAATGCCGACCTCGTCTGCCACGTCTACCCCGCCTGGACGCGTGCCTCCTACTCGTCGCAATTGCTCGCCGACCTCGCCAGGCTGCCGTACCTGCAGGCCTTCAAGGTGGGCCAGCGCGACATGAACAAATACGCCCGCGACATCCAGGCGATCCGCGAGGCCGATGCCTCCAAGGCCATCCTCACCTGCCACGACGAATACCTGCTCGCCTCCATGGTGCAGGGCGTCGACGGCGCGCTGGTCGGCTTCGCCACCTTCATCCCGCAGCTCATCATCGACCTGTGGAACGCCGTGAAGGCGGGCGACCTCAAGAAAGCCATGGAAGTGCAGGCCGTCATCACCCCGCTCAAGGACGCCGTCTACGGCGGCGGCGAACCCACGGGCGAGGCCCATGCACGCATGAAGGGCGGCATGTACCTGGCCGGCGTGATCGACGACGCCACCGTGCGCCCGCCCACCGAAGCGCCGAACGCGAAGGAGATGGATGCGCTGCGCGCCGCGGTGCAGCAGGCCGGTCTGCTCCAGCGCTGAACGGCTGCAGCAAAGAAAAGGGGCGGGGGATTTTGAGTCCCCTGACGCCCCGGGTGGCCTCACAAGAAACGACGACAGGAGACAAGACACCATGCAACGCAACCATTTCCTGCGCGCCGCCCTGGGCGCCGCCGCCCTCGCGGCGGCGGCCGGCGCCGTCGCGCAAACGCAGCCGCCAACCTATCCGAACAAGCCCGTGCGGATGGTCATCCCCTTCCCGCCGGGCGGCACGCTCGACGCCGTCGGCCGCATGCTCGCACAGAAGCTCGGCGAGCAGACGGGGCAGTCCTTCGTCGTGGACAACAAGCCCGGCGGCAGCGGCGTGATCGGCGGCGACACCGTCGCCAAGGCTCCGGCGGACGGCTACACCCTGCTGTTCAGCGCCTCCACGCACACCACGGCGCCGATGACGCTCAAGTCCGCGCCCTACAACGTGACGCAGGATTTCATGCCCGTGGCGCTGGTCGCCAAGGCGCCGCTCTCGGTCGCCATCAACAAGGACCTGCCCATCACCGACATCAAGAGCCTGCTCGCCTATGCCCAGGCCCGCCCCGGTAAGATGACCTTCGCCGTCGGTTCCATCGGCTCGGCCGGCCACCTCTCCACCGAACTGCTCAAGCGCGCCGGCAAGATCGACTACCTGATCGTGCCGTACAAGGGCACCGCGCCGGCCTTCCAGGACCTGATCGGCGGGCAGATCGACGGCTTCATCGACCCGATCCTCGGCTCGCTCCAGTACCACAAGAGCGGCATGCTCCGCGTGGTGGCCGTCACCTCGGCCCAGCGCGTGCCCAGCCTGCCGGACGTGCCCACCGTGGCCGAGACCATCCCCGGCTACGAGTTCTACAGCTGGTACGGCCTCTGGGCCCCGGCCAAGACCCCGCCCGCGCTCGTGCAGCGCCTGAACGCCGAAGTGAACAAGGCCCTGGCCGAGATCGGCCCCAAGCTCAAGGAGCAGGGCCTGCTCGTCACGCCCGGCAGCGCGGAGGATTTCGCCAAGTTCCAGCGCGAGGACATGGAGCGCTCCCAGAAGATCGTGACCGAGGGCCGCATCCGTGCCGAGTGACGCCACCGCCGCCGCGCCGTCCCCTTCCGTTGCCGTCTCCGCGCCCGCTTCGGTGGCGAACGCTGCGGGCCCCGCACCGCATGCCGTCGTCACCGGCAGCAGCAGCGGCATCGGCCGCGCGATCGCCGAATCGCTGCTCGCCACCGGCTGGCGCGTGACGGGGCTCGACGTGGCACCGCCCGCCATCGTGCACGCGGCCTTCGCGCACCTGCCCGTGAACCTCGCCGACGGCGACGCCATCGCTCGCGCCGCGGCGGCGCTGCTGACGGCCGGGCCGCGCGCAACCACGGCGCCGAACGCATTGGGCCACGCCAGCGCCCACGCGCAGGACCCGTCGCCCGCACCCCAGGCTCCCGATGCCCTCGTCCACGCCGCAGGCGTACTGCGCGTCGGCCCGCTCGGCCAGCTCGACCATGCCGGCGGCGAACTCATGTGGCGCCTGCACGTCGATGCCGCCACGCGCCTCGCCGACACCCTCGTGCCCGCCATGGCCGCGCGCGGGCGGGGCCGCGTCGTCTTCATCGGCAGCCGCGTGGCCCAGGGCATGCCCGGGCGCGGCCAGTACGCCGCCACCAAGGCCGCGCTCATCGCGCTCGCGCGCAGTTGGGCGGCCGAGGTGGCGGGGCAGGGCGTCACCGTCAACGTCGTCTCGCCCGCCGCCACCGCCACCGGCATGCTGACCGACCCGGCCCGCGCCGGCAGCGCGCCGCGCCTGCCGCCCATCGGCCGCCTCATCGAACCCGCGGAGATCGCCGCGCTCACGGGCTACCTGCTCTCGCCCGCGGCCGCCGCCATCACCGGGCAGGACATCGCCATCTGCGGTGGCTCCTCGCTCGCCCGCTGAACCGCCTTCGTTTCCATCCCATTCCATCCCCATCCATCCCACACGGCCCTCGCCTTAGCCCACCATGCGAATCGTCAACATCCTCGAATCCACGCGCCCCATCAAGTCGGACATCCGCAACGCCTACATCGACTTCTCGAAGATGACGCTCAGCCTCGTCGCTGTCGTCACCGACGTGGTCCGCGACGGCAAGCCCGTGATCGGCTACGGTTTCAACTCCAACGGCCGCTACGGCCAGGGCGCGCTCATGCGCGACCGCTTCATCCCGCGCGTGCTGGAGGCCGACCCCGCCTCCCTGGTCGATGACACCGGCGACAACCTGTGCCCCCACAAGATCTGGGCGCGCATGATGACCAATGAAAAACCCGGCGGCCACGGCGAGCGCTCCGTCGCCGTCGGCACCATCGACATGGCCGTGTGGGACGCCGTGGCAAAAATAGCCGGCAAACCCCTCTACCAGCTGCTCGCCGAGCGCTACGGCAACGGCACGCCCGCCAACCCGCGCGTGTTCGTGTACGCGGCCGGCGGCTACTACTACCCCGGCAAGGGCCTGGACGGCCTGAAACAAGAGATGGAGAGCTACCTCGCGCGCGGCTACTCCGTCGTCAAGATGAAGATCGGCGGCGCCGCGCTGGCCGACGACTGCGAGCGCATCGAATCCGTCCTGAAAATCCTTGGCCCCGGCCAGCAGCTCGCCGTGGACGCCAACGGCCGCTTCGACCTGCAAACCGCCATCGACTACGGCAAGGCGCTCTCGCAATACCCCCTGTTCTGGTACGAAGAAGCCGGCGACCCGCTCGACTACGAACTGCAGGCCAAACTCGGCGAGGTCTACCAGGGCCCCATGGCCACGGGCGAAAACCTGTTCTCCATGCAGGACGCCCGCAACCTCATCCGCCACGGCGGCATGCGCCCCGACCGCGACTGGCTGCAGTTCGACTGCGCCCTCAGCTACGGCCTCGTCGAATACCTGCGCACGCTCGACATGCTGAAAGACAACGGCTGGTCCCCCAGCCGCTGCATCCCCCACGGCGGCCACCAGATGTCCCTCGCCATCGCCGCCGGCCTGGGCCTGGGCGGCAACGAGAGCTACCCGGACCTGTTCCAGCCCTATGGCGGGTTCCCGGACGGGGTGAAGGTGGAGAACGGGTATGTGACGCTGCCGGCGTTGCCGGGGATTGGGTTTGAGGGGAAATCGGACCTGATTGTGGAGATGCGGGCGTTGGCGAGTTGAGGGCAATAGGGACCCGGCGCTTTGTAGGGTGGGCGCTGGTCGTTATGCAGTTTGAAACGCCCGCGTTGCAATATTTTTTGCTTCTGCGATTTCGTTGCACGCCGCTTGTAGCTTACGATATAAGACCGCTATGCAGCGATAGCTGTGTTTGGTAACGTCTGCCACGGTGTTCGTTGTCGGCCAAAATCGACTTTCACAAATGGCCGATATGCAGCAGACGACAATTGAAAAGTTCGGTGTGACTGGCTTAAGAGTTAGGTAGCTTGTCCCACTGCAGCATTAGCCATTCGACTCCATCTTTGAGGATCTTTGCCCCCTTCCCAAACTTGTCGAGATCGCCGGCCACTTCTGCACTCTTTTTGAAGAGGTTGCCAAATTTCGAGCGTACATCCTTAACTGCCTCGGTGTCAGTGGCGCCTGCTTCTGTTTTGAGTTCATCTTCACTGAAATGCACGTCGGCTACGGCCTTCCGTACAGCGGCTCTGATATCTGAAAGGCCAGATACTACGACAGTAGCGATTGCGGCTTTCATGGCCACAAGTTGATCCCTAAGATATGCACCTAGAACCGGTGGGAGGATAGCGTCTGCCAAGGCGGACTCGAAATCGGCAAGTAACTGCTTCAGCTCATTCAGATCGTCGGTGTCGACTTGGTGACTTTCATCGGGCAGTATGTATGCTGCCCATCGGAATGCAATTACGTGATGCTGAGCTGCACCGGCTCCGACGTTGCCCCACGGTTGAGATAAGTTATTTGCTGTTAGCATCGATTGAAGCGCATTCGCCGCGTACTTGTATAGGTGCGCCGGTACCTCCTTGGCAGCTAGGGCGTTCTCCGTTGCCTGAAGTTCCTTGCGGAGCTTTCCTAGTAACTCTGCGACTTGGTGGCCATCGTCATTCGGACCAAGCTCAAATGCGCGACGCCAAACTTCAAGGCTCTGGCTTCCAGGGTTCGCATCACCGGCCCGGACCATGATGTTAACGATTCGGGCGGCAGAATTTCTGGGATTTTCGAGAGATGTAAGTCGTGCCATGGTGGGTAATATCGCTTTAGGTTTTCAAGGGTTTAACATAAGCGCAAGGCTATCAGACCTGCACGCACTATGGCTGCTCCGCGAGGCGGCAGTCCGGATGATTGCCTTGTCGCGACCCCCTTCAGGTCGATAGACGTCGCTCAGGCTCCGCCGCGTAACCGTCAACAATCAGCCTAAGCAGCAATTCAAGGTGGCTCTCCCATACTCTTCAGCCCCTCTTCGCCTCCACCACCCTCACCAACACCCACAACGCCCGATTCACCGGCGTCGCCACCCCCACCGCCTTCCCCCGCGCCACCACATACCCATTGAGGTGATCGATCTCGCTCGGCTTGCCCCGCGCCAGGTCCTGCGCGGTGGACGACATCTGCCCCGGCATGGTGGCCGCAATGCGGCTCACCGCCGCGCCCACGTCGCCCGGGATCTGGATGCCGTCCGCTTCGGCCACGGCCAGGCATTCGGCCACCACGTCGGCGATCACGTCCGCCACGCCGGGCGTCTGCACCAGCCGGCCGTAGGGCTGCTGCGCAATCGCGGAGATCGCGTTGTACGCGCAGTTGAGCACCAGCTTGGCCCAGAGCGCGCCGCGCACGTTGTCTGAAATCTCCGTGGCGATGCCGGCGGCGCTGAACTGCTGCGCCACCGTGGCGCTGCGGGGCGAGGGCGCGATCACCAGTTCGCCGCGCCCGTGGTGGCGCACGTGGCCGGGGCCGGCCATTTCAGTGGCCACATAGACCACGGCGGCGGCGACGGCAACGGCGGCGGGGCGGGCGCCATCACCACCCAGCACGCCGCGCACGCGCTCGTCGTTGTCCACGCCGTTCTGCAGCGTGAGCACTAGCGCGCCGGGCGCGAGGTGGGGCTGGATCTGGCGTGCCGCGTCTTCGGTGTCGGTGGATTTCACGCAGAACATCACCACGTCCGCGCCGCGCACCGCGGCGGGGGCGGTGTCGGCCGCCATGGGCACGTGTTCGTCGAGCGTGGCGGTCTGCAGGCGCAGGCCGTTCGCGCGGATCGCCTCGACGTGCGCGGGCCGGCCGATCAGCGTGACCGCATGGCCGGCGCGCGCGAGCAGGGCGCCGAAGTAGCAGCCGACGGCGCCGGCGCCCATCACGGCGATGCGCAGGGGCGGGGCCGATGGTGATGCGGTCATGCAGTTGTCTCTCCTCTCTGCCGAGCATCGTACGCCCGACCGCTGCTGCCGCGTCCAGGGGTTTGCACGATAGGTGATGCGCACCGGTGTCGATGCCCGTTCGCAGCGGCAGCGGTTTTTTTAGACGACGAACCACCCGGTGGGGTATTGATTGGCCATGAATTCCACGAACGCCTTGACCTTCGGGCTTTGCAGGCGGCGCGATGTGTGCATGACCCACAGCTGGGTTTCCTGGCCTGCGATGCCCCAGGACACGAGTTCCCGGTTGTCCAACTGGTGGCCGATGATCGACTGCGGCAGCAGGCCGGCCCCCGCGCCGGCTACCACCGCATCGCGGATCGACAGCAGCGAAGACAGCTTGAGCACCGGCTGCGGTTCATAAGAGATCTGGCCGTCCTGCACGGACCAGACATCTCCTTCCCGATGCGTGGACATGACGACGGCGGGAATGGGAATGCTTTGGCCAGGAGGCTGCGTGGGAATCCGCACCGATGGAGCCGCAGCGAGGATCAGCCGGTCTTTGGCAAAGCATCGGCCGACCAGGCCCCCGTCCTCCTTCGGGTTGACGCGGATCGCGACGTCGAAATGCTCTCCGACCAGATCGGTCAAACGGTCTTCTGAACTGACTTCGATCTGGATCTCCGGGTACAGGGCCCGGAACCCTGCTGCCAGCCGACCGAGCGCGACCTGCGAAAACAGCAGCGGTGCCGCGACGCGAAGGCGTCCCCGGGGCCCGGTCAGGCCTTCGCGCGCCGCCATCACCGCCTCATGGATCTCGCGCATCGGCCCGCTGGTCTGGGCGAGTAACAGCTTCCCTGTCTCGGTGAGTTCGAGGCTGCGGCCGCCTCGCTCGAACAGGCGAACACCCAACGCAATTTCAAGGTCTGCAAGCCGGCGCGAGAGGGTGGCCTTGGAGCGGCCGCTGGCACGGCTGGCCTTGCCGAAGCCGCCATGCGTGGCCACCAGCTGGAAATCCTCGAGGGCGTCAAGTTCCATACGTGTCTCATAGTTGAGACGGTCAGTATAGGTTTTGTGGTCTGTGCAGCGCAAATGAGACGACCTACAGTTCCTTCACCCCAACCCACTCATGAAGGAGCACCACCATGACCATTCTCGTTACCGGAGCCACTGGCCGCGTCGGCCGCCACGTCGTCGCACAACTTTCCCAGCGTGGCGCGCGTGTGCGCGTCCTGACCCGCGATCCCGCCAAGGTCCGCTTTGCGGATGGCGTCGAAGCCGTCCAGGGCGATCTGCTGGACATCGATGCATTGCGCAGCGCCTTTGCCGGTGTCAGGACGCTTTTCCTGCTGAATGCGGTGACGGGCGATGAGTTCACCCAGGCGATCATCACGCTCAACCTCGCTCGGGAGGCAGGCATCGACCGTGTCGTCTATCTGTCGGTGTTCGATGCCGACCGCGCGGTGAACGTGCCGCATTTCGCGGTGAAGTACGGTGCCGAGCGGATGCTCGAAGCACTGGGCTTCAGCGCCACGATACTGCGGCCCACCTACTTCATCGACAACGAGGTGATGATCCAGGACGTGGTCAAGCAATACGGCGTCTATCCGATGCCGATCGGATCGAAGGGCGTGGCGATGGTCGACACCCGCGACATCGCCGAGGTCGCGGCGATCGAGCTGATTCGTCGCGACCAGGCGCCCGGCAAGCTGCCGATCGAGACGATCAATATCGTGGGCCCCGACAGCCTGACCGGTGCGGACGCGGCCGCGATCTGGAGCGAAGTGCTGGGCCGCCCGATCGCCTACGGCGGCGATGATCCGAGCGGCTTCGAAGCGAACATGGCCGGTTTCATGCCGAAGTGGATGGCCTATGAAATGAGGGTCATGGCCGAACGGTACGTGAGCGATGGCATGGTGCCCCGGGAGGGCGACCGTGCGCGCCTGGTCCAGATCCTTGGACGCCCGCTGCACTCCTATCGCGACTTCGCGGCTGCGCTTGCCGGCTGATCCCCATGCGCGGACTGGGCTGCCGCGAGTTCCGCTCCATGCTCCCGGGCCCAGCGGATCAGGATCTCGAACGGCTGCTGCAGCGTGCGGCCCAGGGGGGTGATCGAATACTCCACGGCCACTGGCGAGGTGGCGATCACTTTCCGGTGGACCAGGCCGTTTCTCTCCAGCCGGCGCAGTGCTTCGGTCAGTGCCTTGTGGGTGATCGGATCGAGGCGCCGCTTGATGGCGTTGAACCGCGACGGCTCTTCGCACAGCACAGCCAGGATCAAGACCGACCACTTGTTGGCGATCTGTTCGAGCACCGGCTTCGTGCTGTTGATTTCAGCGAGCACCGCCTCGACGGTTCTGGGCATGGGGTTTCCTTGTCTATATCTGCGATATATCAGGTGCGTAATTGACACCAGATATACGAAATGTATCGTGCGAATGTCGATTCATTCAGGAGCAGCCCATGTCGAAACTTCGTGGAAAAACCGCACTCGTCACGGGCGGCAGCAGTGGCATCGGCCTGGCTGTCGCCCGGCGCTTTGCGATGGAAGGTGCAACAGTTCTCATTGCCGGCCGCAAGCAGCACCAGCTCGACCAGGCACTGGCCCAGATCGGCCACGACGCCGAGGCGATCCAGGCCGACGTCACCCGCACCGCCGACCTCGACCGGCTGTTCGCACGCGTGGCCGACCGGGCCGCGCGCCTCGACGTGCTGGTCACCTCGTCCGGGATCGCGGAGTACGCACCCCTCGAGCAGATCACCGAAGCGCACATCGACCGCGCCTTCGACCTGAACGTGCGGGCGATGGTGTTGACCGTCCAGCGCGCAGCCCGGCTGATGGCACAGGGCGGGTCGATCGTGCTGGTCGGCTCGATCGCCAGCACGATCGCCAACCCCGGTTACGCGACCTACTCGGCCTCCAAGGCAGCGGTGCGGTCGTATGCGCGGACGTGGACCCATGAGCTGGCCGGCAGGGGCATCCGCGTGAACACGCTCAGTCCCGGGCCGACCGACACACCGATGTTCGACGACGTCGGCGATGACGTGCGCAAGACCTTGACCAGCCAGATTCCGTTCGGGCGTCTCGGACGACCGGACGAGATCGCCAGCGCCGCCCTGTTCCTTGCCAGCGATGAGAGCAGCTACGTCGGCGGCGCTGACCTGCACGTCGATGGCGGCATGGTCGCCTGAATTCCATTTGGAATGGGTACAGCTTCATGGCGGATGCCGTTCTGGCCTTCGCTCCACGCGCGCTGTCCGCGTTCTGGCGGGGGGCGCGATGGTCGCCGCCACCGCCCCGGTTGCCGCACCGTCGGGTGCCATCCCGGCCGCTTCCTGGGTCTTGCTTCAGGAGGCGGTTGTCAACTGATGCAGCGCCTGCTCAGCCTGCCGGCAGCAGCATCCCCTCCGCCGCACCGGTACGCCCGATCCGCGGCGTGGCAGGTCCTGGCGCCTGGAACGAAGCGGGGGGCAGCGTCGGCGCCGAGGCACCGCCGGCTGCCCCGGCGAGCGCGATGGCATCCGCCCCCGCCGGCAACCGGAACTGCGACACGGCACGCAGCAGCGATTCCGCCTGGAACTTCAAGCTGTCGGCGGCCGCAGCGCTTTCCTCGACCAGCGCGGCGTTCTGCTGCGTGACCTGGTCCAGCTGCTGCACGGCGTCGCCCACCTGGCCGATGCCGTTCGATTGCTCCGCGCTGGCGGCGCTGATTTCCGCGACCAGCGTGGAGACCTGCGCGACCTGGGTCACGATGTCCTGCATGGTGCGGCCGGCCTGGGCCACGAGTTCGTTGCCGGTGTTCACGCGCGACACGCTGTTCTCGATCAGGGCCTTGATCTCGCCGGCGGCCTGCGCGCTGCGCTGCGCGAGGCTGCGCACTTCGGCCGCCACCACGGCGAAGCCGCGCCCCTGTTCGCCCGCGCGCGCAGCCTCCACCGCGGCATTGAGCGCGAGGATGTTGGTCTGGAACGCGATGCCGTTGATGGTGCCGATGATGTCGGCCATGCGGTCCGAACTCTGGCGGATCGAATCCATGGTGCGCACCACGTCCTGCACCACCGCGCCGCCCTGCGCCGCGACGGACGAGGCGCCCGACACCAGCTGGTGGGCCCGGCGGGCCGAGTCGGCGTTCTGCTGCACGGTGGAGGTCAGCTCTTCCATCGAGGCGGCGGTTTCTTCCAGGTTGCTGGCCTGCTCCTCGGTGCGCTGGCTCAGGTCGGCATTGCCGTTGGCGATCTGCACGGTGCCGGTGGCGATGGAGTCGGCGCCCGCGCGCACGTTGCCCACGATGCGCACCAGGCTGTCGTTCATGCGCGCCAGCGCCGCGAGCAGCTGGCCGACCTCGTCGCGCCGCCCCGTGGAGATGCGCGAAGTGAGGTCCCCGCCGGCCACGGCCTCCGCCACCTGCACGGCGGTGTTCAGCGGGCGGGTGATGGAGCGGGCGATGAGCCAGCACAGCGCCGCGGCCATCGCGGCGGCCAGCGCGCCGATGGCGATCACGGTGATCCGGCCCTGGCTCACCTGTACGTCCGCCCGGTCGCTGTCTTCGGCCATCACCCTCTGCTGGTGCTCTGACAGGCGGTTGACGGCTTCCAGGTATTTCTGCTGGACGGGCCGCAGCGCGCTCTCCAGCAGATCGCGGGCCTCGGCGGAATGGTTGTCACTCATGAGCTGCAGCAGCCGGTCCAGTTCACGCACGTAGTCCGCACGCGCCGCCTGGCCGGCCTTCAGCATCTCGACGCCCGCAGCGGAGCGCACCAGCGGCGCGAGCTGCGAGAACAGGGTGTTGACGGCATCCCGGCTTTCCTGGATGCGGCGGATTTCCTTCGCGCGGGTGTCGGGGTCGTCGAAGATCAGCATATTGCGCGTGTAGCGCGATTGGGCTTCCGTTTCGCTCGCGATCTGCGTCAGCAGCCTGACCTTCGGATAGGCGTCGCGCGTGACTTTGGTGAGGGCCCGGTTCACGTCGCCCAGCGCCCCGAGCGACAGGCCCGCCAGCAGCGCCAGCGCAGCGATCACCACGAGAAAGGCCAGGCCGATGCGGTAGCCGATCCGCAGGTTGGCGAAGAAGGAGATTTTTTCTCTCATGACAGTGTGCACCGATGGTTCGACGGGGACGGGCAGTCCCAGGGACACTGCCCGCGCAAGGGATGCCCGGAAACCGCGCTGCAGCGGGGCTTACTGTCGAGCATCTGGGCCCATCTTATGGCGCCATGGAAACAATTGATTACTTTTATGGGTAATTTCAATCGTATAGGCCGCCACTGTGGCGTAGATGCCCAAGGGGCTGCGAAGGCCCATGCAAAAAGCCTGCCGTCGCGCACGACAGGCAGGCTTTCCGTTCGTTGTCCGGCGGGCCGGCGGGCGTTCCCGTCGGCCGCGCGCCGTATCAGCGCTGCGCGGGCAGAGCGTAGGCGATCACGTAATCCCCACGGTCGGGCGACTGGCGCGCGCCGCCGGCGGTGACGACCACGTACTGCCGCCCGGTCTTCGGCGACTGGTAGGTCATCGGGCCGCCCTGGCTGCCCACGGGCAGGCGCGCCTTCCAGGCCTCATGGCCGTTGCTGCTGTCGAAGGCGCGCAGGTAGTAGTCCTGCGTGCCGGCGATGAAGACGAGGCCGCCCTGCGTGGCCAGCGTGCCGCCCAGGGTGGGCATGCCGATGGGGATGGGCATGCGCATCTTGATGCCCATCGGGCCGGTGTCCTGCACCGTGCCCACGGGCACCTGCCAGGCGATCTGGCGCGTCTTCAGGTCGATCGCGGTGAGCGTGCCGAAGGGCGGTGCCTGGCAGGGGATGCCGGCCACCGACAGGAAGCGGTTCTTGTTGACGGCGTAGGGCGTGCCCTTGAGCGGCACGGCGCCCATGCCGGTGTTCACGGCCTCGCCGCCGCCGGAGGCCGCGCCGCGGTTGGCCGAGGGAATCATCTGCACCCACAGGCCCAGGCGCATGTCGTTGGCGAACAGGAAGCCGTGCACCGGATCGACCGAGAGGCCGCCCCAGTTCATGCCGCCCAGCGAGCCGGGGAAGCTGAGCGACACGTCGGTTCCCGGCGCGGTGTAGAGGCCCTCGTAGCGCATCTTCTTGAAGGCGATGCGGCACAGCAGCTGGTCGAAGGGCGTGGCGCCCCACATGTCGGATTCGGTGAGCGTCTGCGCGCCGATCTGCGGCATGCCGACCGAGCGCGGCTGCGTCGCGGAATACTGCTCGCCCTGGATGTCGGCCTTCTGGACCGGCTGCTCCTGCACTTCGGTGAGCGGCTTGCCGGTGGCGCGGTCCAGCACGTAGATCTGGCCGGCCTTGGTGCCGATCGCGAGGGCCGGCACGGTGCGACCGCCATCGACGGGGAACTCGACGAAACTCGGCTGCATCGGCAGGTCGAAGTCCCAAAGGTCGTTGTGCACCGTCTGGTAGACCCACTTCTCCGCGCCGGTGGTGGCATCCAGCGCGAGGATGGAGGCGCCGTAGGTGTGGTCGAGCTTCGTGCGCTCCGCACCATAGAGATCGGTGGAAGAGCTGCCCATGGGCAGGAAGACGGTGTTCATCGCCGCGTCGTACGACATCGGCGCCCACGAATTGGGCGTGCTGCGCACGTAGGTCTTGCCGCCCTCGGGCGCCTGCCTGTCCTGCGGATTGCCGGGGTCGAAGGCCCAGCGCATCCGGCCGGTAGCCACGTCGAAGCCGCGGATCACGCCGCCGGGCATGTCGGCCTGCACGTTGTCGGCCACGCGGCCGCCCACCACCACCGTGGTGCCGGCCATCAGCGGGGGCGAGGTGAGCTGGTAGAACGGATCGGGCGCGGCGCCCAGGCCGGCCTTCAGGTCGACCTGGCCGTTGGTGCCGAAGCCCTGGCAGAACTCGCCCGTGTCGGCATCGACGGCGATCAGGCGGGCGTCGATGGTGTTGGTCAGGATGCGGCGCTGGCAGTTGGCACCGGCGGGCAGGGCGACCGGCGCCACGGGCACGGCGCCCGCGGTGGTCACGGCCGGCAGCGGGGCCGTGGCGTCGAAATACGCCAGGCCCCGGCAGCGCTGCCACACGGAGGATTGCGCGTGGATCTCGCGCTTCCAGATCTGGCGGCCGGTGTCGGCCTCCAGCGCGATCAGGTCGTTGTGCGGCGTGCAGAGGTAGAGGCGCTCGCCGATCTGCAGCGGCGTGGTCTGGTCTTCGGCACCGTTGCCGTTGCTGACGGCCACGTCGCCGGTGCGGTACGTCCAGGCCACTTCGAGTTGGCCGACGTTGCCGCGATTGATCTGGTCCAGCGCGGCGAAGCGGCTGCCGCCGTTGGTGTTGCCGTAGTGCTCCCAGTTCTTCTGGGCCCGGGCCGGGTCCACGGGCGTGAGGCCCGGTCCGTTGCCGTTCGCCACCACGGTGGGGTGCGGCACGAACATGCCGCCGAAGGCCGCCACCAGCGCCACGGCGAGCACCGCCGCCACGCCGTACGCACGGCGGCCGCGCGGCGCGGCCAGGCCCGGGTACGCCAGCGCCACCAGCAGGCCCAGCACGCCCAGCGCGAAGAGGCGCGAGAAGAGCGGCCAGAACACCCAGCCCGCATCGGCGACGGCCCAGGCCGCGCTCGCGGCCAGCGTCACGGCATAGAGCCAGGCGCCGGCCGTGAGGCCGCGCCACAGCAGCGCGCCCGCCACCAGCATCGCCAGGCCTGCGGGTGCGAAATAGAGGCTGCCGCCCAGGGTGGCCAGGTAGGTGCCGCCCACGAGGAAGGCAAGGCCGAACAGCATGCTCAGCGCGCCCACGAGCCTGCCGGCCCAGCGCGGACGGGCCTCCGAGGGCCGGTGTCGATCTGCGGTCATGAAAATTCCTTCTTGATGTGTGTCAAGGGTATTTTCCCGCATTCGCCGCATCGACTCGGCCGCAAGGGTTTGGCCGGCCATGAAAAAAGCCCCGGCCGGGGGGCACGGGGCTTTCGATGGGGATTGCGCGGATCAGAGCGAATCGATGAAGCTGCGCAGCTTGTCGCTGCGGCTCGGGTGCTTGAGCTTGCGCAGGGCCTTGGCCTCGATCTGGCGGATGCGCTCGCGCGTCACGTCGAACTGCTTGCCGACTTCTTCCAGCGTGTGGTCGGTGGACATCTCGATGCCGAAGCGCATGCGCAGCACCTTGGCTTCGCGCGGCGTGAGGCCGTCCAGGATGTCCTTGACTACGTCGCGCAGGCCGGCCTGCATGGCGGCATCGATCGGGGCGGTGTTGGCACCGTCCTCGATGAAGTCGCCCAGGTGGCTGTCGTCGTCGTCGCCGATCGGCGTTTCCATGGAGATCGGCTCCTTGGCGATCTTCATGATCTTGCGGATCTTGTCTTCCGGGATCTCCATCTTCGCGGCCAGGATGGACGCATCGGGCTCGAAGCCGAACTCCTGCAGGTGCTGGCGCGAGATGCGGTTCATCTTGTTGATCGTCTCGATCATGTGCACCGGGATGCGGATGGTGCGCGCCTGGTCGGCGATCGAGCGCGTGATGGCCTGGCGGATCCACCACGTGGCGTACGTCGAAAACTTGTAGCCGCGGCGGTATTCGAACTTGTCCACAGCCTTCATCAGGCCGATGTTGCCTTCCTGGATCAGGTCGAGAAACTGCAGGCCGCGGTTGGTGTACTTCTTGGCGATGGAGATCACGAGGCGCAGGTTGGCCTCGATCATTTCCTTCTTCGCGTCGCGCGAGGCCGATTCGCCCTCGTTCATGCGCTTGTTGATGTCCTTGAGCTCGGACAGCGGCACCACCACGCGGGACTGCAGATCCATCAGGCGCTGCTGCAGTTCCTGCACCGGCGGGATGTTGCGCGCGAGCACGGCGCTCCAGGGCTTGCCGGCGGCGGCCTGCTTCTCGACCCACTGCAGGTTGAGCAGGTTGGGCGGGAATTCCTTGATGAAGGTTTCCTGCGGCATGCCGCACTTGTCCACGATGATGCGGCGCAGCTCGCGTTCCTTCTTGCGCACGTCGTCCACCTGGGCGCGCACCATGTCGCACAGCTTCTCGATGGTCTTGGCCGTGAAGCGGATGGTCATCAGCTCTGCCGAGATGGAGTGCTGGGCCTTCATGTAGGCCGGCGTGCCGTAGCCTTCCTTGTCGTACACCTTGTGCATGCGCTCGAACAGGCCGCGCAGCGTGTCGAAGCGGCGCAGCGCCTCGTTCTTCAGCTCTTCGAGCTTCTTGGTGAGCGCCTTGGAGCCGCCCTTGCCGTCGTCGTCGTCCTCTTCGTCGAACTCGTCGAAGTCTTCCTCGGCCACGTAGTCGTCGGCCTCGTTGGGGTTCGAGAAGCCGTCCACGATGGTGGAGATGACGACCTTGCCCTCGCGGATCTCCTCGCCCATGGCGAGGATCTCGGCGATGGTGGCGGGCGAGGCGCTGATGGCTTCCATCATGGCCTGCAGGCCGCCTTCGATGCGCTTGGCGATCTCGATCTCGCCCTCGCGGGTGAGCAGTTCCACGGTGCCCATCTCGCGCATGTACATGCGGACCGGGTCGGTGGTGCGGCCGAATTCGCTGTCCACGGTGGAGAGCGCGGCTTCGGCTTCTTCCTCGGCTTCCTCGACGGTGGTGGCCGTGGGCGTCACGTTGTTCTGGAACAGCGTCTCGGCGTCGGGCGTCTGCTCGTACACGGCCACGCCCATGTCGTTGAGCATGGTGACCACGACTTCCATGGTCTCGGCATCGACGAGCTTGTCGGGCAGGTGGTCGGAGATCTCGACCTGCGTGAGGTAGCCGCGCGTCTTGCCGAGCGTGATCAGGGCCTTCAGGCGCGAGCGGCGCTTGGCCAGGTCTTCCTCGGACAAGACGGTGTCGTCCAGCCCGAATTCCTTCATCAGCGCACGTTCCTTCGCCTTGCTGATCTTCATGCGCAGCGGCTTGACCTTCTCGGTCGTGGCGGCCGCGGCCGGCGCGGCCTCGGCGGGCTCGGCCTCGACTTCGCCTTCGAGATCGGATTCGATGTCGGACAGGTCGGCATCGTCGCCGCCGGCGTCGTCCTCGGAGGCCTTGGGCTTGCGGCCGCGCTTGGCGGGCACCTTGGCGCCGGCCGCCGCGGTGGCGGCCTTGGCCGGGCGGCCGGGACGCTTCTTGGGCGCTTCGTCGTCATCGCCCACCGTGGTCGTGGCGGCCTTGGCGCGGCCGGCCTTCTTGGCGGTGGTTTCTTCGGAGGCTTCGGGCTTGTCGGCGGACTTGTTCACAGGCACGGATGGGGCTTTCTTGGCGGCAGGAGCGGCTTGCGTCGCGGTGGTCGAGATCGGGGCGGCCTTTGCGACGGTATCGGGGGCGGACTTGGGCGGCTTCGCGGACTTTTGAGCGGGCATGGAAGACCTCAGATTCAAAAACGGACACACAAAGGAAACGCCTGCGCCTCGTCTACCGGCGCGGGTGGCACGGCGAAGGCGGGGCCTTCGCGGTTCGGAGGTGGGCCCCCGTAAGGCAAGATGTGTGGGCGAACATTTGGTGTGCAGTCCTTGCGGTGTGGGGGGCGGTGTGCGTGTGTGTCACGGTTGCCCGGCCCGGAGGTGCTGCTGTCGCTCTTGCCGATGAACCTTACATTATAGCCCGCCCGGTTTTTTCAAGTCCGCGGGCGCGATCCCCTGCAGCACCTGCCGCCGCTGCTGGAGCGCACGGTAGCGCTCCAGGGCAGACGGATCGTGCGCCGCCTGCTGGATGAGTTCCTTTTCCTGGCGCTTGATGTCCTCGATCAGCATGCGGTCGAGCAGGTCGCGCAGCTCGGCCCGCAGCTCCGCCGTCTCCCCCTCGGTCTGGGCGTGCGAGCCCGTCATCACTCGCAGCGCCAGCGTTTCGCAGTCGTGGCCGCGCAGGCTCTCGCGCAGCACGGCCCAGGCGAGCGGCCCGTGCTCGTGCCACTGGCCCTCCAGCCAGTTGAAGAGCGGCCCGTGCGGCGCGGGCTGCGCGCACAGCGTGGCGTGGTCCTCGTGCGAGAGCTCTTCCAGGAACTCCATGTGCGAGAGCAGCAGGCGCGCCGCATGGTCGCCGCGCCCCGCGGCAGGCGTGGAGGGCAGGGGCGGCTGCGGCGGGCGCTGGTCTTCGCCGCGGCCGCGCCACTTGCCCTTGCCCTTCCAGTCGCCGCCACCGTCCTTGCGCCAGGGCTTGGCGCCGCCCGTGCCGGTGCCTGTGCCGGGGCCCATGCCGCCCTGGCCGTGCGCGTAGCCATCGTCCCGCGCGGGCGCCCAGCCGCCGCCGTCCGGCGGCCCGCTCCAGGGCGGCACGTCGTCGGCGGCAGGGGCTCCCTGCGCCGCTGGGGCGTTGTGCGCCCGTGCGCCCCCGCCGTGCCGCCCGGCATCCTGCGCCGCGGCTTGGTTCCAGAGGTCCGACAAGTCGGCCGCCGTGAGCTGGGCGAGTTCCGCCAGTTCGCCGAGCAGCTGGCGCTTGAGCGCGCCGTCCGGCAGGGCGCTCCAGAGCGGCCGGGCGTTCGCGGCCATGCGGGCGCGGCCCTCGGCCTGGCCCAGGTCGCAGCCGTCGGACGCGGCCTCCACCAGGAAGCGGCTCAGCGGCAGGGCGCCTTGCACATGGCGGGCGAAGGCCTCGGTGCCGTGCTCGCGGATGAAGCTGTCGGGGTCGTGCTCGGCGGGCAGGAAGAGAAACTTCACGCTGCGCGTGTCGGTGGCGTAGGGCAGGGCGCCGTCGAGCGCCTTGCGTGCCGCGCGGCGGCCCGCCGCGTCGCCGTCGAAGCTGAACACCACCGTGTCGGTGAAGCGGAACAGCTTGTGCACATGGTCCGGCGTGCAGGCCGTGCCCAGGGTGGCCACGGCGTTCGGGAAGCCGAGCTGCGCGAGCGCGACCACGTCCATGTAGCCCTCGGCCACGAGCGCGTAGCCGTGCTCGCGGATCGCGGTGCGCGCCTCGAACAGGCCGTAGAGCTCGCGCCCCTTGTGGAAGACCGGCGTCTCGGGCGAATTCAGGTACTTGGGCTTGTCGTCGCCCAGCACCCGTCCGCCGAAGCCGATGCATTCGCCCTTCACGTTGCGGATCGGGAACATCACGCGGTCGCGGAAGCGGTCGTAGCGCTTGGCGTCCTCTTCGTTCACGATGACCAGGCCGCTTTCGTGCAGCAGCGGGTTGTCGTATTCGGGGAACACGCTGGCGAGCGTCAGCCAGCCCTCGGGCGCATAGCCCAGGCCGTAGCGCTTGGCGATGGCGCCGGACACGCCGCGCCCCTTGAAGTACGCGATGGCCCGCGGCGAATCGCGCAGGTGTTTGCGGTAGGCGTCGCCGGCCTTCTCCAGCACGTCGGTGAGCGTGGCCTGCTTCTGGCGCTGTGCGGCGGCGCGCTCGCGCTCCTGGGGCGAGACGTCGTCCTGCGGCACCTGCAGGCCCACCTGCTGGGCAAGGTCCTGCACGGCCTCGACGAAGCCCATGCCCGCGTGCTCCATCAGGAAGCTGATCGCGTTGCCGTTCTTTCCGCAGCCGAAGCAGTGGTAGAACTGCTTGGACGGGCTCACGCTGAACGAGGGCGATTTCTCTCCGTGGAAGGGGCACAGCCCCATGAAATTCGCCCCGCCTTTCTTGAGCTGCACGTAGCGCCCGACGATGTCGACCACGTCGACGCGCGAAAGCAACTCCTGGATGAACGGCTGGGGGATGGACACCGGGGGATTTTCGCCGCAATCCTCCGCAGGGCTTTGCAGTCTGCCGCGTGCTATTCAAACAATAGCGCCAGGCCATGGACCGCCTTGGCGTGCGGAACGATGACGCTCGCGGTGCGTGGTCCGCCGCGTCGTGGCCCGGGGTGTAGGACTTGGCCGCGCCCTGCATCGGCGGCATGCACGGAGCCCCTGGCTGCACTAAGCTGCACCGAAACCTTCTGTAACCACGATTTTTCAGCCATGCCTGCGCAAGCCCCTAAAGCCACCGCCTGCACCGCTTGCCGCGATGGCGCTGCGGCGCTCGACTTCACCTTCACCATGGCATTCCAGCCGATCGTGGACCTGCGCCACGGCGGCAGCGTGTTCGCCTACGAGGCGCTCGTGCGCGGCACGGACGGCGGCTCGGCGGCGAGCGTGCTGGCCCGGGTGAACGACACCAACCGCTACGCGTTCGATCAGGCCTGCCGCGTGCGCGCCGTCGAACTCGCCGCCCGGCTCGGCATCGATTGCCGGCTGAGCATCAACTTCCTGCCGAACGCCGTCTACCAGCCCGAGGCGTGCATCCGCGTCACGCTGGAGGCCGCCCGGCGCACCGGCTTCCCGGTCGAGCGCATCATCTTCGAGGTGGCCGAGCACGAGAATTCGCACGACCGGGAACACCTCAACCGCATCCTGCGCGCGTACCGCCGCCAGGGCCTGCGCACGGCCATCGACGATTTCGGCGCGGGCTATGCGGGCCTGGGCCTGCTCGCGGACTTCCAGCCCGACATGCTAAAGATCGACATGGCGCTGGTGCGGGGCATCTGCACCGATCCGGTCCGCCAGGCCATCGTGCGCAGCATCGTCTCGATGGGGGAGTCCCTGGGCATCGCCGTGATCGCCGAGGGCGTGGAGACCGAGGACGAACTGCGGCCCCTGCGGGCCATGGGCGTGCACCTGTTCCAGGGGTATTTCTTCGCGCGGCCGGCCGTCGAGGCCCTGCCACCCGTGCAGTGGCCCGCCGGAGCGGGCTTCGGCAGCGCGGCGCAGGAAGCGCCGCCCGCAGGCAGCGCGGGCGCGCTGGCCGCGTCCTCCGCGCGCGGGCTCCCGCTGCGCGCCGCGGGGCTGGCGCTCGGGATCGGTATCGGAATCGGCTGACCGCACGCCCGGGATGGGGCGGCCCGCACGCCGGGCTGCGCGGTGTACACGCCCGTGGCGTGGGAACGGTTCAGTCCCTGCCCGGCCCCGGCCGGCCGTCTTCCACCACGAACCGCGCGAGCGTGGAGCAGCCGCTGTCGGGCCGCAGCGGGTCGGCCACCGTGCGCAGCACCGTGGTCCAGCGCTGCGGCGTGACGTCGGCCAGGCCCCAGCCGCGCAGGTCGCTGCGCGCCAGCAGCACGTGGGGGTTGAGTCGCGCGAGGGCATCGACGCGCTCCTGGGTGGTGCCGGCCCGCGAGCTGATCGAGGTGCCGCAGAACTCGCTGGCCAGGATGGCACCATCCGGCCCCGGGGCGCGCACTTCGCAGACGTAGTTCTGGTGGATGTCGCCGCCCAGCAGCACGGTATTGCGCGGCGAGCGGTCCGCGATCGAGGCGAGCAGCCGCTCGCGCGCCGCGGGGTAGCCGTCCCAGCTGTCCGTGCCCTGGCGCCCGGACGGGGTGCGGCGCGGCGAGAACAGCGTCTGCTGCGCGATCACGCTCCAGCGCGGTGCCGTGCCTGCATCGCCGCCCCGGCCTGCGTCTTCTTCCAGGCCCGCATCCAGCCAGCGCTCCTGCTGCATGCCGAGGAAGCTGCGCGACGGGTCCGCCAGTTCGGCGCATGCGTCCGGCCGCACCGCGTCCGCCCCGCCACCCGGCGCGCGGCAGGCCTGCCGGCTGCGGAACTGGCGCGCGTCGAGCAGGTGCAGCCGGGCCAGGCGCCCCCAGGCGAGGCGCCGGTACAGCTGCAGGCCACCGAAGCCGCCGGAGGCCTCCAGCGCCGCGGCGCGCAGCGGCATGTGCTCGTAGAACGCCTGGTAGGCCGCATCGCGCAGCACTGCGAACGCGGCAGGGTCCGGCTCGCGGCCCGCCGTTCCGGCGTAGTCGTTCTCCACCTCGTGGTCGTCCCAGGTCACGGCCCAGGGGGCCGCGGCGTGGGCCGACTGCAGGGCCGGGTCGCTGCGGTGCAGCGCGTAGCGGTCGCGGAAGTCGGCCAGCGTGCGGGCGTGGCGCAGCGCATGGACCCGCGCCAGCCCCGACGCGTCGGCCGGGCTCGCGTATTCGTAGATGTAGTCGCCCAAGAACAGCACCAGATCGGGCGCGTGGCGGCAGACGTCGGCCCATGCGGCGTAGTGCCCGTGCTCCCAGCGCTGGCAGGAAGCGAACGCCAGGCGCAGGCGCGGCGCGCGGTCGTCCGGGGCCGGCGCGGTCCGCGTGCGGCCGGTGGCGCTCGCGGCGTCGCCGTGCAGGAACCGGTAGAAATACCAGCGCCCGGGCTCCAGTCCTCGGAGTTCCACGTGCACGCTGTGCCCCAGTTCCGGAAGGGCGGTGGCCGTGCCCCGGCGCACGATGCGGCGGAACCGGTCGTCGTGCGCCAGTTCCCAGCGCACGGTCGCCGGGCCGGCTGCGGCGCCGGGCTCGGGCGGCATCAGGCGGGTCCAGAGGACGACGCCGTCGGGCGCCGGATCGCCGCTCGCCACGCCGAGCGCGAAGGGATCGTGCCGCCAGCCGGAGGACGCCCAGGCCCAGCGGGGCAGGGCGCAGGGCACCGCCGCCGAGGCCAGCAGCCGCAGCAGCGTGCGGCGGTCCGGCGCCTGCCGGACCGGGTCAGGCCGCCATGACACGGTTCTTGCCCGAGCGCTTGGCGAGGTACATGCCCTGGTCGGCACGGCGGATGGCGTCGGCGGTGGTCTCCTGCGGGGCCATCTGCGCCACGCCGGCGCTGAAAGTGATGAGCACTTTCTCCTGGTCCTTGAGGAAGTAGCGGGTGGTGAGTTCGCGCTGCAGGCGCGCCATGGCCTCCACGCCCTGCGCCAGCGCGGTATCGGGCAGGACGATCACGAACTCCTCGCCGCCGTAGCGCGCGAGCTGGTCCTGCGGGCGCATGACTTCGCGGGTCACGCCCGCCAGATGCTTCAGCGCCTCGTCCCCGGCGGTGTGGCCCAGCCGGTCGTTGATGGCCTTGAAGTTGTCCACGTCCAGCAGCGCCACGCAGAGCGGCGCGTCGTTGCGCAGCGCACGCGCCACTTCGCGCTCCAGCGCCTCGTCCAGGCCCTTGCGGTTCAGCGATCCGGTGAGCGGGTCGTGCCGCGCCTGCGCGCTGGCGCGGTCCAGCTCCTCCTGCAGCTTGGCGATCTCGGCATGGCGCGCCTCCGAGCGCTCGCGCAGGTCCTGCAGCTCGTCGCGCGTCAGGCGGGTGTCCAGCGCCATCGCGCGCGTGGCGCCCATGACCTCCTCCAGCAGCGGCGTGATCTGGTCGAGGCTGGTGGCGCGGCCGATCTGCTCGGCGCAGCGTTCCATCTTCTCGTGGTAGGTGCTGCTGGAGGCGGTGATCTGCGCGAGCCGCTCGATGAAGGTGGCCAGCAGGTCCTTCATCTGCTGCTGGGCCTGCATGGAGCGCTCGCGCGCCTCGTTCTGCTTGAAGATCACGTCCTTCAGCCGGCGCTGCACGTCGTCCAGCCGCCGGAGCGTGAGCGGCGGGGTGGCGGCGGCCATCAGCGCCTCGGCCTGGCCCTGCAGCCACTGGTCGTCCTGGCTCAGCACGGCGATGTTCTCGAACACCATCCGCAGCAGCGTCAGCAGCCCGGCGCGGATCGACGCCTGGTCTTCCGTGGCGAACGAGAGGCGGTAGCTGAAGTTGTTGAGCATCAGCACCAGCGTGGAAACCGGCGGCGCGGGCTGGCGCAGGAACTGGGTGAGCTGCGCGGCCAGCTCGTGCACGCGGGCGTCGTCCTCGCCCAGGGCGGGCAGGGTGTTCTCGATGAGCCGCGCCAGCTGCTCGGCCATGTCGTCGGGCAGGATGCCGGCGGGCGCCGCGGTGGCGGCAGGTCCTGGTGGCGGGGCGACTTCCACCGGTGTGGTGCTGCCGCTGTGCAGGCCGAGGTTCGCGTAGCCGACGAGCACGCCCTGCAGCTGCGACCAGTCGCCCTGGTCGATGGCGGCCTCGAACTGGCCCAGCAGGCGCCTCTGGGCGGGCGTCTGGCCCGGCAGCACGCGCAGGATGTGGCGCAGCGGTCCTTCGGGAAAGGCGCTCGCCATGCGCGTGCCGGCGATTTCCTCGTAGAGCGCCTGGTAGTTGTCGGGCGTGGGCGCGAGGCGGCGGGCCGCCAGCTGTTTGAGGGTTTCTCGCGCGATCTCTGAAGGGGGGCGGTCGGCCATCGGCGTGCACGGCGGGTAGGGAAGGGCCCGAGTGTGACAGACGGCCAGGGGCTTGAACAGGACGGTGGGGCCACCCGCCCGCGGTCTGCTCGGCGGTTCCGGGGGGCGGCATGGCTGCGGAGCCTGCCGCCCGCCTCTCAGTTCACCAGGACCAGCTTGCCCTGCACGGCGCGCGAAGCCATGCGTTCATAGGCCGCGTGCAGCTGCGCCATGGGCATCGTGCGGTCGATCACCGGCTTGACGGCGCCTTCGCCGTACCAGCGCGCGAGCTCGGCCATCATGGCCGCGTTCGCCTTCGGCTCGCGCCGCGAGAACTCGCCCCAGAACACGCCGACGATCGACGCGCCCTTGAGCAGGGGCAGATTGAGGGGCAGGGCGGGGATCGGGCCGGCCGCGAAGCCCACCACCAGGTAGCGGCCGCGCCAGGCGATCGAGCGGAACGCCGGCTCGGTGAAATCGCCGCCGACGGGGTCATAGATCACGTCCGGGCCCTTGCCGTCGGTGAGGCGCTTGATCGCCTCGCGCAGGTTCTCGGCGCTGTAGTTGATGACGGCGTCGGCGCCGGTGGACAGGCACAGCGCGCACTTCTCTTCGGTGGACGCTGCCGCGATCACGCGCGCCCCCATCTTCTTGGCGATCTGGATCGCGGCGGTGCCCACGCCGCCGGCCGCGCCCAGCACCAGCACCGTCTCGCCGGCCTTCAGCTGCGCGCGGTCCACCAGCGCATGGTGCGAAGTGGCGTAGATCATGATGAAGGCCGCCGCATCCACGTGCGGGAAGCCGTCGGGCAGCGGCATGCAGAGCGCCGCGGGCGCGATGGTGTGCGTGCCGAAGCCCCCGGTGCCGCTCAGGCACGCCACGTTCTGGCCGACCCGCAGGTGCTCCACGCCCTCGCCCACGGCCTGCACGACGCCGGCGTATTCCGAGCCGGGCACGAACGGCGGATCGGGCTTCATCTGGTACTTGTTCTGCACGATCAGCAGATCGGGGAAGTTCAGGCTCGCGGCGCGGATCTCGATCAGCACCTCGCCGCGCTTCGGTGCGGGTGTCGGCAGTTCGGTCCAGGCGAGGTTGTCCACGCCCGTGGGCTGGGTGCAAAGCCATGCGTGCATGCGGTGTCTCCTTCGGTCGATGGCGGGCATCATAGGCGGCGGCCGCGCGGCGCCGATGTCCCAGGAGCGACGGCCGGCCGGCGGCGCGGGCCCCCGGGGTGCCGCCTACAATCTTCGCGCACTCCGCCCTCCGCGACCCATGAAGATCCTCCTCTCCAACGACGACGGCTACCAGGCGCCCGGCATCGTGGCGCTCCACCAGGCGCTGCGCGACTTGCCCGGCGTCGAGGTCGACGTCGTGGCGCCCGAGCACAACAACAGCGCCAAATCCAACGCCCTGACGCTGCATTCGCCGCTCTACGTCCAGCGCGCGCCCAACGGCTTCCGCTACGTGAACGGCACACCGGCCGACTGCGTGCACATCGCGCTCACCGGGCTGCTGGGCTACCGGCCCGACCTAGTGGTCTCGGGCATCAACAACGGCGCCAACATGGGCGACGACACCATCTATTCGGGCACCGTCGGCGCGGCCATGGAGGGCTACCTCTTCGGCGTGCCGGCGATCGCGTTCTCGCAGGTCGACAAGGGCTGGGGCGAGATCGAATCCGCCGCGCGCAAGGCGGCCGAGATCGTGGCGCAGATGCAGGCGCAGCACCTCGTCGGCGAAGTGCCGTGGCTGCTCAACATCAACATTCCCAATCTCCCGTTCGAGCGCCTGCGCGACGTGAAGGTGTGCCGCCTGGGTCGCCGGCACGCGGCCGAGCGCGTGATCGAGCAGGAGAGCCCGCGCGGCGAGCGCATGTACTGGATCGGCGGCGCCGGCCCTGCCAAGGACGATTCCGAGGGCACGGACTTCCATGCCACGGCGCTCGGGCACGTGGCGCTCACGCCGCTCAAGGTGGACCTGACCGACCACGAGGGCCTGGCCTACTGGAGCGACACGGCAAGCCGCCTGGCGCCGGCATCCGCGCAAGAGGGCGATGGCGGCGCTGCGCGCGCCGAGGCCGCCGGGGCGCTCTGATGCACCGCCGCCCCGGCTTTCCCGCACAGCTCGATCGGGCGCCCGCGCCCGGCGCGCCTCGCGCCCCCGCGCCCGCCCGGCCGCCGCCGGGGAGCGCGGCGCCCGCCTCCGTGCCGGTGCCGCAGGGGCTGGGGTTGGATTCGGCCGCCGTGCGTGCGCGCATGGTGCAGCGGCTCGCGGCGGGCGGCATCACCTCGCCGGCCGTGCTGCAGGCGATGGGGTCGGTGGAGCGGCACCGCTTCGTCGACACCGCGCTCGTCAACCAGGCGTATGAGGACACCAGCCTGCCGATCGGCCTGGGACAGACCATCTCCAAGCCCAGCGTGGTGGCGCGCATGACGGAACTGCTGCTCGGGGCCGAAGGCGCGCGCGGCGCGGGCCTCGGGCGGGTGCTGGAGATCGGCACCGGCTGCGGCTACCAGGCGGCGGTGCTCGCGCGGGTGGCCCGCGAGGTGTACACCATCGAGCGGCTGCGCGCGTTGCATGAGAAGGCCCGCGACAATCTGCGGCCATGGCGGCTCACCAATGCGCACCTGATCCTGGGCGACGGCATGGTGGGCTACGCCAAAGGGGCGCCGTATGCCGCCATCATCGCGGCCGCGGGCGGGGACGCCATTCCCGAGGCCTGGCTCGAACAGCTCGCGGTGGGAGGGCGTCTCGTCGCGCCCATGGCCGGCCCTGGAGGGCGGCAGGTTCTAGTGGTGATCGACCGGACTCCCCAGGGGCTTCAGCAACGCACGCTGGAGGCCGTTCATTTTGTCCCTCTAAAATCGGGGATTGCCTGAAGGAATTGCTTATGCTGGTATCGCGTGGTCTTGTGGCTTGGAGTTCGGTGGCGTTGGCGGTCGTGGTGCTGTCCGGCTGCGGAACCCCGGTCAACAGGGCTCCGGTGGAAGACCGCGGCACTGCCGCCGGTGGCTCCGCATCGTCCCAGGCCGGCGTGGTCGTCGCGCCGGCCAAACCCCTGCCCGGGGCAGAGAACGCCGGCAAGCCCGGCTACTACACCGTCAAGCCCGGCGACACCCTCATCCGCATCGGCCTCGAGTCCGGCCAGAGCTGGAAGGACATCGCCCGCTGGAACGGCCTGGACAATCCCAACCTGATCGAGGTCGGCCAGGTGCTGCGCGTCGTGCCGCCCGGCAGCATGCCCTCCACCCAGGTGGCCTCCGATTCGGGCGTGGTCACGCGCCCGGTGGCGCCCAACACGCTGTCGCCGGCACCCGCGCCCGGCGCGAGCGCGCCGCGCGGCGGCGCATCGGCCTCCGCCACGCCGGCTCCGGCACCCGCTCCCGCGCCGGCCCCTGCCGCCGCCGGCGGTGACGACGACATGGCCTTCATCTGGCCCGCGTCCGGCTCGCTCGTGGCGGGCTTCGACGAGGCCCGCAACAAGGGCTACGACATCGCGGGCAAGGCGGGCGACCCGGTGCTGGCGGCTGCCGACGGCCGCGTGGTGTATGCCGGCGCGGGCCTGCGCGGCTACGGCAACCTGGTCATCCTCAAGCACAACAACACCTACCTCACGGCGTATGCGCACAACCAGACGCTGCTCGTGAAGGAGGACCAGAGCGTGCGCCGCGGCCAGAAGATCGCCGAGATGGGCAGCTCCGACACCGACCGCGTGAAGCTGCACTTCGAGATCCGCCGGCAGGGCAAGCCCGTGGACCCGTCCCGCTACCTGCCCGCGCGTTGAGCCGCGTTCCTCCTCCGCCCGCTGCAGCCGAGGACCGCGCTGCGGCGGCAGCCGCCACCGCGGCAGAGGCCGAGGCGTCGATGGACGATGCGGCCGACGCGGACTCCCCCGACGGCGCCGAGGCCGAGACGCGCACCGTCGAGGCCGCTCCGGCGCAGCACGGCGCCCGCCTCGACAAGGCGCTGGCCGAACTCGTGCCCGAATTCTCCCGCAGCTACCTCCAGCAATTGCTGGGGGAGGGCGGGGTGCGCGTCAATGGGCGTGCCGCCGCCAAGCCCTCCGCGCGGGTGCAGGCCGGCGACGTGCTCTCGGTCGAACTCCGCCCCACGCCGCAGAGCCAGGCGTTCCGCCCCGAGTCGATGCCGCTGGACGTCGTCTACGAAGACGAGCACCTGCTGGTCATCGACAAGCCCGCCGGGCTCGTCGTGCACCCGGCCCCCGGCAACTGGAGCGGCACGCTGCTCAACGGGCTGCTGGCGCGCGACCCGCGGGCGTGCCTGGTGCCGCGGGCGGGCATCGTCCACCGGCTCGACAAGGACACCAGCGGACTGATGGTCGTGGCGCGCGAACGCAGTGTGATGGATGCGCTGGTGCGCATGATCGCCGCGCGCGAGGTGAGCCGCCAGTACCTGGCCATCGCCCACCGCCCCTGGCAGGGCGCGTCGCCGCGCACGGTGCAGGAGCCGATCGGGCGCGATCCGCGCAACCGCCTGCGCATGGCTGCGGTCGATCTCTCCCTGCACGCGGGCAAGCCGGCCCGCACCGATGTCGCGCTGCTGGACAGCTGCGCGCAGGGCTGCCTGGTGCACTGCACCCTGCACACCGGGCGCACCCACCAGATCCGTGTCCACATGGCCTGGCTGCGCCATCCGCTGGTGGCCGACGCGCTCTACGGCGGCGAGCCGGCCGCGGGCCTCGGGCGCCAGGCGCTGCATGCGTGGCGGCTCGCGTTCACCCATCCCGTCACCGGCAAGGACCTGGTCTTCCATGCGCCGCTGCCGCAGGACATGGCCGGGGCGCTCGCGCTCTGGGGCCTGCGCTACAATCCCGCCTGACTGCGGCCTTCCGGCCCCGGGCTGCCCTGCGTGCTGCCCGCCCCGCATGCCGCGCCTTCCACGGCCGAGCGCCCGCCGCTCCTGCGGCCCTGCCTGCCCGGCACACCCCGACCGCACGGCGCCCCGCGCCTGCGGCATCCCCTCTTCGCCATCGCTGAACCATGAATACGGTGGACGCCAAACGGGTCCTCGAAACCGCGCTGATCTGTGCGCCGCAGCCCACGACCCTGCGGGAGTTGCGCACGCTCTTCAACGACGCGCTGGGCTCGGACACTCTCAAGCTGCTCCTGCTGGAACTGCAGCAGGAGTGGGCGCAGCGCGGCGTCGAACTGGTGCAGGTCGCCTCGGGCTGGCGCTTCCAGAGCCGCCCCGAGATGCGCGAATACCTCGACCGGCTGCATCCCGAGAAGCCCCCGCGCTACACCCGCGCCACGCTGGAGACGCTGGCGATCATCGCCTACCGCCAGCCCGTCACGCGCGGCGACATCGAAGAGATCCGCGGCGTCACCGTGAACAGCCTGATCATCAAGCAGCTCGAGGACCGGGGCTGGGTCGAAGTGATCGGCCACCGCGAGACCGTGGGCCGGCCGGCCCTCTTCGCCACCACGCGCCAGTTCCTCGATGACCTGGGCCTGAAATCGCTCGACGAGCTGCCGATGCTCGAAAACCCGGCGGTGCAGTCCAGCGTCCTGGAGGCCCTGGAGCGCGGGGCGGCGCAGGCGGAAGCCAGTGCCGAAGCGGGTGCCGAGGCGCAGGATGCAGGTCCCGTGGAAGACGGCGCCGAAGCCCATGCCCCCGGCCCGGAAGAGGCCGCGGAGGCTGGAGCTGTGCCGGGCGTCCAGGCGCTGCCCGCCGCCCAAGTGCTTCCAAACGCCGATGCCGCCGCGCTTGCGGACCCGGCGCCTGCACCCTACCCAGAACATGAACCCGGTCCGGAATCCGGCCCGGAACCCGAACCCCGCCGGCCCGAACCGCCCGCCTCCTCCGAAAGCACGCCATGAATCCCTCCCAGCCCGACCACGACAACACCGCTCCCGCTCCGGAGGCGGCAGGCACAGAGGCCGCGGTGCCCGCGAAAAAGCCCGCGCGCCGTCCGCGCAAGCCCGCGGCGGCGGCCGATGCGCCGGGCGCTGTACCGGACGCCGCACTGGCGCAGCCGAATGACGGCGCGCAGGCGGTGGAGCAGGGCGCCTCCACCCCGCCGGTCCCTGCGCCGCAGAGCGGGCGGGCCGCCGGCGAGGAACAGCCGGCAGACGGCGTTCCGGAGGTCGGCGAGAAGGCGGCTCCCGCGCCGCGCGGACCCCGTTCCGCCCGCGCCCCCAAGGGCCGGGCCGCAGCGGCCAGCGCCGATGACGGTTATCGCTTCGACGACGTGGTCTCCGGCCAGCTGGATGCGGACGAAGAGCGCGCCGACGTCGCGCCCGCCAAGCGCGTGCTGCCGCCCCAGGTGGAAATGCCCAAGCTGCACAAGGTGCTCGCGCAGGCGGGACTGGGTTCGCGGCTGGAGATGGAGCAGCTCATCCTCGAAGGCCGCATCTCGGTCAACAACGAGCCGGCCCACATCGGCCAGCGCGTGCAGTTCGGCGACCAGGTCAAGGTCAACGGCCGCCCGATCCGCTACCGCATCGATCCGCCGCCGGCGCGCGTCATCGCCTACCACAAGCCCGTCGGCGAGGTCGTCACGCACGACGACCCGCAGAACCGGCCGACCGTGTTCCGCAAGCTCCCGCGCCTGCAGCACGGCAAATGGCAGTCCGTCGGGCGGCTGGACCTGAACACCGAAGGCCTGCTGCTCTTCACGAGCGCGGGCGAGCTCGCCAACAAGCTCATGCACCCGCGCTTCGGCCTGGAGCGCGAGTACGCCGTGCGCGTGCTGGGCGCGCTGAGCAACGAGGAAAAGCAGCGGCTTCTCGACGGCGTGCAGCTCGACGACGGCATGGCCGCCTTCGGCTCCATCGAGGACGGCGGCGGCGAAGGCTCGAACTGCTGGTACCGCGTCACCATTTCGGAAGGGCGCAACCGCGAAGTGCGGCGCCTCTTCGAGGCCGTGGGGCATGCGGTGAGCCGGCTGATCCGCATCCGCTACGGCTCCATGATGCTGCCGCGCGGCCTGAAGCGCGGCGCCTGGCTGGAGCTGGACGAGCGCGACATCCGCGCGCTCATGCAGGCGGCCGGGGCCGAGGCCGCACGGCCCGCCGCTGCCGCCCCAGGATCCGCAGCCGGCGACCGCCGCGGCGGTGGCGGCCTGCGCGGCAAGGGTCCGGCCCGGGGTGGCCGGGGTGCGGGAGGCCCGCCGCCGCGGGGCGCGAACGACGGCGGCCCGCGTGCCGGCATGTTCGGCAAGCGTGCGGCGGCCCCGAGCCAGCCCGATCCGATGAAGACCTCGGTCGGCTACATCGGCAGCGACAGCCTCTCGCGCCAGCGCCAGGAGCAGAAGCAAAAGCGCAAGGCATTCAACAAGCGGGGCGGCCGCTGAGCGCCTTGCCGCAATGTGGACAAATCCCGCCGTTTAGAATCGAGGGCTTTGTCCGCGGGACAAACGATTTTTCACACCGTCATTAGGAAAACACCATGGCTATCGAACGCACCCTCTCCATCATCAAGCCCGACGCAGTGGCCAAGAACGTGATCGGCCAGATCTACGCCCGCTTCGAAGCCGCCGGCCTGAAGATCGCCGCTGCCCGCATGGCCCACCTGTCGCGCCGCGAAGCCGAGCAGTTCTACGCCGTGCACAGCGAGCGTCCCTTCTTCAAGGACCTGGTGGACTTCATGATCTCCGGCCCCGTGATGATCCAGGTGCTCGAAGGCGAGAACGCCATCCTGAAGAACCGCGAACTGATGGGCGCCACCGACCCGAAGAAGGCCGCTCCCGGCACCATCCGCGCCGACTTCGCCGACAGCATCGACGCCAACGCCGTGCACGGCTCCGACGCTCCCGAAACCGCCCAGGTCGAAGTCTCGTTCTTCTTCCCCGGCCTGAACGTCTACTCGCGCTGATGCGCCGGCCCGGGCCGCGCGCCGCCGCCAGCCGGCAGCGCGCCACCCGGCCACCCGCCATCGGACAACGCCTCTCCTCCCGCCGATGACCCAAAATCTTCTCGACTTCGATCTGGACGGGCTCGCCGCATTCTGCGAACGGCTCGGGGAGAAGCGTTTCCGCGCCGTGCAGCTCTTCCGCTGGATCCACCAGCGCGGGGCGAGCGACTTCACCCAGATGAGCGATCTCGCGAAATCGCTGCGCGAGAAGCTCTCCGGCTGCGCGCACGTCGCGGCACTGCCGGTGGTGAGCGAGCACGTCTCCGCCGACGGCACCGTGAAGTGGCTCTTCGACGTGGGCGACGGCAACGCCGTGGAGTCGGTCTTCATTCCCGAAGACGACCGCGGCACCCTCTGCATTTCCTCCCAGGCCGGCTGCGCCGTGGGCTGCCGCTTCTGCTCGACCGGGCACCAGGGCTTCAGCCGCAACCTGACCAGCGGCGAGATCGTCGCCCAGCTCTGGTTCGCCGAGCACGCGCTGCGCGCGCGGCTGGGAACCGAGGAGCGCGTCATCTCCAACGTGGTGATGATGGGCATGGGTGAGCCGCTGCAGAATTATTCCGCGCTGGTGCCCGCCCTGCGCACCATGCTCGACGACCATGGCTACGGCCTGTCGCGCCGCCGCCTCACCGTATCCACCTCCGGCGTCGTGCCCATGATGGACCGGCTGTCCCAGGACTGCCCCGTGGCGCTCGCCGTCTCGCTGCATGCGCCCAACGACGCGCTGCGCGACCCGCTGGTGCCGCTCAACCGCAAGTACCCGCTGCGCGAACTGCTGGAGGCCTGCAACCGCTACCTCGAGCACGCTCCCCGCGACTTCATCACCTTCGAATACTGCATGCTCGACGGCGTCAACGACCAGCCCGAGCATGCGCGCGAGCTCATCGAACTGGTGCGACCGCGCACCGGCGAGGGCGTGCGCTGCAAGTTCAACCTGATTCCCTTCAACCCTTTCCCCGCCTCGGGGTTGCGGCGCTCCAGCGCCCCGCAGGTGGCGGCTTTCGCGAAAATGCTGAGCGATGCGGGTATCGTTACGACCGTGCGCAAGACCCGCGGCGACGACATCGACGCGGCCTGCGGGCAGCTGGCCGGCGACGTGAAGGACCGCACCCGAGCGGCCGAACGCATGGCCCGCCAGCGCACGATCGTTCTCAAACCGGTGGCCTGAAGGCCGCCCCGTTTCTGGAGGCTGAAATGGAGCGACACCCCCCTGAGCGGCTTCGCCGCTTCCCTGGCTGCTTTCTCGCCATGGGGGGCGTACTGTGCTTCGCCGCATTCCTGAGCGGCTGTGCCGCCCGGCCGGACGCGGGCACCGCCTCCAGCGCTGCCGCCGTGGCCCTCGGCCCCGAAGCCAATCCGTCGTCCGAGGCGGCCGAACTGCGCCGCCGTGCGCGCATCCGCCTGGAGCTGGCTGCCAACTACCTGGAAATGGGCCAGACCCAGGTCGCCCTCGAAGAGGTGCAGCAGTCCATCACCACCGATCCTTCGTTCGGCGATGCGTACAACCTGCGCGGCCTGGTCTTCATGCGCCTGGGCGACTGGGGCGCGGCCGACGAGAGCTTCCGCCGCGCGCAGGCCCTCAACCCGGCCGAGCCCTACCTGCTGCACAACTACGGCTGGCTGCGCTGCCAGCAGAAGAATTATGCCGAGGCCGAGCAGTATTTCGACCGCGCCCTGGCCGTGCCCGCCTACACCGCGCGCGCGAAGACGCTCATGGCGCAGGGCCTGTGCCAGGAGCGCGCCGGCCGCGTGGCCGATGCCGAGAAGACGCTCGGCAAGGCCTACGAACTCGACGCCGGCAACCCGGTCGTCGGCTACAACCTGGCTTCCATGGCGTTCCGCCGTGGAGACCTCCAGCGCGCGCAGTTCTACAGCCGCCGGCTGAACAACAGCGAACTGGCCAATGCGGAATCGCTCTGGCTGGGCATCAAGATCGAGCGCGGCCTGGGCCATGCCCTGGAGATGCGCCAGTTGGGCGAACAATTGCACAAGCGTTTCCCGGATTCCAAGGAAGCGCTGGCATTCGATCGGGGGGCATTCAATGAGTGAACCGGTGGCGCAGGACGCGCAGGTCTCCGGAGCAGAAGTGGAAAAGGCGGTGGCCGACGCCGTGGCGGCGGGCGCCATGCTCCGCGAGGCGCGGGAGCAGGCCGGCATGCACGCCGCCGCGCTGGCCGTGGCGCTCAAGGTGCCCGTGCACAAGCTCGAGGCGCTCGAAGCGGGCGAACTGGGCGTGTTTCCGGACGCCGTCTTCGTGCGTGCCCTCGTGTCCAGCATCTGCCGCACCCTCAAGATCGATGCCGCGCCGGTGCTGGCGCTGCTGCCCCGGAACCAGGCCCCGCGCCTGTCGTCCCACGAGGGCATCAACGCATCGTTCAAACCCGGTTCGGGCCGGATGGCTTCCTCGTCCGCCGCACCCGGCTCGCGCAAGGTGGCCGTGGCCGTGGCCGCGCTGCTGGTCGCGGCCGTGGCGCTGGTGTTCGTTCCGCGCGAATGGCTGGACCGGCTGCAGGCTCCCTCCGCCGGCATGACCAGCGAAACCGCCTCGGTCCCCGGTGACCATGCCGGCCCCTCCACCGAATCCGCCTCCCCGGTGGCTGTCGCCTCCGAGGCCGCGGTGGCGGCCGCTTCGGTTCCTTTCGCGCTGCGCCAGGACTCCGCGACCTCTGCGACCTCCGCGGGGACCGCGGCGGCAGCCGCTTCCGTGCCGGTCCCCGCGGCCGCACCCGCCGCCGTGGCCTCCGCGGGTGGGGCTCCGGCGGCGGCCGCCGCCGCCCAGAGCGCCCTCGTGATCCGCGCCCGGGGCGACTCCTGGGTCCAGGTCCGCGGCGCGAACGGCGCCACGGTGCTCCAGAAACTCGTGCGCACCGGTGAGACGGTGGCGGTTCCCGGCTCGCCACCCTGGTCGGTGGTGATCGGCAAGGCCGACGCGACCGAGGTGCTGGTGCGCGGCCAGCCCATGGACCTCGCGGCCGTCGCGCGCGAGAACGTTGCCCGCTTCGAGGTGAAATAAGTGCTCTCCATTCCCAACGCCGGCCCCGCCGAGGCCTCTCCCATCGCCATGGCATCGCCGCTGCCGAGGCGCTCGCGCCAGGCCCGCGTCGTCTGGGGCGACCGCGTGGTGACCGTGGGCGGCGATGCGCCCGTGCGCGTGCAGTCCATGACCAACACCGACACGGTGGACGCGATCGCCACGGCCATCCAGGTCAAGGAACTGGCGCAGGCCGGCTCCGAGTTCGTCCGCATCACCGTCAACACGCCCGAGGCCGCCGCCGCCGTCCCCTACATCCGCGAGCAGCTCGACCGCATGGGCGAGACGGTGCCGCTGGTGGGCGACTTCCACTACAACGGCCACCGCCTGCTGACCGAATTCCCGGACTGCGCGCAGGCGCTGTCCAAGTACCGCATCAACCCCGGCAACGTCGGCAAGGGCGACAAGCGCGACCGCCAGTTCGGCCAGATGATCGAGGCCGCCATGCGCTGGGACAAGGCCGTGCGCATCGGCGTGAACTGGGGCAGCCTCGACCAGGAACTGCTCGCCGGCCTCATGGACGCCAACAGCCGGCGCGCCCAGCCCTGGGACGCCCGCCAGGTCATGTACGAGGCGCTCATCACCTCCGCGATCGAGTCCGCGCAGCGCGCCGAAGCCATGGGCCTCGACGGCAACCAGATCATCCTGTCGTGCAAGGTGAGCGGCGTGCAGGATCTCATCGCCGTCTACCGCGAACTCGCCCGCCGCTGCGACTACGCACTGCACCTCGGCCTGACCGAAGCCGGCATGGGCACCAAGGGCACCGTGGCCTCCGCGGCGGCGCTGTCGGTGCTGCTGCAGGAAGGCATCGGCGACACCATCCGCGTCTCGCTCACGCCGCAGCCCGGCGAGGCCCGCACCCAGGAAGTGGTCGTCGCCTCCGAGATCCTGCAGGCCCTGGGGCTGCGCATCTTCGTGCCCAGCGTCACCGCCTGCCCGGGCTGCGGCCGCACCACCAGCACCACCTTCCAGGAGCTGGCCAAGCAGATCGACGATTTCCTGCGCTCGCAGATGCCCGTCTGGCGCACCCGCTATCCCGGCGTCGAGAAGATCAAGGTGGCCGTCATGGGCTGCATCGTGAACGGTCCCGGCGAAAGCAAGCATGCCGACATCGGCATCAGCCTGCCCGGCACCGGCGAGGCGCCGTCCGCGCCGGTCTTCATCGACGGCGAGAAGGCAATGACCCTGCGCGGCGAGCACATCGCCCAGGAATTCCAGCAGGTCGTCGAGGACTACATTTCCCGCCGCTTCGGCGCCACCGCCGAAGCTCTCTGATCCGATCCGGTCCGGTGTCCCGCCTCCCCGGCGGGTGCCGGTCCTGCCCGCACCGGGGCCGCCGCCCCTTCTTTCGCCGTATGTCCGCCAGCAATTCCCCCAGTCCGTCCCCGGCCGCCAAGCCGGCCAAGCTCGCCGCCGTCAAGGGCATGAACGACATCATGCCGCCCGACTCCTCCCGCTGGGAGTGGCTGGAAGAGAAGGTGCGCCGCCTCATGGGGCAGTTCGCCTACCGCAACGTGCGCACGCCCATCCTGGAGCACACGGCACTGTTCGTGCGCGGCATCGGCGAAGTGACCGACATCGTCGAGAAGGAGATGTACTCCTTCCACGACCGCTCCGACAAGTACGGCGACAACGACCACCTCAGCCTGCGCCCGGAGAACACCGCGGGCGTGGTGCGCGCGGCCATCGAGCACAACATGCTCTACGATGGCCCCAAGCGCCTCTGGTACACCGGCCCGATGTTCCGCCGCGAGAAGCCGCAGCGCGGCCGCTTCCGCCAGTTCCACCAGATCGGCGCCGAAGCCCTCGGCTTCGCCGGCCCCGACGTGGACGCCGAACTCATCCTGCTGGCGGACGCGCTCTGGAAATCCATCGGCCTCACCGACGTGCGGCTGGAGCTCAACAGCCTCGGCCAGCCCGCGGAGCGCGCGCGCCACCGCGAGCAGCTCATCGCGCACTTCGAGCGGCACGCCGATCTCCTCGACGAAGATGGCAGGCGCCGCCTGCACACCAACCCGCTGCGCATCCTCGACACCAAGAACCCGGCGATGAAGCCGGTGGTGGAGTCCGCGCCCCGGCTCATGGACTTCCTGGGCGAGGAGTCGCTCGCCCACTTCAACGGCCTGCGCGCCATCCTCGACGCCAACGGCATCGCCTACACCATCAACCCCCGCCTCGTGCGCGGGCTCGATTACTACAACCTCACCGTCTTCGAGTTCATCACCGACCGCCTGGGCTCCCAGGGCACGGTCTGCGCCGGCGGCCGCTACGACGACCTGATCGCCCAGGTGGGCGGCAAGCCCGCACCGGCCGTCGGCTGGGCGATCGGCGTGGAGCGCGTGCTGGAACTGCTCAAGGAGCAGGGCGCCGCCATTCCCGAAGCCCGGCCGGACGTCTATGCCGTCGTGCCGGACGCAGCCGCCGCGCCCGTCGTGCTGCGCACCCTGCGGCAGCTGCGCGAGGCGGGCGTCTCAGTGCAGATGCATGCCGCCAGCGCCGAAGGGCAGGGCAGCTTCAAATCCCAGTTCAAGCGCGCGGACGCGAGCGGCGCGGCGTATGCGCTCGTCTTCGGCGCCGACGAGCTCGCGCGCGGCGCGGTCACGCTCAAGCCGCTGCGGGAGCAGGGCGGCGAACAGGTCGAGCGCCGGCTCGACGACGTCCCCGCCTGGGCGCCCACCCTACAATCCCCCCGCTAACCCCGTCGCGAACCATTCATGGCACAACACCTCGACCTCGAAGAACAAGAACAGATAGACCAGCTCAAGCATTTCTGGAATGCCTGGGGCACCCTCATCAGCGGCGTGCTGGTCGTGATCTTCGGCGGCGTCGCCGCCTGGAACGGCTACCAGTACTGGCAGAACCGCCAGGCCGGCCAGGCGGCCGCGCTGTCCGATGCCGTGCAGGTGGCGGTGCAGGGCGGTGATGCCGCGCGCGCCACGCAGGCGTTCGACGACCTCAAATCCCGCTACGGCGGCACCGTGCAGGCCGCGCAGGCAGGCCTGCTGGCCGCCAAGGCCCTGATCGACTCCGGCAAGGCGGAAGAGGCGAAGCCCGTTCTCCAGTGGCTCGCCGAGAACGCGTCCGACGACGGCTACAAGGCCATCGCCTCGCTGCGCCTCGCGGCCCTGCTCATCGACCAGAAGGCCTACGACCAGGCCATGGCGCGCCTGTCGGGCAAGTTTCCTCCGCAGTTCGACGCGCTCGTCGCCGACCGCAAGGGCGACGTGCTGCTGCTGCAGGACAAGAAGGCCGAGGCGATCACCGAGTACCAGAAGGCCTACAAGGGCCTCGAGGAAGGCACCGAATTCCGGCGCGTGGTCGAGGTGAAGCTGGGCAGCCTGGGCGTCCAGGCGCGTACCGACGGAGAAGCTGCAAAGTGACCATCGACACCATCGCTCGCGGCGCGCGCCGCGCTCTCCCGCTCCGCCGCGCGGGGCTGGCCCTCGTGTTGGCCGCCGCGACCCTGTCCTCGGGCTGCTCGCTCTGGAACGGCTCCCTGTGGGGCGGCTCTTCCAAGCCCAAGCCCGCCGAACTGGGGCCGGTCGTGCCCGTCATCGGCGTGCGCCAGGCCTGGAACTCGAAGATCGGCAACATCGGCCGGCTGCCGCTGGACGTCCACGTCAACGGCACCACCGTCACCGTGGCGTCCGCGGACGGCACCGTCGCCGCGATCGACGCGCGCACCGGCGGCGACCTCTGGCGGGCCACCGCTGGCGACGCCCTGTCCGCGGGCGTGGGCACCGACGGCAAGTGGACCGCGGTCGTCACCCAGTCCAACCAGCTCGTCGTGTTTGCGCAGGGCCGCGAAGCCTGGCGCCAGCCGCTGACCGCGCAGACCTACACCGCGCCGCTCGTGGCCGGCAACCGGGTCTTCGTCCTCGGCGGCGACCGCTCGCTCACGGCCTTCGATGCGGCCGGCGGCACGAAGCTCTGGAACCAGCAGCGTCCCGGCGAACCCCTGGTGCTGCGGCAGGACGGCCTCCTCACCGCCGTGGGCGACACGCTGATCGCCGGCATGTCCGGCCGCATGGTCGGCTTCAATCCCGACAACGGCACCGTGCGCTGGGAAGCGCCGCTCGCCAGCCCGCGCGGCACGAATGACGTGGAGCGGCTGGTGGAGCTGCTCGGCCGCGTCAGCCGCGAGGGCGACAACGTCTGCGCGCGCGCCTACCAGGCCACCGTGGGCTGCGTGGACACCTCCCGCGGCACCGTCGCCTGGACGCGTCCCGCCAGCGGCACCGAGGGCATCCACGGCGACGGCACCATGCTCTTCGGCACCGAAAGCAACGGCACCGTCATCGCCTGGAAACGCAGCGACGGCGCCCAGGCCTGGTCGCTCGACAAACTCCGCTACCGCCGTCTGACCGCGCCGCTGCTGCTGGGGCGCTCGGTGGTCGTCGGCGACGACTCCGGCCTCGTGCACCTGCTCTCGCGCGACGACGGCACGTTCCTCAACCGCCTCACCACCGACGGCTCGGGCGTCGCGGCCGCACCGGTCGCCGCCGGCGAGACGCTGGTGGTGGTGACGCGCAACGGCGGCATCTACGGGTTCCGGCCCGAATGACCGGCGCCATGCCAGACAGGAAAATGCTCGGATGAAGCCAGTCATCGCTCTGGTGGGCCGCCCCAACGTGGGCAAGTCCACCCTGTTCAACCGGCTCACGAAATCGCGCGACGCGATCGTCGCGGATTTCGCGGGCCTCACGCGCGATCGGCACTACGGCAACGGCCGGCTGGGCAAGCACGAATACATCGTCATCGACACCGGGGGCTTCGAACCCGATGCCTCCTCGGGCATCTACCGCGAGATGGCCAAGCAGACGCAGCAGGCCGTGGCCGAAGCGGACGTGGTCATCTTCGTCGTGGACGCGCGTGCCGGCATCTCGGCGCAGGACCACGACATCGCCAACTACCTGCGGCGTCTGGGCAAGCCCTGCCTGCTCGTCGGCAACAAGGCCGAAGGCATGCGCGAGGGCGCGCAGCTGGCCGAGTTCTACGAACTGGGCCTGGGCGAGGTCCTGCCCGTCTCCGCGGCCCATGGCCAGGGCGTCCGCAGCCTGCTGGAAACGGCGCTGGAAACGCTCCAGCTTCCCGAGCCCGACGACGAAGAGGACGACGGCGAGGACAAGCCCATCCGCCTCGCGGTCGCCGGCCGGCCCAACGTCGGCAAGTCCACGCTCATCAATACCTGGCTCGGCGAGGAACGCCTCGTCGCCTTCGACATGCCGGGCACGACGCGGGACGCGATCTCCGTGCCCTTCGAGCGCAACGGCCAGAAGTTCGAGCTCATCGACACCGCCGGCCTGCGGCGCAAGGGCAAGGTGTTCGAGGCCATCGAGAAGTTCTCGGTGGTCAAGACCCTGCAGGCCATCGAGTCCGCCAACGTCGTGCTGCTGCTGCTGGACGCCACCCAGGGCGTCACCGACCAGGATGCCCACATCGCCGGCTACATCCTCGAGAGCGGCCGCGCCGTCGTGCTCGCCGTGAACAAATGGGATGCCGTGGACGACTACGGCCGCCAGATGCTCGAGCGCTCCATCGAGACGCGCCTGTCGTTCCTGAAATTCGCCACCCTGCACTTCATCTCCGCGAAGAAGCGCCAGGGCCTGGGCCCGCTGTGGACCTCGATCGCGCAGGCGCACAAATCCGCCACGTGCAAGATGCCCACGCCGGTGCTGACCCGGCTGCTGCTCGAGGCCGTGCAGTTCCAGACGCCCAAGCGCTCGGGCATGTACCGCCCCAAGATGCGGTACGCCCACCAGGGCGGCATGAACCCGCCCGTCATCGTGATCCACGGCAATTCGCTGGAGCACGTCACTGATGCCTACAAGCGTTTCCTCGAAGGTCGTTTCCGCAAGGAGTTCAACCTCGTGGGCACGCCGCTGCGCATCGAAATGAAGACATCGCACAACCCGTACGCCGACGACGGCGATTCGTAGGCGCACATCCCGTCATTGCCCTGTCTTTGTCTGGGGTGACGAAATGCTGTGGTAAGGTGCAGCTTTACAACAATATTCCTGAACACGGAGAATATCGTGAGCAACAAAGGTCAACTTCTTCAAGACCCCTTCCTGAACGCACTGCGCCGTGAGCACGTGCCGGTCTCCATCTACCTGGTCAACGGTATCAAGCTGCAGGGGCAGATCGAATCCTTCGACCAATACGTGGTTCTGCTGCGCAACACCGTCACCCAGATGGTCTACAAGCACGCCATCTCCACCATCGTTCCCGGGCGCGCCGTCAACTTCTCGACGGCCGAGCCTGCGGAAACCGATGCCGGCCATTGAAACTCCTGCGCCCGTGTAGGTACATCCTGTGCGGGGCCCACGCCCCGTCCAGGCTGCTGTCTTGAGTTCCTCTCCCTCCCCTGAACCGCAATCCGCTCCCGTCCTCCTGGTGGGGGTGGATTTCGGTCTTCCCCATTTCGATGCCGAGCTCGAAGAGCTCGGCCTGCTGGCGCAGACCGCCGGGCTGCAGCCCGTGGCGCGCCTGACCTGCAAGCGCAAGGCGCCCGACGCCGCGCTGTTCGTGGGCAGCGGCAAGGCTGACGAGATCCGTACCCTCGCCCAGATGCACGGCGCCGTCGAGGTGCTGTTCGACCAGGCCCTGAGCCCGGCCCAGCAGCGCAACCTCGAGCGCCACCTCGAGCTGCCGGTCACCGACCGGACCCTGCTCATCCTGGAAATCTTCGCCCAGCGCGCCCGCAGCCACGAGGGCAAGCTGCAGGTGGAGCTGGCCCGGCTGCAGTACCTGAGCACCCGCCTGGTCCGCCGCTGGTCCCACCTGGAGCGCCAGCGCGGCGGCATCGGCGCGCGCGGCGGCCCCGGCGAAACCCAGATCGAGCTCGACCGCCGCATGATCGACGACGCGATCAAGCGCACCCGCGAGCGGCTCCAGAAGGTCAAGCGCCAGCGTGCGACCCAGCGGCGCCAGCGCGCACGCCGGGAGACCTTCAACATCTCCCTGGTGGGCTACACCAACGCCGGCAAGTCCACGCTCTTCAACGCCCTCGTGAAGGCGCGGGCGTACGCCGCCGACCAGCTGTTCGCCACGCTCGACACCACGACGCGCCAGCTCTACCTGTCCGAACTCGAGGGCACGGTCTCCCTCTCGGACACGGTGGGCTTCATCCGCGACCTGCCGCACGGGCTGATCGACGCCTTCCAGGCCACGCTGCAGGAGGCCGTCGATGCGGACCTGCTGCTGCACGTCGTGGATGCGTCCAACCCCGACTTTCCCGAGCAGATCGCCGAAGTGCAGAAGGTGCTCGGGGAGATCGGCGCCGGCGACATCCCGCAGCTCCTGGTATTCAACAAGCTCGATGCGGTGCCGGAAGCACAGCAGCCGCTCTCGATGCAGGACACCTACGAGTGGGATGGCCGCCAGCTGCCGAAGCTGTTCGTGAGTGCGCGCACGGGGCAGGGCCTGCCCGAACTGCGGGGCCAGCTGGCGGCCGCGGCACGATCCGGCCGGGATCAGCCGGCCATGACCCCAGGCCCCGATGCTGAATTTCCGGCGCAGTGAGGCCAGTTGGGCACAATGCCGCGAGATCATCTTCTCGAAAACCAGAGACCTATCGCATGAATCATCCTCTCAGAGCCTGGCGCTGGGCGACGCTGCCTGAACGCATCCGGGGCATGTTCAACTTGAATGATCCGCGCTGGGGGCGCAGCGATGAGAAGGGTGAAGGCGGAAACCGTCCCGATTCCGAGCGGCCGCTGCCGCCGTCCGGCAACCGCGGCCGCGATCCCCAGGGCCAGCCGCCCGACCTCGACGAACTCTGGCGCGACCTCAACCGCAAGCTCGGCGGCCTGTTCGGCGGCCGCAACGGCGGCGGACGCGGCCCGGGCAACGGCAACGGCTCCGGCGGCGGCTTCCAGCCCGACATGAAGAACACCGGCGTGGGCGTCGGCCTCATCGCCGGCGTGGCGGTCCTGATCTGGCTCGGCTCCGGCTTCTTCATCGTGCAGGAAGGCCAGCAGGCCGTCATCACCCAGTTCGGCAAGTACAAGAGCACGGTGAACGCGGGCTTCAACTGGCGCCTGCCGTATCCCATCCAGCGCCACGAACTCGTGTTCGTCACGCAGATCCGCTCGGTGGACGTCGGCCGCGACAGCATCATCAAGAGCACCGGGCTGCGCGAGTCGGCCATGCTCACGCAGGACGAGAACATCGTCGAGATCAAGTTCGCCGTCCAGTACCGGCTGAACGATGCGCGCGCCTGGCTCTTCGAGAGCCGCAACCCGGCCGAGGCCGTCATCCAGGTGGCGGAAACCTCCGTGCGCGAGATCGTCGGCAGCATGCGCATGGACACGGCGCTCGCCGAGGAGCGCGACCAGATCGCCCCGCGCGTGCGCAAGCTCATGCAGTCCATCCTCGACCGCTACAAGATCGGCGTGGAAGTGGTGGGCATCAACCTGCAGCAGGGCGGCGTGCGTCCGCCCGAGCAGGTGCAGGCGTCGTTCGACGACGTGCTGAAGGCCGGCCAGGAGCGCGAGCGCGCCAAGAACGAGGCCCAGGCCTATGCCAACGACGTGATTCCGCGGGCCGTCGGTACCGCCTCCCGCCTCACGGAAGAGGCTGCCGCGTACAAGGCGCGCATCGTCGCCCAGTCCCAGGGCGATGCGCAGCGTTTCAGCTCCGTCCTGGCCGAGTACCAGAAGGCGCCGCAGGTCACCCGCGACCGCCTCTACATCGAGTCCATGCAGCAGATCTACTCGAACGTGACCAAGGTGCTGGTCGATTCCCGCCAGGGCTCGAACCTGCTCTACCTGCCGCTCGACAAGATCATGCAGAACGTGTCCCAGGGCGGTGCCGCCGCCGCGACCACGCCGGAGGCACCCCCCGCATCGGCCTCGTCGTCGATACCTTCCAGCACCACCCAGGCATTCCCCATCGACCCGCGGGCGCGCGACACCAGCCGCACCCGGGATCGTGAAGTCCGCTAATCCGAGGGAGCAACAGTCGTGAACAGAGTCGGATTCATCGTTTCCTCCCTGCTGGTGGTGCTCGCCCTGCTCAGCTCCATGCTTTTCGTCGTCGACCAGCGCCAGTTCGGCGTGGTCTACCAGCTGGGGCAGATCAAGGACGTCATCACCGAGCCTGGCCTGAACTTCAAGCTGCCGCCGCCGTTCCAGAACGTGCGCTACATCGACAAGCGCCTGCTCACGCTCGACAGCACCGACACCGAGTCGATGCTCACGGCCGAGAAGCAGCGCGTCGTGATCGACTGGTACGTGCGCTGGCGCATCTCCGAGCCGTCGGAGTACATCCGCAACGTGGGCCTGGACGAGAACGCCGGCGCCCTGCAGCTCAACCGCGTGGTGCGCAACGCCTTCCAGGAGGAAGTCAACCGCCGCACCGTCCGGGAACTGCTGTCCGACAAGCGCGACGCGCTCATGTCGGACGTGAAGAAGGAAGTGCTGGAAGTCGTCAAGGGTGCCAAGCCCTGGGGCGTGGACGTTGTGGATGTGCGGATCACGCGCGTGGACTACGTCGAGGCCATCACCGAATCGGTCTACCGCCGCATGGAGGCCGAGCGCAAGCGCGTGGCCAACGAACTGCGCTCCACGGGCGCCGCCGAGGGCGAGAAGATCCGCGCCGATGCCGATCGCCAGCGCGAGATCACCATCGCCAACGCCTACCGTGACGCCCAGAAGATCAAGGGGGAGGGCGATGCCGATGCCGCGCGTGTCTACGCCGAGGCCTTCGGCCGCGATCCCCAGTTCGCCCAGTTCTACCGCAGCCTGGAAGCCTACAAGTCCAGCTTCAGCAAGAAGAGCGACGTGATGGTGGTGGACCCGTCGTCCTCGGAATTCTTCAAGAATTTCCGCGGCAACGCACCCGCTCCGGCTCCCCGCAACTGAGCCCCGTGCGGCTGCAGGCGTGCCGGGCCCGCGCGGGCCGGCACCCTGTCCGGGCCGCCCACCGCAGGCCTCTCCCCACCCACCGGATGCCGGTGCTGCGGACCCGCGCGTCCGCGGCGTGACCCTCCTGCCGGCCAGTGCCCGGTAGAATCGCGTTTTTAACAGACCTCCCTTTCCCATGTCCGCTTGGGTCCTGCCGGATCACATTGCCGATGTCCTGCCTTCGGAGGCCCGGCACATCGAAGAACTGCGTCGAGGGCTCATCGACACCGCACGGGGTTACGGCTACGAGCTCGTCATGCCGCCCCTGCTCGAGCACCTGGAATCCCTGCTGTCCGGCACGGGAGAAGCGCTCGATCTCCAGACGTTCAAACTGGTCGACCAGCTGTCCGGCCGGTCCATCGGCCTGCGGGCCGACATGACGCAGCAGGTCGCCCGCATCGACGCCCACCTCCTGAACCGCTCGGGCGTCACCCGGCTCTGCTACTGCGGCCCCGTGCTGCACACGCGCCCCGACCGGCCCCGCGCCACGCGCGAGCCGCTGCAGTTCGGCGCGGAAATCTATGGCCACGCCGGCATGGAGGCCGACCTGGAATCGGTGCTGCTCGCGCTCGACTGCCTGAACCTCGCCGGGGTGCAGGGCATCAGCGTCGACCTGTCGGACGCCCGCATCGTGCGTGCCCTGCTGGAGCCGGCGGCGCCGGACCCGCACACCGTGCGGAAGATCCACGCCGCGCTGGCCGCCAAGGATGCGTCGGAACTCGCCAGCGCCTCGGCCCAACTGCCCGCCGCCACGCGCGATGCGCTCATGGCGGTGTCGCGGCTCTATGGCGACGAGCGGGTGCTGGATGAAGCGCAGCAGGTGCTGCGCGGATTCCCCGGCGTCGATGCGGCGCTCGCCCACCTGAAATCCATCGCCTCGCACCTTCCGGGCTACGCCGTCTCGTTCGATCTCGCCGATCTCCGCGGCTATTCGTACTACAGCGGCGCGCGCTTCACCATCTACGCCCGTGGTGCCTCCGATGCCGTGGTGCGCGGCGGCCGCTACGACGAGGTCGGTGCCGCGTTCGGCAGGACCCGGCCCGCCGCGGGGTTCAGCCTCGACGTCAAACAACTGGTCGGCCTCGTGCCTCCCCGCACGCTCAAGGCCGCCATCAAGGCACCCTGGGCCGACACGCCGGAGGCCCACCAATGCATCGCGCGGCTCCGCCAGGCAGGTGAAACCGTGGTGTGCGTGCTCCCCGGGCACGAAAGCGAAGTCCAGGAATTCCAGTGCGACCGCGAACTGGTGTTCGAGCAGGGCCAGTGGGCCGTGCGGACCCTCCCCCATTGATTGAACATTGAATCGAAGCAGGTCAGACATGGAAGCAGCTATCAAAGGACGGAACGTAGTGGTGGTGGGCACCCAGTGGGGCGACGAGGGCAAGGGCAAGCTCGTCGACTGGCTCACCGAAAGCGCGCAGGGCGTCGTCCGGTTCCAGGGTGGGCACAACGCCGGCCACACCCTCGTCATCAACGGCGTGAAGACCGCGCTGCACCTGATCCCCAGCGGGATCATGCGTCCCGGCGTGAAGTGCTACATCGGCAACGGCGTGGTGCTGTCGGCCGCCAAGCTCTTTGAAGAGATCGAAGGCCTGGAGAAGGCGGGCGTGGAAGTGCGTTCGCGCCTGCGCATCAGCGAGGCCTGCCCATTGATCCTCCCGTTCCACGCGGCGCTCGACGTGGCCCGCGAAGCGGCCCGCGAACATGGCGGCAGCGAGAAGATCGGCACCACCGGCCGCGGCATCGGCCCCGCCTATGAAGACAAGGTGGCGCGCCGCGCCCTGCGTGTGCAAGATCTCAAGCACCCCGAGCGCTTCGCCGCCAAGCTCAAGGACCTGCTGGCCCTGCACAACCACGTCCTGAAGACGTTCCTGAATTCCGGCTCCTTCCAGTTCGGCAGCGCACTGCAGCCCTACCTGAAGGACGGCGAAGTGCAGTTCGACGCCGTCTATGAAGAAGCGATGCGCCATGCCGAGCTGCTCAAGCCCATGATCGCGGACGTGTCCCGCGAGCTCAACGATGCCCACAAGGCCGGTGCCAACCTGCTGTTCGAAGGCGCGCAGGGCACGCTGCTCGACGTGGACCACGGCACCTATCCGTATGTGACCTCCAGCAACTGCGTGGCGGGCAATGCGGCGGCCGGCGCCGGCGTGGGCCCGAACCTGCTGCATTACGTGCTCGGCATCACCAAGGCCTACTGCACCCGTGTCGGTGGCGGCCCGTTCCCCACCGAACTCGATTGGGAAAAGCCCGGCACCCCCGGCTACCACATGAGCACCGTCGGCGCCGAGAAGGGCGTGACCACGGGCCGCAGCCGCCGCTGCGGCTGGTTCGACGCCGCACTGCTCAAGCGCAGCGCCCAGGTCAACGGCCTGACGGGCCTGTGCATCACCAAGCTCGACGTGCTGGACGGCCTGGAAGAACTCAAGCTCTGCGTCGGCTACGACCTGGACGGCGAACGCATCGACATCCTGCCCATGGGCGCCGAAGAGATCGCACGCTGCGTGCCCGTCTATGAAACTCTGGCGGGCTGGAGCGACTCCACCGTCGGTGTCACGCGCTACGACGCGCTGCCCGCCGACGCACGCCGCTACCTCGAGCGCATCGCCGAAGTGACGGGCGTGCCGATCGCCGTGATCTCCACCAGCCCCGACCGCGATCACACCATCATGATGCAGCATCCCTACGCTGCCCAGTGACCGATCGCACCACGCACAGCAACCCATTTCAGGCACAGAGCCCCCGGAGCCCCCATCCATGTTGACAGAAGACGGCAAGCACCTCTACGTAAGCTATGACGAATACCACGGCCTGATCGAAAAGCTGGCGTTGAAGGTGCACCAGTCCGGCTGGCAGTTCGACACCATCCTGTGCCTGGCGCGTGGCGGCCTGCGCCCGGGCGACATCCTGAGCCGGATCTTCGACAAGCCCCTGGCAATCATGTCCACCAGCTCCTACCGTGCCGAAGCCGGCACGGTGCAGGGCCACCTGGACATCGCACGCTTCATCACCACGCCCAAGGGCGAGATCGCCGGCCGCGTGCTGCTGGTGGACGACCTGGCGGATTCCGGCCACACCCTGAACGCCGTCATCTCGCAGCTCAAGTCCAACTACGCTCCTATTACAGAGCTGCGCAGCGCGGTGATCTGGACGAAGGCCATGTCCACCTTCACGCCCGACTACTCCGTGGAGTTCCTGCCCACCAATCCATGGATCCATCAGCCGTTCGAGGGGTACGACCACCTCACGCCGGAAAAATTGATGGAAAAGTGGACCCTGTGACGAAAACTGTGTGTATACTAGCGGGCTTCGCTACTGAAGATTGCAACTGCCGGAAGGTGGTTGCGGAGATTGCAGGTAGCGAGGGTGGTTGAAGAAAGTTTTGAAAAAACTTGCGCTGGTGGAAAAAACTGGTGTAGAATTCAAGGCTTCGCTGATCGGAGGTGCTGCAAGAGATTGCGGTAATGATGAAAGAAGCGAATAACCACAGAGTTTGACAGGTTTTTAAAAAGCCTGATAGAATTCGAGGC